>OFQS01000032.1_pt1 | contig 28043 bp, 29 predicted proteins | sample 1542861 | NCBI WGS metagenome assembly OFQS01 (sample SAMN05442518, study PRJEB24371) | freshwater metagenome | isolation source: Freshwater Lake | place: Canada: Niagara | collected 2012-08-03 | reverse complement strand
GTATATGCCATGGCTCGATTGTGCCATTACCAACGCACCATACTCTTTGTGGCTTGTTAGAATCAATAGACTTCAATTTAAGGCTGTCTAATCTAGCCCCCATGTACCAAGCTTTTATCGACGCATTCTCTTTGTTAGCCCAGCTTGACGCCACGATTATTCGGATCGTCATTACCTCTATTCAGGTTAGCTTAAGCGCCCTCATTCTAGGAACCCTTATTGGGCTTCCCTTGGGTGCATGGCTTGCCACCGAAGAGTTTGCTGGTAAGAAGGTAGCGATTGTGATCCTCAATAGCCTGATGGGAGTCCCTACAGTAATCGTTGGGGTTTTGGTCTACTTAATCCTGTCGCGCAGCGGTCCATTTGGCGAATGGGGCTGGCTCTTTACGGTGAAAGGAATGATCGTAGCCCAGTTTTTTATTACCACCCCTCTCATTGCTGCATTAAGCCGTCAAATACTAGAAGACTCTTGGAGAGTTCATCGGGAACCATTCATGACCTTACGTCTACCGCCCCTTGCTCGCCTTAAATGGCTAATCTGGGACTGCCGATTCTCACTCACCATCGCCATTCTCGCGGGGTTTGCGAGAGCCATTTCCGAAGTGGGTGCAGTAATGATTGTGGGTGGCAATATTGATCGGGTGACCCGCACCATGACCACTGCCATTGCCCTAGAAACCAGTAAAGGTGATCTTGCTTTAGCGCTCTCTCTTGGGATTGTGCTGCTGGGAATTGTTCTATTGGCAAATATTTTCATATTTGTAGTTCGTCAGATTGCGGAGCGACGCTATGGATAAACTCCTCACACTGGATCAAATAAAGGTATTTTCCGACGGGCGTACGATCTTTCGTGCTGATCATATTGAAATTCCGATGAATGGCATGATTGCCTTAGTTGGATCCAATGGGGCTGGCAAGACCACGCTATTGCGCCTGATTCACGGCTTAATAAAGCCTGCTTCGGGATCCTGTCTTAGCCCCTTTGAAAAGCATGAAAGTGCTTTGGTTCTGCACTACACCCCCATGCTCAAAGCCAGCGTACGCGAGCATCTAACGCTATTACGTGACACCAATCTCACGGTAAGTGATTCTGCCGTTGATCAAGCACTTGCAAGCGTGGGCTTGGGCCATTTGGCAAATAATCCTGCCCAAAAACTATCCGCAGGAGAACGGCAAAAATTATGCTTTGCGAGGGCCCGCTTACAGAATCCAAAATTGGTGATGCTCGATGAACCTACTGCTAATTTAGATCCAAATGCGAGTGATGATGTTGAGGGCATGATGATGCAATTGGTAAAAGAATCAAAGGTGGTGATCTTTGCCTCTCATAATATGGCCCAGGTCCAACGCTTAGCGGATATCGTTCTCTTTATGCACGATGGTCAGATCTTTGAAATGGGATCTCCAGAACAGTTCTTTAAAAACCCTCAGACCAAAGAGGGATCGCAGTTCCTTACCCGCGAATTTATTGCACAATAAGTAGATATCGTTATTAGGAGGTCATATGCGCTTGATCAGCAATAGCTTTAAGAATAATGAAGTGATCCCTGGAGAGTTTGCTTTTTGCATCCCCAATGATCGCGGGCATGTCTGTTTAGGCTCAAATCGTAACCCGCATTTACATTGGGATGATGTTCCGGCAGGTACCCAATCCTTTGCCATTATTTGCCATGATCCCGATGTTCCCTCCAAACCCGATGATGTGAACCAAGAGGGTAAAACCGTACCGGCTTCTTTGCCCCGAATTGATTTCTTTCACTGGGTTCTAGTTGATATCCCTAAGGATGTTCGTGAGATCCCAGTGGGCACCCTCTCTTCGGAGGTGACCCCTAAAGGCAAACCAGGACCCCAGACCCCAATCGGTGGTGCCCATGGCATTAATGACTATACCGCTTGGTTTTCAGGCGATGCTGAGATGAAGGGTAATTACTTTGGCTACGATGGCCCCTGCCCTCCCTGGAACGATAGTATTTGGCACCACTATATCTTCACCATCTATGCATTAGATACACCTTCTCTGGCACTGGGTGGGACTTTTGATGGCAAAACTGCTCTGGCAGCATTACAGCGTCATATTTTGGGCAATGCTCAGATTACTGGGCGTTATACCCTCAATCCAGAACTTACATAGAAAAATCCCCAAGATAAAACTTGGGGATCTTGGTTTGCTTAACTAGGCTTATTTCTTAGCGGGGGCAGCAGCTGGAGCTGGTGCAGCGGCGGTCACTGGAGCCACGAATGGTGGTGGTGCAACACACGGTGCAGGATCTGGAGTGCCCGCTTTTTTGTATTTCATGGCAACCGCATTAATCGATTGGCAAAGTTGAAAATTTCCGACAGCGCCTGCATAAGCTGTCTTTGCACTTGCGAGCTTGGCTGCTTCTGCTTGTTGCGGTGTTGGTGGAGGAAGCGCAGCAAGGGCTACAGAACTTCCGAGTGCGCAAACAGCGCTAATCAATAGCTTTTTCATTGAATTAACCCTTTCCTAATTTGTTATACCAACGTTGATGATGCTCTTTAGCCCAAGTCTCGTCACAATTGCCAGTGCGCATCCCATCCAGCGAGCCCTGCATACCGATTGAGCCAATGTACATATGTCCAAGCGCCATTGCTACCATCAGAATGGAGCCAACGTTATGGATAATATTAGCTATTTGCATCGTGCCACGGAAGTACTCAATTTGCATAAACGGCACAATCATATTAAGCACCCAACCCGAAGCGGAAACAATCGAGCCAAGGATTACTAGGAGTACCCAGAACAACATTTTTTCACCAGGATTGAAGAAATTAGCTGGGATATGCTTTCCTGTAAGCAAGCCACCTAAACCTTTAACCCATTCCCAATCACCCTGTTCTGGAAGATTACGTCTCACAAACAATATGAAGAAAACAAGAATGCTGACCGTAAACGCAGGTCCAACGAAGTTATGAATGTTCTTACAGGCTAGTAAAAATGGTCCGTATAGCCCAGGGCCCATGAGTGGTAACAAGAAATACTTACCCCACAAAATTAATATTCCGGTAAGCGCAAGGGCCACAAAGGTGAAAGCCATAGTCCAATGGGTAATACGCTCTAACAAGGTGAAGCGCTGAATCGTCTTACCCGACATTGGCTCATGCAACTTAATTGAACCCTTCAGAATAAATACAGCAACAATCGCACAAAATACAAACGTAAGCAGCCATGCACCGTAGACTGTAATTACACCATTCCGAATTAAGCGCCATTCTTGACCGGTTTTCTGGATCAATACGCCATTCTCAGCTCCAGGGATGGATGTGTAGTTGATGGTCTCGCTATTAACGGTTCTCCAAATGGGTGCATTGTTACCCGGTTGATTTTTACCGGCTTCAACCGCTGCTTGTGATGTGGCATTCGGGGCACGGCCGACATCCATGATGTTGACTGACTCCACTTTTTGGGGAGTGGGTGATTGTGCACCTTGCTGGGCAAAGCTAATGCCAGCCGTAGCAAGACCAACGGTCAAAAGCAAAACACGAGCAATGTTGCTCAATGGTGTGTTCATGAGGCTTCCTTCAAATCAATGCGGTGATGGAGAAATCGTTTACTTGATGCGGCTGTATTCCGACTGAGACTGATTGCGCTTAGTAATTTCAGCATTCCAACTAGCTTGATCGCCTGGCTTCCAACCTTTTGCCATAAATCCGTTGTCAGCACCCATGTAAGGTGCTACATCCGGACGATTTGAGGCGCTCATGCCCGACTCATTGCAGCCCACCAAAAGGGAGGCTGCAACAAGGGAACCCACGAGGGCTAATTTCATGACTTACCTCCAGCCGGTTTAGCTGCAGGCGCTGGTGCGCTTGGCTTACCGTAAGCTGTTGCCCAACCAAACACATCGGCACCGGCATTTTTACCAGCAGCCATCCGTTTAACGACGCGGGTACGGAATACATCTGCGATCACATCACCGTCACCACCAATCAAAGCTTTGGTAGAGCAAAGCTCAGCGCATAGAGGCAACTTACCCTCTGCTAAACGATTACGACCATATTTCTCAAACTCGGCAACGCTACCGTTCTTCTCGGGACCGCCACTGCAGAATGTGCACTTGTCCATCTTGCCACGCAATCCAAAGGTTCCAGAACTTGGGAACTGGGGTGCACCAAATGGGCATGCATACGAGCAATAAGCGCAACCAATGCAGGTATCTTTGTTATGCAGAACAACGCCCTCATCGGTGCGATAGAAGCAATCCACTGGGCAAACTGCCATGCAAGGCGCATCAGCGCAATGCATACAGGCTACCGAGATGGATTTCTCTGCACCAATAATGCCGTCATTAATCGTGACAACACGGCGACGATTTACGCCCCAAGGAACTTCATTTTCATTCTTACATGCGGTGACGCAACCGTTGCATTCGATACACCGTTCTGCGTCGCAGATAAATTTCATTCTTGCCATTTTTGATCTCCTGACTATGCGGTGTTAATTAAGCGGCCTTTTCGATCTGACAGATCGTGGTCTTGGTTTCTTGCATCATCGTGACGCGGTCATATCCATAGGTCGTGGCAGTATTAACCGATTCACCACGAACCACTGGGTATGCTCCTTTTGGATAGAAGTTGAGCAAGTCCTTGCCTTCCCACCATCCCGAGAAATGGAATGGTACGAATGCGGTATCAGGACCTACGCGCTCGGTTACCATTGCGCGCACTTTGATCTTGGCACCTGTTGGCGATTTAACCCAAACAAAGTCCCAGTTCTTAATACCGCGACGTGCTGCAGCGCTAGGATTAATCTCCACAAAGTTCTCTTGCTGTAGCTCTGCAAGCCATGGGTTCGAACGCGTCTCCTCGCCTCCACCCTCGTACTCCACCAAACGACCTGAGGTCAGAATGATTGGGAACTTCTCATAGAGTTTATCCGCTGTATTTTTTTCTTGAACGGTCTTAAAGAGTGTTGGCATTCTCCAGAAGGTCTTCACGTCATCATGAGTTGGGTACTTCGCAACCATCTCGGGACGTGTGCTGTATAGCGCCTCGCGGTGAATAGGAATGGCATCAGGGAAGTTCCACACCACGGCACGTGCTTTCGCATTACCGAATGGATGGCAACCATGGTTCTTCATCGTGACACGGATGATTCCACCAGACAGGTCGGTCTTCCAGTTTTTACCTTCAGCCGCTTTTTTCTCATCTTCGGTCAACTCATTCCACCAACCAAGCTTCTTGAGCATGACATGATCAACCTCAGGGTAGCCAGTCTTAATATCAGCACCCTTCGAGAATGAGCCATCGGCAGCCAACAGCGACTTACCATCTTTTTCGACACCGAAGTTAGCGCGGAAGTTACCGCCGCCATCCATCACGTGCTTACTGGTGTCATACAGATTGGGTGAGCCAGGATGCTTCAAGGCCGCATTGCCGTAGCAAGGCCATGGCAAGCCAAAGTAATCTCCGGCAGTATCGTATCCAGTCACTGGATCTTTACCACCACGTGAACGTAATGTCTTCGGATCAAACACACTCATCATTCTCATGTGCGCTTTAAGGCGCTCTGGTGTCTGACCGGTATAACCAATCGTCCAAACTGCTTGATTAATCTCACGCAGGATCGATTCAATCTCTGGCTCTTTCCAGGTCTTGCCAGCAAACTTCGAATCCATCATCTTGAAGTTCTTAGACAGTTCTTTACCGAAACCAAGACGATCAGCAAACGCTTGCATGAGGACGTGGTCAGGAACCGACTCAAATAACGGGTCGATTACCTTCTCGCGCCACTGAATCGAACGATTAGATGCTGTGACCGAGCCAACGCACTCAAATTGAGTAGTGGTTGGTAACAAATAAACACCGCGATTTTTATTAACTGAATCGCCGGCAGCTGGTGGCATCGCTGCCATTGCCGCTGTGGCACTTGGATATGGGTCAACTACAACGAGTAACTCTAATTTATCCATGGCACGCTTCATGTCCAAACCACGGGTTTGGGAGTTTGGTGCATGGCCCCAGAAGAACACGCCTTTAACAGCCGTTGCCTGATCGACCATATCGTCTTTCTCAAGCACCGCATCAACCCAACGCGACACAGTAGTACCGGACTTCTCCATCATGTCAGGGGCATAACGACCCTTGATCCAGTCGTAATCCACACCCCAAACAGCAGCGTAGTGTTTCCATGATCCAGCGGCAAGACCGTAGTAGCCTGGCAAGGAATCTGGGTTAGGGCCAACGTCTGTCGCACCTTGAACGTTATCGTGACCGCGGAAAATGTTTGCACCACCGCCCGAAACACCAATATTGCCAAGTGCTAACTGGAGAATGCATGATGCCCGCACCATGGCATTACCAATGGTGTGCTGTGTCTGCCCCATACACCAGACGATCGTACTTGGACGACTCTTGGCCATGGTCTCAGCGACTTTTTTGACTTGCGCTTCTGGAACACCGCAAGCTTCTTCAACGTTTGCTGGGGTCCACTTCTCCATCACTTCTTTACGAATGTCATCCATTCCAAAGACGCGATCATTAATGTATTTCTTATCTTCCCAACCGTTGTTGAAGATGTGATACAGAACACCAAACAGGAAAGGAATATCAGTGCCCGAACGGATACGGACATATTGATCCGATTTCGCAGCGGTACGGGTATAACGTGGATCAACCACGATTACCTTACAGCCATTCTCTTTAGCGTGCAGCAAATGCAACATCGATACAGGGTGAGCCTCTGCAGCATTGGAACCAATGTATAACGCTGCTTTGGAATTCATCATGTCGTTATAGCTATTGGTCATCGCACCATAACCCCATGTATTCGCAACACCCGCAACTGTGGTGGAGTGGCAAATACGTGCCTGGTGGTCGGTGTTGTTAGTACCGTAGAACGAAACGAACTTACGAAGCAAATAAGCTTGCTCGTTGTTGTACTTTGATGAACCAATGAAGAAAATCGAATCCGGTGTGAACTTACTACGAAGTTCTTTCATCTTCGCAGAGATCTCATCAAGAGCTTGGTCCCAAGAAATCTTTTGATACTTGCCATCGACTAATTTCATTGGGGTACGCAAGCGATAGTCGCCATGACCGTGCTCACGCAATGCTGCGCCTTTAGCACAAGCACCGCCCATATTGATCGGTGACTCAAACACGGGATCTTGACGAACCCAAACGCCGTTCTCAACTGTTGCATCAAAGGCGCAACCCACCGAGCAGTGCGAGCAAATGGTACGTTTTACTTCAATCTTGCCCTTCCCATCGAGCATTGCTGCTTTTGGATCTGCAGCATTCGCTTTTTGCAACATGTTCAATTGAGTGGCAGCGATACCAGCGCCAACGCCGATACCGGAACGCTTTAAGAAGGTTCGACGATCCATCGTTGGCACAGCGGCACGAAGACCGCGCGACAAGCTACCAATTAATTGGGATGGAACTTGGCTCGATGTTGAGTTTGATTTGCGGATTAAGCTCATTGTGAGGCTCCTGCGAGAGTGCGTAATTAAATAAAGTTCAGATAAAGAAAACGCTCAATTAAACGAGCGTTGTTTCGTAATACTTCTTGATGTGTGCGGTCAGGTGATAGCCATCCTTACTGCCTGCTACTGCGGTACCTACTTCTTGCACCAGCGCCTGACCGATTGGTGTCTGCGACACAAGCGCTGCAGCACCAACAGTGGCACCCGCACCAATGAAAAATTTGCGACGGGAAGGTTTGGCGCTTTGATCAGCGTTTAGAGGCTTTTTGCTATCCATAAATATTCCTTTATACGAATATAGTTACTGCGTTGCAATAGAATGAGTGTATTGCAATTACAGTATTTGTGTAAGGTTTTGCATGTATTTGTAGGCTAGGACTTACCCTTAAAGAAAGGGGGCAATCACGCTGATAGGAATTGCCTAAATCATGTCAAAACTCTGACCCTCGACCGCTAAAAACTCGCGTGTTAGGGCAGAAACTGATTTGTACAGATGAATTTCTTGATCTGCGTCAATTGCATCGCACAAATCATCGAACCAGGGACGTATATGGTCATTGAAAAAGACCCTTTGATTTGTAAGGTTAGAAACCTCGACATCTTCTCCGGCAATCAGATAACGCATCACCTCAAACAAGGCAGCGATATGATCCTCGGTCTCGCTAATTGTGTCAGAGGTCTTCAGTCCAAATTGCTGGAGGGATCGTCTAATTTCTAAGAGAGGTTTTTCATGGAGATGACGGCCATATAAAAAGAGCCATATAAAAACACATTGGGTTTACCAACCCCTAAAAAACTGTTGTCATACTCTGCCTTCCAATCTGCTGCTTTACTGTTTTTAGCGGCTTCTACCAAGCTCATCCAAACGCCCTCGAGGGGAGCCTCACCTGCTTGACCGCCCTCTGGTTTACCGGAGGCAACGATCTGATCCAACAGAGTTTGATTGGGTGGCTCAAAAAACAAAGTGGCCAAGAGGCCATATAAATCAGCGCGTGCCAGATCCTCAGCAAGGCCCTCTTTACTCAGTTCGGTTTTTTGGTCTACTTCGTTTTTAGTCATTTATTCGATTACAACTCTTTTTTCATCATATCAACGACACGGCAATCGCTACACATCTTTAAGCGCTCTAGTGCCTCTCCAGAAAATGCTTGATGCGACCCAATGCGCCCTAACATCAACTCCACCATCTTTAAAGTACCAAAGGCTTTGCCGCAACTAATGCAATGGAAGGGTTCGGTTTTATTGAGGGTTACTTTTTCTTTACGGTGCTCGATCGAGCGCAAGCGTGGGCTCAGCGTAATGGCACTCTCCGGGCAGGTTTGCTCACACAATCCGCACTGCACGCACTGTTTCTCAATAAAGGACAGCTGTGGCTCGTCAGGATTATCGAGTAATGCACCCTCGGGGCAAGCGCCCACGCAGGACATACACAATGTGCAAGCATCTTTATTGACGATCAAACCGCCCAGTGGCGAATGAGCCGGCAATGGCACCCCTTCTGCAGGCAAGGCTTGGGGCGCAAATTGCAAAAGGTGCTCCAAACTAGTTTCCAAGGTCTCACGCTTTTGTAAAGAAAGCGCAAAACTTGCAGGGTTCGCAAGTAATTTGTGAGCCTTACGCTGCCGTAGTTCAGACATGACTTTGCTAACCGGTGCAATATCCTCACTGGAGTTTGCAGTGATGCACTGAATACGTTTGCTGTAACCCATCGCTACCAATATTGAGTTAGTCAGATCAACCTGTTCAGTAAGCGCTAATCGATAGCCAGGGTCCTCGTCACCGCTTAGTAGAAGTAACACTTCCCCAAATCCATACGCCAGAGATCCGAGCCATAAATCAATTCCGGTGGAAGCAATGTGCTCAACCGCTAATGGGATAACAAATGCAGGCAAGCCGGTGGTTTCTTTAGCGTGTAGGCGGGCCGCGGGACCCAGATGATCTAAGAGAGCGGTACCTGCTTTTTGACTATGTATCAATAAACTGGGAGCGGCATCGCCGACTTTAGTACTTTTTAGAGCACCTAAATACGTTTGCGCCAAGGTCTTTACTTGTTTACCTTGGTAAGCGACGCTGGGATAGTTATAACGCATCGCACCCGATGGGCAAACGGTCGCACATGCCCCACAACCCATGCATAAATTAGGATTAACTTCGACCTTCCCTTGACCATTTTTGAATGAGGACGTAATCGCTTTGGTCGAACACACATCGATACAAGCGGAACAACCGACCTGCCCATTACGTCCGTGAGCACAAATTTTCTCGTTATACGAAAAGTATTTTGGTTTCTCAAACTCCCCAACCATACCCAGCAATTGACTGGCAGCCATGGATTGCTCAAAAGGATCAGGGCCAGGCGCAAAGTAACCTTGCGGTTTTTGACTAATCTGAATGCTGGGGATTTCTTGCAGATCTAAGATCAGATCGAACTCACCTTCGCGTGCCTGATCAGTGCGCTCAAAATTAATTGCACCAATACTGGCGCATGCTGTGACACAGGCGCGATGAGACTTGCATTTATCTAGATCGATTTGAAAGGAAGCATCAATGGCATTTTCAGGACACACGGAGACGCAAGCGCCACATCGTGTACACATCTCCGGATCAATCGGGTTTTTTAAATCCCATTTTGCTTTGAACTGTCCTAGGTATCCGTCTAACTGAGTCACCTCTCCCGTAAAGCTCGGATAATCTCGTCCGGTAGGCAATACTCCTGGCTCAGTACATAAAACGCTAACCTGCAAGCTATCACCTAATTTATTTGCCCATTGAAAGGCGCTCTTTCCAGGGCCAATCACCAGTACGCGACCCTCGCTCTTGTATTCAACGACCGGCACGGCATCGGGCTCTGATAAATCGGATAGGGCCAGCAAGGCTTTAATCTTGGGGGTCGATTTATCTGCCTCTTGCGTCCAACCAGCCAGCTCACGAATATTGACAAACTTTAAGGGGGCCATCAACGGTTTCTCGGCCTGGGTCGCCAGCTCAGAGAACAAGGCCCGCTCCTGTGTACAAGCAACCACAATGGCCTCGGGTTCATTAAGCGCATTGAGAAATTGACCCACCTCTTGCCGACACAAAGCAGTATGAATAGGAAGTCCAAGCTCCTTAGCATCTAAGGGCATGCTTCGATTACAGTCGCAAACAAGTTTTTTTGTCATTCCATTAGAAAACTAAGGATTACAGTACTAAGTACTGGCATCAGGCTTAATTTGTTTCTCTCCAGTTTGCTGGTTTTGATTTTCATTTGAGTCAGAATCGCTAGATTCTATATCCATCCGCCGATAAGCGTGACGAGGGTTTGGATTAACGGTCACATTGTCATTGGGCGAGGGCGCTGCTAAGGCCTCTTTGTCATCTGTCTCGAGCTGCGAATTCGCATCTGCAGCCAAATCTTTTTTGGCATCCTTAAACTCTGGGTAGAGCTCATCGGTGGTCTTAAAAATACCCAACATATCCGATTGCGCCATCCGTTTGAGCATCTCCATTGGAATAGGATCAGGTTTGGAATAATCATCAATATAAATATCCAGCCCGTCCATCACATTGAAGTGGGGATCACGAAACATTTTTTTCATGGCAGCCTGTTGGACTGCTGGGTCAACATCGGCTCGCATGAAGGCTGAAAAATCAGCTGCTTTAATATCAATCTTCTCAACATCTTCCATAGTGAGTGGTGGCACTTCTGGCGGAGCGGTTAAACCATCAGATGACTTTTGGGGTGAGGCCTGAGACGTGTCAGACTGAGAATCTGACTGGGCAGTTTTATCGACACGATTGGAAACGGTCTGAAGAGGCTCATCCTTTACAGGCTCTGCTATAGATCCTGCTTTCTTGCGGGCCCACCGATTTAAAAAATTTGATTGACTCATGAGGGTTCCGCTGGACGGTTTGCGCCTTTAAATGATGCTGGCTTAGCGCGTTTCTTAGGTTCCGGTTTGTAATTTGTAGACACATATTCCGCTAAATATGATTTCATCTCTGCTTGCAATGGTGCCGTATCGACCGACTCGCCACCATCAATTAAACGAGATGCTTCGTTATAACTCAGCATCAAACGATGTGGTACTGCAATGCCCGTACCATCTTCATTCATCACAGATGCCATTGAATTTGGTTCCAAGTAGTCTTGATAATCCACTTCCAGACGCCACATCACAAACCAACAAGGCTCGGGTGCGGTGATATTTAGAAAATAGCCCTCTGCCTCATCGGCAAAGAACTTAAAATCAAAGCCCGCAAACAACCAAGACTCGCCTTCATCATCTCTTTCAAGAAAGCGGCCTACTACTTTACGATTTTGCTCGGTACCAGCAAGTTCTAGGCTTTTACCAAACTGACCGATATCAGGAATCACCTCAATGGGTTTCCAGCGATAGTTCTGCCATGGATTATCAATCTTTTGTTTGCGGATAACGATAGCAAAACGCATGATGAGCTTATTCCTAAGTTTTTTGCACAACAATACTGGGGAACTTGCTACTCATATCTTTGGCCAGGTTGGCAACCCGAATCGCTACTTGCCGGGCAATCCCTTTGTAGATGGCGCTAATCGCACCATCGGGATCTGCTACAACCGTTGGCCTGCCTGAATCGGCCTGCTCCCGAATCGATAAGTTCAGTGGCAATGCGCCTAGGAAGTCAACACCATAATCTTGGCACATCTTTTTGCCACCGCCTTCACCAAAAATATGCTCTTCATGATTACACTTCGGACAAACATAGGTGCTCATGTTTTCAATAATGCCGATGATGGGGATGCCGACCTTCTCAAACATCTTCAAACCCTTACGGGCATCTAGCAGAGCTATATCTTGCGGAGTGGTCACAATCACAGATCCAGTCACTGGCACTTTTTGCGACAGGGTTAGCTGAATATCGCCAGTACCCGGGGGCATATCCACAATCAAATAATCTAAATCGCGCCAACGAGTTTGCCGGAGTAATTGTTCTAAGGCAGAAGTAACCATGGGGCCACGCCACACCATAGGATTGTCTGCCTCGATTAAAAATCCAATCGAGCTCGCCTGAATCCCATGTCCCTCCATCGGCTCAATGGTGTTCTCGGCCAAAGACTCTGGGCGACCTGTGATACCCAGCATCATCGGTTGGCTGGGGCCATAAATATCGGCATCCAAAATACCAACTTGTGCACCTTCGGCAGCCAACGCTAATGCCAAATTAACTGCGGTGGTTGATTTACCCACGCCACCCTTGCCGCTGGCAACTGCAATGATATTTTTGACACCCGGTAACAGTTTGACGCCACGCTGGACCGAGTGGGCAACGATGTCAGTTGTAATCGCGACGCTCACGTTCTTAACACCGGGTAACTCACGGATTGCGGTAACCACTAATTTACGAATGAGATCAATTTGGCTCTTAGCAGGGTAGCCTAATAGGATATCCAGCGATACATCACCCTCATGCACTTTGATATTGCGTGCTGACTTAGCGCTGACAAAGTCAATCTGGGTGTTGGGATCTTTTACAGACTTAAGTGCCTGTTGCACTGATTCAATACTGACCGACACTTCTGTCTCCTCAATAAGCCTTGCGATATATAGGGGTTAGCCAACTATCATAACTGGATTGGCCTAATTTTTCCCAAAGTCCTCCAGAAAGATCTTGGTTGGATGAGCTAATTAGCGGTATTTTCTGTATACGAGTTCAATATCGCCGTAATACGCCTTGGTCTGTGATTTCGTATTGTCTGTGTCAGTCATTAAAGCAATCCCGATTAAGTTGCCAGGTGCGTAGCCATAGGCCTTGATGTAATCCGCGGTGAGGTCGCGTTGATGCATGCGCCATTGACCTAGCTTCTCTTTACCAGTATCAACAGCGATCAGCTTGACCCTCTCCGTGTAAGGATTGTTCTTGATTTGCTCCAACTGCCCTTTGGGGGACCAAACATACATTAAGGTGGCATAAGGCATTTCTTGACCGCTCACAATGTGTGCCATCTCAGCAACCATTCTGTCTTTCATTGATAGTTTTGAGCGATCACCATCAAACGCTACCATGACGCGGAGTGGCGCATCGTCAGCATATTTGTCAAGGTTATCCGCTCGATCAAGATGTGATAGTGCCTTCCATTCCCATTTCAGCCAGAGGTGCTGAGATGGGCGTGGCTTGAGTTGGACTGCCAAACCGGAGGCGGATTGATTGGATTCTGCTTTCAGAACTGTTCGACCTTGATAGTTCTGGAGTCGATATGCAGTATTCTTTTTATAGGGCGCAACCCGATAAAAACTCCACCCCTTAGGTAAAGCGCCATCTTCTTGCACTGAGAACTTTTGTGGCTCTTCGCGCGGAACAAGTGGATCAAGCTTACTAACTTCTGCGTGATCTTCCTGCTCGGAATAGCTAGCGCAGGCCACAAAACCTGTAATTACAGCCCCCATCAGAATGAGATTGAAATATCGGCGCATAAGCTGATGCATTATCGTAGAGCTTTGTCTGTCTTGCATATGAATAAAAACTTGTGGTTTTTGACCTTAGCCCAAGGTCTGTATTTAACCAATAATGTCACCTTTATTGCCATTAATGGCTTAGTGGGCTTTGCTCTAGCCCCAGCCCCATGGATGGCGACCCTGCCAGTGATGGGCTATGTGGTCGGTAGCGCTATGGCAACCACCATCGTTGCCAGAATTCAAAAGCAACTGGGTCGTAAACGCTCCTTTCAAATTGCACTCATTGTTGCCTTCTTTGCATCCTTACTCTGCACTTATGCCACGCTCGAGAAATACTTTTGGTTGCTTAATTTGGGAACGGTCATCGCAGGGTTTTATAACGCCAATGCCCAACTCTATCGTTTTGCCGCTGCAGAGCTTGCTGATAAAACCGCAAAGGAAAAGGCCATCTCCTGGGTGCTTGCAGGCGGTATCTTGGGAGCGGTCTTAGGGCCCAATATGGCGAACTGGACACGCGATTGGTTTATGCAGCCATTTGCTGGCGCATACATCACCCTAGCAGTAGTTTCTGTGATTGCCCTGTGGGTCATCTCTCAAATACAGTTTCAAGAAAAAACTCCCGAGCAACATCAGGAACCAGGCCGTCCTCTGTCCGAGATCATGCGCCAACCACTTTTTATTGTCTGCACCCTCACGGCCGCATTAGCCTACGGCGTGATGAACTTGCTAATGGCAGCCACACCACTAGCCATGGAGGTGTGTGGATTTAGTTTTGATAAAACTGCTTGGGTCTTGGAATGGCATGTAATCGGCATGTTTGCACCCGGTTTTTTTACTGGCAACTTGATTAAACGGATTGGGGTCATGTGGGTCTTACGACTTGGCGCTGCTCTTAATCTGATTTGCGTCATGATTGCTCTCTCTGGTGTAAGCTTTACTCACTTTCTAGTGGCTCTTTTTCTGCTCGGAGTAGGCTGGAACTTTTTGTTTACTAGCAGTACTGCGTTAGCCCTCGAATCTTATCGACCTGCTGAACGTGATAAAGCACAAGGGGCCATTAATTTCTTTGTATTTTTAGCCACCGCACTCTCTGCTTTAAGCTCCGGCGTCTTGGTGACCACCCAAGGCTGGACCTTGCTCAATTTAGGTTCCATTATTCCCATGAGCATTATTGTGCTGGCCTTAATTTGGCTCGGTATGCAACGTAAACAGGCGGTTTCTAAGCCCCTCTAAAATAGAACGATGAATACAAAAACACTTCCTACCATTGGCTTTATTGGTACCGGCATTATGGGTAAGAGCATGGCTCTTCATATTCTGAAAGCAGGATATCCCGTGAACGTGTTCAATCGTTCTAAAGAGAAAACAATTCCTCTCATTGAGCAAGGCGCAGTTTGGCATTCCTCTCCGCGGGAGGTCGCGGCACATTCAGACATCATTATCACCATCATTGGTTACCCCAAAGATGTAGAAGAGGTCTATCTGGGAAAAGAAGGTATTTTGATGGGCGCCCTGTCAGGTTCGATTGCAATTGATATGACCACCTCTAGCCCAACTCTTGCAACCCGCATCGCTAAAGAGGGGCTTGCTAAACAAATTGACGTTCTGGATGCGCCTGTATCGGGAGGTGACATCGGCGCGCGCGATGCCCGACTGTCAATTATGGTGGGCGGTAATACAAAAGCGTTTGAGCGCGCACTTCCAGCATTAGAGTGCATGGGCAATAACATTGCTCTTCTTGGTCCAGCAGGCTCTGGTCAGCATGCCAAGCTCTGCAATCAAATTGTGATTGCTTCTACCATCATGGGGGTATGCGAGGGGATTCGGTATGCCCAAGAGTCGGGCTTAGATGCCACTGCGGTATTAAAAGTGATTGGCAGTGGCGCTGCTGGCGGCACACAGCTTAATGTTCAAGGTCCCCGCATGATCAAGGGAGACTTTGCACCAGGCTTTATGGCAGAACATTTTGTGAAAGATATTGGTCTTGCTATTGACTCTGCAGAAGAAATGGGTCTCAAGTTACCTGGGCTTACACAGGCAAAGCGCTTATACCAATTGATGCTTGATCAGGATATGGGTCGGGATGGCTATCACGCTCTCTATCAGTTGTATTTAGCCAACGACGTCTGAGGCGATCCTCTTTTCATGTCCGCTAACGTATCTAAGCAGTCGCCGTTTGCTTGGTCCCTTCTTTTGGTATTCCTGGGTACTGCCATTCATTTGGTCATGGGATTTAGTACGGAGTTATCTGTTGATGAAGCCCACTATGCACTCTATGCTAACCATCTAGCTTGGAGTTATTTTGATCACCCTCCCTTAGTGGGCTGGATTCAATGGCCTCTAGTGGCTATTAATGCGCCTGATGGAATTTTACGTCTCATTCCAATCACCCTATGGATTATTTCTTGTTTCTTGGTGTATCACATTGCAGACCAGCTCGATGAGTACTGCACTCATCGCTCTCTGTTTATTAAAGCACCCACGCCCAATAATCCATCGTATGCAGGACTTGCTGCAGTTGCCATAATCGTTTTTGCGCCACTTCCGCATGTCCTTGCGGTTGGTTTGGTGCCCGACTCTTTATTGACACCTCTAAGTCTTGGCATTCTCTGGATGTCGCTGCAATGGCTAAAGCAAGATGGGCAACTCAGTTTTTATCAATGGATTGGTTTGGGTTTGCTATTTGGCTTGGCCGGTCTTAGCAAGTACACCGCTATCTTGTATGCCCTTGCCTTTGCTATTGCATGTCTTAGCGTTCCTCGTTTTACTTTTTTAAGGCAATCGGGTTTTTATATTGCTATTGCAATCGCACTTCTGCTTATTAGCCCTGTGTTGCTCTGGAATGCTCAATACGATTGGATCTCATTTAAATATCAGATCGATCATGGCAGCGGTGGGGATTGGCTATGGCGCCGCCTTGCAGCTTTTTTAGGCATACAACTTGTGGTGTTTGGTTTTTTACCGATCCTCGGTTTATGGGCTTACTCACGCATGCTGGGTTTTGCAAAGCGCCCATTCGTTAGCATCTTGCTGGTTTTCTTTATTCTGCCATTTAGTGTCTTCGCCGCTTTATCAGGGGGCGGTGGCCTACCGCACTGGACCTCGCCTGCATGGTTCTGTTTGGCTCCGATTGCGGGTGTGGGCCTTGCCCAATGGTGGCAAAGTGGTAAACACTGGTTAATCACTCTTTGTTTAGCAGTCCAAGGCACTCTCGTCGTCAGTGGGCTAACCTTGGTGATGACCGCAGGCTATCCGATTGCGAGTCAGTTCAAAACAAATCCCTTGGCCGATTTATATGGCTGGCGTTCTGCATCCACCCGCGCTAATCTTTTGGTCAATGAACTAAAAGCGAGCGGGATTGCGGTGCAGAACTGGACATTGGCAAGTCGGGTTGCTTGGTATGCCAAGCCGACGCCCATTTTTGTCTTAGATGATCGGCAAGATCAGTTTGATATATGGTTTGGCACGCTTCCTGAGGGTTCGAATATCATCCTCCTGAATTGGTCCGAGATGTCCTTCAAGCTTCCAGTGGGCGAGGGTCAATTTAGAACCTGTCGCCCACTAGACCGTCTTCGAATCGCTCATTTGGGCCACGCTTTGAGCCAATTTGAACTCAGTTATTGTCAAGGCTGGGGTGGAAAGGCAAAACCACAACGCGAAGCATTATCCTTACGTCCATGAGCTCTCAATGGAAAGTAGTACTTAAACGTAGCTGGCCCACGATTCGGATTGTTCTCTCGATTGTCTTGCTATGGAAGGCCACGAGCGGTATTGATTGGCAAGCCCTAATTGAATCCGAGTTACAACTACAAGCCCAGTGGTTAGTGGCAGGGGGTCTTTGCATTACTGCTGCCTTTATCTGCGGAGGTCTACGCTGGGGTTTATTTATGCAACGAGCCGGCTTTCAAGGAAGCCTGATGGGATATGTCGCGCTATATTTTTCAGGGGGTCTCATTAATCAAGGCCTGCCTAGCACTCTTGGGGGCGACAGTTATCGCGCCATCGCTGGAACCCATCTCACTCGGAGTGGGCAATTGAGTCATCAAAAAGAGCTGGCTGAAGAACTGAGCCATGCGGATGATCTCAAGCAGCAAAGTCCTAAATTGCGTTTGGGATTTTCCATGACGCTATTGGATCGAGTTGTTGGTCTCATGGGCAACAATATCTTAGGCGGTATCGGTCTTGTACTTGGTGGAGCTACCCTCGGTGCTTGGGGTATTGAGTTGGGGTATGTCGTGTTGGTTGGCATGCTGGGGATTGGTGCTCTCCTTGCTTTTGCTCTAAGCTACCAACCCCTGCTGTATTGGACTCAAAAACTTCTAGGGCGTTTTGATCTGCAGCCCGCGCTTTCGGGAATTCGTCTTGCCTTTGCATGGCCCAACAATATTGCGCAAGGCATATTTGCTGTATCGATCCATTGCTTCAATATTTTGGCTCTAGGGTTTTGTCTCAAAGCGTATGGTGCCGATGTACCCACAGAGGCACTGATGATTGGTCTTCCCGCTTTAAGTCTTTTGCTCATGCTGCCAATTAGCATCTCCGGCTGGGGCTTGCGTGAAGCGACCCTAGCCTCTGTCCTAGCCCTTTGGGGAGTTAATCCCTCACTCACGGTTTTAGGATCGATTAGCTACGGCGCGATTACCTTATTGTGCGTCTTGCCTGGCGCGTATAAATTGCTAAAACGAAGTTAAATGGTCGTGGGCATAAAATAGAGCCTAGGTCACAAAGGATAAAAGCAGAATGGCAATTAGCGTCAATGCAATGCGTACCATTGATCACTGGGTTGGGGTGCCACTTTGCGCCATCGCTAGCCCAATTGTTGCTTTACTTGATCTACTTTCTAAGCCATTTGCTCGGTCGACCGAACCCAAGAGACTCCTCTTCATTGAGCTCTCTGAAATGGGTAGTGCCATTCTTGTTGATCCAGCGATGCGCAAAGCCCAAGCAAATGGGGCCGACATTTACTTCCTAATATTCAAGAGTAATGCTGCCAGTCTGGGTTTATTGAATACCGTTCATCCTAACCATATTTTTACGATTGATTCCTCTAGCTTGTGGAAGTTAGCGTTCGATACTTTACGTTTCTTAGTGAAGGCGCGTTTTTATCGGATTGATACAGTGATTGATCTAGAACTGTTCTCCCGCTTTACTGCCCTACTAACTGGATTGTGTGGTGCAAGACGTCGTGTTGGCTACCATATTTTCCATGGAGAAGGATTGTGGCGTGGCACGATGCTAACGCGCAAAGTGCATTACAACCCGCATATTCATATTGCGAAGAACTTTATATCGCTCGTACATGCCGCTTTTGCGAAAGAGGAGGAACAGCCCTTTAGCAAAATTACAATTTCCGATCAAGAGATTCAGCTTGCTCATGCTGTGATTGATCCGATGGTCAAACAATATCTGCAACTGCGCATCGAGAACCTGGCCCAACAAGCCATGATCCCATTTAAGCATGGACAGCAACGGATTATCTTAATTAATCCTAATGCGAGTGATTTGCTTCCGCAACGCCGTTGGGCACCAGAACGATTTTCAGAGCTAATTACCGCAACACATCAGCGCTGGCCAGAGGATCTCATCCTAATCACGGGTTCACCGGCTGAGCATACTTATGTAGAAGGTGTGCGCTTGGCAGCCAAAGTAAAACATGCCATCAATTTTGCAGGTCACGTGCGCTTCTCGGAGCTGCCGGCTCTCTATACACTGTCACACGCAATGGTGACCAATGACTCAGGTCCTGGTCACTTCTCGTCCGTCACTGATTTGCATACTGTCGTTCTATTTGGTCCTGAGACCCCTGCTTTGTATGGCTCACTTGGTAAATCGATTCCGATTACTGCCCAACTAGCCTGCTCGCCCTGCGTAAGCGCTGCTAACCATCGCAAGACCCCTTGCCAAAACAATATTTGCATGAAAGCTATTTCGGTCTCTCATGTCCTAGATCGTCTCGCTGTTCAGATCACTGCAGCTGATCGCGCTCGGGCTTTATAAAGACTCTTGACCTATGAACTTTGGTCGCGCTTGGGCTGTACCCCTTTTCCCACTTTGTCTCTGGCTGATCTTACTGGCGAGCGGTAAAGAAGTTGAGGTCTTTCTTTGGCTCAATCAAGCGGCCCAAGTTCTTCCTAATTGGGCTTGGGCTTGGTTCACCTTTTTAGGCAATGGTTGGGGCATCTTTGCCCTGTGCTTCCCGTTAGTGCTTTATGCGCCTAGACAACTCTGCGCAGCTTTAATATCCGGCGCAATTGCCGCACTCATTAGTCTCACCCTAAAGCCCTTAATTGGCTTGCCCCGCCCTGCAGGAGTCTTGAGTGAAAATAGTTTTTATTTACTCGGCGATCCCTTGTTGCATCACGCCCTACCTTCAGGGCACACCCTAACTGTATTTTCTGTGGCAAGCGCGTTGTTCTTTTCTACCCCTCACCCCAAACGTAACCTGTTCAGTGTTTTATTTGTCTTAGCAGTTCTCACAGGCATCTCTCGCAATGCCGTTGGCGCCCATTGGCCGGGGGATGTGTTGGTCGGTTCAGCATTAGGTATCTGGTGTGGCTTAATTGCAAGTCGCTGGGTACTAAGAATCAAAGATCACCAATTAAGTCCTACCAGTTTAATTGCACGAGTCATTGCAGTGGCTGGTTTTGGTGTCTTATATGTTTTGCAAACCCGCGTGTTGGATTTTCATCATAACCAAGCACTGCAATACATAGGTAGCGTCATTGTGTTGATAACGCTTGTCTTATTTGTCTTACGACAGAACAAGCCCCAAAACTATGTTTAGTTATCGCCATGCATTTCATGCTGGCAATCATGCGGACGTCTTAAAACATCTCGTATTAATCCATAGTATTCGCTATCTGCAAGAGAAAGATGGTGGACTCATGTTGATTGATACCCATGCAGGTGCTGGACTTTATACCTTACGAGAGGGCTATGCAACAGTGAGTCAAGAGGCGCTTACCGGAATTGATCGCATTATTGGTAATCAAGATCCTCAGACGTATTACTCTGAGCTTCAAGCATACATTGATCTTGTCAACGGTATTAATCCGCCGGATCGAATTGATTTTTACCCTGGGTCACCATTCATCCTGGCAAAGTTATTGCGGGCCCAAGATCGTTTACGCCTCTTTGAGCTCCATTCGAGTGATATTGACCTATTGCAACAAAACATCAAGTCACTTCATCTAGATCGACAAATCGAAGTTCGCAAAGAGGATGGTTTTGCTGGACTGAAATCTTTACTACCACCGCCTAGCCGCAGAGGCTTAATCTTGATTGATCCTTCCTATGAAAATAAACAGGATTACTTCTCTTTAGAAACCTGTTTAGCTGAGGCATTGGAGCGTTTTGTAACTGGCTCCTATCTGATGTGGTACCCCATTCTCAATCGCAATGAATCGCTGCAATTGCCTAAACGATTGAAAGCGATTGCCGAGCGTTACGGGCGCTCTTGGACTCAAGCAGAGTTACGCATTACGAATGAGCCAACAGAGCGTCGTCTTCAAGCCAGCGGCATGTTGGTCATTAATCCCGTTTGGACATTAAAGGCCTACTTAGAGAAACTACTACCTATCCTACAAAATACCTTGGGGGAAGATGCCGGCGCTTCTTATCAGTTGCTCAGTAATCAAACATAACTTCGTTGCGCCGTAAGAACGGAATACTCCATGGTGGGTTATAGCGCGCTAACTGTGGTTCACTCGTAGGCGCAATGTTTTTGGCTTTTAACCAAGTCCTTAGCTCTTGAGCCTTCTCTTGAGTCTTTTCTTCCGAATTAAATCCAGTATAGGTAATGACTGCTTTTTTCTGAGGCGGGATTTCTCGCAACTTTACCTCTGGGCTTGTTGGCGTTGGTAGATTTGCTAGGGTGTATTTGCTGGGCATCACAAAGAACATACGCCATTGACCAGGACTCGTTTTTTGGGTCTCCATGGTCACGGGGGCAGTCATCGCAATCTTCTCACTACTGCCCGGTTTTGGTTCCATCGTGACGGGTACGGTCATAGCAATCTTCTCACTATCTTGCGGGTCATCGGCTAGTTTGGTTTTGGATTGGTTCTTACCAAAGATATAACCTGCAATGAGACGAAAGCCTTTACTGCCCGCATCACTCATATCGCCATCCGCATAGACCTCGGCCACAATCATCGGCGCATACTGACGCAACTCAAAAGGTGGAGAGCTTTCAATTACGGTGTATTTTGGTTCCTCAAGGGCCATTACTGAGCTCGCAAATAAGAAACAGAGTCCTGCCAGAATAATCGAATGGGCACGTTTTACCATTTTCCTTCCAATACAAAACCTTTGGTACTTGCTTGTAAGTTCACTTGAGCTCCCACCGGAAGTGTTAATTTATCTTTAATGTGGCCAAAAGGCAAACCGGTCAGAATCGGAATGGATTTCGGTATGCGCCCACGAATCAGATCAATAGCAGCATCTAAGTTATAGCCACGATCGACCTCGTACAAACGGTATTGACTGAAATGCCCCAAAAGAATAGCGCGCTGTTTACCCAAAACCCCTGCCTCATGCAATTGCAGCAACATGCGCTCAATGCGGTAAGGGTGCTCATTGATGTCTTCAATAAAAAGGATGCCGCCATTGACTTGTTTCTCGGTGGGGAAATACTCGGTTCCTAAAAGGGTTGTAAGAATACTCAAGTTTCCACCCCACAGCATGCCCTCAATGTTTTTGGATAAATCAACATCCCCTGCCCAACGCTGGATATCTGGCACTGCAATACTAAATCGACGACTCTCTACCGCACTCTGAAAATGAGTCCAGGTAAATTGACTAGGAGTCTCGGGTTCACCAAACTCATTCAGGGGACCAAAGTCATAATTAAGCATGGGCCCAGCCAAACTAATCGTGCCCGTCTTCGCCAGAAAACCTAGCTGAAATCCTGTGAAATCACTATGTCCACAGATTTGCAAGCCTTGTTTTGCTGCAATGGCAATTGCTTTCCAGTTGATCTGGTCTAGAAGACGATGTAAACCATATCCTCCGCGAACTGACATCACAATTTGATTAGGGTCAAGATTGGCGATCGCATTTAACTCATCCAAGCGTTCTGCATCGGTTCCTGCAAAACGTTCAAACACTCTCTGGGCGCATTGACTATTGGAGACCATGACACCCTGCTGCTTTAGCCAAAGCAAGGCACTTTCTGGACTCCGCAGATCAGGGCTTGCGCCCGATGGAGCAATTAAATGGATCTTCATGTACGCCGTTGTCTAAAAAACTCTCTGAGTAACTCACCACACTCCTCTGCTAATACCCCACCTTGCACCTCGGTCTGGTGATTAATCTGCTTTATTGAAAATACATTACCAACACTACCAGCCATTCCGGTTTTTGGATCCGCCGCACCAAACACCACACGTTTTACTCTAGCATGAAGCATGGCACCACAACACATCGCGCAGGGCTCTAAGGTGACATAGAGGGTAGAGTCAGGAAGTCGGTAGTTCTCAAGCGATTTTGCAGCTTCCCGAATAGCCACCATCTCTGCGTGGGCACTAGGGTCATGCAATGTGATGGGCTGATTAAACCCTCTCCCAATCACTTGCTCTTGGTGAACTAAGATGGCACCAACAGGTACTTCTCCTTGGGCACCAGCCAATCTAGCCTGCTCGATGGCAAAACGCATAAAGGCTTCGTCTTGAATGGATACCATCCGGTCTTAAGCACCCTGCGCATGATAGTCGGCCCAGCAATTTGGGGTCTCATACAAACGAATTGTCTTGAGCACAAGCTGCCCCTTAGTTTCTGCTGTAAAGATGGGGGCTAGGATATCAAAGGCAAACTTCACCAAATTCTCAACGGTGGGGACATCCTCTAAGATCACTGTTTTGTGACTAGGCAAACTCTCCAAGAACTTCACCAAGACGGTATCCTGTTTTGCAACTAGAAAGGCATGGTCCCAGGGCTCAACTAAATGAGTGAGGGCTATACGCTTAATATCACCAAAGTCAATCACCATGCCATCATCTGCCTGTTCCCGAGATGCATGTACTGGGCCCAAGACCGTTAACTCAAGCGCATAGCGATGTCCATGAAGATGCCGGCATTGTCCACCATGGTTTGGGATGCGATGTCCTGCATCAAACTCGAGACGGCGTGTAATTGTAAGGCGCTGCATTACTGAATTCCGATCATTTTGTGAGTCTGCACACTTAAGCGCCATAAGGGATGTTTTTGACACAACTCAACAGCATAGGCTGTATTTTCTCTCAATTGAGGTCCATCCATGGGTTGCAAATAGCGATGCCTAAAATCCATACCCTCAAAACGGTGCAAAGTTGTTTCAATGGGTTGATGTTCTGTCTGAGGCACGACTAGCTTGATTTCATCAGCCTGCTTCACCACTAATTCTGCATTAGCCTTAGGACTTAGGCATACCCAATCAATTCCGTTAGGGATCTTAATCGTGCCATTGGTCTCAATTGCAATCTCAAAGTAACGGTGATGCAGAGCCTCAATGAGTGGAGCATCAAGTTGTAATAAGGGCTCACCCCCGGTCATCACTACATAGCGATAACGATCCGTGCCCATCGTTTCCAACCACGCGGCTTCAATTGCATTGGCTAAATGGTCGGTACTATCAAATTTCCCACCGCCCACACCATCCGTACCAACAAAATTGGTGTCACAGAACTGACAAACTGCAGTAGCACGATCTTCCTCTCGCCCGGACCAGAGGTTGCACCCAGCAAAGCGGCAGAATATGGCTGCGCGCCCGGCTTGCGCACCTTCTCCTTGCAAAGTAGCAAAGAGTTCTTTAACGGAATACATGAGAATGAATATCTAAATTAATTTTTTATTCCCACTCGATCGTCGAGGGGGGTTTACCGCTGATATCAAAAACAACACGATTGATACCGCGCACTTCATTAATGATGCGGTTGGATACTTTACCCAATAGCTCATGCGGTAGATGTGCCCAGTGGGCGGTCATAAAGTCTTGGGTTTGCACTGCTCGCAGAGCAACGACATACTCATAGGTCCGACCATCACCCATCACACCCACTGATTTAACAGGCAGGAAGACGGCAAAGGCCTGGCTTGTAAGCGCATACCAGGATTGTTGAGTATTTGGATCAATCGTATTTCTAAGTTCTTCAATAAAGATGGCATCTGCACGTCGCAGAAGATCTGCAAATTCTGGTTTGACCTCACCTAAGATTCGGACCCCAAGTCCTGGGCCCGGGAATGGATGACGATCAACCATCTCTTTAGGTAAACCCAGGGCAATACCAAGTGTTCTTACTTCGTCTTTAAACAGTTCTCGAAGCGGCTCCAATAGCTTGAGGTGCATATCCTCTGGAAGTCCACCAACGTTGTGGTGACTCTTAATCGTATGGGCGCCCTTCTTACCTTTTCCAGCTGATTCAATCACATCAGGGTAAATGGTTCCTTGTGCAAGCCACTTGGCATTCTTGATCTTGGCAGATTCTCGCTGAAATACCTCCACAAACTCTTTGCCAATAATCTTACGTTTTTGTTCGGGGTCAGTCACACTCTCCAGGTTTCCTAGGAACTCATTAGCTGCATCAACATGAATCACCCTCACCCCAAGATTACGAGCAAACATATCCATAACCATCTTGCCTTCATTAAGGCGCAAGAGCCCATGATCGACAAATACACAAGTTAATTGCTGACCAATAGCCCGATGAATAAGGGCTGCAGCAACACTAGAGTCTACGCCGCCGGATAAACCTAAAATAACCTCGTCTGAACCAACCTGCTCTTTTATCTTGGCGACCGCTTCTTGAATGTAGTCTCCCATCACCCAATCAGAACGGCATTGACAAATGTCATGAACAAAACGATTCAGAATTTCTTTGCCTTTTAGAGTATGAGTCACTTCTGGATGAAACTGAAGTCCATAGAAATGTTTCTCTTCATTGGCCATTCCCGCAATGGGGCACGAAGGGGTTGAAGCCATTAACTTGAACTGGGTAGGCAGCTCTGTCACTGAATCGCCATGACTCATCCATACTTTCAGAATGCCGTGCCCCTCTGCCGTCCGGTGGTCTTCAATATCCTTGAATAAATCACTGTGGCCACGTGCCCTCACCTCGGCATAGCCAAACTCCCGAGCCTTGCCTAAAGACTCTGCCGAGGCAACCGTGCCGCCAAGCTGGGTTGCCATCGTTTGCATACCGTAGCAAATACCCAAGACAGGCACCCTAAGATCAAACACTATTTGTGGGGCGCGAGGGCTATTTGGCTCCGTGACCGAGCTTGGGCCACCAGAGAGGATGATCCCCTTGCAAGACTGACTTCTTACAAACTCTTTAATTTGCTCTGGATCACAATCGTATGGCCAGATCTCAGAATAGACCTTAGCTTCTCGAACGCGACGTGCGATCAATTGGGTAACTTGAGAACCAAAATCCAGAATCAGAATCTTATCGTGCACGGCTTTTGGATTCTTAATCGATGTGGTAATTAGGGGCTTCCTTCGTGATCTTTACATCATGGACATGCGACTCGCGCACTCCCGCAGAAGTAATCTCCACAAAACTTGCCTTCTCATGTAACTCCGCAATGGTCTTACAACCGCAGTAACCCATTGAAGAACGAATACCGCCCGTTAGTTGATGCAAGATACTCAGAACGCTTCCTTTATATGGCACTTGACCTTCAATGCCTTCGGGTACTAATTTGTCGGCATTAGCGGCGCTAATATCTTCTTGAAAATAACGATCGGCGGCACCATCGGACATCGCGCCCAATGAACCCATACCACGGTAGCTTTTATAGGAACGTCCTTGATATAAAAATACTTCTCCTGGAGCCTCTTCAGTGCCTGCAAACATACCGCCCATCATCACTGAATTTGCGCCAGCCGCTAATGCTTTGGCAACATCCCCGGAATAACGGACGCCACCATCAGCAATCAGTGGGATGCCAGTTCCTTTTAAAGCCTTCGCAACATTCACGACCGCAGTAATTTGGGGAACGCCAACACCAGCCACAATCCGGGTGGTGCAAATTGAGCCTGGGCCAATACCAACCTTCACGCCATCAGCTCCATGATCTGCTAATGCTTTAGCGGCTTCGCCTGTTGCGATATTGCCACCAATCACTTGTACCTGTGGATAGTGTTTCTTGACCCACTTGACTCGATCGAGAACGCCCTGGCTATGTCCGTGGGCAGTATCCACCACAATAAGATCAACACCAGCCTTCACCAACAACTCAACGCGCTCATCATTATCTGGGCCTACACCAACTGCTGCCCCGACACGTAACTTTCCCTCGCTATCTTTGCAAGCATTAGGATGTTCAGTGGCCTTCATAATGTCTTTAACGGTCACTAAGCCTCTTAACTCAAAGGAGTCATTGACAACCAACACGCGCTCTAAGCGATGCTTGTTCATTAAACGCTTTGCCTCTTCTAGGCTAGCACCTTCTTGAACAGTTACAAGACGCTCACGCGGGGTCATTTTTGATTTCACTGGTGCGTTCAGATCCTCTTCGAAGCGCAGGTCACGATTGGTAATGATGCCGACTACTGTTTTTCCTTGTAGTACAGGAAATCCAGAAAAGCCATGCTCTTTGGATAACTGAATCACTTGTTGCACAGTCATGTCAGGATGAATCGTGATGGGATCCCGCAAGACCCCAGACTCATAACGTTTCACTTTAGCGACTTCTTTTGCCTGCTCTGCAGGCTTAAGATTTTTATGAACAATTCCAATACCACCCTCGGTTGCCATTGCAATTGCCAAACGTCCTTCGGTCACGGTATCCATAGCAGCCGATACCAAAGGAATATTGATGGTGATATCGCGGGTTAATTGGGTGACCAAATTAGTGTCACGCGGAAGGATCGCCGAATAAGCCGGCACGAGGAGCACATCATCGAACGTTAGTGCTTTTTGTATGAGTCGCATGCAAAACCCCTAGTCGCAAAATCAGATTATAGAGGTTCTCGGCTATTTACTCTTATATCCCTTCTCGATCATGGCCTTAGCACTGAGAAATCACTATTGCAGGGCCTATTTTGGGGCCTTTGCTTTTGCGGTTCGTGCGCTTGCCCGAAGCTGTGCCTTTGCTTTTAACTGACCGTCTTTATCTCGATTAGCTTTCTTGCGACGCGCCATTTTAGGATCAATTTGCAAGGGGGCATATAGCTCGAGGCGATCACCCGCATAAATGGGGCTAT
>OFQS01000029.1_pt1 | contig 28962 bp, 39 predicted proteins | sample 1542861 | NCBI WGS metagenome assembly OFQS01 (sample SAMN05442518, study PRJEB24371) | freshwater metagenome | isolation source: Freshwater Lake | place: Canada: Niagara | collected 2012-08-03 | reverse complement strand
AAGAACACTAAGAATGTTATTAAAACTTGGTCACGTCGCTCAATGATTACACCAGACATGATTGGTCACACCATTGCTGTTCATGACGGACGCAAGCACGTGCCAGTTTTTGTTACTGAGGCAATGATCGGTCACAAGCTTGGTGAGTTTTCACCAACTCGTACTTTTAAAGGTCACTCCCGCGCTGATGGAAAGGCGGTGGTTGTAAGTGAGTAATACTGACACCACTACAGCATTGGTAACTCGCGCAGTATTGCGTGACTTCCGATCTACACCACAAAAAGCTCGTCGAGTTGTAAACCTAGTTCGTGGCCAACGTGCTGATACCGCACTTAACATGATGAAGTTTGCTAATCAGCCAGAGCTTGGCGAAGCTATCTACACATTAATTGCATCAGCTGTATCAAATGCTAAGCAAAAGAATCCATCAATTCGCGATGCATCTGAGCTTTGGATTATTGAAGCATTAGTTGATGAAGGCTTCACTATGAAGAGATACCGTCCACGTGCACAAGGACGCGGTTTTTCAATTAACAAGAGATCATCTCAAGTAACTGTTGTGTTATCTGATGATAAAACTCTTCGCACAAATAAGAATTTAAAAGCTTCTCAGATGCAAAAGCCAAAGGCACTTCGAAAGCCAACGGTAATTGCAGATGCACCTGCTGCAACAAAATCAGCGGATGCGTTACCTGATAAGCCAGTAGCAAAGAAAGCGGCGGCCAAGAAGGCAACTGCTAAAAAAGCGCCAGCTAAAAAAGCTGCATCTAAAGGGAAGGCCGAGTAAATGGGTCAAAAAATAAATCCACACGGCTTCCGCCTTGGTATTACAACTGATTTCAAATCACGTTGGTATGCCGACAAACTTTATGGTGCTTACGTTAAAGAAGATATTGCTATCCGTCGCCTTATGGCTAAGAAGATGGAAAGAGCAGGCGTATCTAAGATTGAAATTGAACGTACTCGCGAGAAAGTACGTATTGATCTATTTACCGCTCGTCCTGGAATTGTTATTGGTCGTCGTGGTCAAGAGGCAGACAAGCTTCGTATTGATCTTGAAAACCTAACTGGTAAGCAGGTTCAATTAAATATTCTTGAAGTTAAAAATCCTGAGATGGATGCTCAACTAGTTGCGCAAGGTATCGCTGAGCAATTAGCAGCACGTGTTTCATTCCGTCGAGCAATGCGTAAGGGAATGCAAACTGCATTAAAAGCAGGAGCAGAAGGAATTCGTGTGCAGTGCGGTGGACGTCTTGGCGGCGCTGAAATGTCTCGTTCAGAGTTTTATCGTGAAGGCCGCGTTCCACTACACACACTTCGCGCAGATATTGATTATGGTTTTGCAGAAGCTCACACAACTTTTGGACGCCTTGGCGTAAAGGTTTGGATTTATAAGGGTGAAGTAATTGAATCTCGCGCTGAAAGAGCTGCTGCTGCAATTGCTGCTGCAAAAGCTCCAAAGCCAAGTCGTGGTGGATCTCGTGCACCAAGAGCTCCAAGAGGTGAAGTAACAACAACAACTGTTGCTGCTCGCGCTGAAGCTGCTGCTGCAACTGAAACTTTGACACCTGATGAGAGCGGAGCTAACTAATGTTAATTCCACGTCGAGTTAAGCACCGTAAACAACATCATCCAAAGCGTGCTGGAAAATCAAAGGGCGGCACAACAGTTGCATTTGGTGATTATGGCGTGCAAGCAATGGAGCCGGCGTATGTAACAAACCGCCAAATTGAAGCTGCTCGTATTGCAATGACTCGTCATATTAAACGTGGTGGAAAAGTTTGGATAAATATTTATCCAGATCGTCCATTAACTAAGAAGCCAGCTGAGACTCGTATGGGTTCTGGTAAAGGTTCACCTGAGTGGTGGATTGCCAACGTTAAACCAGGTCGAGTTATGTTTGAGATTTCAGGTGTTACCGAAGCTGTTGCCTCAGAGGCAATGACAAGGGCTATGCACAAACTGCCAATGAAGTGCCGAATTGTTCGCCGAGAGGAGTTCTAATGTCAACGACAACTGCTGAAACATTACGCGCTAGTTCAACTGATGAACTAAATGATAAATTGCGTGAGGCTAAGGAAGAGTTATTTAATCTTCGCTTTCAAGCAGCAACTGGTCAATTAGAAAACCATGGCCGCCTTACTGCAGTTCGCAAGGAGATCGCGCGAATTTACACAATTTTACGTGAACGTGAACTAGGGATTGGAGTCAGCGCATGAGTAAAGCAAAAGATTTAGCTAATTCTGTTGACCGTCCATTCCGTAAAACACGTGAGGGAATTGTTACTAGCGACAAGATGAATAAAACTGTTGTGGTTTCAATTCAAGATCGAATTAAACATGGAATGTATAGCAAGGTTTTAACTCGCTCTCGCAAGCTAAAAGCTCACGATGAAAGCAACTCTGCTGGCATCGGCGATCGCGTTCTAATCATGGAAACTCGACCACTATCAGCAACAAAGCGCTGGCGTGTGGTTCAGATTCTTGAGAAGGCTAAGTAAGGGGCGAAAGAGATGATTCAACAAGAGTCACGGTTAGCTGTTGCCGATAACACCGGTGCTAAGGAATTACTTTGCATCCGAGTATTAGGTGGCACCTCCCGTCGTTACGCCGGCATTGGCGACATCATTGTTTGCTCAGTAAAAGATGCAATTCCTGGTGGCCAAGTTAAAAAGGGTGAGGTTGTTAAAGCTGTAATCGTTCGCACCGTTAAAGAGAGCCGTCGCGCTGATGGTTCATATATTCGCTTTGATGAGAATGCTGCCGTAATTGTTAAAGATGATGGTGAGCCACGTGGCACACGTATCTTTGGTCCAGTTGCGCGCGAACTTCGAGATAAGAGATTTATGAGAATTATTTCATTAGCTCCGGAGGTGCTATAAAAATGGCAAACATTCGCAAAGGTGACACCGTGCAGGTGATTGCCGGAAAAGATAAAGGAACAACTGGCACAGTGCTTTCAGTTGACCGAGTTAAGTCACGCATATTAATTGAGGGTATTAACCGAGTTAAGCGTCACACAAAGGAAACTACCTCTGAGCGTGGAGTTAAGGTTGGCGGAATTACCACTGTTGAGTCTGCTATTCATCTTTCTAATGTGATGTTAGTTGATGGCGATGGTAAGGCAACTCGAATTGGCGCTCGCAAAGATGAAGCTGGCAAGAATGTTCGTATCTCTCGCCGCTCTGGAAAGGATGCCTAATGTCTACTGATTTAGCACCACGTCTTAAGGGACGTTATAAGTCTGAGATTGCACCAGCTCTTAAAGTGAAGTTTGGCTATAAGAATGTAATGCAGATTCCAACCTTAACTAAGGTTGTTGTGAACATGGGTGTTGGTGAAGCAGCGCGTGATTCAAAGTTAATTGAAGGCGCAATCCGCGACCTTGCCACAATTACTGGACAACGTCCGCAGGTAACTCGCTCTCGTAAATCAATTGCTCAATTTAAGCTTCGTGAGAATATGCCAATTGGTGCTCACGTAACACTGCGCAATGATCGTATGTGGGAATTTACCGATCGATTACTTTCAATTGCATTGCCACGTATTCGCGATTTCCGCGGACTCTCACCAAAGCAATTTGATGGTAAAGGTAATTACACATTTGGTTTAACTGAACAGGTTGTTTTCCCAGAGATCGAGCAAGACAAGATTGATCGCACTCGCGGAATGGATATAACTTTAGTAACCACTGCTAAAACAGATGAAGAGGGAAGAGAGTTACTACGTGCTCTTGGTTTCCCTTTCCGAGAAATGTAAGGGGCTAACTACAATGGCAAAGACATCACTAAAGGTAAGAGCTAGCCGTAAACCAAAGTTTAAGGTTCGCGGTTATACAAGATGCCAACGTTGTGGCCGTGTACATGCTGTCTATCAAAAATTTGGTATATGCCGTATTTGCTTCCGCGAAATGGCACATGCTGGAGAGTTACCAGGTATCACCAAGGCTTCTTGGTAATACAAAACCCAACTATCAACTACGGAGCAGGTCCGCTTAATTGCGGAAACCATTTCGAGAAAGGCCAGAGGCCAAAGTAATGACAATGACAGATCCGATCGCAGACATGCTTGCACGTTTGCGTAATGCCAACTCGGCTTACCATGACAAGGTTTCAATGCCTTCATCATCGGTTAAAGCTCGAATTGCTGAAATATTAAAACAAGAGGGATATATCGCTGGTTTTTATATTGAGAGCAACCCAATTGGGTTTGGCAAAACCTTAGTTTTAGATCTTAAGTTTGGTTCAAACCGTGAGCGATCAATTGCTGGTTTGCGCCGTGTTTCAAAGCCAGGACTTCGCGTTTACGCAAAATCAACTTCACTACCTAAAGTTTTAGGTGGTCTTGGCGTTGCAATCATTTCAACATCATCTGGTTTGCTAACTGATAAGCAAGCCAACAAACAAGGAGTAGGCGGAGAAGTTCTCGCCTACGTATGGTGATCTGATGTCACGTATTGGAAAAATGCCGATCACAATTCCATCTGGAGTTGAGGTAAATGTTGCTGGACAATCTGTTTCAGTTAAGGGTCCAAAGGGAACTTTAACTCATGTATTAGCTGGACCAATTGCTGCAAAGCAAGAGGGTTCAACTCTTACTATTACTCGCCCAGATGAGAGTCGAGAGGCTCGCTCACTTCACGGTATGTCTCGCACCATGATCTCTAACATGATCGAAGGTGTTACTAATGGATATAGCAAGAAGATAAATATTGTTGGCGTTGGTTACAAGGTTGCAGCAAAGGGTAAAAACCTAGAGTTTGCACTTGGCTATAGCCATCCAATTAACTTTATTGCAGATGAGGGAATTACTTTTAAGATTGATTCTCCAACTGAAATCACTGTAGTTGGTATTAATAAGCAATTAGTTGGTGAGACCGCTGCCAAGATTCAAAAACTTCGCAAGGTTGATCCATATAAAGGTAAAGGTTTGCATCTAGAAGGTGCACACATTCGCCGCAAGCAAGGAAAGACAGGTAAAAAATAATGGCTATCGGTTATAAAGTCGTTAAGGGCTCTGCTACAAAAGCTCGCGCCCGTCGTCACTTCCGCTTGCGCAAGCGCGTTTCTGGAACAGCACTTCGCCCACGTTTAGTTGTTTCTCGCTCTGCTCGCCATTTATTTGTGCAAGTTGTTGACGATACAACCTCAACTACTTTGGCATCTGCCTCCACTATGGAGAAAGAATTGCGATCTTTCACTGGCGATAAGACTGCAAAGGCAAAGCAGATTGGCGAGTTAATCGCAAAGCGTGCAAAAGAAAAAGGAATTTCTACTGTGGTTTTTGATCGCGGTGGTAATAAGTTCCACGGCCGAGTTGCAGCTGTTGCAACAAGTGCTCGTGCAAATGGATTGGAGTTCTAATGGCCGGTACTACAACCCCTACCACCGGTAGCCGTGAGAATAAGCCAAAAGGCGGTCGTGAAAAACGCGAACGTCGTGATGGTGATTTCCAAAAGGAAAAGTCTCCATATACCGAGCGAGTAGTTTTCATTAATCGTGTTGCCAAAGTTGTAAAGGGTGGACGTCGTTTCTCCTTTACTGCTCTAGTTGTTGTTGGCGATGGCAAAGGAATGGTTGGCGTTGGGTATGGAAAAGCCAAAGAAGTTCCACAAGCTATTGCTAAAGCAGTTGAAGATGGCAAAAAGAATTTCTTTAAGGTTCCAATTCTTAATGGAACTATTCCCCATCCTGTACAAGGTGAAAAAGCTGCCGGAGTTATTTTACTTCGCCCAGCATCTCCTGGTACTGGCGTAATTGCAGGTGGACCAGTTCGCGCAGTACTTGAGTGTGCTGGTATCACTGATGTATTAACAAAATCTTTAGGATCAGGTAATCCAATTAATATGGTCCATGCAACAGCAGCAGCATTAAAAATGCTGGAGAATCCAACTGCTATTGCTGCTCGTCGTGGCCGCCCTCTTGAAGATGTTGCACCTGCAGCAATAACAAGATTAATTGCTGAGCAAGTAAAGGTTGGTGCCTAATGCCAAGATTAAAAGTTACTCAAGTTAGATCAAAGGTTGGCAATCCTCCTGATCAACGCAACACACTTCGCTCACTTGGTTTAAAGCGAATTGGTGATGTAGTTGTAAAAGAAGATCGACCAGAGATCCGCGGAATGGTTTATGCAGTTCGTCATTTAATTGCAGTTGAGGAGGTTGAATAACAATGGTGCTTAAGGTTCATCATTTACGTCCAGCTCCCGGAGCTAAGAAAGCTAAGACTCGTAAGGGTCGCGGTGAGGCTTCAAAGGGAAAGACAGCTGGTCGCGGTGGCAAAGGAACACGTGCTCGTAACGTAGTTCGTGCTGGATTTGAAGGCGGTCAATTGCCATTAGTTATGCGCTTACCAAAACTTCGTGGATTTAAAAACCCAGAAAGAATTGAGTATCAGGCGGTTAACATTTCAACTATTAATTCACTATACCCAAAGGGTGGGGATGTAACAGTTGATGATTTAGTTAAAAAAGGCGCAGCCCGTAAAGGCTTTCCAGTTAAAGTACTTGGTAATGGTGAGATATCAGTGAAGGTGACTGTATTAGCTCATGCATTCTCAAGTTCTGCTTCTGAGAAGATTTCAGCTGCTGGCGGAGCTGCAAAAACACTTTAATAATTATTTAGTAGAGAGGAAAAGATCTTGTTAAAAGCATTCGCAATGGCGTTTAGAACACCTGACCTGCGTAAGAAGATCTTGTTTACCCTTTCTATTATGGCTCTATTTAGATTTGGTTCAGTTGTACCAACTCCAGGAGTTTCATATGTAAATGTGCAGGAGTGTTTAAAGACAGCGGATACTGGTGGTTTATTTGGATTAATTAACCTATTTAGTGGTGGTGCATTACTACAACTAAGTATTTTTGCTCTCGGTATCATGCCTTACATCACTAGCTCAATTATTGTGCAGTTGTTAACTGTAGTTATCCCTAGATTTGAAGCACTAAAGAAAGAGGGACAATCTGGAACTGCAAAGTTAACTCAGTACACCCGCTATTTAACTATTGGTCTTGCAATCTTGCAGTCAACTGGATTAATTGCAGTAGCTAGAATTCAAGGCAGAATTTTTTCAAATTGTTCTCTACCAATTATTCCTGATACATCATTACTTCGTGTTATTACGATGATCGTAGTTATGACCGCTGGTACATCAGTAATCATGTGGTTAGGTGAGTTAATCACTGATCGTGGTGTTGGAAATGGTATGTCAATCTTGATTTTTACTTCAATCGCTGCAACCTTCCCAGGACAACTTTGGTCAATTAAATTACAAAAAGGCTGGTTCGCATTTTCATTTATTATGGCAGTAGGTGTTTTAATTGTGGCTGCGGTAGTTTTTGTTGAGCAATCTCAACGTCGTATTCCAGTTCAATATGCTAAGCGTCAAGTAGGACGTCAGCAATATGGTGGAACTAGTACTTACATTCCAATTAAAGTAAATCAAGCTGGTGTTATTCCAGTTATTTTTGCATCTTCATTACTTTATATTCCTTCACTAATTGTTAACTTCAGTGGTAGCCAAGCTGGTTGGGCAAACTGGGTTTCAAAGAATCTTATTTCAGGAGATAACTTCTTCTATATCGGTGTTTACGCGCTCTTAATTGTTTTCTTTACTTACTTTTATGTAGCAATTACTTTTAATCCAGATGAGGTTGCTGAAAACATGAAGAAGTACGGCGGCTTTATCCCAGGTATTAGAGCGGGCCGGCCAACATCTGAGTATCTACAGTATGTGCTATCAAGAATTACTGCGCCAGGTGCGCTTTATCTTTCAATTGTGGCAATAATTCCTTTTATTGCTTTAATTCTTTTCCAAGCTTCACAAAACTTCCCATTTGGTGGAACCTCAATTTTAATTATCGTTGGTGTTGGCTTAGATACTGCAAAGCAGATTGAGTCTCAACTACAGCAACGATCCTATGAGGGGTTCTTGCGCTAATGCGATTAATCCTGGTTGGACCACCAGGTGCTGGTAAGGGAACACAAGCAGTTCATCTAGCTAAGTACTTTAAAATCCCACATATCTCTACCGGTGATATTTTCCGTGCCAATTTAAAAAATGGAACAGAGTTAGGAAAACAAGCACAAACTTTTATGGATCGTGGTGAGTTAGTGCCAGATTCAGTAACTAATGAGATGGTTAAAGATCGCCTAGGAAATTCTGATGTAGCAAATGGCTTTTTGTTAGATGGTTTTCCACGTAATACAAATCAAGCACAGGTACTTGATCAGATTTTGGCAGATAAAAAAATGCCACTAGATGCTGTACTTGAGTTAAAAATAGATAATACGCAAATCATTAAACGATTATCTGGTCGCAGGACATGCCAAGAGTGTGGCGCACCATCTCACGTAGAGTTTGAAAAACCAAAGGTGGCTGGAGTTTGCGATAAATGCCAAGGCGCGCTCTACCAACGAGAAGATGATAAAGAAGAGGTATTAACTCGTAGATTAGATATTTATAGTGAGCAAACAATGCCAATCATTAAATATTATGAAAAATTTGGCTTATTAAAAAATATCTCAGCCCTAGGTGATGTTACTGAGATAACTGATAAAGCGATTGCGGCTTTAAAATAAAATATGGCAATTGAATTAAAAAACTTAGACCAACTAAAATCTATGCGCAAAGCAGGATTAGTTGTGGCCGATACATTACAACTACTTAAGCAGAGTGCTCAGGTAGGTATGACTACTCTTGAGCTAAATGAGATAGCAGTTGCTAATTTATCCAAGCACAGCGCTAAATCTTCCTTCCTTGGTTACCACGGATTTCCAGCAGTGATATGTGCCTCTGTTAATGAAGAGGTTGTTCACGGTATTCCTAATAAGCGAAAACTTATTTCAGGTGATGTTTTATCTATTGACTTTGGCGCAATTATTGATGACTGGCATGGTGATGCTGCAATTTCATTTGGATTAGGTGAGGTTGATCCTGCTGATCAAAAATTAATGGATGTGTGTGAAGAGTCAATGTGGCGAGGAATTGCTGCAGGTAAAAGTGGCGGCAGATTAACTGATATCTCCGAAGCTATTGAAAGTTATATTAATTCTCAAGGTAAGTATGGAATTTTGCGTGAGTATGGCGGCCATGGAATTGGTAGCGCTATGCACCAAGAGCCACATATTTTAAACTTTGGTCCGGCTGGAAATGGACCTGAACTAGTTCCTGGGATGGCATTAGCACTTGAACCAATGATCACTAGAGGCAATGAGCGAACAAAAGTGTTAAGTGATGATTGGACTGTGGTCTCACAAGATTCATCTAAAGGTGCTCACTTTGAACACACTTATACAATCGCACCAGATGGAAAAGCCTTTGTTCTAACCTCATTAGATGGTGGAAAGGCTGAGTTAAATAGGCTCGGAGTGCAAATTTCAACACTGTTGTAAAGTATGTCTGTGAGTAAAAATTATGGCGAAATTATGCGATCAGAAATCGCTCAAACTCCTGAAGTTTTTCAAAATCTTTCAAATAAGATATCTGATTATCAATCACTAATAAATCAGCTTAATTTAAGTCGTATTCAATCTGTTATTTTAGTTGCTCGTGGAACTTCAGATAATGCAGCATTGTTTCTCAAGTATCTAATTGAAACTAAAGTAGGTATTCCTTGCGGCCTAGCCTCACCTTCGGTTGTAACAATCTATAAAAGTAAATTAAAACTAACTAACTCTCTAGTAATTGCAGTCTCACAAAGTGGGCAATCACCCGACATTATTAGCTACACAAATGCTGCAAAAGCTGGTGGGGCAGTAACTCTTTCAATGACCAATGATCCAAGTAGCCCACTTGCTAAGGCAACAGATCTACACCTTTATATTGAAGCTGGAATTGAAAAGGCGGTGGCAGCTACTAAGAGTTATTCAGCCCAATTACTCCTTTCTTATATTTTTGTCAGTATTTGGGTGAATGAAAAAATTGATTTAAGTAAATTAATTAAAGAAACAAAAGTTCAAGTTGATAATATCTCAGTAGTTGAAAAAGTTGTTGATGATTTTGATCATAAACATGGTGTAACTGTTATGGGTCGAGGTTTTGCATATGCAAATGCTCATGAGGCTGCACTAAAAATACAAGAAACTCTAAAAGTTCCAGTTGCATCATTTTCCTCTGCTGATTACCTTCATGGACCAATCTCCTCACTTACTCAAAACTCTAGGGTTATTCTTTTATCTCCTGGTAGTTCAGCAGATGAGTCAATATCTGCAACTGTTAAAAAAACACGAGATATTACTAATAATATTTACTGGATTGGAACTGGTTTTAAAAAGAACGAAAATGAAGTTTTAATTGGTGGATCAACTGGGTTAGGTGAAGCTGAATCAGTTATAGCTGATGCTGTTGTATTGCAACAATTTGCAATGTTACTTGCAATTAAGAATGGTTTAAATCCTGATGCACCAATTGGTTTATTAAAAGTTACTCAAACAATTTAAATGCTGCTATCTGAAGGTAATTTTGCTACTAGTCGGGCATATATTGATCGTAACTGGGTTGATGGTGGCATAAGTGTTGAAGATTATAAATTAACTTCTTATAGTGAATCACCTGGTGATCAAGGAATGGCAATTCCTGGCTTTGTAGATCTTCAAGTAAATGGTCATGGTGGTGTTGATTTATTAAGAGCAAAAGATGTTTCAGATATAAGAACAATATCTCGTTCTTTATTTAATCATGGGGTTAGTGCGTATTTGCCAACCTTAATTACTGGCCCTATTGCAAATCATTTAAGAGTTATATCTTTAATTGAGCAGGTTAGAAAAGAACCGTTGCCTGGTGAGGCAATAATAATTGGCACTCATTTGGAAGGCCCATTTATTTCACCAGTAAAGCCTGGTGTGCACCCAGTGGAACATATATTAGAGCCAGATATTAAGTTACTTGGGGAATTTATCCGAACTGGAAAAATATCTCAGGTTACTATTGCACCAGAGCTTGCAAAAGCTGTTGAGGCAATTAAATTTCTAACCGACTCTGGGGTAGTCGTTTCACTTGGTCACTCAGATGCTGATACTAAACAAGCCAATAATGGATTTGATGCTGGGGCGGTAACTGTTACACATCTTTGGAATGCTATGCGAAAAAAATCTGAAAACCAACCAGGATTAGCTCAGGTTGCTTTAGAGCGAGACGATGTAGTTATTCAATTAATTATTGATGGTGTTCATCTTGATAAACAATTAGTGATTGATTCAATAAAACAATGTGCAAACAGATTCATCGTAACAGTTGATACAGTCTCAGCAGCTGGGTTAGGCGATGGTAAATTTCAGTTAGGAGAAGTTGAAATTGAGGTTAAAAATAATCGTGCATTAAGATCAGACGGCACATTAGCTGGCGGAGTTAGCACACTTACTAACTCACTTTCACTTATGTGGGAGTACGGAATTTCACTAGAGGATGGCCTTGATTCAATTACTTCACGGCCGGCAGATTTGATGGGTAGATCAGATTTAGGGCGATTATCTCTGGGTAGCCCAGCGCAGATCTGGTCATTCTGAACTGGTTTTTACTTTTTCACCCCCCACGCATAAACTATCCCTCCTGCCTCGCAAGGGGTAAACCTGATTTAGAACAGATAAGTAGGTATCGCTTGGCCAAGAAAGACGGTGCTATTGAGATCGAAGGCACTGTTGCTGAAGCACTACCGAACGCAATGTTCCGAGTTGAGTTAACAAATGGACATAAAGTTTTAGCACATATCAGTGGAAAGATGCGACAGAACTACATTCGTATTTTGCCAGAAGATAAAGTGATTGTAGAACTTAGTCCGTATGACCTCACTAGAGGTCGAATTATTTATCGTTACAAATAAATAATTTTTAAACTGTAGTTGTTAGAAAGGTAATCGTGAAGGTCAAACCTAGCGTGAAAAAGATTTGCGACAAGTGCAAAGTTATTCGTCGTAATGGCCGCGTTATGGTGATCTGCGACAACCTACGTCATAAACAACGTCAGGGTTAATTTAAAAAACGCGTGATGCGACGTAATTAAGGTAAAACTTAATTATGACCCTTAGTCCGAAAGGCTGAGGCCAGATAAGAAATTATCTGGGGGCATTGCGGAGGACCTTTCGGATATTAGAAACAGGTTAACGATATGGCACGTCTTGTTGGTGTTGATCTTCCTCGCGAAAAGCGGTTAGAGATCGCACTTACCTATATTTTTGGAATGGGACTTACCCGTGCGCAAGCAACACTTGCCGCTACCGGTATCTCACCAAACATCAGAGTTAAAGATCTACAAGAGCCAGAATTGGCAAAGCTTCGTGAATTCATTGAAGCCAATTACAAAATTGAGGGTGATCTTCGCCGTGAGATCGCTGGCGATATTCGTCGCAAAGTTGAAATTCAAAGTTACCAAGGTTCTCGTCACCGCAAAGGATTACCAGTCCGCGGTCAACGTACTCATACCAATGCTCGTACTCGCAAGGGTCCACGTGTTGCAATCGCTGGTAAGAAGAAGGAGACCAAGTAATGGCCGCCGAAAAAGCTAAACCAGCTAAAGAAGCAGCAGCAAAAGCTGCACCAAAGAAAATTAAAGCACGTAAGAAGGATAAGAAAAATGTTGCCTTCGGTCATGCTTATATTAAGAGCACATTTAATAACACCATTGTTTCAATCACAGATCCAGCAGGTGGCGTAATTGCTTGGTCATCATCTGGTCAGGTTGGATTTAAAGGTTCTCGTAAATCAACTCCATTTGCTGCGCAAATGGCTGCTGAGGCTGCTGCTCGTAAAGCGCAAGAGCACGGCTTAAAGAAAGTTGATGTATTTGTTAAGGGACCTGGCTCTGGCCGGGAAACTGCAATTCGTTCATTACAAGCAGCCGGTCTTGAAGTTGGAGCCATCGCAGATGTAACTCCAGCACCACATAACGGTTGTCGTCCACGTAAACCACGTCGAGTATAAGGAAAGGGAGAAAACTATGGCTCGCTATACCGGTGCAGATTGCAAAAGATGCCGTCGCGAAAAAGTAAAGCTCTTCCTTAAGGGCTCTAAGTGCGATGGACCAAAGTGTCCAATTGAGTCACGTCCATATCCACCAGGACAACATGGTCGTGCTCGTTCAAAAGATTCTGAGTACTTATTACAGATGCGTGAGAAGCAAAAGTGTGCACGTATTTACGGAGTACTTGAGAAGCAGTTCCGTGGTTACTACGAGGAAGCAAACCGTCTGCAAGGTAAGACTGGTGAGAATCTTTTGGTACTACTTGAAACTCGTCTAGACAATGTTGTCTTCCGCGCTGGCTTTGCTAAGAGCCGGGATATGGCACGCCAATTAGTGCGCCATGGTCACTTCTTAGTTAATGGCAAGAGCGTGAACATTCCATCATTTAGAACTACACCGATGGACATAATTGATGTTGTACCAGCTTCATTGGATACCACACCATTTATCGTCGCAAGTGCAGAGCTTGGTGAGAAAACTGTTCCAGCATGGATGGAGGTTGTGGGTTCTAAAATGCGAATTTTGGTCCACGCCGTTCCAACCCGCCCAATTATTGATACTCAAGTACAAGAGCAACTAATTGTTGAGCTTTACTCCAAGTAATCAAGTACTTAAGCAGTAAAGATTTACCGCAGTAAAACTAAATATCGTAAGCCAACCGAAAGATCAAATAGAGGGTCTTTCAGAACATACGGAGGAACAAAGTGCTAATTGCACAACGCCCAATCCTCACTGAGGAAGTTGTAAGCGAATACCGTTCACGGTTCATTATTGAGCCGCTAGAACCTGGTTTCGGCTACACACTTGGTAATTCAATTCGTCGCACCTTATTATCTTCAATTCCAGGAGCAGCTGTTACTGGTATTAGAGTAAATAATGCGCTGCACGAATTCACTGCTTTAGAAGGTGTGAAAGAGGATCTAACTGAGATCGTCTTAAACATCAAAAACCTAGTTTTATCTTCAGATAATGATGAACCATCACTTCTTTACATCCGTAAAAATGGTGAGGGAATTGTTACTGGCGCAGATGTGGCCGCTCCAACAGGAGTTGCCGTGCATAATCCAGAACTTCACATTGCAACACTAAATTCAAAGGCAAAGTTTGAGATCGAGTTAACTGTTGAGCGTGGTCGTGGTTACATCACCGCGGTACAAAACAAAGCAGCAGGGGGAGAGATTGGCCGGATTCCGGTTGATTCAATTTACTCACCAGTGCTTCGTGTTACCTACAAAGTAGAGGCAACACGTGTTGAACAACGCACCGACTTTGATCGATTAGTTCTAGATGTTGAGACCAAGAGATCAATGAAGCCATCTGATGCTATGGCATCTGCTGGTAAGACATTAGTTGAGCTATTCGGCCTTGCTCGTGAATTAAATGCTAACGCTGAAGGAATTGAGATGGGACCTTCCATTCAAGATGCAGCACTCGCTGCAGATATGGCACTTCCAATCGAAGATCTTGATCTAACAGTTCGTTCTTATAACTGCTTAAAGCGCGAAGGAATTCACACAGTTGGTGAATTACTTTCTCGTTCAGAGGCAGATCTAATGGATATTCGTAATTTCGGATCTAAATCAATTGATGAGGTTAAAGCGAAATTACAATCTATGGGAATGCAACTTAAGGACAGCCCAGCAGGTTTTGATCCAACAAAGCATGCTAATTACGGAAGCAGTGTTGATGATGAACTTGTCGACGCTGAAGAGGTCTAGGAGAGATCATGCCAAAACCAAGTAAAGGACCACGCCTAGGTAGTGGACCAGCACATGAGAAATTATTACTAGGCACATTAGCTGCGCAACTTTTCGAAAAAGGAAAGTTAACAACAACTGAGGCAAAGGCAAGACGCCTTCGCCCACTTGCTGAGCGATTAATTACTCATGCAAAAAAAGGTGATCTACCTGCACGTCGTCGCGTGATGGCAAGAATTTCTAGTAAATCAGTTGTTCATACTTTATTTACAGAGATCGCACCACGTTTTGCTACTCGTGATGGTGGCTATACCCGCATTACCAAAATCGGTCCACGCAAAGGTGATAACGCACCAATGGCAGTGATTGAAATGGTTGAAGCAGGATCGCCAGTAAAAAAGGTAGCTAAAAAAGCAGCAGCGAAAGCTGAGTAAAACACAAAGTTAAAAAAGATTATGACTAAACCCACTCTTGAAGTTAAGAGTGGGTTTTCTCGTTTAAGAGTTGATTTAACTTATCAGGGTACAAATTTTTCTGGTTGGGCAAAACAACCAAATGAGCGAACTGTTCAAGAAGAAGTAGAAAAAGCTTTAAGCATGATTACCCAAACTAAAGTTGCAACAATTGTGGCTGGGCGAACTGATGCTGGTGTGCATGCAAAACATCAAGTGATTCACACTGATTTACCAACGCAAACTGATATAAATAATTTAGCATTTAGATTAAATCAGATTTTAGATGCAGATATAAGGGTATTAACGGCGCAGTGGGCACCTGATAACTTTCATGCCAGATTTACTGCTATTTCGCGCACCTATCAATACAAAATAATAGATGCGGGCAAAGTAACTGCGCCCCTAGATAGACATGACAGTACTGAATGGTTTCGCCCATTAGATATTGAATTAATGAACTCTGGTTCTAAACTGCTTCTAGGCGTGCATGATTTCTTTGCATTTTGTAAGTTTCGTGAAGGTGGTAGCACCATAAAGAACCTACTTAAATTTAATTGGCATCGCGATGAAAAAGATGTTGTAATTTGTGAGATAAGCGCTGATTCTTTTAGATATAACATGGTTAGAAATTTAGTAGGAGCTGCAGTCTGTGTGGGTGAAGGTAGATTTAAACCAGAGTGGATGCTTGATACTTTAAAAAATAAGGAAAGAATTCCAGATAGTTATGTATTTCCAGCAAAAGGTTTAACTTTGATTTCAGTGCAATATCCACCAGTAGAGCAATATTTGAGCAATTATGAGAATTATTTGGCGACCCAAGAGAACTCAGAGGATGAGGGCTGATTTTAAGCGGGGTGTTAAAGCGGTTTTGACCCAAAGCCTCACCTAAAGGTAATCTTGCCCCTCTGGAAATGACCCGATAGGGAAAATCCTTTAATAAGAAAGCGAGATAACTGTGCGCACTTTTACACCAAAAGCTGGTGATATCACCCGCAGTTGGTATGTCATTGACGCGCAAGATGTAGTGCTAGGTCGTCTTGCTACACATGCAGCACACTTACTTTACGGAAAACATAAAACTACATTTGCTCCTCATATGGATATGGGTGATTTTGTAGTTGTTATTAATGCTGAGAAGGTAGTTTTAACTGGATCAAAGAGTTCACAAAAGTTTGCTCACCAACACTCTGGTTATCCAGGTGGTATGACCTCAACTGTTTACGCAGATTTATTTGAGAAGTTTCCAACCCGTGCGGTTGAGAAAGCAATTAAAGGAATGTTGCCAAAGAATTCAATTGGTAGATCAGCTGCAACCAAACTAAAGGTTTACGCAGGATCTGAGCATCCACATGCAGCACAAAATCCAAAGGTTTTTGAATTTAACCAAGTTTCCCAGATCGCAAAGAAGTAATAGGAGAGTAATGTCTAACGAGATTATTGAAACTACTGAAGAGGATCTACCTACTTCATACAGTTCAAGCACACCAGCTGCAGCAACTAATCGCAAAGCAATCACCGCACCAGGTGGAGGCGTTGGTCGTCGTAAAGAGGCAGTTGCTCGAGTTCGCTTAGTTCCAGGATCTGGTCGATGGGTTGTAAATGGCAAGCCACTTGAGGTTTATTTTCCAAATAAGGTTCACCAACAATCAGTTTCAGAACCATTTCGCACGGTAGGTGCAGAGGGTACATACGATGTATTTGCTCGCATTGATGGTGGCGGAACATCTGGTCAAGCTGGTGCACTTCGTTTAGGTGTAGCACGTGCTTTAAATGAAATTGATAGTGATGCAAATCGTCCAACACTTAAGAAGGCTGGCTTCTTAACACGGGATGCCCGCGTAATTGAGCGCAAGAAGTATGGTCTTAAGAAAGCTCGTAAGCGTTCACAATATAGCAAGCGCTAATTACTTAACTCGATTAAATCTAATATGGCCCTCTTCGGCACCGATGGTGTACGAGGTGTAGCTAATGTTGATCTCACAGCTGAACTTGCAGTTGATTTAGCAATTGCAGCCGCACATGTTTTAGGTGAAATTGGTGCATTTGCTGGACATCGACCAAAAGCAATTGTTGCTCAAGACTCTCGCGCATCTGGTGATTTTTTAGAGTCAGCAGTTGTTGCTGGCTTAACTAGCGCCGGTGTTGATGTTTACCGAGTCGGCGTATTACCAACACCTGCAGTTGCCTTCTTAGTAAAAGAAAGTAATGCCGATCTTGGCGTAATGATTAGTGCATCTCATAATCCAATGCCAGATAACGGCATTAAGTTTTTTGCTAAAGGTGGAGATAAATTAGCGGATCAGGTTGAAGCACAAATTGAAGCCAGGTTAGGTGAGAGTTGGAATAGGCCTACGGGATTAGATGTTGGCCGAATATTTTTCGATGAAAGTGCAAAAAAGAGATACATAGAGCACCTGCTTTCTACTATGAGTACAAAATTAACTGGACTTAAGGTAGTTGTGGATTGCGCTAACGGGGCAGCATCAACTGTGGCACCTGGTGCGTATGAGCAGGCTGGTGCGGTGGTAACTGCAATTTCTGCTACCCCAACTGGTTGGAATATTAATGAGAATTGTGGCTCTACCCATTTAGATAACCTAATTAAAGAGGTTAAAAAAACTGGCGCTGATATTGGAATTGCCCATGACGGTGATGCAGATCGGTGTTTAATGGTTGCAAAAAATGGTGAAATTATAGATGGAGATCAGATTTTAAATATTTTAGCCACCTCCTATTTAGCAGAAGGTAAGTTAAATAAGCAGACTGTTGTTGGAACAGTTATGAGCAATCTTGGCTTTATTAAATCTATGCAAGCAGCTGATATAAAAGTTGAAAAAACTGCAGTTGGTGATCGATATGTATTAGAGAAGATGCTTGAAAATGATTACACCCTTGGTGGTGAGCAATCAGGACATATTATTATGCGCCAATTCTCAAATACTGGAGATGGCTTATTAACTGCCCTACAGGTAATGCAAGTTGTTGTGAAATCAAAAAAGTCACTTCAAGAGCTAGCATCAGCAATGCAGAAGTATCCACAGATTTTGATAAATGTTAAAGATGTAGCAAAAGAAAAACTTGCATCCTCAGCAAAAATTAAGGATGCAATTTTAGAATCAGAGAAAGAATTAGCAGGTAGTGGGCGAGTACTACTACGTGCATCTGGCACAGAATCACTGGTACGGGTAATGGTTGAAGCAAATGATTTAGAATTAGCTCAAAAGGTCGCTGATTCATTGGCTCAACTAGTAAGATCAGAACTTAAGCAATAAAGGGAGTTAATAATGTGTGGGATAGTTGGCTACACAGGAAAAAATTCTGCACTTACTCCAGTACTTGATGGTCTACGCCGACTTGAATACCGAGGCTATGACTCAGCCGGAATTGCACTTGCAACACAAGTTGGTAAACCTTTATATGTTGAAAAACAAGCTGGTAAATTAAAAAATCTTGAAGAGGCATTAGTTAAGAAATCAGATTCAAACAGCGGAATTGGTCATACTAGGTGGGCAACACATGGTGGACCTACCGATACTAATGCGCATCCGCATTTAGATAATGAAGGTAAGTTGGCGCTAATTCACAATGGAATTATTGAAAATTATGTAGAACTCAGGCAGAAGTTAGAAAAACTTGGGCATAAATTTAAATCTGAAACCGATACCGAATCAGTAGTTCACTTACTAAGTGATGCTCGTAAAGATAATAATGGAGACTTAGCCGCAGCAATGAGGCAAGTTTGTAAGCAACTTAAAGGCTCATTTACTCTTCTTGCGATCCACTCTGATAACCCATCACATATTGTTGGAGCGCGCCGTAACTCACCATTAGTAGTTGGCGTTGGCGAAGGTGAAAATTTTCTTGCCTCTGATGTAGCAGCATTTATAGCACACACAAAAATTGCCCTTGAATTAGGTCAAGATCAGGTTGTTGAGATAACCCCAAACTCTGTCGTAGTAACAGATTTGTCAGGTCAGATAGTTAAGGCAAAAGAGTATGAGATTTCCTGGGATGTAAGTGCGGCTGAACGTGGTGGATTTACTCACTTTATGCTTAAAGAAATTTATGAACAACCAAAAGCGATAGCTGACACATTAATTGGCCGATTAAACGGTCTTAACTTAAAACTTAATTTTAAAAAGTTTGAAAAAATTGTAATTATTGCCTGCGGCACCGCTTATAACGCAGGTTTAGTGGGCAAATATGCAATTGAAAAGTGGGCACAGATCCCAGTAGATGTTGAACTTGCCTCTGAGTATCGATACCGAGAGCCATCTCTTAATAAAAAGACCTTAGTAATACCGATCTCACAATCTGGTGAAACTATGGATACTTTAATGGCGCTACGTTATGCAAAATCAAAGGGTGCAACAATTCTTTCTGTTTGTAATACAAATGGCTCAACTATTGGCCGGGAATCAGATGAAGTTCTATATACATATGCCGGGCCTGAGATAGCTGTCGCATCAACTAAGGCTTTTGCAACACAATTAATTGCAATGTATTTAATTGGCTTAGAAATAGGCAGGAAGCTAAAGAAGTTAAGTAACAACGAAATTAAAGAGATTACTGAGCAACTTACTCAGTTACCAGCAAAGGTTGAGCAAATACTTGAAACTGTTGAGCCACTTAGGGAACTGACTCGAAAATTTAAGAGTGCAGAGTCTGTATTATTTTTAGGCCGCCATGTTGGTTATCCAACTGCGCTCGAGGGAGCCCTTAAATTAAAAGAGCTTGCTTACATGCATGCTGAAGGTTTTGCAGGTGGTGAGTTAAAACATGGACCGATTGCATTAATTGATAAGGGAACACCGGTGGTTGCAATTATGCCTACTTCCTCAGGAATATTAGCTGAGAAGATGGCAAGTAATATTCAAGAAGTGAAAGCAAGAGGTGCAGTAGTAATTGTAATTAGTGATTCTGAATTTGCCGGGGCTGATCATTTAATTCGTATCCCAGTAGCTAATCAGTTACTACAACCAGTTTTATCTGTTGTACCGCTACAGGTAATCGCATATGAAATGGCGGTGGCACGAGGAAATGATGTCGATCAACCTCGTAACCTAGCTAAATCAGTAACAGTTGAGTAAGTAGATGCCAGAACAAAGACGGAAGCAGAAGAACTCTGCAGTTAAGTTAACAATTCTATTTACTGGTATTTATGCGTTAATAACTCAACAAGTATTAGCAAACTCATGGATTAGAAGGCTAGATGAATGGATCTATGATCGTAGTTTTCTTTTAGTAGCACCTAATAAAACTCCAACCTTGGTAATTCTAATTGATGATCTTGGCCTGCGATGGGTAACATCAGCCATTTTATTAATTACTGCAATTCTAATTAGTAAAAGGTTTAAATCATGGCGGCCAGTAAATTTATCACTGCTTGCATTATTTTTACTTAATCTTACTGTTGGTGCATCTAAATTATTATTTGGTAGAACTAAACCAAGCACAGGGTATGACTTATTTTTTACAGACAGTGGACTTTCTTATCCAAGCGGTCATGCTGCAAATGCAATTCTTTCCTGGGGAATGCTTGCATATCTAATTTTTAGATATTCACATAAAGAGCCGTTTGAGGGTATGCGCCTTACCTGGTTTGTATCTATTGTTACTATCGGAGTCTGTTTGGCATCTTTATATAGAAATACACATTGGTTTTCAGATTTATTGGGCGGCCTATTTATTGGCTCAGCACTTTTAGTTGCAATTATTGCAATTGATCGATCAATTACCTCAGATCGCCAACCCTCATAAGGGGCAGGTAGGCTAATTACATGAGTCGCGCCAGTGCTGAAATAAATCTTTCTGCAATAACACAAAATTTTAAATCAATAAAAAGTCGAACTACTGCCGATGTGTTAGCAGTTGTTAAAGCTGATGCTTATGGTCATGGCTTAATCCCAGTTTCAAAAGCCTTAGAAGAAGCTGGTGCTGATTGGTTTGGTACTGCCTTACTTGAAGAGGCAATTAATCTTCGCAAAGCTGGAATATTAAAACCAATAATTAGTTGGCTTACGCCGTTGGGTGAGGATTTTAAAAGCGCAATTGATTTAGATATTGATTTAGGTATTCCTTCCATTGATCTTCTAGATGAGGTTATTAAAGCCGCATCGTTAACTGGTAAAACTGCTCGCATTCATCTTGAAATTGATACCGGGATGAGCCGGGGTGGAGTGTTATCAGAGTGGGATCAACTAATTAAATCTGTCTTAGTAGGAGTTAATTTAAAGCAACTAAAAGTTATCGGTATCTGGTCACATTTTGCTAGGGCGGATGAGCCAGATGAATTAATGAATCAAGAACAACTAAGTTTATTTGAGGAAAAAGTTAACCAGGCAAAGGCTGCTGGTATTGATGCCCAATTTATTCATATTGCAAATTCAGCGGCGTTATTTACAAACAAGAGTGCACATAAAAATATTATTCGCTCAGGCATAGCATTATTTGGATTAAGTCCAGATATAAAAACTATTGGAGATTCTTCTTCACTTGGTTTAAAGCCTGCCATGAAGTTAAAAGCAAAACTAAACTTAGTAAAAGAAGTTAAGGCAGGATCAAGTGTTGGCTATGGCGGTACTGCAGTATTAAAGAGTGATACTAAACTTGGTGTAGTTGCACTTGGTTACGCAGATGGAATTCCTCGAAGCACAAATAATCTAGCTGGAGTATTTGTGGATAAAAAACGTGCTCCAATAATTGGCCGAGTTTCTATGGATCAATTCGTAGTGGATTTAGGTATCACATCTACTGCAAAAACAGGGGATGAAGTAATTGTTTTTGGCGATGGTAGTAGTGGTGAGTACACAGTAGATGAGTGGGCTAAGGCAGCTAACACAATAAATTATGAGATTATCACCCGAATCGGCCCACGTGTGCCTAGAATCTACCCTCGTGAGTGATTCAAATCTGCTTTCAATTAAGTCGTTATCAGTTTCATTTGGTGGATTAAAGGCGTTAGCAGATGTAAATTTAGATTTACATAAAAATGAAGTGATCGGTTTAATAGGACCAAACGGTGCCGGAAAAACAACTTTATTTAATGCACTCTCTGGACTAGTTGATGTTGAATCTGGCTCACTTGAAATAAATGGAAAATCTCATAAATGGCCAAAACCTTATGAGCTAATTGATCTTAAGATCTCCCGCACCCTGCAAGGAGTTGGTTTATTTCCAGAGTTAACAGTTTTAGAGAATGTAATGATTGGTGCAAGCAAGAGCGCTAGTAGTGGTTTAATTTCATCAGCCCTTGGTTTAAGTGGGCGTGATGAAGAAAGACTTAAACAGCGCAGCATGACCGCACTTGAGCGTGTTTATGCTTCCGGTATTGCTGATATGCGAGCAGATTCTCTGCCTTATCCAGTTACAAAAAGAGTTGCAATAGCTAGGGCGTTAGTTAGTGAACCAAAAATTCTTTTACTTGATGAGCCTGCTGGTGGACTTGGATCATCAGATATTGAGTGGATGAATTCATTAATTCACAATTTAGCTTCACAATGTTCGATAATTTTAGTAGAGCACCATATGGATGTAGTCATGTCAGTTTGTGATCGATTGTATGTATTAAATTTTGGTCAAGTTATCGCCTCTGGAGATGTTGAAACAGTTCGCAGAGATGAAGCGGTAGTTGCGGCATATTTAGGGGTGAACAATTGAGCCTTGTTGTTGAGAATTTAACTATTGATCATGGCGCAATTAGGGCAATAAGTAATGTCTCTTTTAAAGTTGCCGAAGGTCAACTAGCTGCAATTATTGGCGCAAATGGTGCAGGTAAGACCACATTACTGCGAACATTATCTGGCTTAAAAGAATCAGTATCTGGCAGTGCTAGTTGGAATGGTCAATCAATCTTAGAAAAAAAACCAGAGGATCTTGCTAGGTCAGGCATCATGCATGTCTCCGATGGTAAATCCGTAATTGCTGAATTAAGTGTTAAGGAAAATTTAGCCTTAACCGGTTTATGGCGAAAAGATAAAAAAGATGTGGCAGCTGCAACTGCTGAGGTAGTAGAACTTTTCCCAATTCTTGGACAGCGAATGGCGCAGACAGCTGGTTCTTTATCAGGGGGTGAGCGACAGATGTTAGCTATTGGTCGTTCATTAATTGCTCGGCCAAAATTATTACTTCTAGATGAACCCTCCCTTGGCCTAGCACCTTTAATTGTTGAGCAAATATTTCAATCAATTAAAGATTTAGTAAAGCGATTGAATTTAACGGTTGTATTAGTTGAGCAAAATGCGATGGGTGCTCTAAAAATTGCTAACGAAGGTATTGTTTTAAGTTTAGGTTCAGTTGTGGCAGTTGATTCAGCCCAAACACTTCTAAATGATCCAGCAGTTCGCACTGCTTATTTGGGATTTTAAATGAATCAATTTATAACTGCAGTGTTAACCTCACTTTCAAGTGGCGCCATCTATGCATTAATGTCAATTGCACTTGTATTAGTTTGGCGATCAACTCGGGTAATTAATTTTGCTCAAGCAGGTCAAGCAATCCTGACAACCTATATTGGATATGAAGCGGTCACTAGAAGTGGTTCATATTGGGTTGGGTTAATTTGCGCAGTAATTAGCGGGGCATTACTAGGAGCCGGTATTGATAGATTTTTTATGAGACCAATTTTTAAACGAGTAAATTCAGGGCCAATAGTAATGATTGCACCAGTTGTTGCCACATTGGCATTACTAGGAATTATTCAAGCAGTAATCGGATTTATTTGGGGATTAAGTTATCAAATTATAGAGGCACCAATATCAACCGGTGGATTAAATATATTTGGCTCAATTATCGCTTTTAGCCCATTTAATTTAATGGTATTAATAGCAGTTACATTAAGTATGATTTTATTAACTATTTTGTTCCAAAAAACTAATATCGGATTAGCCCTTCGCGCTTCAGCATACGCACCTGAGATTGCAAAACTATCTGGCATAAGAGTTGATGCAGTTAGAACTTTAGGTTGGGCGCTAGCAGGAGCTGCAGGTGGACTAGCTGGAATGCTTTATATACCGGGTACTAACTTATATCCAAATGCCATGGATGTTTTATTAGTTTTTGGTTTTATTGCTGCAGTAATTGGTGGCTTAGATAGTTTATTTGGCGCAGTAGCTGGTGCAATGATTTTAGGTTTTGCAGTTAATTTTTCAGCCTCATATATAAGTTATAAATTAGTTTTCCCAACGGCATTCGTAATTTTAATTTTAGTATTACTTCTTAAGCCAAAAGGTATCTTCTCAAGTAGTAAGGGAAGGAGAGATTAATGTTAAAGATATCTGCAACTAAAAAGAGATTATTTGGATTTATAATTTTGGGGTGGGTTTTACTATTAATTAGTGATCGAATTGGTGAACTGCGTCAATACCAAGGTGCATTTGTTGCTATGTATACACTCGCAATTGCTTCAATAATCTTACTTACTGGCTACTCCGGTCAGTTATCACTTGGTCACGGTGCGTTAATGGCAGTTGGCGCATACGCAGGAGCATTATCAGTAAATAACTTTAAATTACATCCAGTAATTGCATTAGTTATGGCAGCTTTAATTGCAGGTGTTTTTGGTTTACTTCTTGGATATGCAGCAGCTCGCTTAAGTGGACCATATTTAGCTGGTACTACTTTGGCACTTGCGGTATCTCTTCCTACAATTGCAAATCAATTTCCAGTTTTAGGTGGCGAGCAAGGATTAGCATTTGATATCGGCGTTCCACCTGCCAGGCTTGGTGAAGATTTCTCCCAGTATCAATGGTTTTTCTGGATAAGTTGTTTGTCTGCTCTAATTATGATTTGGTTTTTAGTTAATTTACTTAACTCAAGATATGGCAGAGAATTTCGAGCTTTAAGAGATAATCCAACAGCTGCTCAATTGGCCGGTTTAAATATTGGTCGCCAGAAAGCGTTGGCTTTCTCCCTAAGCGCCGGAATTGCCGGTCTTTCTGGGGGTTTGCTGGTAATGCTAATTAGTGGGGTCTCACCGAGTGCTTTCCCGCTTAGCCTCTCCTTTTTATTGCTGGCAGGCGCGGTTGTTACTGGCGTGTACAGCCTAAAAGGTGTGATTATTGGGGCTCTAGTCCTCGTGGCTATACCTGAAATAGCAGAATCAGTAGTATCGCGCATAGGAGGTTCTGAAGGGTTCACCACAAGTTTGCCTGGGTTCATGGTCAGTTCATTATTGATACTGGCGGTGCTCTTTACACCAAATGGGCCAGGACACTTACTTCATAAGAAAAAGCACCTTAAACATTAAAGACAACTCTAGGGAAGGAAATAAATGATCAGAAATACTCGCATGAAACGATTTTCAATCGTTTCGGTGGTAGCAACAGTAGGAGCGCTAGTTTTTAGCACTCTTCCTGCACAAGCTGCTGACCCAGGCCTTAGCGCAAAAGAAATTGTTCTTGGGTACTCCGGCCCACTTACTGGCTCAGCCGGTCAAGTTTACGGAAAATTACCAGGAGCCATGAAGGCTTACTTCGATCACATCAACGCTAACGGCGGAGTTTATGGTCGCAAAATCAAGTTAGTTGTAAGAGATGATAAGTACCTACCTACTCTTGCTGCTACTCAAACTACAAATTTAGTTTTAAATGACAAAGTTTTTGCGCTAGTTGGCGCGCTAGGTACTGCAACTCATAGCAAGGCTTACGTTGCAGCATCTTTGGCAAAGAAAAATGTTCCTGATCTATTTGTGAATACTGGATTTAGTGGTTTTGCTAATAAGGCCAAATATCCAACTACCTTCACAATTCTTCCTAGCTATGCGATGGAAGCAAAGATCATGGCTAAGTTTATTAAGGACACACCAACACTTGCTCCACAAGCATCATTCTTGATCGCTCAAGATGATGAATTTGGTGTAGATGGTGTTAACGGATTTAAATTAGGTGGTCACACATTTGCAGCCGCTCCAACACTTTACCCACAGGGTGGGTTGAGTGCAGCACTTGCTGAAGGAGCACTTACTAAGTTAAGTGCAGTCCCTGGCAAGCCAGTTCTAGTTCTATTTGGAACAACTGACTCAACAGCTGTAATTCTAAAAGCTGCTGAGAAGTTATCACTTGTTTCTAAATTCACTTGGATCGCTGGATCTGTCGGTGGAGATGCCAACACATTGTTAGCACTTGGTGTTAAGCCAGCAACAATTAATGGCGCACTTGCTGCATCATTTTTCCCAGATGCAAAGGATGCAACTGATTCTTATGTTAGTGAATTCATGAAGATTAATACCAAGTACAACAGCGGTGTCTCATTCGACAACGTAGTACTACAAGGTATGAACTCAGCAATGCTAACTGTGCAATCACTTCGCGCGGCTGGTAAGAATCTAACTCGTACCGGCTTAATCAAGGCGATTGAAAGTAAGGGTGCAGGTTTTGCTAGCGCAGGACTTGTTCCACTTAACTTCTCAGGTAGTAGCCGTGTTGGTTACAACGGATATTGGTTTGGTCAGTTAAATGAAAAGGGAGAGCTAAAGCCATTTGGTGGCAAGCTAGCCATTTACACAACTGACTCAGCTTCAACTTCAGCACCAACTGCTTCCTCATACGAGCGTAAGCCAGTTCCTAAGAATGGGGTACCAACAAACTCATGAAAAATATAAAACTTAAAAAAGGCTTAACCGCCATATTATCTGCAGCACTTATCACTACTTTCACGGTAGTAATTCCAAGTACTGCAAGAGCAGATGTTTCATGTACCGACGTCAGCAAGCTTTATTCTGATTTCAGTTATGAAGAGTGTGTGGGCACTGATTTTCAGGGTGCTAATTTTAAGATCAGAATGCCAGAGAAATTTAATGGCACGCTTTTCTTATACTCACATGGAATTAGGAATCAAGTTTTATTGCCAATAATTCCTGGCGTTAATCCAGATGGTTCTTATTCAAGAGTTAGAAATATGCCAGATGTGGCTCCAGGAAGAACCGCAGCTGATCAAGAGGCAAATGCTCTAGATCTATTAAGTCAAGGTTATGCATTAGCTGGTGCAAGCCCACGTGTTCAAGGGTGGGCTGTTCCTGAGGCTATTGAGGCCAACATGAATCTATTGGAAGAAGCAAAAACACTATTTCCAAAAGTGAAAAAAGTAGTTTCATGGGGTGATTCTCTAGGTGGACATATTTCACAATCAATGTCTGAGCAATTTGGAGTAATTGATGCAACGGCTAATTTGCACATGGCTGGCTCAGCTGCATCACAATTTAACTATGCAGGTGATGTATTTTGGCTAACTAAGGTTCTCTTTGATCCAACCATGAAGGGTTCTGGGTATACCAACAGATTCCCAAATGATCCTGAAGGCTACAAAGAATTCCTAGGTGATGTTACAAAAGCACTAACAGTGCTTAATGCATTAGCTACTGCTATTGGTAAAAATCCAGTATCACCAGCATGGCCTGAGACGGCAACTAATATTCCGGCCTCTCTAAAAGCAGTTCCAGTACGAAGTGCAATTTTGTTACTGGGTCTTCTATCTGGAATTCCAACACAGTCACAAACTTATGACGCTTCATCTGGACCAGCAGGTCCACTTGAAACTACCTTTGGTGTGGCAATTAGCCCTGCACTCGCTGTGCTTGAAAACTATGCTGCAGCATTAGCTTTAGGAACTGTTTCATATTATGACGCAGAGACTAGATGCGGCGGTATTGTTTTTGATAACACTGCTACTGATTATGCAGCACGCCTAGGTGATAACGGTGATGTGTTTGCCGCTGCCCTATCTGGTAAAACTGCAACAAATGGGCTCTTAGCTTTCTTAAATCCTTTAAACCCAGCAGCGAAGAGGGTTAAGGGTGATGCAAAAGCTATCGAGTGTATTAATAATCAATCGCAATACACTGGAAAAGTAACTGTTCCAACAATTACGCTTTCACAAACTGCCGATAACATCACACCTGCAGGCTATGTTCAAAGTTTTAAAAATAAATATGGTCAATTGGTGGCACTTAAAAAGGCAAAGCCTGGTCTGTTGTTAAATATTTGGAATAAACCCCCAGATACTTATACAAAATTTAGTGCAGCAGGATCTGGTATAGCACCAAATGTTCCTACAACTGGAACCACTCATTACATGTTCACAAATCAACAGGTAATGGCGGTTGCCAAGCTGGCAGCAGCTGCAGCTAAGACTGGAAAGTTACCTTCAGTTAAAACTGCTAAGTCCGCATTCAAGGGTGATTCAAGTATCTTTATTGATCCTGACTTCGCTCCTGCGTTACTTCCTCAAGATAAGTAAAGCTTGACTTAAAAGTGGCCTCCTAGAAATAGGGGGCCATTTTTATATCTATAAACTACTCACGCCATGAAAACTTCAGTCAACACAGTTGATCAAATGCACCAACTTGGCGCCAAGATAGGTGCTCAGTTAAAGCCAAGTGATGTAGTTGTATTAACTGGTGATTTAGGTTCAGGTAAAACAGTTTTAACGCAAGGAATAGCATCCGCCCTAGGATTATCTGATATTACTTCACCAACATTTGTGATTAGTAGAATTCATAAAGGCAAACCAAACTTCATACATATTGATGCATATAGATTATTAGATTCAAGTTTAAGTAATTTTACTGATTTAGATTTTGAAAGTTATCTTCCAAATAGCATATTTGTTATTGAATGGGGAGCACCTTTTGTTGCAACACTTACTGATCAATATTTAGATATAAAAATCACACAAGGAGAAAATGAAAATAGTCGCAACCTTGAGGTAACTGCAGTTGGCCAGCGTTGGCAAGGATTTAATCTATGAGCACCGTGCTTGCAATTGATACTTCAACCTCTCAGACCTCAGTAGCTTTAGTTGAAAATGGAAAAGTATTGTTTAACAAATCTCATCTAGACCCACTTGCACATGGTGAAGTATTGCC
>OFQS01000023.1_pt1 | contig 32867 bp, 31 predicted proteins | sample 1542861 | NCBI WGS metagenome assembly OFQS01 (sample SAMN05442518, study PRJEB24371) | freshwater metagenome | isolation source: Freshwater Lake | place: Canada: Niagara | collected 2012-08-03 | reverse complement strand
CAATAACAATTGAGCACATTTTGAAACTTCCGAAACAGCGTGTGCTGGTAAAAACGGAAACGACTGTCGCGCTGGTCTAAATAGAAACCCGTTTTATGGCCTTCTGCAATGTTCAAAGACAACAGCCACCCATGCTCCTGCAAACAAATCTCTGTGGGCCCCTCACCTCGCAGCCAGCCTGTGACTTCTTGCAACCCCTCAAGAGCGCGAACATTGGCATCAGAACGCTCGTAGAGTTTGCTAAGGCCTGTGGCTTGGAGCAAGGCATCTGCCATCACATCTTTGAAACGTTCAGTACCGCAAGACGTAAATTGCGCCACCAAGGTATCGCCATAACGGTCCACCACCAAGCCAGGCAAACCATCCGATTCGCCATGCACCAAGCGCATGCCATTGCTTTGAATGTCAAACAAACTGCGTGCTTGAATTGATTTTTGAATGAGGCCTTGAATGAATTCGGCGTCAATGCGCTGCGCCTCTTTGAAACTCCAAACACGCGCTCGAATGCGCGAAGTGGGGCTGAACGCAGCCCACGCTAAAAACACACCATCGCTAGACTCAACTCGCACAGTTTCACCCGCATCGGCACTGCCCTTGGCAATGGCCGATTCAAAAATCCACGGATGTTGGCGTTGCAAAGAGCGTTCTTTGCCCGCTTTGAGTTGAATCGTTTTCATACCGCCATTGTCCCACTCGAATGAAGGCAAAAAACCTTCAGGCACAGGCAATTATTTTTTCGCTTGTTTGCCTGGTACGCCGCCCCTTTTGGCCCTTGGGTGTGCCGCGTCATAAGCTTTGGACAAATGCTGAAAATCAAGCCGTGTGTAAACCTGTGTGGTGCTGATGTTGGCGTGGCCTAACAACTCTTGAACAGCGCGCAAGTCGCTACTGGACTGAAGCAAATGGCTGGCAAACGAATGCCTCAACATGTGCGGATGCACTGGCGTGGCCATGCCAGCCAACAAACTGCGCCGCTTGAGCCGTTGCCACACCGACTGTGCTGTTAACCGCGTGCCATGCCGCCCCGGAAAGAGCGCCAGCGCTGCGTCTGACACGCCAGGCACCGATTGGGTCATCATGCCCAAAGCTTGACTTCGCAAGGGCAACCATAGCTCAAGCGCCTTCAAAGCGGCTTGCCCCAAAGGCACCGTTCTGCGCTTTCCGCCCTTGCCTTGCACCATGACCTCGGCGCTTTGCAAATCAATCCAGCCACGACCTTTTTTCGCCGCTTCTGAACTGGCCACAACATCTAAGCCCGTGAGCTCGGTGACTCGCAAGCCACAACCGTATAGCAATTCCACCATGGCCACATCGCGCGCTTCTAGCCATGGGTCATCGGCTTCTTCAGAGTGTTCGGCCAACTGCACTGCTTCATCAACGCCCAAAGCTTTGGGTAAGGGCTTTGAAACTTTGGGAGCACGCACACCCTCAACAGGATTGTGTGCAATGAGGTTTTCGCGCGCCAGCCAATGGTAAAAACCGCGCCAGCCAGACAAGATCAAGGCAATGCCGCGACCCGAGCGGCCACCACTGTGCATTTGCACCACCCACCTGCGCACGTGCGTGGTTTGCACCTGCGCTAAATCGACGTTGGCAGCCAGCGCCAACTCAGACAGTTTGTGCAGATCTATGGCGTAGAGCGTCGAGGTTCTCTCGGCCAGGCGTTTCTCAAAACGCACATGGTCAAGGTAACGAGCGACGCGCTCGTCCATGCTGAAGCCTTAGCCCTTTGAAGGCAACAAGGCCGAAAGTGCCGCGCTGCAAAGCTCGCCCAAGTGCTCCAGAAAATCGGTGCCCATGCCACTTTGAAAACGCTGTGCATCGGGCGATGCCAACACCAATAAACCAAAAGGCGTTTGATCTTTTGACAAGCGCAAAGGCAACAAGGCCACAGAGGCTGCCTGAGCTGGCTCTTGTAGCCATTGAACCGCCTCAATGCCAGCGCCTGCACCTACAAAAGGTGAGGCATAACTGCTTGCAGCTTCTTTGACTTCGGCAGTCACAACTTGGGCATACGGCGCATCCTTAAACACATCGGCCACACCCCACAAACGCACCGACACCTGAGGCACTTGAAAGCGTATTTCAATGTTTTTCAAGGCCGAAGGAACTCTTTCAGAGGCGGGAGTTTGCAGCAACTCACAAGCCCACTTCTGCAGCTTTTCGGTGATGATCATGTTCTCATTGCCATGGCGAATCATGTCCATGATGCGCATTTCAAGCGCACGAATTTTGTCCCGCAGCATTTGCGCCTGACGCTCTTGCAAACTCACCGAACGGTGGTTGTCAGGACTCAGCAAATGGACCGATGACAACAACTGCGCATGCCGCTGAAAAAAGTCAGGCGTGTTGGCCAAGAAATCAGCGATGTCGTCTTCCGTAATGGGGTTCATCGGATTGATGGAGGTAGGAGTCATGCCTGTCTTTCTAATCAAGGTAATTCTGGAACATCAATTTCGCCTTCAAACACCGTAGTGGCTGGGCCTGTCATCCAAACGGCTTGCGAAAGGTCGCTCAATGCGGCGCCCTGCCATTCAATGCTGAGCACACCGCCGTGGGTTTGCACATCAACTTTGGGGTTGAGCAAGCCCATGCGAATGCCAGCCACCACGGCAGCACAAGCGCCGGTACCGCAAGCCAAAGTTTCGCCCGCGCCGCGTTCGAACACGCGCAAACGAATGGCATCGCGGCTGAGCACTTGCATGAAACCCGCATTGACGCGATTGGGAAAGGCCGTGTGGTTTTCAATCAATGGGCCGTGCGTGAGGACTGCCGCCGTATCGATGTTGTCCACCACTTGAACGGCATGAGGATTGCCCATCGACACCACCGCCACATCGGCGAAGGCAGGCATGCCTGTGCTGGCATCGTTGATGTTCAAAGGCAAACGCCATACTTCACAGCCATTGACCAAGCTGTGATGAAGCCCTGCCTGATTGAATGGCACCTTTGGTAAATCCAAGGTGGGAGCACCCATGTTGACAGTCACACGACCGTCGGCATTCATCTGCAATTCAATTTCGCCTTGCTGCACCTTGACGCGAACGCGGTCTTGGGTGGTCAGGCCTTTGTCGCGCACGTATCGAACAAAACAACGTGCACCGTTGCCGCAATGCTCGACCTCGCCGCCGTCGGCATTGTGAATGATGTATTCAAAATCAAGTGAGGCGTTTGGCGCTGGACGTACCGTCAGAATTTGATCAGCCCCCACACCAAAGTGACGGTCTGCTAAGAAACGGTATTGGGCCCTCGACAAGTGATGGCGCTCGCGCGTTTCATCGAGCACCACAAAGTCGTTGCCAGCCCCTTGCATTTTTGTAAAGCGAATTCGCATGGCCGAATTATCCTCGGTTCGGACCCAGGTTGGCACAAGGCCTGATAATCGGTGCATGGTCAGACCTCAACAACTTTTGCATCCCCAGCGAGAACCCGTCCTGCCACGGCCCGCCGCCACTGTGCTGTTGCTGCGCGACAGCCCTCAAGGCATTGAAGTGCTCATGACACGGCGCTCGCTGACAGCCAGTTTTGCACCTGGCGCTTATGTGTTTCCAGGCGGCGGCATTGACGCACTCGATGCTGCGTCGCATGCGCATGCTTTGCGCCGCGCTACCCAAGGTGACCTGCACCTCACTCAAGCCATCGCTGCCATTCGCGAGAGCTTCGAAGAACTGGGCATCTTGCTGGCCTATCGGACCGATCAAAGAATGGCCACCGCCCAAGACATCGCATTGCTCGACCGAAGCCAGCCCTTTGCAGCGCAGTGTGCCGCTTTAGGCATGAAACTGGCTGCCGAACAAGTCTATGTGCTGGCCCACTGGATCACTGACCGCGATTTGCCAAAGCGCTTTGATGTGCCCTTTTTGGTGGCCCGCATGCCCGAAGGTCAAACACCGGTGGCAGATGAGTCCGAACAGTTCGAACCAGTGTGGGTGCGCCCTGACGAAGCGCTCAAACGGCATGAGGCCGGTGACTTTTTCATCGTCTTCCCCACCATTCGCACTTTGCAACGCCTCACTCCTTTTGCCAATGTGAAAGCGGTGCTCGATGCCTGCGCCGTCAACGACGAACCGCTCTGGACCAGTTGTCCGCGTGCGGGTTGGTTGGCCGGCAAAGAAGAGCGTTACATGGAGCATGAGTCGCCCTATGGCGAATTGGCACTTACCAGCCCCGATGGTCAAATTGTTCACCACCTAGATTGGCAATCTCAGCATCCCGTAGCGCTGCTTAAAAACGTACATCGCCTCACCGCGCCCAACCCAGGCGTGATGACCGGCCCTGGTACCAATACCTACTGGGTGGGCGACCCCCACGGGGGCTACATCGTCATTGATCCGGGTCCTGCCGACCCCGATCACCTTGACAGAATTTGGCGTGCCACGGGTGGGCAAATTCGCATGATTGTGTGCACCCACTCACACCCAGATCACTCACCGGGTGCCAAGCCTTTGCAGTCTCTTTGCAAAGGCCAAGCCGGAGGCGTGCCGCCCATTTTGGGCTTGTCATCTGCCAGCACGGCCAATGCACAAAGCCAATTCAAGCCCGATCGCGAGCTAGCCCATGGCGAAATTTTGAAGGTCGGCGAGCACAGCTTGAAAGTCCTGCACACCCCGGGACATGCGGCCAATCATTTGTGTTTGGCGCTTTTGGAAGATGGCTTGTTGTTCTCTGGCGATCATGTTTTGAACGGCAGCACCACAGTGGTCAATCCGCCCGACGGCAACATGAACGATTACCTTGATTCGTTGGACTTGTTGGCCCATGAATGCCAAGCAAACCCGCTTGAGTTCATCATGCCTGCGCACGGCTATGTTTTGGGATTTGCTGCACAAGCCATTGCCCAACTTAAAGCCCACCGTTTAAAGCGCGAAGCCAAAGTGATCGATGCCATGCGCGCCTTGCCACACGGCACTTTAGAAGATTGGGTAGCGCATGCCTACGCAGACGTACCCGAACGTTTGTGGCCAGTGGCTGCGCGTTCCCTACAAGCCCACGTGGACCGCATTCAGTCAATGCCGCCCGGCAACAACTGACAGGCCATGACACCCACAAAAACAGGTCCAAAAACTGAGGGCATTCGCTTGTCCAAGCGCGTGGCCGATATTTTGAAATGCTCACGCAGCGAAGCCGAGCAAGTGATTGTGGGTGGTTGGGTCAAAGTCAATGAACTGGTGGTGGACGATCCCGCGCACCGTGTCAGCCATGAAAACATCGAGATTCACAGCACTGCTCAACGCGGCAAAGTGCCCCTGCTCACAGTCATCTTGCACAAAACAGCCGGGCAAAGTTGCTTGCCCAAAAGCCATCACACCATCTGGAAAAACTTAACGCCCGAGCTCCGCTCCAAGCAAGACCGCTCTGGCATCAGCCTAACGCCTAGACTTCAAAAAATCTTGCAATGCGCCGTTGCTTTGGAGGATGCTGCCACGGGTTTGGTGGTCTTGACTGAAGACCCCAGCATGCTGCGCAAACTTCAAGACGAACGCAGCCCCTGTGAACATGAATTGCTGGCCGAAGTACAAGGCTCGGTCAGCCCCGACCAATTGCGCGACATGTGCCCGATGGGGCTTAAAACCAGCATCAGCAGTGAAAACCCCGAAAAAACGGGTTTGCGCATGGCTTTCAAGGGGTACCAGCCGGGGTATGCAGCGGGTGTCATTGAAAACACAGGCCTGCGGCTGATGGGGCTCAAAAGGGTGCGAATGGGCCGAGTTTTAATGGCCCCTTTGGCGCCTGGCCAATGGCGCGCCCTCATGCCCTATGAAAGATTTTGAAAAAATGATGACTTTTGGCTCATTTTTGCCACATTATTGACATTGAAGCCCTTGAAATTCATCGGGGCATCCTCAATTGTTCTCGTAAGTTTGAGAAAATGTCTCAAAGTTTGATTACTCGCCTGTGCTGAAAGGAAACCACCATGCGTTTGAGCACCAAAAGTCGTTTTGCCGTCACGGCCATGATCGATGTCGCCTTGCGCGAAGATCGAGGCCCTGTTTCGCTCTCGGCCATCAGCGAGCGTCACCAAATTTCACTCTCCTATTTGGAGCAACTGTTCAGCAAACTGCGCCAACACCAATTGGTTGAAAGCACACGTGGCCCTGGCGGTGGTTATTCTTTGGCCCGCAGTGCCGAAAAAATCACCATGGCCGACATTGTGAGCGCTGTTGACTTTTCAGCCGAATCAGAAGAAGCCGCCAATACCGACGGCAGCACCTGGATGAGCAGTGAGTTGTGGGCCAGCCTGAACGAGAAAATGCTGGCACATCTGCAATCTATCAGCTTGCGTCAGTTGGTTTCAGAGCAACGCGCCAAAGGCGTGACCGTTGAGCCTGCACCTTCTGTGGTCAAGCGCGGCGTATTTGCCAAGCCCAAAAGCCAACCCCTCAAAATGAATGTGCCCAACTCGGTGTTTGCGTTGGCTGCCAGTTTGGTGCCCACACGATAATTCAACACGCTAACAAGCGTTTGATCTCACCAACAAAACGCGCTCTAGGGCGCGTTTTTTCATGCCTGTTGCAAAGACCTAAAAAGTGTGAAGCCTGCCGATAAGCCGGATTCTGTGCATTGAAGTTGCCCTCAATGTGACCGCCATTACTCTGGGCCGAGGGTTGCCCACTCGGCTCGATGCTACCTACCCGCACACTCTCCGGAACCAGATCAACGTGTGCCTATTTGGTATTGCTGCGCGTAGAGATTGCCCGTTTCACCCGAACTCAATCGGCTCGTCTCTGTTGCTCTAATCCTCACCTTGGTGCCTTGCGGCCTTTCGGTGGAGAGGTGTTACCTCCTACGCTGTCCTGTGCAGTCCGGACGTTCCTCCAGTGCGGCCTTTCGGCCCATTGCCTAAGCAACGGCTTTGCAGCTTGCACCAGCGACGGTCTGGCAGGCTTCACACCGACATTATCCACTGAGGACTGCCAATGCTTCACAGTCCGCGCGATAATGCGCGTGTCTGCTTGATAACTACAAGCCCAACCACCGATTGAAATGATTCGAATTTCAGAACTGAAACTGCCCCTGACCGCGCTACCGGTCGAGGTTCGACGCGCAGCCGACGCACCGTCTGAAACAGACGAAGATCGCATTTCAGCGCCTCATCCCGAGGATGCTCTTCGCACACTGGCTTCTCAAGCTTTAGGCATTGACCCACAGGCCATCGACCAACTGCATGTTTTCAAGCGCAGCTTTGATGCACGCAAAGCCGATTTGTTGGCGGTGTTCATTGTGGATGTGACTTTGAAAAATGCGAATGCTGAAGCACCGCTGCTTGCTCAGTTCCCAAAGCATCCTCACATTCAAGCCACGCCCAACATGATGTGGCAGGCACCTTGCCATGCACCCGCCCATTTTGGCCAGCACGAGGGCGAGCGGCCTGTGGTGGTGGGCTTTGGCCCCTGCGGTATTTTTGCAGCCTTAAGCTTGGCACAAATGGGCTTCAAGCCCATCGTGATAGAGCGCGGCAGCCCTGTGCGCCAGCGCACCAAAGATACCTGGGGTTTATGGCGCAAGCAAACACTCAAGCCCGAAAGCAATGTGCAATTTGGCGAAGGCGGTGCGGGCACCTTTTCAGATGGCAAGCTTTACAGCCAAATCAAAGACCCACGTCACTTAGGCCGCAAGGTCATGGACGAGTTTGTGCAAGCCGGAGCGCCCAGCGACATTTTGTTTGCGGCGCACCCTCACATTGGCACTTTCAAATTGGTGAAGGTGGTAGAAAACTTGCGCGAACAAATCATTGCACTGGGCGGTGAAGTTCGTTTTGAACAACGCGTGGTCGACATCGACATTCAAAGTACACCGTCAGGCCGGCAAGTGACAGGCCTGCACATAGAAGATCGCAACACAGGCGCGCGAACGCATCTGGCTACGCAACATGTGGTGCTCGCTTTGGGACACAGCGCCCGCGACACCTTCACCCTGCTGTACGAGCGCGGTGTGTACATGGAAGCCAAAGCATTCTCAGTGGGCGTGCGCATTGAACATCCCCAAAGTGTGATTGATGCGGCACGTTGGGGCCGCCATGCAGGTCACCCCTTGCTAGGTGCAGCCGATTACAAACTGGTACACCACGCGCAAAACGGCCGCGCGGTTTACAGCTTTTGCATGTGCCCCGGTGGCACCGTGGTGGCAGCCACCAGCGAAGCCGGACGTGTGGTAACCAATGGCATGAGCCAATACTCACGCAACGAACGCAATGCCAACGCGGGCATGGTGGTGGCCATTGAGCCTTCTGACTATCCACTAGACACTGCCGCATGGCAAGCTGCATTTGGTGAGCAAGATGGTTTGAAATGGGCCACGCAAGCCAATGTCATGTCAAAGCAAATGCCCAAGCAGTACCACCCTTTGTCGGGCATTGTGTTGCAACGTCAACTGGAATCTAAAGCCTTTGTAGCGGGCGGCGAAAACTACACCGCACCGGGTCAATTGGTCGGTGATTTTTTAGCGGCGCGGGCTTCCAAAGAATTTGGCGATGTGGTGCCCTCTTACAAACCTGGTGTGTGCTTGGGTGACTTGGCGCAAGTTCTGCCAAGCTACGCCATTGAAGCCATGCGCGAAGCCTTGCCCGTATTTGGTCGCAAGATCAAGGGCTACGACATGAAAGATGCTGTGCTCACGGGCGTTGAAACACGCACGTCGTCACCGCTCAAAATGACACGCGGTGAGAACTTTCAGAGTTTGAACACGCAAGGCCTTTACCCTGCCGGCGAAGGTGCCAGTTATGCCGGCGGCATTTTGTCGGCGGGTGTAGATGGCATCAAAGTGGCTGAGGCTTTGGCGCAGGCCTTGCTCGCAAAGGCCTGAAAATTTTGAATGGCCCTTGAAGGCCACGCATCAGCAGCCTTGTTTTTAGAACGTGTACTTGGTGCCCAAGCTGAATACAGACTTGCCACCTTGTTTGCCCCATGTACCGTCAAGTTGCAGGCCGGGCAACACATCTTTGCGCAAACCCACACCCACCAAAGGTTTGGCAGCGCGTTGGGCTACAGACTCAATGTGACCTGTCCATTCGCCAAAGTTTTGCTCCCAAGCCAAACCAAAGGTGGGCGCATCACGACCCTCAGCATCGCGCGTACTGACCAAACTGCTGTGAAGTGCACCACCCGCCATGTTGCAACTGGCATTGGCACCCACAAATGAATTTTGCCCATCGCCCTTTTTCCAGACTGTTGCACCCAGCACCCACGCAAAATAGCAGCCCTGATCTCGAGCGGCGGTGACTTGCATTTTGGCTTGAAGGGTTTGGCTGTGCGAGCCGCCCGATAAAGTGCGTGTGTCAATGGCCACCAAGTCAAGCCCAGGCAAAGGAGAGTAAGCGGGTGCCACAGTGAAGGTACGCGAGCCATCCGCAGCGCGAGACCAAAATGATTCGACGTGTGCTACACCTTTGTCATTGACATTGGCATCGTCCACACTCATCGGACGTCCTGCTTGAACGGACATGCTCAACAAAGAAATGGCCAAAAGGCTATATAGATTTTTCATCACAATCACTCGCTTCAACATCAATAAAAAATATTCAACAAAAAATCAAACCCATAAAACGGGAATCATGGAGATGACCAACAACAAGGCCATCGTCCAATTGAAAACTCGCCGCGCCGTGTTTTGTTGCAAATAATGCTCAAGCTTGGCGCCCAGCCACACCCACAAACCCACACTGGGAAAATTAATGGCGCTGAACATCATGCAAGTCAGCACCACAAATATGAGCGACGCATCGGTGGGCATGTAGTTGCTGAAATAACCAATCGACATGATCCATGCTTTAGGGTTCACCCACTGAAAAGCCGCCGCTCCCAGAAAGCTAATGGGCTTCGTTGCTTCTTCACCATTTCGCTCTGGTGCACCACTGCGTGCAACGCCCCATGCCAAATAAACCAAATAAGCGAAGCCCACCACCTTCATCACTTGGTACACAAAGGGATACGCTTTCAACAAACTTTCCAAACCAGCGCCCACCAAAAGAAGCATCACAAAGTGGCCCAGTGAAACACCCAACCAATGTGGCAATGTGCGTTTGACACCGAAGTTCACACCAGAAGCCAGCAGCATCATGTTGTTAGGACCTGGCGTGACAGACGTCACGAACGCAAACATGGCCATGGCGGCCACCAGTTCAACATTGAAGTTCATGCGAGCTTGCCCTTGGGCCACTGGGTGTGAAATTTACCCGGCTTGTCCAAGCGCTGATACGTGTGTGCGCCAAAGTAATCACGCTGTGCTTGAAGTAAGTTGGCTGGCAAGCGCTCTGTTCTGTAGGCATCGTAATAACTCAAGGCGCTCATCAAAGCAGGCACGGCCACGCCGCTTAAGGCAGCCATGGCCACCACCTCGCGCAGGTCTTGCTGACACTTGGCCATGAGGCGTGCAAAGTGGTCATCGATCAGCAAGTTGGTCAGATTGTGTTGGTTAGCAAAAGCGCGGCGAATGTCTTCCAGCAAATGGGCGCGAATGATGCAGCCTGCGCGCCACACCGAAGCCACTTTGTCCATGGGCAATTGCCAATCGTGTTCTTGGTCGGCGGCCTTGATCAAGGCAAAGCCTTGTGCGTAAGCACAAATTTTGGCAGCCAGCAAAGCGCCTTGAATTTTAGGCAAGACCTCGGCCAAGTTTTGAGCTGCTTGCGGCTGTGGCCCTTTTAACAACTTGGAGGCCAGCACCCGTTCAGCTTGCATGGCACTCATGGTGCGCGCAAACACCGCATCGGCAATGGTAGGCGCACTGACACCCATGTCCAAGGCAATCTGACTGGTCCATTTACCGGTCCCTTTTTGCTCGGCCGTGTCCAAAATCATTTCAACCAAGGCATTGCCTGTTTCAGGATCCTTGTACGCCAAAATGTCGGCGGTGATGTCGATCAAATAGCTGCTAAGTTCACCCTGACTCCATTCGCGAAAAACCGCACTCATTTGCATGGGGGCCATGCCCAAACTTTTCATGAGCGCATAGGCTTCGCAAATCATTTGCATGTCGGCATATTCAATGCCGTTGTGCACCATCTTCACGAAGTGCCCTGAACCGCCTGGCCCCATCCATTCGCAACAGGCTTGGCCATCGTCGGCCTTGGCAGCGATGGCTTGCAAGAAAGGACGCACCAAAGGCCAGGCTTCTGGCGAACCGCCAGGCATTAAAGCGGGGCCGTGCAGAGCACCTTCTTCACCGCCACTTACCCCAGAGCCGACGAACAGGATGCCAGTGCCTTCGAGGGAGTCGATGCGCCTTTGGGTATCGCGGTACAGCGTGTTGCCGCCGTCTATCACCACATCTCCGGCTGATAACAAAGTTCGCAATTCATTCAACACGGCATCAACGGGCGCACCGGCAGGAACCATGAGCCAAACTCGGCGGGGCAATTGCAAATTGGCCACCAACTCTGCCAAGGAATTGGCAGCGCAAGCTTGAAGGCCTTCTGTGCGTTTGGCAAAGCTGGTGCATTTATTGGCATCTAAGTCGAAGCCAGTGACGCTGAAACCGTTGCGCTCTAAATTAAGGGCTAAGTTTTCGCCCATGACTCCCAGTCCTACTAAGCCAATGTGTGTGTGTTTCATTTCTTGCTTGAATGATTTTTTTTGGAGGATGAAGTGTGCAGTATCAATTATTTCAGGCAACAGGCTCAAACATCTGCTGCAAAGTAATCAATGTACGTTTGAGAGTAGCCCCGTGAACAGCCCCCTCACGTTTGACCAAACGTGTTTTGTCCAAGGTTCGAATTTGGTCTAACAAAATGAGGCCCGACTTCCCCTTGAAAGTAATCGGAATTCGAAAAGCAGCAGAGCGTGATCCCGTGGTCATGGGCGCCACAATGACAGTTCGCAAGTGGTGCAACATTTCTGGCGGGGAGATCAAAACACAGGGTCTGGTTTTTTGAATTTCACTGCCAACTGTAGGGTCGAGTTGAACCAACCAAATTTCGCCAGTCGCCAACTCGGCAGGCGTTACCACTTCAAATCCTTGTCATCGGCATTGCCAAATTCTGGCCACACCAAAGAGTCGTCTTTGTCCAGGGCAATGCGTTGACTGTCCAAGGCCCAGCCCTCGCGGGGGTTGGTTTTAACGGGTCGAATTTCAATCACGCCGTTGTTAACGCGAAGCTCAGCCACATCTTGCAATCCCGTTTGCTCGAGAATGGGCTTGGGAATGAGGATGCCCTTTGAGTTACCTAACGATCGGATGTTGACTTGCATGGTAGCTTCCAATGATGTTACTACAATGTTATCACTCTTGTAGCAGAGTGCCAAGCTACTGATTCAAAGTTTTCTTTCTTTGGGTTTCAGATGGAGGGGGCGTTTTTTGGGTGGGGCTTGAGCTGATTGGCATAGGCAGCAAACAATTGGGGTCAGAGCACAATTAATTGTGCTTCGCAAATTAATCATGATCTGACCCCAATTGTTCAAATCGTCAGCCGCCTATGCCAATCAGCTCAAGCCTTTGTGTTCGGAAGACTTCTAGCGCTACGCTTATCCGGCGCAAAATGTCTTCAACACCACGAAGTTGGTGAGATGGCTTGAGGGGGCTGACGATTTGTGGTACTCCACCATGAGGAAGCCCCCTCAAGCCATCTCACCAACGTCCATCCGGAGAAAAATCCCCCCCTACAAAGATCACTCAACAGTCACACTCTTAGCCAAGTTACGAGGCTTGTCCACATCAGTCCCACGAGCACATGCCGTGTGATACGCCAACAACTGCAACGGCACCACATGAAGAATAGGCGACAACACACCATAATTCTCTGGCATGCGAATCACATTCACACCTTCACTGCTCTCAATCTTGGTATCGCCATCGGCCAAAACATACAACACCCCACCTCTTGCACGAACTTCCTGCATGTTGCTCTTCAGCTTCTCCAGCAACGCATCGTTAGGCGCAACAGTCACAACCGGCATCTCGCTGGTTACCAAAGCAAGAGGGCCATGTTTAAGTTCACCGGCCGCATAAGCTTCTGCATGAATGTACGTAATCTCTTTCAACTTCAAAGCACCTTCCAAAGCAATCGGATAGTGCGTCCCGCGCCCTAAGAACAGTGCGTTTTCTTTGGACGCAAACTCTTGCGACCAACTGATAATTTGTGGCTCAAGTGCCAACACAGCTTGCAGCGCTGCGGGCAAATGTCGCATGGCTTTTAAATGCATGGCCTCGTCTGCTTCGCTTAAACGTCCCTTGCTCTGCGCCAATGCCAAAGTCAGCAAAAACAAACCCGCCAATTGCGTGGTGAACGCCTTGGTAGAAGCCACACCAATTTCAGCGCCAGCGCGTGTCACATAGGCCAACTTGCATTCACGAACCATGGCCGATGTAGCCACGTTACAGATGGTCAATGTGTGATGCATGCCCAAACTTTGAGCGTGTCTTAAGGCCGCCAAGGTATCGGCCGTTTCGCCCGACTGCGTGATGGTGACCACCAAAGTTTGGGGGTCAGGTACTGAATCTCGGTAACGGTACTCGCTGGCAATTTCTACTTGACATGGCATTTTGGCTACAGATTCCAGCCAATACTTGGCCACGCAACCACTGTAATAACTGGTGCCACACGCAAGGATCAAAACCTTGTCGATCTCTTTGAAAACTTTGAAAGCGCTTTCGGAATGAACGCCGCCATTCAAGCCATCAAATAACTCGGGCACGATGTGCTCTACGCCCTCCAAGGTGTCTGCAATGGCGCGCGGTTGCTCAAAAATTTCTTTCTGCATGTAGTGACGATAAGGGCCAAGTTCTGCCGCACCGCTGTGTGCATGCACCGTTTTCACGGGGCGCTCTACGCGATTGTGTTCGCGGTCTTCAATCCAATACTTGCCCAATTGAATGTCGACCAAGTCACCTTCTTCAAGGTACACAATTTGATCGGTCACACCTGCCAAGGCCATGGCATCGCTGGCTAAAAAGTTTTCGTTGTGTGATGTACCTACTCCCAGAATCAGCGGAGAGCCTGCACGTGCACCCACCACGCGTTGCGGTTCGTCTTTGTGAAACACAGCAATGGCGTACGCACCTTTGAGTTCGTTCACGGTACTTTTGACGGCTTCAAATAAATCACCGTCGTAAACGCTGTCCACCCAATGTGAAATAACTTCCGTATCGGTTTGGCTGGTAAACACATAGCCCTTGGCCTGCAATTGCGCGCGCAATTCGTCGTGGTTTTCAATGATGCCGTTGTGTACCAAGGCGACGCGGCCCGGCTTGTCTTTCAAGCTCTCCAAGCTGCCAGGGCCTGAGCTGAAATGCGGGTGTGCGTTATGGACGGCAGGTGCGCCATGCGTGGCCCAACGCGTGTGGGCAATGCCTGTGCCACTTTCCAAATGGTCGGTTTCAATTTGCGACATGAGTTCAGACACTCGCGACGTACTGCGCGCACGCTTCAAACCGCCCACGCTGCGCTTGAGACTGGCTTCATGGATGGCCACTCCACAAGAGTCGTAACCTCGGTATTCAAGGCGTTGCAAGCCCTGAACCAAGATGGGAACGATGTTTCTGTCTGAAACTGCACCAACAATGCCGCACATGGGTCTACCCTTTAAATTCAATGTGCGGGCATCTTATGCCTCTTGGATAAAAATTAATGATTATTTAAACTACTAATTTGAAATTAAATTTCATTTATTTTGATATTTCACTTATTATTTCATAATTAGTACATTATTGAAATAATGATCAACAACATGAGCTCTGATTTGAACAACATCACAAGCACTTTAGACGCCACAGACTTGCAATTGCTGGCCGCTTTGCAAGCCGACGCCAGCATCAGCAACATTGCATTGGCCGACAAGTTGCACCTTTCTGCTGCCACCTGCTTGCGCCGCACCAAGCGTTTGCTACAAGAAGGCTGGATAGAAAAGCAAGTGGCCATTTTGTCGTCGGACAAACTGGGGCAACTCATGGGCTACAGCGTCACGGCATTGATCGAAGTCAGCCTGGACAAACAAGGCGAAGAGTTGCTGCAGGCCTTTGAAACACGCGCCGTTCAAGAGACCGCAGTTCAGCAATGTTGGCGTGTATCGCCCGGCCCTGATTTCATGCTGGTGGTACAAGTGCCCGACATGCCTGCTTATTTGGCCTTCACGCAAAGGCTTCTGACGCAAGATGCCAACGTGCGCAATGTCAAAGCATTTTTCAGTGTGAAGCGCGCCAAGTTTGGCACTCAAATCACGCTGCCAAGCACTTAAGCATCCGGCCTGCTAAGCGCCCGCCTCAGGCCAGCTCATTGATGCATCGGCATTCGCCGAGGCCATCACTTCGCCTTCGGCGTTTTCTGCGGCCGCTTCCAATTGGCAATGCTCACTTGCTTGCCACGCGCCACACTTAAAGCACCGGGCTCGGTGTTCTTTGAAATAGTAGAACCTCCGCCCACTGTGCCGCCTGCACCAATTGTGACCGGGGCAATCAACACACAGTTGCTACCCACATGCACATCGTTTTCAATGATGGTGCGGTGTTTGTTGGCACCGTCGTAATTGGCCGTGATGCTACCCGCGCCATAGTTCACACGCTCACCCACAGTGGCATCGCCGAGGTACGCCAAGTGATTGGCTTTAGCGCCTTTGGCCAAGGTGGAATTTTTCACTTCGACAAAATTACCAATGTGCACTTCGGGGCCTAATTCCGCTCCTGGACGCAGTCTTGCAAACGGTCCCACCAAGGCGCCCTCGCCCACTGTCACGCCTAACTTTTCACCATCGATGTGGGTGAAGGCATGAATGACTGCACCTGAGGCAATGCGCGCGTTGGCAATGACGCAGTTGGGGCCAATGCGCACGCCTTCGCCCAAATGAACTTGGCCTTCAAACACGCAGTTCACATCGATTTCAACATCGGCTTCGCAGTGCAATTCTCCGCGCAAATCGAATCGCGCAGGGTCTGCCAAGCGCACGCCGTGCAGCATCAATTCGTTTGCTTTTTGCAATTGATAAGCGCGCTCCAATTGGGCCAATTGTTGCGGACTGTTAACGCCTGTCACTTGCAGTTCGTCTTGAATGCGATGCGCCACAACCGTCACGCCATCGGCCACCGCCCACTTCACCACATCGGTGAGGTAGTACTCACCCTGTGCATTTTGGTTGTCGAGTTTGGCCAGCCAAGTTTTGAGTTGTTTGGCGGGCACGGCCATGATGCCGCTGTACACCTCTTGAATTTTCAGTTGCTCTGGGCTGGCATCTTTTTGCTCAACGATGGCCAGCACGCTGTCGCCTTTTACTGTGCGCACAATGCGGCCGTAGCCTGATGGGTTAGGCATGTCGAGGGTGAGCAAGGCCAGGCGATCAGCTGTCGATCCTGCCGGACGCACACAGGCCATCAAGGATTTGAGCGTATCGGCGTGCGTCAGGGGCACATCGCCCGACAGCACCACCACCAAGCCATCGTCTGCTAGCACTGGCACCGCTTGTTGCACGGCATGCCCTGTACCCAACTGAGGCTCTTGTCTGACAAATTTGATGGCCAATTTGCCTGATACCGAAGAAACGGCAGCCTCTACTTCGTCTGCGCCGTGGCCCGTAATGACAACGGCAGATCGTGCATTCAATTCAGCGGCTGTGTCCAACACATGGTCTAACAAGGGTTTGCCAGCCAAACGCTGCAGCACCTTGGGAATTCGACTTTTCATTCGTGTACCCTTACCCGCCGCCATGACGACCACGTCAAGTGGCTGTTTGAGCGAAAATAGGGCTTGATTAACTGAGTTGTCCGACATGGCGAGATTATCCTTTTGGTTCCGAATTATCACGGCTTCTTTGGTGGCTGTGTCAATGAGCGTCATTTTGACGGGCTGCAGCGCCGTCAGGCTCGGCTACAACAATCTGCCCGATATAGCGTCTTGGTGGTTAGACAGCTACATTGATTTCAGCGATACACAAGGCCCCCAAGCCAAGGCGGCGCTTCAAAAGCTTCAAACTTGGCACCGCAAAGAAGAGCTGCCCGCCATCGCAGAACTGCTGGTACAAGCCCAAACATTGGCCCCTCAAAACATCACCCCCGAGCAGGCCTGCAAAATTTGGGAAGGTGCTCAAGTGCGTATCGAGTCCTTCATTCAGGAGAGCAGTCGCTTGGCTGCGCCCGTGGTGTCTCAATTGAGCGCCAAGCAACTCAAGCATTTGGAAAAAGAGTGGGCCACGCGCAATGAAGATTGGAAAAAGCAATGGGTTCAAGGCACGCCAGATGCCCGCATCAAAAAGCGAGTCGATCTTGCCGCTGAGCGCTTCAACTCGTTTTATGGCGATTTGAACTTGGAGCAAAGACAGGTTCTCAAACAGCAATTTTTACAGTCGACATGGTCCCCAGAAGCGAGTTATCAGCGGCGGCTTAAACGTCAACAAGAACAATTGATGGCCTTGCAGGCTATGTCTTCCGAGATCACCAAACCTGCAATGCCTTTACCGCAAGTGGAGAAAGCACTTCAGTCATTGATCTTGCAATCTGTAAGGCCTAAAGATGCGGGTGACTTGTCAAAACAACTTCAGCTTGAGCAACAAGCCTGCCAAAATTTAGCGCAGCTTCACAACACGATGTCACCTGCTCAACGCTTGAAAGCGCAGCGCAAACTCAAAGACTACGAAACCGATGTACGTGAACTCATGAAGATTTAATTGGGGAGAAAACAAATGGGGTCAGATCAACATTAATTTTGTCAATCAAAGGGGGCAGAGGCTAATGGGGGCTTCCTCATGGTGGGGTACCACAAATCGTCAGCCCCCATTAGCCTCTGCCCCCTTTGATTGGAAATTAATGTTGATCTGACCCCATTTTTTTTACCCCAATTAAATTTCTCAGTCCTGGAGGGCTTTCCACATTTCAATGTCGCGCTCTGCGGTCCAGATGCGGGGGTTTTTGATGCCGGAGGCTTCGTCGTAAGCGCGGGTTACATCGAAGGGCAGGCAGTGTTCGTAGATGAACACATGGCCAAACACAGGGTCCATGCTTTTGCGGGTGTGGGCCATGGCGGCTTTTAAATCCATCTTGCCAGCCACCGCTTCTTTGCCAGCATTGAACAAAGTTTCCACCCAGCGCTTGGTGTAGTCCAAGGCCTTGTTCACATTGGCTTGACCCTTCATGGCTTCACCGCGGCCGGGCACGATGGCTTCGGCTTTTAAGGCGCGCAAAGCCTCCAAGGTGGCGGGCCATTCTTGGAGTTGGGCGTCGCCGGTATACACGCCCGCTTCGTACTCGACCAAGTCGCCGGAGAACAATACTTTTTCTTCTTCCACCCAAGCAATGGTGTCGCCGCGAGTGTGACCATAGCCAGGGCTCCAAATTTGAACTTTCACACCGCCTAAGTCAATCACCAATTTGCCTGGCACCTCACCCTTGGTGGCGTCACCGCCGCCAATGACCATGGTGGGCCATGTGAGGCCTGGCACTTCTTCAGCACCGCGGAACAAACGCGGAAAGCGCTCCATCTCGCTCTTCATGTCTTGCGCACCACGCTCAATGATGAGCTCGTAAGTACCTTGGCTGGCAATCACTTCAGTAGCGCCTTCAGCCACATAAGCACTGGCCCCCAACACGCGCACCGCGTGGTAGTGCGTGAGCAGCACGTACTTGATGGGCTTGTCGCTGATGGTGCGAATTTGCTTGATCAAATCACGCGCCATGCCCGGCGTGGCCGTGGCATCACTCACCATGATGAACTTGTCACCAATGATCACACCAGAATTGGGATCACCCTCAGCGGTATAGGCCCAGCAGTGCTTGCTGAGCTGCTCAAACTTAATGACCTTGTCTGCCAAGTCGGCTTGTGATGCAAATGCTTTTGTAGGTTGGTTCATTTTTATCTCCGGTGTAAATTAATTTAATTGGGGTCAGAGCAACATTAATTAATGTTGCTCTGACCCCAATTAAATTAATTCAAGCCCTTTTCTAAAAGGGCAATGACTTCGTCTGCAAAGGCCACATACGAGATGGGCCCGCCCGGACGAAGCCAGGTGAAAGTCCAGTTGATCATACCGAACAACATCATGGTGATGGCTGTTTGGTTTGAGGCATTCAAACGACCAGGATAGGCCCGGCGCAAAGCGCGCGTCACGGCCGCCACCACATCGCGCTGGCGATTCAAAATGAGTTCGCGTGGCGAAATAGCCTGCGAGCCCAAATGTTCATCGGGCGCATCACTCAAAAACTGCGTATCGTTCAACAAAGCAACATGCCGCGTTGCAGACGTTTGGTACTCCTGCAAAAAGGCACGAATGAGTTCGTGCAAAGCCGCACGATCGTCCAGATTGCGGCGCTGAGCAGTTGCTTCTGTCAAAGCAATGAGTGACAACAAACGCTGCGTGTAGCGGTCCATCAAATCAAACAGAATGGCCTCTTTGCTATCGTAATAGTGATACAGCCGCGCTTTAGAAGTGCCACAGGCCGTGGCAATTTCATTCATGCTGGCAGCCGGATAACTGCGATCGGCAAAACACTGCGCCGCAATGTCCAAAATGGCATCTCGCTTGATGTCGTGCGTGGCGGATTTAGGTCTTGCCATATCGATTGAGTGACTTATTTTTTCTGACTGAATACCGAACTAATTGCTGACTCGTCTTCTCAACAGATCAACCAAATGGCCACACCACACCGTTGTCATTCAAAATAGCATCTAGCGGCACATCGTGTGGCTCGGGCTCAAAATCGTCTACAAAAGCCTCTTTGAAACCCAAACCAACGGTAAAAGGCTTGGGCGCAAGGGCCGCCAAAGTGCGATCGTAAAAACCGCCGCCATAACCCAAGCGAAAACCACCTGCGGTGTAGCCCACGCAGGGCACAAACAACAAAGTAGGCACAATGATTTCGGTGTCTTTGGGTTTCGGAATGCCATAAGCATCCTCCTCCATGGGGCAACCCGGGTACCAAGCGTGAAAGGTGAGTGTTTTGTGCACCTTGTCGACCACGGGCAGCCCAATTCGGCGCAACTGCGACTCGCCCGTTAACTCACCATCCTCTTTCCAACGGTGCAGAGCAGGCAACGGGTCAAACTCCCCCTTAATGGGCCAGTAGGCGCCAATCACCAGCTCGGGACGGCCAAACAACCAGATGCGCATCACCCGTTGCAGGGCGTCTACCCGCTCTTGGCGATCCGTCATGTTGAGGCGCGCTTTCAACAAGTCTTGGCGAATTTGTTTTTTGGCTTCTGATTTGTCCATAATCGACCTATGCAATTGACACAGATTTTGACATCGCTTGGGGCCTCCGTCCTCATTTTCTCCTTCATGAACCCTGCCTTGGGCCAAACTAATGCCCCAAACAAGGCCGATGAGGTCATTTTGGAGATGAGCCAGGCCTTTAAAAAGAACGACAAGGCCCAGCTTTCTCGTCTCTTGCCCAAAGCCAAAGGCCACACACTTGAGCCTTGGGCTGCGTATTGGGATCTTCGCGTACGGCTAGACCAAGCCAGTGACTCAGAAATTCAGCAGTTTTTGACGCAATACGCTGGCACCTATGCAGAAGACCGCTTGCGCAACGATTGGTTGTTGCAGTTAGGCCGGCAACGCGAGTGGACCACCTTCACACAAGAGTACCCCCGCTTTCGCATGAATGACGACCGGGAAGTTCGATGCTATGCCTTGTCAACCGATGCATTCCTTTCAAAACCAGAGACAGCGGCAGAATTAAAACGCCTTTGGTATGCCTTCAGAGATACAGAGGACGGGTGCACCTACACCGCTGAAAAACTGCACGATCTCAAAAAAATTGAGTCGCTCGACCTGTGGCGCAAAGCGCGCCTGGCCATGGACAACAATCGTCCACGGGCAGCTCAACTGGCACTCAACATTGAATCGACTGAACTTGGCAAGCAAGCCATCTTGATTCACGCCGACCCCCAAAAATATTTAGACAAACGCATATTGGCCATCACCAAAAAGCGCAAAGAGTTGTCTGTCTTGGCGCTCATTCGCATTGCCAACACCGACCCCGACAAAGCGGCTCAGTTGCTTGAAAAAAAATGGGGCCTGATGCTCACCAAAGAAGAGCACAACTGGGTTTGGGGTGTGATTGGCAAACAGGCAGCTCAAAAACTGCAAGACAACGCACACAGTTATTTCAACAAGGTTAGCCGCAATCAAGACTTGAACGACGACCTGCTGATTTGGAAAACCCGAGCGGCACTCAGAAGCGGCGATTGGAAGGCGGTGATCGCTGCCGTTGAGGCCATGGACAGCGCCAAAACAGACCCAACTTGGATTTACTGGAAAGCCAGAGGGCAGTTGGCTGGTAGCGCAAGCTCTGCCGCTACTGACCCTTTGCGCACAGAAGCCACAGCAGCGCTTCAAAGCATTGCCAGCGTCAAGGGCTTCTACGAACAACTCGCCTTGGAAGAGCTAGGCCAAGCCATTGCAGCGCCAGCCAAACCAGAAGCGCTGACTCCCCAAGAAAAAACAGTGGCAGCCCAAAACGCAGGACTGCAACGCGCCTTGAAGGCTTTGAGTTTAGGCCTGCGTTCTGAGGGCAATCGCGAGTGGAACTACACCACCAATTTGCACACACCCGGCGGTATGAGTGAGCGTGAACTGTTGGCTGCCGCAGACTTAGCGTGCAGCAAGCAAGTCTGGGACCGCTGCATCAACACCAGCGAAAGAACCAAATTGGCCATTGACTTTGATCAGCGTTTTCCCATGCCGCTCAAAGACACTGTCTTGCGCAGAACCAAGGAGATCCAACTCGATCCTGCTTATGTTTACGGCCTGATTCGACAAGAAAGCCGTTTCATCATGGACGCTAAATCGGTGGTGGGCGCAGCTGGCTTGATGCAGGTCATGCCTGCCACGGCCAAGTGGACGGCGAAGAAAATTGGCATGACGAATTTTCAACCGCACCAAATTACGGATCAGGAGATCAATGTGGCGATTGGGACGGGTTACCTGAAATTGGTACTAGATGATTTCGATGGCTCAATGCCTTTAGCAGCTGCGGCCTACAACGCTGGTCCTAGCCGCTCACGCAATTGGCGCAAAGGGCCGGTTTTGGAAGCAGCCATCTGGGCCGAGAACATCCCCTTCAACGAAACGCGTGACTATGTGAAAAAGGTTTTGTCGAACACCACCAATTACGCCGCCATCATTACTGGGCAACCGCAATCACTGAAGGCACGCTTAGGCACTGTGGGGCCTCGCAACGCGCAAGCTCCTGCTGAGAACACTGACTTGCCGTGAGGGCGCAAGTTAGAAGGACAGGGTGTGAGGGGGCTTCCTCATGGTGGGGTACCACAAATCGTCAGCCCCCTCACACCCTGTCCTTCTAACTTGATGGGTGGGCGGAAGACTTCAAATAATTGGGGTCAGATCAACATTAATAATGTTGCTCTGACCCCAATTATTTCAGGCGAGCAATTTTTCTAAGTTGCTGGTAATTTTTTCTTCGATTTTGTCTTTGAAAGACGCCATCAAGAAGCCCAGTTCCAGCTTCATGGTGAGCTGCGAAGCAGTCACTTCCAGATAGCCGGAAGCACCGGCGCGTTCAAAGTTCAAGCGGTCTTGAATTTCGCCTTGATCGTTGGTTTGATTGGCCACATAAGTGCAGTCCATACCCCAATCGGCTTCTGCTTCTTGCTGCCACTTTGCTGCGATGGCGCGGGCTTTTTCCATGCCCAAGGTGTGAGCGCGTTGAATCAAAATTTCTGACATACCTTCAAGCTTTCTTGAGCAAAGCCACTTCAACTTGGCAATCGTAAAACACAGGCGCACGGCCCAAATCGGTTAGCAATTGACTGGTCACCTCATTGACGTTGGTGCCGTTCAATCCCATCTTGCGCCACCAAATACCAAGCCCGTTCACAACCCCTGCACGAGCACGCGAAGTCACGTCGGCTTTGCAATGGTATTCACCGCGGTCGTTGAAAACCTTGACCGTATCGCCCGTAGAAATTCCGCGCGCGGCAGCATCTACCAAACTTATTTCGACCAAAGGCTCTTTTTCAATGTCACGCAAGCTGTCTACATTCACAAATGAAGAGTTCAAAAAATTGCGCGCAGGCGGCGAAATCATGGCCAAGGGATAGGCACTGCCTGCCACGGGCACTTCGTAATTGGGAATGTGGTTAGGCAATGGGTCTAAGCCTTGCGCGGCCAAGCGATCGCTCACAAACTCGCAACGGCCGGAAGGAGTTGCAAAGCCGCCGTTTGCAAAAGGTGCATCAGGCACTTTCAAAGACACAAAACCCTTGTCCAAGAGCTCTTCAAATTCAATTTCCGAGCCCACCGCCGTGCGGCACAAACTCACGTCGTCTTCACTGAAACAAGGCTCATCAAAGTCCATGGCTTTGGCCAACAAGCGAAAGATTTCTGAGTTTGATTTAGCCTGTCCAACCGGCTCAATGGCCGGCCGGTTAAGCAACACATCGGTGTGCCCATAACTGCCCTGCACATCCCAATGTTCGAGTTGTGTGGTGGCAGGCAGCACATAATCGGCATAGTCTGCCGTGTCTGTTTGAAAATGTTCCATGACCACGGTGAACAAATCTTCACGCGCAAAGCCTTGAACCACTTTGCCAGACTGCGGTGCAATGGCCACGGGGTTGCTGTTGTAGACCAACAAGGCTTTCACTTGGGGGCCCCACTCGGCACCACCAACATGGTTCAAGTCATTGCCCAAGGTGGACATGTTCAAGGTTCTAGGGCGGCGTGCGCCCAATAAATCGGGCCGGTGCAAATCGACTTTGTTCACTTTGAAATTGCTTGAACTGCTGAGCAGCATGCCGCCCGCGCGGTCGCGCCAAGCACCTGTTAGCGCTGGCAAGCACGCAACAGCCCTGACGGCATTGGCGCCGCCCTTAACCCTTTGCATGCCGTAGTTCAAGCGAATGGCGGCCTTCTTGGTGGTACCCCAATCTTTGGCCAACTCTTTAATCAAGGACTCGTCAATGCCGCACACTTCTGCAGCGCGCGACAAAGTCCAAGTCATGGCGCGTTCACGCAATGCGTCCCATCCCAAGGTGTACTTTTCAATGTAGTCGTGGTCTAACCAATCGTTCACCACCAACTCGCGCATGATGGCAAAGGCCAATGCGGCATCGGTGCCTGGCTGGATGGCCAAATGCACATGGCATTTTTCAGCAGTCTCGCTGTGGCGGGGGTCAATGCAAATGAGCTTGGCGCCGTTGCGTTTGGCCTCTTGAGCACGGCGCCAAAAGTGGATGTTGCTGGTGATGGAATTGCTGCCCCAAATGACAATCAATTTGGATTCGGAAAAGAATTCGGTTTGCATGCCGAACTTGCCACCCAAGGTGTACACCAAGCCCTCGCCCCCGGCCGATGCGCAAATGGTTCGGTCTAGCAAAGAGGCGCCTATCTTGTGAAAAAAGCGCGAGGCCATTGATTCACTTTGCACCCAGCCCATGGTGCCGCCGTAGCTGTAGGGCAAGATAGCTTCAGAGTTGTGAGCGGCGATAGTTTTGAGCTTGGCAGCAATGTCCGCAATGGCCTCTTCCCATGAAACGCGCACAAACTGCCCCGACCCCTTAGGGCCCGAACGCTTCAAAGGGAACATGAGTCGCTCAGGGCTGTAAGTGCGCTCTGTATAACGCGACACTTTGGTACAAAGCACCCCATCGGTGTGCTTGTGATCTGGGTTGCCTTGCACCTTCACAGCGCGTCCGTTCTCTACGGTAGTGAGCAAGGCGCAGGTATCTGGGCAGTCGTGCGGGCACAAACCACGCACAATGGCATTTTTTTCAAGCACTGAATTGGTCATTCTCCCATTCTAAAGGGGGCGAATTTGGGGATAACCCTAAACGAAAATGTCCCCCAAGTGCAATAGGGGTGTAGCGCAATGGCACGACTATCGCTAGACTGTAGGCATGAAAATCATCGACTCCATCCTCACAGACGCGGCCAGCATTGCGGCCATTCGCAAAGACATTCACGCTCACCCCGAGCTGTGCTTCAAAGAAGAGCGCACAGCCGACGTGGTCGCCAAGCAGCTCACTGACTGGGGCATTCCCATTCACCGCGGCATGGGCACCACAGGCGTCATCGGCATTGTGCACGGCCGTGACGGCGGCAAATGTGGTCGAGGCGTTGGCCTGCGTGCCGACATCGATGCCTTGCCCATGCAAGAGTTCAATACCTTTGCCCACGCCAGCAAGCACGCCGGCAAAATGCACGCTTGCGGCCATGATGGCCACACCGCCATGTTGTTGGCCGCTGCCAAGCATTTCTCTAAGCACCGCGACTTTGATGGCACCGTGTACCTCATTTTCCAACCCGCTGAAGAAGGCGGCGGCGGTGCCCGTGAAATGATCAAAGACGGTATGTTCGAGAAGTTCCCCATGCAAGCCGTGTTTGGCATGCACAACTGGCCAGGCGCCCCAGTGGGCACCTTTGCAGTTAGCCCTGGCCCTGTCATGGCGTCAAGCAACGAATTCAAAATTACCATTCACGGCAAAGGCAGCCACGCCGCCCTGCCCCACAACGGCATTGACCCCGTGCCCGTGGCCTGCCAATTGGTCATGGCCTTCCAAACGATCATCTCGCGCAACAAAAAGCCGGTTGATGCGGGCGTCATTTCGGTCACCATGGTGCATGCGGGCGAAGCCACCAACGTGGTACCCGATTTCTGCGTCATTCAAGGCACTGTGCGCACCTTCACCCTCGAAGTGCTAGACCTCATTGAAAACCGCATGAAGCAAATCACAGAAAATCTGTGTGCTGCTTTTGATACAAAAGCTGATTTCCATTTCAACCGCAACTACCCACCCACCATCAACAGCGCCACCGAAGCCGACTTTGCGCGCAAAGTGATGGACGGCATTGTGGGCAAAGACAATGTGATGGTGCAAGAGCCCACCATGGGCGCAGAAGATTTCTCTTTCATGTTGCAAGCCAAGCCCGGTGCCTATGTCTTCATTGCCAACGGCGATGGCTCACACCGCGAAATGGGCCACGGCGGAGGTCCTTGCATGTTGCACAATCCCAGCTACGACTTCAATGACGACCTGATTCCCTTAGGCGGCACTTATTGGGTTGAATTGGCCACGCAATGGTTGGCCAACCCCACTCAAACAAAGTAAGCTTCTGCTTCAGTCGAATTTAGACAACTTTCTATTGAAGCCCTTCGGGGCTTCTTTCATTTGGACCTCGCATGACAAACATTCATTCCGCATTTTCTAAAAGTTATGCCGAAGCACGACAAAAGTTTTTGAGCGCAGCACACAGCGCTGGCCTCCAAGTTGAATCGCACATTCATCCCGAAAAAGGACGCGACGGCGAAGAACTGGCCATGGATGTGGTGCGCGAAGGCCCTGCCAACGCCAAACAAGTTTTGCTCATCAGCAGTGCTTGCCATGGGGTTGAAGGCTATTGCGGCAGTGGCGTTCAAATTGACGCACTGCGCAGTGCCGAATGGCACAAGGCAGTTGTACAAAGTGGCGTAGCGGTGGTGTACGTCCACGCTTTAAATCCGCATGGCTTTTCGCATGTGCGCCGCGTCACGCAAGAAAACGTTGACCTCAACAGAAACTTCCAAGACTTCAGCAAACCCTTGCCAGACAACACGGCCTACAAAGAAGTTCAGCACCTGTTGCTGCCCGATCAGTGGCCACCCAACGAAGCCAACCAGCAGGCCACAATGCAATACATCGCACAACATGGCATGCCCAAGTTGCAATCGGCTGTGTCGCAAGGTCAGCACCACCACCCTGAAGGCTTGTTCTTTGGCGGCCAAGCGCCCACTTGGAGCAATCAAACCATTCGCAAAGTGCTGAAGCAGCAAGCGGCCTCAGCCCAAAAGTTGGCTTGGATTGACTTGCACACTGGCCTTGGCCCCAGCGGCGTAGGCGAGCGCATTTATGCAGGCGCCAACGATACCGCAGCCATTGCCCGCGCACGCCAGTGGTGGGGCCCTGGTATCACTTCCATCTACGATGGCAGTTCTTCTTCAGCCTTCCTGACGGGCCTCATGTGGATGTCGGTGCAAGACGAATGCCCTCATGCCGAATACACCGGCATTGCGCTTGAATACGGCACGCTGCCCATGAACGATATGCTCTCGGCACTCAGAGCAGACCACTGGCTGCACATTCACCCTGAAGCGTCTGATGAACTCAGGAAAAGCATCAAAGCCCAAATCTTCGCGGCCTTCTACACCGACACCGATGTGTGGCGCGAACAAATTATTTCTCAGGCCCGTGAAGCCATGTTCCAAGCCGTTGAAGGTTTGAAATGACCCACTCACCAGCTCGCGTTCTTTTGTTGGGCGGTACAGGCTTTGTAGGTCGCCATGTTTGCGAGAAGCTCACGCGCATGGGTTGCAGCATGACCGTTATCACGCGGCGCGCCAGCCAAGCCAGTGCTGTCAAAAACTTACCTCGCGTTCATGTCCTTGAAGGCGATGTTTACAACTTGGAATTTTTAACGCAGTGCATGCAGCAGCACGATGTGGTCATCAACTTGATTGCCATCTTGCACGGCACACCCGCTGCTTTTGAAAAAGCCCATGTGCAATTGCCAAACATCATTGCCAAAGCATGTCAGGCAAGTGGCGTACGCCGTCTGATTCACATCAGCGCCCTAGGTGCCAGCCTCACAGGACCATCCGATTACCAGCGCAGCAAAGCGCGCGGTGAAGAGGTGCTGAAACAAGCCGGGCTTGAACTTAGCTTGTTGCAGCCCAGTGTGATCTTTGGCAAAGAAGACAAGTTTTTAAACCTGTTTGCGCAACTTCAAAGCATCACACCCATCGTGCCCTTGGCCGGAGCGCAAACACGCTTTCAAGCCGTGTGGGTGGAAGACGTGGCCCATGCAGTGGCCCACTGTGTTTTAAACAGCGACACCGCCGGGAAAACTTACGAGCTTTGCGGCCCCGAAGTTTTCACGCTGCAACAATTGGTTCAAAAATCAGGCCAATGGGCGGGCGTTCGCCAAGGCAAAGGCCGTTTGGTTTTTGGCATTCCCCATGCGATGGCGTGGCTCCAAGCCTTTCTGATGGAATTGGCACCAGGTCAGCCCCTGATGAGCCGTGACAACCTGGCCTCCATGCAAGTAGACAACGTGGCATCTGGCCACGCACTGGGCTTGAAGGATTTGGGCATTCAGGCTTCGGCTGTGAGCGGCATTGCACCCACCTACTTAGGCGCCAAAGGACCTTGCACAACACTCAACGACTACCGAGCCAAAGCAGGACGTTAAACCCATGAAACTCTACATCGCCAACAAAAACTACTCCTCATGGTCCATGCGCCCTTGGGTCATGCTGAAGCAAGCGGACATTGCATTTGAAGAAGTCATGGTGCGCTTTGATGGGTTCGATGCTCAGTCTAAGTTCAAGCAAACTTTGAAAGACATCAACCCAGTGGGCAAAGTGCCCGTGCTGGTCGATGGCGATTTGGCTGTTTGGGATACTTTGTCCATTGCAGAGTACGCAGCCGAGAAATTTGCTGGCAAGCAACTTTGGCCCCGCAAAGTATCTGACCGCGCCAGGGCCCGCAGTATTTGCGCAGAAATGCACAGTGGTTTCACGGGCATTCGAAGTGCGTGCCCGATGAACATTGACGCTTATCTGCCAGAAATAGGTGCACTGGCTCTGCGCGACAATGAAGCTTTGCGCAAGGATTTAAAACGCATTGACCATCTGTTCTCGTCGCTCCTTCAAGAGCACAAAGGACCCATGTTGTTTGGCGAATTCAGCATTCCAGATGCCTATTTTTCGCCTGTGGTCATGCGCATCAAAACCTATGCATTGCCCGTGAGTTCAGACACGCAGGCCTACATCGATCGTTTGTGCGCCATGCCCGGCGTGAAGTCCTGGATTCAGGGCGCATTGGCTGAAAAAGACTTCATTGATTTTGAAGAGCCTTTTCGTACCAAGCCCTAAGTTCAAAGCAGATGCTTTCGCACCCGCCCTCTAAGCTTACAAAGCACGCCAGATGAGCTTGCAAATCTTCAGCGTCGGCGGCGCAATTCGCGATGCTCTTTTAAACCAACCCGTCAAAGACAAAGACTGGGTGGTAGTTGGGGGCACACCAGAAGAAATGTCCAAGCTAGGCTACACCACAGTGGGCAAAGACTTCCCTGTTTTTCTGCACCCCACATCGCGAGAAGAATATGCCTTAGCCCGCACTGAGCGAAAAACCGCGCCGGGCTACAAAGGCTTTGTGGTGCATGCCTCTCCCGAAGTTTCTTTGGAAGAAGATCTGGCTCGCCGCGACCTGACCATCAACGCCATGGCCTTGCCAGAGGAGCATGCCAAAGCATTCTTTGAAGTCCTGCATTCAGCAGACATTGAAGCTGTTTTTCAACAGCACGCCATAGACCCCTTCCATGGCCTGAAAGATCTCAACAACAAAGTACTTCGCCACGTGACGCTGGCCTTTCGCGAAGACCCTGTTCGCATCTTGCGCGTTGCACGCTTTGCAGCCCGCTTTCCCGATTTTCAAGTGGCCCCAGAAACCATGCAACTCATGCAAGACATGGTACAAGCAGGCGAAGTTGAACATTTGGTGCCCGAGCGTGTGTGGCAAGAATTGGCCAAAGGCCTGATGACCGCCAAGCCTTCGCGCATGTTTGAAGTGCTCAAAGAATGTGGTGCTCTCAAAGTTTTATTGCCTGAAGTGAATCGTCTGTGGGGCGTCCCACAACGCGCTGAATACCACCCAGAAATTGATACCGGTGTGCACCTCATGATGGTGCTGGACATGAGCGCACAACTCAAGGCTTCGCTGCCCGTGCGCGTAGCTTGCCTCATGCACGACCTGGGCAAAGGCACTACGCCCAAAGAAGAATGGCCGCGGCACATTGCCCACGAACAACGCAGCGCCAAATTGCTTCAGCAAGTGTGTGAGCGACTGCGCATTCCCGTTGAATGCAAAGAGTTGTCCGATGTGGTGGCGCGTGAACATGGCAACATTCACCGCAGCCAAGATTTGAATCCCGCCGCCCTCTTGCGCTTATTGGAAAGGTGCGACGCCATTCGCAAACCTGAGCGCATGCCAGATATTTTGCTGGCCTGTGAGTGCGATGCACGGGGTCGAAAGGGTTTTGAGAACGAGGCCTATGGACCAAGCGCGCGATTGCAAGAAGTGCTGAAGGCTGCTTTGTCTGTCGTCACTGCCGGCATTGCCGAGCAGGCGCAAAAACAGGGCCTCTCGGGCCCTGCTGTTGGCGAAAAAATACATGCTGCCAGAGTGAGTGCCATTGACCAGTTGAAGGTCTAAGCACCACAGCATGCCTGCATCCATGAAGACCCGCTGACTTAAAGCCAGCGTGGGCACATTAACGTGAAGGCGTGCGTGGCGTGCGTGGCGCTGCCGGTGGGCGGCCTGCCAAATGACGGAAGCTGATACGGCCTTTGGTAAGGTCGTAAGGTGACAACTCAAGGGTGACGCGGTCGCCTGCCAAAATGCGAATGTGGTTTTTGCGCATCTTGCCTGCTGAGTAAGCGATCAACTGGTGCCCGTTGTCCAAGGTGACACGAAAACGTGTGTCAGGTAAAACCTCGTTCACAACGCCCATCTGTTCGATCAAATCTTCTTTCGCCATTTTTTCCTTTCAGGTTCTCAGGGTGGCTTAGTGGGCCTGCGTGGTTGAACGCACCCAATCTAAACCTTGTGCCAGCGCAAAGCTGGCTGCAGCATCGCGGGTGGCGAAGTCGTTGGTAAAACACATCACCCGGTCGGTACTGGCACTGCCACGCCCGCTGGCCACTGACACCTGCGCCGCAAAGCGGCCACAGGGCAGTGCACGCGGACAAGCGGCAATGCGGTATTTTCCCACGGTGACGGGGGTATTTTCAAAAGTAATCGTATGAATCATCTAATAAGCTAAAAAATTGGTGTGTACAGAGCAACACATTAGATCCTTGCCAACGCACATGGGCGCTTGCATTTGAATCCAAATGGCTTGGTTCTGAGCACTGAAAAAGGGGGAAGCGTGAAATCAAACCCACCCGTATTTGGGGGTGCGCCGCTCTTCTGAGAGTTGCTGAACTGAGTTTGAAAGTTCAAAAACCTGCAGGAACTGCGCTTGTAGTGACCGCGCATCAAATTGATTTAAGCAGTGGTCACAAGTCCGCACTGTAACACAAATGTTTTAAAACTGGCCATTCTTTTTATAAGAACTTGGCAATCAAGGTGATGATAAAGCTCAACAGCAAGGTGCTGGTGAGGGGAATGAACCACTCGCGACCAAACAATTTGAAATTAAAGTCACCCGGCAGCTTGCCCAAACCCATCTTTTCTAGCCAAGGGCGCACCCAACTGATGAGCAGCAGGGCCAAAAAGGTAACGATCACCCACCTAAGCATGTGCTGAGTCTCTTTTCATAATTTGTGACTTCGGTCGCCCACAGCAAAACCTAGTGCTTGCCAGTGGTCATGGGTAGCAAAGCCCACCACCTTGAACAACTCGCCCATTTCGTGCTCATTGATGAGCTTCATAGCCTGCGCTCGCTCGGCCAAGCCTGATTGCGCCATTCTTTCGGCCAAGCCTAAGTTCAATAAAAACCGCGCTTGGCTGGTGTAACCCAAAACCTGCAGACCGGCATCTTGTCCCGCCAAGGCCATGCCCGTGAAGTTGACATGGGCCGTGATGTCTTTCAAGCCAACTGCTTCTAAAGGGTTGACATCGGCCTTGTGCGCCTGATGGCACATCAGGGTGCCCATATGGCGTTCAGGGTGAAAAAACTCCGCCTCTGGGAAACCATAGTCCAAGAAAAATGCAGCGCCGCCCTTCTCGCTGGCCAGCATTCGTTCGGCCAAGCTGGCCACAAAGGCCTCTCCTTGCGGTTGAATTTCGGTCAGGTAGTCGTGTTCACCCGCGGGCTCTAGTGGAGGCCGCAGATCGGTCGGCCGGTCTTCCCAAGCCAAGCCATCGGGGTGGTCAGATGGCGCAACCAGCACCACACCCCGCTCATGCCATTGGCCTTTGATTCTGTGAAGCAATTTGACCGGCATGGCGTCGAGCACTTCATTGCCAAGCACCACGCCTTGCATGCTTTCGGGCCATTCGCTCAGCCATTTCACTTGGTCACCAAACGCTGCCAAAAGCAAATGTTGCCTGGCCTTTAAAGTGCTGGACAAATCCATGATGTTGTAGCGCTTGATCTCGCAACCCAATCGCTGCAGTTCACTCAGCAACTGGTGCGCCAAAGCCCCACTGCCTGCGCCAAACTCCCAGACTTCGTCGGTGCCAGTGGCCTTCAAAGCCTCGGCCACCTGTTGGGCCAGCGCCGCGCCAAACAAGGGGGACAACTCGGGCGCCGTCACAAAATCGCTACCCGACTGGGGCATGGTGCCAAACTTGGGCTGCTGATTGGCGTAATAGCCCAAACCCGGCTCGTACAAGGCCAAAGCCATGAATTGATCAAACGGCAACCAGCCTTGGGCCGCCAAAATGGCCTTGTGCACCCGCTCCAGCATGGCGGTCGTTAAACTATGAGCTTCTGTCATTGCCCTTGATTGTCCCCGAATGTCGGCTTCTTTTTCTTCTACCCCTCGCACAGCCCTGGTCACAGGCGCCGGCAAGCGCTTGGGCCGAGAAATTGCGTTGGGCCTGGCCCGTGCAGGCTGGCGTGTTGCGGTGCACTACCGAAGCTCTGAAGCCGAGGCGCTTCAAACGGCGGCCGATTGCTTGCAGGCTTTTGCACAATGGCAGGCACAAGCTGGGCTGAAAGCAACAGGCAGTGATGCCTCTGCTTCCCTCAATGACACTCAGTTACAACTGCAACATTTTATTTTCAAAGCCGATTTGGCCAACGAAGAAGACGCTCGCAAACTGCTACCGCAAGTGGTCAGCCAATTAGGTCGCGTCGATGCCGTCATTAACAGCGCTGCGCTGTTTGAACACGACGACGTCCAGAGCTTCAGCTACGCCAACATGGCGCAGCACTGGGCCAGCAACACGGGCGCGGCCATTGTGTTGGCGCAGGCTTTACACCAACACTGCCAATCGCGCGGTGCGCAAG
>OFQS01000022.1_pt1 | contig 33237 bp, 28 predicted proteins | sample 1542861 | NCBI WGS metagenome assembly OFQS01 (sample SAMN05442518, study PRJEB24371) | freshwater metagenome | isolation source: Freshwater Lake | place: Canada: Niagara | collected 2012-08-03 | reverse complement strand
GTGGTCGAAGAAGCCAAGGCCTTGAACGCAGGCTCGCGTGTGTTGGCCGTGCCCACCGATGTGACGCAAGAAGACTCGGTTGCCAACTTGTTTGCGCAATGTGTCAAAACATTTGGCCGTGTCGATTTGTTGTTCAACAATGCGGGTGTGAGTACACCCGCTATTCCCTTGCCCGAACTGAGTTTGGAAATGTGGAAGGGCGTGGTCGATACCAATTTGACCGGCATGTTCTTGTGCATCCGCGAAGCCTTTCGCGTCATGAAAGACCAGAAGCCCATGGGTGGCCGCATCATCAACAACGGTTCTATTTCAGCTACTACGCCAAGGCCCTTTTCTATTGCCTACACGTCCACCAAGCATGCGGTGTCTGGTCTGACTAAAACAGCTTCATTGGATGGCCGTCAGTACGACATTGCAGTGGGTCAAATTGATGTGGGCAACGCCGCCACACCCATGGCCATGAAAATGGCCAAAGGTGTTCCCCAAGCCAATCTTGAAATCAAAGCCGAGCCTTTGATGGATGTGGCCTTGGTTGGCAAGTCAGTGGTTTACATGGCCAGCTTGCCACCAGAAGCCAACGTGATGTTCCACACCGTGATGGCCACTAAGATGCCGTTTGCGGGGCGCGGATAAGTTGTGCCAAGCCGATTAAGTATTTAAAGCACTCTCGATGGCCAGCGAAACGTTCAAGATGGCATCGTCCTTCATGGGGCCTTGCCAAATCATCATGCTGCTAGGCAATTCGCCTGCCTCATGAATGGGCAATGACAAAGCACAGCCGTCGAGCATGTTGATCACGCTGGTGTTGCGCAAAAGCAAAGCATTGGCCGCAAAAAATGCGTCGTCTCTTTCTTGGCCGGGTGCCACGCTTTCCAAAGTAGGACCATAGATAGGCACAGTGGGGGAGAGAGCCGCATCGCAAGCATTCAATGCCGATTGCATCCGTGCAATCCAGGCTGCGCGGCCAGCTTGTAAATCCAAATATTCAAAAGCTTTCATGTTGGCGCCTCGCAGAATGCGCGCCGACACGCGAGGGTCGTAGCCAGCCGCATCTTTTTCTAGAAGATGGCGATGCCAGGTGTAACTTTCAGCAGCGCTAAAACCGCCTGTGGCCAGCAGTCCAGCAAGGTCTTTGATTTCAATAAGTGGCAATTCCACTATGCGCGCACCCGCTTGCGACAAGCGCGAAAGGCTACGTTCCCAAGCCTTTTGCACGCCAGCTTCCATGCCATCGAGCATGAGGTGTGTCGGCACAGCCAATCGATAACTGGACAGAGACCTGCTTGAGCGGGCTACCGTTCGGGCGGCCAAAATTTCGTGTGCCAAAACAGCATCCCGCACGCTGCGCGTCATGGCGCAGATGGTGTCCATGGTGGTCGACAAAGGCACAGCGCCCAAGGTGGGTACATGGCGCGCCGTGTTTTTAAAGCCAACCAAGCCATTGAGGGCGGCTGGAATGCGAATGGAGCCGCCGGTGTCGGAGCCCATGCCAATGAAAGCCGCACCTGTTGCCACGGAAACTGCTGCGCCAGAAGACGAGCCGCCGGGAACATGGCCTTTGCCATGGCTCATCACCGCTTGGTCTGTTTTGGCATCCCATGCCCCCGGGGTGCCATAGTGCGGGTTGTTGCCAACGCCAGAAAACGCAAACTCCACCATGTTGGTTCGGCCCAAATTGCTACCGCCGGCTGCCTTGAGCCTGGCTACGACAGGGCAGTCTGCATGGGCAACAGGAGCGCCTTTCAGCACTTTGGAGCCTGCCAAAGTGGCTTGCCCAGCCACATCAAACAAGTCTTTGACAGAGAAGGCCAAGCCCTTGAGGGCTGAATTCACCAAGCTTTTTTCGTGCAAAACAGAGGGTCCAGCCGCTGGGGACAAGTCCATAAAGACCTTGTCGCAGGCCGCACTGCGGGCAATTTCATGGCTCTTTTCCCATTCAGCTTGCGGGCTGGTTTGTTGCTGGGCAATGGCTTGCAGGGTGGCAATCAGGTCAGGGCGCATGGTGATGGATTCCTAGGGTGGGGAGGCTTAAAAACGGCTGGAAAACGGACATTTTGGATGCTATACTCGACTGGCTTAGCAGGAATTTCCCTGCAAGTAAATCGCAAACCGGTTCCTTCAAGGTGTTGGCTGTACAGATTAAACCCAAAAGGGCTTCTTCAAACAGTCAATGTGTGAGCCGGATTTTAGACCCAACCTTCGGAGAAAATCTATGTCAGTTACCATGCGCGAAATGCTGGAAGCCGGTGTCCACTTTGGTCACCAAACACGCTTCTGGAACCCCAAGATGTCCCCCTTCATCTTCGGTCACCGCAACAAAATCCACATCATCAACTTGGAAAAATCTTTACCGATGTTCCAAGACGCATTGAAGTTCGTCAAACAACTCTCTGCCAACCGCGGCAACATCCTCATGGTGGGCACCAAGCGTCAAGCTCGTGACACCGTGGCTGCTGAAGCTCAGCGTGCCGGCGTTCCTTACGTTGACCAGCGCTGGTTGGGTGGCATGCTGACCAACTTCAAAACAGTCAAGACCTCCATCAAGCGCTTGAAGGACATGAAAGCTCAACAAGAAGTCGGCCTCGACACCTTGAGCAAAAAAGAACAACTCATGTTCAAGCGCGAAATCGAAAAGCTTGAAAAAGACATCGGTGGCATTCAAGACATGGCTACATTGCCAGATGCTATTTTTGTGATCGACGTGGGTTACCACAAGATTGCCATTTTGGAAGCCAAGAAATTGGGCATCCCACTCATCGGCGTGGTTGACTCCAACCACTCACCCGAAGGCATCGACTACATCATTCCAGGTAACGACGACTCTTCCAAAGCCGTTACTTTGTACGCTCGCGGCATTGCCGACGCCATCATTGAAGGTCGTGCCAACGCCGTTCAAGACGTGGTCAATGCGGTGGCCGCCGAAGGCGCTGACGAATTCGTTGAAGTGCAAGAAGCTGCTGCTTAATGCCCTCTCAAACAGAGAAAAGGGGCTTCTTGCCCCTTTTTTTTAACCTGAGTCACACTGACTTTTTATCAATTTTTATTTAGCTCGAACCTTAATTCGAAGACGAAACGGAGAAATCAAATGGCTATTACCGCAAGCATGGTCGCTGAACTGCGCGCCAAAACAGATGCCCCCATGATGGAATGCAAAAAAGCTTTGACTGAAGCCGATGGCGACATGGCCAAAGCTGAAGAGTTGTTGCGCGTTAAATTGGGTACAAAAGCTGGCAAAGCGGCTTCCCGCGTTACCGCTGAAGGCGTGATCGTGGCCTACACTGAAGGCAACACAGGCGCCATGCTTGAAGTCAACTGCGAAACAGACTTTGTCACCAAAAACGACAGCTTCTTGGCCTTGGCCAATGCGGCGGCCAAATTGGCTGCTTTGCACAACCCAGCCGATGTGGCTGCATTGGGCGAATTGCCCTACACCCAAGACGGCTTCGGACCCACATTGGAAGAAGTTCGCAAAGGCCTGATCGGCAAGATCGGTGAGAACATGAGCTTTCGCCGCTTCAAGCGCGTAGCTGGTGGCGTCCAAATCGCTACTTACTTGCACGGCACGCGCATTGGTGTGTTGGTCGAGTACGAAGGCAAAGACACAGCCGCCAAAGATGTTGCCATGCACGTTGCAGCCATGAAGCCTGTGGCTTTGACCAGCAACGATGTGCCCGCAGACCTGATTGAAAAAGAGCGTTCAGTGGCCACAGCCAAGGCAGCCGAGTCCGGCAAGCCTGCTGACATCGCTGCCAAAATGATCGATGGCGCCGTTCAAAAGTACCTCAAAGAAGTGTCCTTGAACAACCAAACTTTCGTCAAAAACGACAAGCAAACCGTCGAGCAAATGCTCAAAGCCGAAGCCACTCAAGTCAAAGCCTTCACGCTGTTTGTCGTAGGTGAAGGCATTGAAAAGAAGGTTGACGACTTTGCTGCCGAAGTGGCCGCTCAGGTTGCAGCCGCTCAAAACGCAGCTTAAAGCTGCCGCTATCAGGGTTAAAACCCGGGTAAACAGGGTCGTCCAACAGGGCGATTCGCCGCTAAACTTAATTCTGTCTTTATGAGGAGCCCGTTATGACCATCGCCAAACCAGCCCACAAGCGTATTTTGCTCAAGCTGTCAGGCGAGGCATTGATGGGTGACGACCAGTTCGGTATCAACCGAGCCACCATAGTTCGAATGGTGAACGAGATCGCCGAAGTCACCCGTTTGGGTGTTCAAGTGGCCGTGGTCATTGGCGGCGGCAACATCTTCAGGGGCGTTGCTGGTGGCGCTGTGGGCATGGACCGCGCCACAGCCGACTACATGGGCATGTTGGCCACCGTCATGAACTCTTTGGCCCTGGCAGACACCATGGAAAAAGCGGGGCTCACAGCCCGCGTCATGTCGGCCATTGCCATTGAGCAGGTGGTCGAGCCATATGTTCGTCCCAAGGCACTTCAGTACCTTGAAGAAGGCAAAGTGGTCATCTTTGCAGCAGGCACGGGCAACCCCTTCTTCACAACCGACACCGCTGCCGCTTTGCGTGGTGCCGAAATTGGGGCTGAGTTGGTTCTCAAAGCCACCAAGGTCGATGGCGTTTACTCGGCCGATCCCAAATTAGACCCAGCCGCAACCCGCTACAGCAAACTTTCGTTTGATGAAGCCATTTCTAAAAATTTGGGCATCATGGACGCTACAGCCTTTGCGCTGTGCCGCGATCAAAAATTGCCTGTTAAAGTGTTCTCAATTTTCAAGCATGGTGCCTTCAAGCGAGTGGTCATGGGCGAAGACGAGGGCACTTTGGTTTACGCTTAATTCCAGACTTGCTTGAACTGGCCAAATCTGGCCTCGGAGTATTTCATGAGCTTAGAAGACATCAAGAAAACATCGCAAACCAAAATGGATCAATCCATTGCGGCTTTCAAAAACAACCTGACCAAGATTCGCACAGGCCGTGCCAATCCAGCTATCTTAGATACCATTCAGGTAGATTACTACGGCTCTTTCGTCCCCTTGTCGCAGGTGGCCAACGTGTCTCTCATTGACTCACGCACCATCAGCGTTCAGCCTTGGGAAAAAGGCATGGGCGCCAAAATTGAAAAAGCCATTCGCGAAAGCGATTTAGGATTGAACCCCGCCTCCATGGGCGACATCATTCGCGTGCCCATGCCACCCATGAGCGAAGAGCGCCGCAAGGAAATGACCAAGCTGGTTCGCACTGAAGGTGAAAACGCCAAAATTGCCGTGCGCAATCTGCGCCGTGATGCCAATGAGGCTGTCAAAAAATTGGTCAAAGATAAACTGGCTTCTGAAGATGAGCAAAAACGATCAGAGGCAGAAGTTCAAAAAGTGACGGACAAACACATTGCAGAAATTGACCAGCTGGTGGCTGGCAAAGAACAAGAGATCATGGCCGTTTAACGGTCATTGATTTGATGCTCAAGCAACGCATCATCACTGCATTGGCTTTGTTGGCCGTTTTATTGCCAGCTCTTTTTGCAGAAAGCCCTCAAGCCTTTCTTATTTTGTCTGCGCTTCTCATTGCTGCTGGTGCATGGGAGTGGGCCCGCATGAATGGCATGGCCAGCCTACAGTCTGTGTTATCGGGTGTTTTGTGTGCCGACATGTGTGCCCTTGCATGGTGGGCGGGTTGGACCTCTCAAACTGAAACATGGCTTTGGTGGTTGGCAGGTGCAACTTGGGTGGGCTTGACGGCATGGATGCTGTTGCGTGGCGTTCAGGGCTGGGCCTTATGGCGTCAAAATATTCGCTGGGCGTTGGGCTTGCTCCTGTTGTGGTTGGCATGGTTGGCCATGGCGCAAGCGCGAACTTCCAGTGTGCAATTGTTACTCTCTATATTTTGCGTGGTGTGGGCGGCCGATGTGTTTGCCTATTTCTTTGGCAGGGCGCTGGGTGGCAAAATCATTCATCAAAAATTAGCCCCCAATGTCAGTCCTGGCAAAAGTTGGGAGGGTGCCATTGGCGGTATGTTTGGCGTGTTTCTGATAGCCTTCGGCTGGATGCACCTTGAGCAAATTTACCAATGGCCAGGCGCCAGTTTTTTCTTGGAAATGACGCAGCATGGTTTTTTTCTATGGGCCTTGAGTTTGATTTTTTTAACCACCATGAGCGTGGTGGGTGACTTGGTTGAATCCTTGGTCAAACGAAGTGCGGGTGTCAAAGACAGTTCCAACCTCTTGCCTGGCCATGGTGGTGTGCTTGATCGTTTGGATGCCTTGCTGCCAGCTTTGCCCATCGCCATGATGTTGCTGCATTGGCCCAAAGTTTAAACAGCTTGCTTTCCTTATGAAACAAAACATTACCATTCTGGGTTCTACGGGTTCCATTGGCACCAACACATTGGACGTGCTGTCAAAACACATGGACCGGTTCCAGGTGTTTGCTTTGACGGCGGCCAAGCAAGTCGATGTGATCTTGGCGCAATGCGCACAGTTCAAACCCAAATTTGCAGTGATGGCCCAAGAAGATGCAGGCCGTTTGCTGGCTGAGCGCATCAAAGCCGAAGGCTTGCCCGTCGAAGTTCGATGGGGACCAGAAGCCTTGGACTGGGTATCTGCCCATGAAGAAGTTCATGCCGTGATGGCCGCCATTGTGGGCGCCGCGGGCTTGTCTCCCTGCTTGGCTGCGGCCCATGCAGGCAAGCGATTGTTATTGGCCAACAAAGAAGCTTTGGTGGTGGGTGGTGAGGTCTTTTTAAGTGCGGTTAAAAAAGGCGGCGCTGTGCTCTTGCCCATCGACAGTGAACACTCGGCGGTGTTTCAGTCTTTGCCTGAAAATCCAGCCACTTGGGCTGATCGCATTGATCAAATTATCTTGACTGCATCGGGTGGTCCTTTTCGAGAGCGCCATGTGGCCAGCTTGAAAAACGTCACGCCCGATGAAGCCTGTGCACACCCCAATTGGGTCATGGGCCGAAAAATTTCAGTCGACTCTGCCACCATGATGAACAAAGCCTTGGAAGTCATTGAGGCGCGCTATTTATTTGGCGTATCGCCCAATCAGCTGTCCGTGGTCATTCACCCCCAAAGCATCATTCATTCCATGGTGAAGTACAAAGACACTTCCATCGTGGCGCAGTTGGGCACGCCCGACATGCGTGTGCCTATTGCATATGGTTTAAGTTGGCCTGAGCGAATTACATCGGGTGCTCAAACGCTTGATTTTCACAACCTCAAGCCCATGACCTTTGAAGCCATCGACGACCATGGCCATCCCGAAAGATTTCCTGGTTTGAAATTGGCTTGGCAATCTTTGAATGCTGCTTCAGGGACGTGCGCAGTGCTCAATGCCGCCAATGAAATTGCGGTTGAAGCTTTTTTGAACAAGCAAATTAGATTCGATCAAATTCACCAAGTGAACACCGAAACTTTGGCCAAGGTGCAGCCGCAATCGCCCCAAAGTTTGCCTGACTTGCTGGCGCTTGATGCAGAAAGCCGCGCTTCAGCTTCAGAAGTTGTGCGTGCCTGCCGTGCTTGACGCTTTAAAGTGCTAACGCTGCTTGCATTCCTCTTTGCACTCGCCCTCTTAATTGCGGTGCATGAGTATGGTCACTACCGAATGGCGGTGGCCTGTAAGGTGCCTGTTTTGGTTTTTTCGATTGGTTTTGGAAAAGCGCTTTACCGTTGGCGTTCCAAGCACCCAAGACCAGGACAAAACACCGAGTTTGTGATCAGCGCATTGCCTTTGGGCGGGTATGTTCAGATGCTCGATAGCCGCGAAGCTACCGTGCCACGCGATCAACTTTCTCTGGCCTTTGACCAGCGCAGTTTGAAAGTTCGCGCGGCCATTGTGGCGGCGGGTCCGTTGGCCAATTTGCTTTTAGCAGTCGTTTTGTTCAGTGCAGTGGCTTGGTGGGGCCATCCCAAAATCTTGCCCATCATTGGCCGCGTTGAGGCTGGCGCTGCGGCCGATTTGGCCGGTCTGAAAACAGGTGATCGCGTTTTGAAAGTAGGTTCTCAAGAGGTGAGGGATGCTCAGCACTTGAGGGCCTTGATTCGCGGCGAAGTGAACCCTGAAGACAATGCAGAAGAATTGGACAAGGCGGTAGTTTGGGAAATTGAGCGACAAGGCCAGAGCCTTTCTCTGGCCGTCAAACCCTTGCTCACTTCTTTGCCAGGCCAGCCTGAATCAAGTGCCGTCAGGCGAATTGGGGCGGTGGTGGGGCAGCCCTCCGACTCAGAATGGGTGAGTGCCGGTTTTTGGGAAGGCTTAGCGCGTGGCTACGGTCAAGTTGAGCAAATAACGCTGCTGACGGGCCAACTGATTGGCCAAATGCTCACCGGCGAGGCCTCTTCGAAGCACCTGAGCGGTCCCTTGACCATTGCGGAGCAAGCTGGGCAGTCTGCCCAAAGAGGCTTGCCGTCTTATTTAACTTTTCTGGCCCTGATCAGCGTCAGTTTGGGACTTCTCAATCTCCTGCCATTGCCCATGTTGGATGGGGGACACCTGATGTATTATCTTTGGGAGTCTCTGACCGGCAAACCGGTTTCCGTTGCTTGGCAGCGGGGTTTGCAAAAAGTCGGTTTGGCTTTGTTGGTTTTCATCATGGCCTTGGCTTTTTTCAATGATCTGACGCGACTCTTTACTTAATTCAAACGCATGAACTTTCTCCCCAATCGATTTCGCTTGCATCACTTGTGTGTGTTGCTTGCAGCGGCCATCAGCGGCATGTCTGCTTGGGCTGTTGAGCCTTTCAAGTTAAGGGACATTCGCGTTGAGGGTCTTCAGCGCATTGAGTCCGGTACGGTGTTTGCTTCTTTGCCCTTCCGCGTTGGCGACATGTACAACGATGAATCGGGTGCAGCCGCCATTCGCGCTTTGTTTGCACTGGGTTTGTTCAAAGATGTCAGGCTGGATGCCCAAGGCGATGTGTTGGTGGTCATTGTGGAAGAGCGTCCCTCCATTTCAGAAGTTGAATGGGTGGGCCTGAAAGAATTCGACAAAGATGTCTTGGTGAAGGCTCTGAAAGAGGTGGGTATTTCTGAAGGCCGCCCCTTTGACAAAGCCTTGGCAGACAAAGCCGAGCAAGAATTAAAGCGTCAATACATTACGCGCAGCTTGTATGGTGCCGAGGTGGTCACAACAGTCACCCCCGTAGACCGCAACCGTGTGAAGCTGACCTTCACAGTCTCTGAAGGTGGCCCTTCCAAAATCAAAGAAATTCGAATCACGGGCAATCAAAACTTTTCTGAAGGCACCCTCAAAGACCAGTTCAACTTGGATGTGGGCGGCTGGCTAAGTTGGTACACCAAATCAGACCGTTACTCCCGTACCAAGCTCAATGCTGACTTGGAAGCGCTTCGCTCTTACTATTTAAGCCGTGGTTTCCTAGAGTTCAGAATTGACTCAACCCAAGTGGCGATCTCGCCTGACAAACAGGATATCTCGATTGCCATTAACGTCACGGAAGGCGAGCGGTTTGTTGTCTCTGGTGTCAAGCTTGAAGGCAACTATTTGGGCAAAGAAGACGAGTTCAAAGCGCTGGTCAAAATTGGCTTGGGCCAGCCTTACAACGCTGAAACCGTGGCTGAAACCAGCAAAGCCTTCGCCGATTATTTTGGCAAGTTTGGATTTGCTTTCGCGCGTGTCGAAGCGCGTCCCGAAATTGACCGGCTGACCAACCGTGTGAATTTCGTGCTGATTGCCGAGCCTTCACGCCGTGCCTATGTTCGCCGCATCAACGTGGCTGGCAACAATCGTACACGCGACGAGGTGATCAGGCGCGAATTTCGGCAACTCGAGTCAGCCTGGTACGACGGCGACAAAATCAAATTATCGCGCGACCGTGTCGACCGCTTGGGCTTCTTTACCGAAGTCAACATTGATACCCAAGAAGTACCAGCCACCACTGACCAAGTTGACCTCACCGTCAATGTGGTCGAAAAACCAACGGGAAGTATTTCCCTGGGTGCTGGATTTTCATCCACTGAAAAAGTGGCCTTGAGCTTTGGCGTTCGTCAGGAAAATGCTTTTGGATCGGGCAATTACTTGGCCACCGAAATCAATACCAGCAAATACAACAGAACCATTGTCATTAGCACCACCGATCCGTACTTCACGCCTGAGGGAATTTCTCGAACCATCGATGTTTTTCATCGCACCACGCGGCCTTATTTGGGCGATCTGAATGCCTACAGCTTGGTCAGTTCGGGCGCTGGCGCGCGTTTTGGCGTGCCATTCAGTGAAATTGACACGGTTTATTTTGGTGTCAATTTAGAACAGACGTCTATCCGACCCGGCAACAACTTACCCAACGCCTACGTCGAATACATGCAGCAGTTCGGCTACACCAGCACCTCTTTGCCTTTTACCGTTGGCTGGGCAAGGGATGGCCGCGACAGCGCTTTGGTTCCAACGCAGGGTATTTTGCAGCGCTTCAACTCCGATTTGAGTGCCAGTGGCGATGCCCGTTACGTCCGAACCAACTACCAAATTCAGCAATACACGCCTTTAACTAAAAAGTACACACTGGCTCTGAATGCCGACTTGGGTTGGGGTCAAGGATTGTCCAACCGGCCCTATCCGTTGTTCAAAAACTACTTTGTGGGTGGCCTGGGCAGCGTTCGCGGTTTCCAGCAATCCACTTTGGGGCCTTCAGACAGCACCAACAGCCTGTATTTGGGCGGGCCTAAGAAAATTGTTTTGAATGCCGAGCTCATGGCGCCATTTCCGGGCGCTGGCAACGATCGCACCTTGCGACTTTTTGCCTTTACCGACGTCGGCCGCGCGTTTGGCGAGAACGAAAAGATCAAGCTTGGCGAACTCCGCTCCTCTATTGGCGTGGGTTTAAGCTGGATTTCTCCCATGGGTCCTCTGCGCTTTTCATATGCATTGCCAATGAGGCGTCAGGTTGCGGATAAAATCCAAAGATTGCAATTCCAAATCGGAACTTCCTTTTAATGAAAACACTTCGTCATTTTTCACAAGTTTGTTTGTTGGCTTTCGGTGCGCTGGGTGCGGCCGCGGTCAGCGCACAGGAATTCAAAATTGGTTTTGTCAACACAGATCGCATCTTTCGCGAGGCCAGCACTGCCAAGTCAGCACAGGCTAAGTTGGAGCAAGAATTTTCAAAGCGTGAAAAAGATTTGGTTGACTTGGGTAACACCATCAAAACTGCATCTGATAAGTTTGAGCGTGAAGCGCCCACACTGTCTGAAACTCAGCGCAACACCCGTCAAAAGCAACTCATGGACCAAGACCGTGAGTTTCAACGCAAGCGCCGTGAATTTCAAGAAGATCTGAACACGCGCAAAAATGAAGAACAACAAGTGGTCATTGAGCGTGCAAACCGTGCCGTGAAATTGGTGGCTGAAGCTGAAAAGTACGACGTTATTTTCCAAGAAGCCGTCTACATCAACCCCAAGCACGACATCACTGACAAAGTCATCAAGTCTCTTAACACCACGGCTGGCAAATAAGCGCCCGCACCGAGAGAAATGGACTCGTGCTGTGCTGCTGCTTGGCGACATCGTTAAGGCTTTAGGCGGCAGCCTTCAAGGCAGTCCACAAACCCCCATTCAAAAATTGGCCCCGCTTGAAACTGCGGGCCCGGGTGACTTGAGTTTCCTCAGTCATCCCAAGTACCAGATGCACTTAACGCAATCGCATGCAACTTGCGTCATTGTCACGCCGCAATTCAAAGAATTGGCGCTCACGCGCGGTGCTTGCATCGTGACCGAAGACCCCTACCACTACTTCGCCCAATTGACTCAATTTTGGAAAAAGCAAACCACACCCCTTGAGCGCGCCCGAATTCACCCCAGTGCCGTGGTCGACCCTGAAGCTCAGATTGCTGAAACAGCCATCATCGGTCCTTTGTGCGTGGTTGAGCGGGGTGCCAAGGTGGGCGCCTATTCCCAATTGAAATCCAGAGTGACATTGGGTGAGTCTTGTGAAGTTGGTGAGCGCTGCATTGTTCACTCAGGCGTCGTCATAGGCGCTGATGGATTTGGCTTTGCATTGCACCAAGGCACTTGGGAAAAAATTGAACAACTCGGCGCTGTGAAAATTGGCAACGATGTAGAGATTGGCGCCAACACATGCATCGACCGCGGCGCCTTGCAAGACACCCTCATTGAAGACGGCGTCAAATTAGACAACCTCATTCAAATCGGTCATAACGTGCACATTGGCAAACACACTGCCATGGCGGGTTGTGTGGGTGTGGCGGGCAGTGCGCGCATTGGCGCCCATTGCACGCTGGGTGGCGGGGCCATTGTTTTGGGACACCTCACGTTGGCAGATGGGGTGCATATTTCTGCAGCCTCTGTTGTCACGCGTTCTATTTCACAAGCTGGCAATTACACCGGCCTGTTCCCCATCGACGACAATGCTGCATGGGAAAAGAACGCGGCCAGCTTGAAGCAACTTCACAAGTTGCGCGATCGAATTAAATCCTTGGAGGCTCAACTCCTTCAGCCACCATTTCAGGAAAAAAAATCATGATGGACATCTACCAAATTCTCAAACAATTGCCACATCGTTTTCCAATTTTGTTGGTCGACCGAGTCCTTGAAATTGAAAAGGGTGTGCGCATCAAAGCGCTGAAAAATGTATCCGTCAATGAGCCTTATTTTTCTGGGCATTTTCCTTCGCGCCCAGTCATGCCCGGGGTGTTGATGCTGGAGGCATTGGCGCAGGCGGCGGCATTGTTGGCTTTCGATACCTTGGGTGAGACGCCCGACGAAAACACCGTGTACTACTTTGCTGGCATTGACGGCGCCAGGTTCAAGCGGCCAGTAGAACCAGGTGATCAACTCATTTTGGAAGTTGAACTGGATCGCATGAAAGCAGGCGTTTTCAAGTTCAAGGCCCGCGCCAAAGTAGGCGAGGAAATTGCAGTGGAAGCCGAACTCATGTGCACCATGCGCAAAGTGGCTTAATCGACCAAGCTCATGATGACGCAGTCTCGTATTCATCCCACGGCCCTAGTTGATTCTGCTGCGCAGCTAGACAGCAGCGTCACGGTGGGGCCTTACACGGTCATTGGCCCTCATGTTCGCATTGATGCTGGCACCACAGTTGGTAGCCACTGTGTCATTGAAGGACACACCACCATTGGCAAAGACAACAAAATATTTCAGTTCAACTCTTTAGGCGCTGTGCCGCAAGATAAAAAATATGCCGGTGAGCCCTGTGAGTTGGTCATTGGCGAGCGCAACACCATCCGCGAGTTTTGTACGTTCAACATTGGCTCGCCTGGCGACACGGGTGTCACCCAGTTGGGCAACGACAATTGGATCATGGCCTATGTCCATTTGGCGCACGACTGCAAGGTGGGCAATCACACTATTTTTGCCAACAGTTCTCAACTGGCGGGCCATGTGCATGTAGACGACTGGGTTATTTTGGGCGGCTTCACGGTGGTGCACCAGTTTTGTCGCTTGGGTGCTCACAGTTTCACGGCCATGCATTCTTTGCTGTTCGCCGATTTACCCCCGTTTGTGATGGCACAAGGTCAACCGGCTCAGGCAAGGTCGATGAACTTTGAAGGTCTGAAAAGACGCGGCTTCACGCCCGAAAGAATTTCAGCAGTCAAGGCCATGTACAAAAGTTTGTACCGTCAGCAACTCACTCTGGCTCAGTCCCAAACTGAAATTGAGTTGCTGGCTCAAAAGTACCCAGAAGCCAAGGGCGATGTCGACATGATGATCGGCTTCTTGCAAGGCACTTCGCCAGACCGCGGTATTGTGAGATAAGTGGTGCAAGCGCCTAACATGTCTGAGCTTTCTAAAGCCCCTGATGGGGCTTTTTCCATGGCCATGGTGGCAGGTGAAACCTCTGGCGATCTGCTGGCAGGTTTGATGCTGCAGGGTATTCGTGCGCAATGGCCCAATGCCAATTTGTACGGCATTGGCGGGCCTTGCATGCAAGCCCAAGGCTTCAGCGCGCTATGGCCTTCAGACAAATTGGCCGTGCGTGGCTATGTCGAGGTATTGCGGCATTACCGAGAAATTGTGGGCATTCGCAATCAACTCAAAGCACAATTGTTGGCCAAACCACCGCAGGTTTTTGTGGGCATAGATGCACCCGATTTCAACCTCGACTTGGAGCGCGACTTAAAGCAAGCTGGCATTCCGACTGTGCATTTTGTCTGTCCTTCCATTTGGGCCTGGCGCGCGGAGCGCATTGAGAAAATCAAACAAAGTGTGGACCATGTGTTGTGCATTTTCCCCTTTGAAACTGATTTGCTACATGCTCACGGCATTCCAGCCACCTATGTAGGACACCCTTTGGCGCAAGCCATTCCCATGCACGTTGATGCGCTCAAAGCGCGGCAAGAATTGAAATTGGAAGCAGACAGGCCGGTGCTGGCATTGCTGCCTGGAAGTCGCGAATCAGAAATTACCTATTTGGCCGAGCGGTTTTTGAAAACGGCCATGTTGCTAAGTCAGCAGCAACCTCAATTGCAATTTGTGTTGCCCGCCATGCCAGCCATGCAATCGCGCCTTGAACGCATTCGCGACAGCGTGGGCGCTACACAAGTTCAAATTTTGAAAGGTCAGTCGCATTTGGCATTGGCGGCTTGCGATGTGACGCTCATTGCCAGTGGCACGGCCACACTCGAAGCGGCACTTTTCAAAAAGCCCATGGTCATTGCTTACAACATGAACTGGATCAGTTGGCAAATGATGAAGCGCAAAAAACTTCAGCCATGGGTGGGCCTGCCCAACATCTTGGCGCAAGAGTTTTGTGTGCCCGAACTTTTACAAGATCAAGCCACGCCAGAAAATTTGGCTGTGGCTGTCATGGACTGGCTGCGTTCTCCAGAGAAAGCCCAAGCCTTGGCCAGTCGTTTCGAAACCATGCACCACGCCTTGCTGCGTGATACCCCCAAATTAGCAGCCCATGCGATCCAAACGCTTATTAACGCCTGAACAGGTCAGCTTGGCCTGGGACACGCCTGGTTTATTGGCGGGTGTGGATGAGGCTGGGCGAGGCCCACTGGCCGGTCCGGTGGTGGCCGCCGCAGTCATCTTGGACGATCTCAAGCCCATTAAAGGTTTGGCAGACTCGAAAAAATTGACTGCCAAAACTCGCGAACGGTTGTTCGATGAAATTCGCGCCAAGGCATTGTGCTTTGCAATTGCAGAAGCCAGTGTGGAAGAAATCGATCGCTTGAATATTTTGCAAGCCACGATGTTGGCCATGCAAAGAGCCGTAGAAGCTTTGCGCTTAAAGCCCACGCTGGTCTATGTTGATGGCAACCGCTTGCCTATCTTGGATGTGCGCGCAGAGGCCATTGTGAAGGGCGATGAAAAAATTCAAGAAATTTCCGCTGCTTCCATTCTGGCCAAAGTGCATCGCGATCGAATGTGCGATGAAATGCATCGGCAGTATCCGGCCTATGGGTTTGATGCTCACAAAGGTTATGGCACAGCGGTTCACTTGAAGGCCTTGCAAACTTGGGGTGCCACACCGTTTCACCGTCAAACTTTTGCGCCAGTCACGCAGGCCATCTTGGCGGCCCGAAAACCATGAAACTGATCACTTCCAAAGACAATCCTCGGCTGAAAACCATTCGCCGCTTGGCTCAAGACTCGCAGGCTTATCGCAAACTGGGTGGGGTCTGGTTGGAAGGCGACCATCTTTGCCGTGCTGCACTGGCGCGAGGTTTCAAACCCGAATTGGCCATCTTTTCAGAATCCGTTTGGCAAGCATGCGAATTTGAGTGGACCCAATGTGCCGAAGAAGTTTGGACCGTGCCTGATGACTTGTTCGCGGGATTAAGTGCACTTGAGTCCCCCGCCAAAATGGGTTTCTTGTTGACCTTGCCTGTGCCGCCTGAGATAGATCCTCATGCCGCCACAGTGGTTTTAGACCGGCTGCAAGATGCGGGCAATGTAGGCGCCATTTTGCGCAGTGCCTCAGCCTTTGGTTTCAAGCAAATTGTGGCCATTAAGGGCACAGCCGGCTTGTGGTCTCCCAAAGTTTTGCGTGCTGGTATGGGAGCGCATTTTGGCTTGCAATTGATCGAGTCAGCCAATGCAGAGAATCTTCAATCGCTCAAATTGCCTTTGCTTGGAACGGATGTGCATGAGGGACCCTATTTGCACGACCTGCTCAAACAGGGTGGCTTGACTCAGAAATGTGCTTGGGTGATGGGGCATGAAGGGCAGGGCGTTTCAGCCGAAATCATGGCTCTAGTGACCCAAAAAATCAGAATTGCTCAACCAGGCGGCGAGGAGTCTTTGAATGTGGCCACGGCCGCGGCCATCTGCCTTCATGCCAGTGCCACTTCCGTGTGAAAGACCGGCCATTGAAAAAATCAGTGTCTTGCGTCTCGGTCACGCTAAGACTCACGGCTATAATGAGAGGCTTTCCCGCATCAACCTGTACGCACCCGCTCACAACAAGCCATTTCCCTTCAAAAGCAGCCAAAAAGAGAGCCTTCTAGGGTGAATCTTGCGCGTGCTGGGGCGTACCCGAACCATACCGGAGAACCCAGTGCTTTTGTCTCTTCAGGGAACCTTCCCCTCAGCCATTTTGGCGCTTGCAGACGGCACGGTCTTTGTCGGCAACTCGATCGGAGCCTCTGGCTCTACTGTTGGCGAGGTGGTTTTCAACACCTCCCTCACAGGCTATCAAGAAATCCTCACTGACCCTAGCTACTGCCAGCAGATCGTCACCCTCACGTACCCGCACATCGGCAACTATGGCGTTAACCCAGAGGACGTCGAATCTGACAAAGTCCATGCGGCTGGCTTGATCATCAAAGATCTGCCCATTGTTGCCAGTAATTTTCGTTCAACCGAAACGCTTTCGGCTTACTTGTCACGCAGTGGCACAGTGGCCATTGCCAACATTGACACCCGCCAACTGACTCGCCTGTTAAGAAGCAAGGGCGCCCAAAACGGTGCCATTGTGGCCTTGGCTGCTGGCCAGGCTGTCACGCCCGAACTCAAAGCCAATGCTGTCAAGGCCGCGCAGTCTGCGCCTGCCATGGCCGGTTTGGATTTGGCCCAAAAAGTATCTGTCTCATCTTCCTACGCTTGGACCGAGTCTGAGTGGCAACTCGGCAGTGGCTATGGCCAACAAACAGCACCTCGTTTTCATGTGGTGGCTTACGACTTTGGCGTGAAGAAAAACATCTTGCGCATGTTGGCCGAACGCGGCTGCAAAGTCACGGTGGTACCGGCCAAAACGTCCGCCGCCGAAGTGCTCAAGCACAAGCCCGATGGCATCTTCTTGTCTAACGGCCCTGGCGATCCAGAGCCCTGCGATTACGCTATCCAAGCTGCACAAGAACTCATTGAAACCGGCATTCCCACCTTCGGTATTTGCTTGGGTCACCAAATCATGGCCTTGGCCAGCGGAGCCAAAACTTTCAAAATGAAGTTTGGTCACCACGGGGCCAACCACCCCGTCAAAGACCTTGACTCCGGTCGTGTCTCTATCACCAGCCAAAACCACGGTTTTGCGGTAGACGAAAAGTCTTTGCCCGCCAACATGCGTGCCACGCACGTGTCTTTGTTTGACGGCACTTTGCAAGGCTTGGCCCGCACCGACAAACCAGCGTTCTGTTTCCAAGGTCATCCCGAGGCCTCACCTGGCCCTCACGACATTGCCTATCTCTTCGATCGCTTCATCAACCTGATGGAGACCAAATAACATGCCAAAGCGCTCCGACCTCAAAAGCATCCTCATCATTGGCGCTGGCCCCATCATCATTGGCCAGGCCTGTGAGTTCGACTACTCTGGCGTGCAAGCTTGCAAAGCTTTGCGCGAAGAGGGTTACAAAGTCATTTTGATCAACAGCAACCCTGCCACGATCATGACCGACCCCGCTACCGCAGACGTTACCTACATCGAGCCCATCACTTGGCAAACGGTTGAAAAAATCATTGCCAAAGAACGTCCCGATGCCATTCTGCCCACCATGGGCGGCCAAACAGCCCTCAACTGTGCGCTCGATTTGTGGCACAACGGTGTGCTTGAAAAATACAAAGTCGAACTCATTGGCGCCACACCCGAAGCCATCGACAAAGCCGAAGACCGCTTGAAGTTCAAAGACGCCATGACCAAAATTGGTTTGGGTTCTGCGCGCTCGGGCATTGCCCACAGCATGGAAGAAGCTTGGGATGTGCAGCGCACTGTGGGCTTTCCCACGGTCATTCGCCCTAGCTTTACGCTGGGCGGCACAGGCGGCGGCATTGCCTACAACCCTGAAGAGTTTGAGACCATTTGCAAACGTGGTTTAGAAGCCTCTCCTACCAATGAATTGCTCATCGAGGAGTCATTGCTCGGTTGGAAAGAATACGAGATGGAAGTGGTGCGCGACAAGGCGGACAACTGCATCATCATCTGCTCTATCGAAAACTTAGACCCGATGGGCGTGCACACCGGCGACTCCATCACGGTAGCGCCTGCACAAACCCTCACCGACAAAGAATACCAAATCATGCGAAATGCCAGCTTGGCTGTGCTGCGTGAAATTGGTGTCGACACCGGTGGTTCCAACGTTCAGTTCTCGATCAATCCCAAAGACGGCCGCATGGTGGTCATTGAGATGAACCCACGTGTATCACGCTCTTCTGCTTTGGCTTCCAAAGCCACGGGCTTCCCCATTGCCAAAGTGGCCGCCAAATTGGCCGTGGGTTACACGCTTGATGAACTGCGCAACGAAATTACGGGCGGAGCCACGCCCGCCAGTTTTGAGCCCAGCATCGACTACGTTGTCACCAAAATTCCACGCTTTGCTTTCGAAAAATTCCCCACAGCCGACAGCCGCCTCACCACCCAGATGAAGTCGGTGGGCGAGGTCATGGCCATGGGCCGCACCTTCCAAGAGTCTTTCCAAAAAGCCCTGCGCGGTTTGGAAGTGGGCGTCGATGGCTTGAACGAAAAAACCCAAGACCGCGAAGTGCTGGAAAAAGAATTGGGCGAGCCAGGACCCGATCGCATTTGGTACGTGGGCGATGCCTTTGCCATGGGCCTCAGCGTCGATGAGGTATTCAACCTCACCAAAATTGACCCTTGGTTCTTGGTGCAAATTGAAGACATCGTGAAGATTGAACTTGAGTTGGAAACCACCAACTTGCAAGCCATCAGTGCTGATGAATTGCGCGCCTTGAAGAAAAAAGGTTTCTCAGATCGCCGCTTGGCCAAGTTGCTTAAAACCACCGAACATGAAGTGCGTGCTCAACGTCACGCCATGAAAATTCGGCCGGTTTACAAGCGGGTAGACACCTGCGCTGCTGAGTTCTCTACCGACACAGCCTATATGTATTCCACTTATGAAGACGAGTGCGAAGCAGAACCCACTACCAACAAAAAGATCATGGTCTTGGGTGGCGGCCCAAACCGAATTGGCCAGGGCATTGAGTTTGACTATTGCTGCGTGCACGCCGCTTTGGCCATGCGCGAAGATGGCTACGAAACCATCATGGTCAACTGCAACCCCGAAACAGTTTCAACCGACTACGACACCTCAGACCGTTTGTATTTCGAGCCACTCACTTTGGAAGACGTGCTTGAAATTGTGGACAAAGAGAAACCAATGGGTGTGATCGTTCAGTATGGTGGTCAAACACCTTTGAAGTTGGCGCTGGGTTTAGAAGCCGCTGGCGTGCCCATCATTGGTACCAGCCCCGACATGATTGACGCGGCTGAAGACCGTGAACGTTTCCAAAAATTGTTGCATGAGTTGGGTTTGCGTCAGCCGCCCAACGCTACAGCCCGAACCGAACCCGAAGCTTTGGAAAAAGCCGCTGCTTTGGGTTACCCCTTGGTGGTTCGCCCCAGCTACGTGCTCGGCGGTCGTGCCATGGAAATTGTGCACGAGCAGCGCGACCTTGAGCGCTACATGCGCGAAGCGGTGAAGGTCAGCAACGACTCTCCCGTGTTGCTCGATCGTTTCTTGAACGACGCCATTGAGTGCGACGTAGACTGCATTCGCGACCCTGAAGGCAAAACCTTCATTGGTGGCGTCATGGAGCACATTGAACAAGCCGGCGTGCACAGCGGTGACTCAGCATGCTCCTTGCCACCTTACAGCTTAAGCGCGGCCACCGTGGACGAGCTGAAAAGACAAACTGCCGCCATGGCAGGTGCCTTAAGTGTCGTGGGCTTGATGAATGTGCAGTTTGCCATTCAACACGTTGACGGCAAAGATGTCATTTATGTGTTGGAAGTCAACCCTCGCGCTTCTCGCACGGTGCCTTATGTATCCAAGGCCACAGGCATTCAATTGGCCAAAGTGGCGGCACGTTGCATGGCTGGTCAAAGCTTGGCATCACAGGGTATTACCAAAGAAGTCACACCCCCTTATTTCAGTGTCAAGGAGGCGGTGTTCCCGTTTGTGAAATTCCCTGGCGTCGACACCATTCTGGGCCCTGAAATGAAGTCCACCGGCGAAGTCATGGGCGTGGGCAAAACCTTTGGCGAAGCTTTTGTCAAAAGCCAAATGGGTGCTGGCACCAAGCTGCCACGTGAAGGCAAGGTATTCCTCACGGTGAAGAACAATGACAAGCAGCGCGCTGTGAAAATCGCACGCGATTTGGTGGCGCAGGGCTTTGAAATTTTTGCAACCAAAGGCACAGCGGCTGCCATTGCTGCAGAAGGCGTTGCAGTTCAGGCCGTTAACAAAGTCACAGAAGGACGCCCGCACATTGTGGACATGATCAAGAACAAGGAAATTGCCTTGGTCATTAACACGGTGGAAGAGCGTCGCAATGCCATTGCCGATTCCAGAGCCATTCGCACATCAGCGCTCTTGGCACGGGTCACCACCTTCACTACAATTGCCGGCGCTGAAGCTGCGGTTGAAGGCATGAAATACATCGACAATTTGGACGTCATTTCTGTTCAAGAAATGCACGCCATGTTGAGCGTCTAAAAGAAATACGGAGACATCCAAGTGGCGACCATTCCCATTACCCTTCGCGGTGCAGAAAAGCTCAAAGCTGAATTGCACCAATTGAAAACCGTTGAGCGTCCTTGGGTGATCAACGCCATTGCCGAAGCACGTGCGCAAGGCGATTTGAGTGAAAACGCCGAGTACGATGCGGCCAAAGACCGTCAAGGTTTTGTAGAAGGCCGCATTCAAGAAGTCGAAGGCAAACTTTCTGCAGCTCAAATCATCGACCCTGCATCGGTAGATGCTGGTGGCCGTGTTGTGTTTGGTGCCACTGTCGAATTGGAAGAGGAAAGCTCGGGGGAGGTGGTCAAGTACCAAATTGTGGGCGAAGACGAAGCCGATCTCAAGTTGGGCTTGATCAACATCAGCAGCCCCATTGCGCGCGCACTCATTGGCAAAGAAGAGGGTGATGTGGCCGTGTTTCAAGCGCCTGGGGGCGAGAAGCGTTATGAAATTGTGGCAGTGTCTTACATCTAAGAACGCGCAACTTCATTCAAAAAGGCGTTCTTTGCAACGCCTTTTTTTGTGTTCTATTCTTTCCAATGCTCGGCCACCCAAAGTGCTGGCTTGATGAACCTGAATCTTCGATTCCGCTTGCCGGCCAAGGCATCGGGCGGATTGCATTCACCATGAAAAATCACAATGCGTGCATCGCTTGGAATTTGCGGAGCCGTCCAATAGTTGGTGGGCCACCTTGGAATGCTGTGGTATTTGAAACTGGGACACCACTCAGCAGGCCAGTAAGCCAGATGCCCTAGGCGGTTCATGAAGTCTGAGAGATAGGCCTGTTCATTTCTGAATTGTTGGCGAATGCTTTCGAAATTATTCCGGAAGTAATCGAGCACCTCAGGGTGTGCGCCCAGCTCATAACGGTAGACCGAAGAGTTGCCGGTAATTCGCCAAGGTCGTTTGTAATCGTGAATGATCATGAACTTGCCTGGCACTTCGAAGAACCCATCGAGACTGCCTGTAATGACCACATCGACATCTAAAAACAAGGCGGTGCCGGTCAGGCCATGCAGGTCTTTGGTGAAGGAGGCCAGTTTGGTCCAGCCTCGTTCGGGAATGCCTGGCGGTAAATCCAATGCAGGAATAGGCAGGCACTGAACTTCGCTGCGAATGCCCTTGGTATCGTCAGTGAGGCAGACCATGTTGAAGTCGCCAGTGAGGTGCCTTCGCACCATGGCGTACAAGCGGTTGACATACTCGGGTCCATACTTGGTGCCCCACTTCATGCAAATGATGTGACGTTGGGATGTCTGCATGGACACTGTCTTGGCTTAGGCTTGATTGCGTTTTTTGATGGACTTTTGTTTCACTTTTGCGCGCTTGACTTGGCCACCCGAGGTCAGGCGTTGGTTGCCCAAGACACGCAAAGTTTTAACCTCAGGCCGTTGGCCGCCACGGCTGCTGTACTTCAAGACCTTAAAATCACGGGGTCCGGCCATGCGATCTTCGGAAACGGTTTTTTCCTTTTCTGGCAAGGGGCGCCAAAGCACCAGCAATTTACCGATGTGCTGAATAGGTGCTGCGTTCAAGTCATTGGCCAGTTGGTTGTACATGGCTTCGCGGGCGGCACGGTCGTCACCCAGAACACGAATTTTGATCAGGCCGTGGGCTTTGAGAGCCGCGTCTGTTTCTTTGACAACAGCGGGCGTGAGGCCGTCGTTGCCAACCATGACAACGGGGTCGAGGTGGTGCGCTTCGGCTCGGTGAACCTTGCGTTGGGCGGGAGTCAATTGAATTTGGGGCATAGCGCTATTATCCCTGCTTGAACGGAAGATCATGAAAGTAAAAACTAAAAGTAAAAAAGTCAACAAGTCGTGGTTGAACGACCACGTCAATGACCCCTATGTCAAGTTGGCCAAAAAAGAGGGCTATCGGGCGAGGGCCGCCTATAAACTGAAAGAAATTGACGAAACTTTTGGCCTCATCAAACCAGGCAACCTGGTGGTTGACTTGGGCTCAGCCCCTGGAGCTTGGAGCCAATATGTTCGGCGCAAGTTGTCGCCTGGGGGCGCGGCGGTGGGTGATTTGAACGGCACCATCTTGGCTGTAGACCTGTTGCCCATGGAGCCGGTTGAGGGTGTGCATTTCATTCAAGGCGACTTTACGGAAGCCGATGTGCTGGCTCAAGTTCAAGCCCTTGTGGGCGATCGCCCTGTCGATGTGGTGGTCTCAGACATGGCGCCCAACCTGTCGGGCATTGATTCTGTGGATGCCGCACGAATTACACATCTGATTGAATTGGCGGTTGAGTTTGCTCAAATGCACCTGAAACCGCAAGGGGCCTTGGTGGTGAAGGTCTTTCACGGGAGCGGCTACAGCCAATTGGTGAAGCTGTTCAAGGACTCTTTCAAAATCGTCAAACCGATCAAACCCAAGGCTTCTCGAGACAAATCCTCAGAGCAGTTTTTGGTGGGAATTGAACCTAAAAACAGGCCCAGTTCAGCCGAATCGACTTAATCGCAACGCAGAACAGTAAATTTCCTTCTACTTTTAAGGCTAAGTCAAGGTAAATTGTCCCCGTAGCACTTTCAAAAGTCTAGAATGTTCATTCATTAGACGTTTTACTGGGAGCTCTTCTTGAACAACCCTTGGTTTTCAAAGATCGCCGTATGGCTTGTGATTGGCATGGTGCTCTTCACTGTATTCAAACAATTCGACAACCGATCGGGTGTCGGCTCAGGTTACCTGGGTTACTCAGACTTCCTAGAAGAGGTCAGAGGCAACCGCATCAAAACGGCCACCATCCAAGAGGGTCAAGGCGGCACCGAAATTTCAGCCGTCACCACCGACGATCGCCGCATCAAAACCACGGCCACCTATTTAGACCGTGGCTTGGTTGGCGACCTGATTGCCAATGGCGTGAAGTTTGATGTGAAACCTCGCGAAGAGGGTTCCCTGCTCATGAGTTTGCTGGTCAGCTGGGGCCCCATGCTCTTGCTCATTGGTGTGTGGGTTTATTTCATGCGCCAAATGCAAGGCGGCGGCAAAGGCGGTGCCTTTAGCTTTGGCAAAAGCAAAGCCCGCATGCTCGATGAAAACACCAACCAAGTTACTTTTGCCGACGTAGCAGGTTGCGACGAAGCCAAAGAAGAAGTGAAAGAAGTCGTCGACTTCTTAAAGGACCCCGCTAGGTTTCAAAAACTCGGTGGCCGAATTCCACGTGGCTTGTTGTTGGTTGGCCCTCCCGGCACCGGTAAAACCTTGTTGGCCAAGAGCATTGCAGGCGAGGCCAAGGTGCCTTTCTTCAGCATCTCCGGCTCAGACTTCGTAGAAATGTTTGTGGGCGTGGGCGCTGCCCGGGTTCGCGACATGTTCGAAAACGCCAAGAAAAATGCGCCTTGCATCATTTTTATTGACGAGATTGATGCTGTCGGTCGCCAGCGTGGTGCAGGATTGGGCGGTGGCAACGACGAACGCGAGCAAACCCTCAACCAAATGCTGGTCGAGATGGACGGTTTTGAAACCAACCTCGGCGTGATTGTGGTGGCTGCCACCAACCGCCCCGACATCTTGGATGCAGCGCTTTTGCGCCCCGGTCGTTTTGACCGCCAGGTCTATGTCACTTTGCCCGACATTCGCGGCCGCGAACAAATCTTGGCTGTGCACATGCGCAAAATCCCAATCGGCCAAGACATGAACCCCGGCGTCATCGCTCGCGGTACACCTGGCATGAGTGGTGCCGATTTGGCCAATTTGTGCAACGAAGCGGCCCTTATGGCGGCTCGCCGCAATGCCCGCGTTGTGGAAATGCAAGACTTTGAGAAAGCCAAAGACAAAATTCTCATGGGCCCTGAGCGCAAGAGCATGGTCATGCCTGAAGACGAGCGTCGCAACACGGCTTATCACGAGTCGGGTCACGCCCTCATTGGCAAGTTGTTGCCCAAGTGCGATCCTGTGCACAAGGTCACCATCATTCCTCGCGGCCGTGCCTTGGGTGTCACCATGAGCCTGCCCGAGCGCGATCGTTACAGCTACGACAGCGAATACATGTTGAACCAAATCAGCATGTTGTTTGGCGGCCGCATTGCCGAAGAAGTGTTCATGAAACAAATGACCACGGGCGCCAGCAACGACTTTGAGCGCGCTACCCAAATTGCCCGCGACATGGTCATGCGCTATGGCATGACCACTGCCTTGGGCCCCATGGTTTATGCTGAAAATGAAGGCGAAGTGTTTTTGGGTCGCTCCGTCACCAAGACCACCAACATGTCCGAGTCCACCATGCAAAAGGTTGACGCTGAAGTACGCCGCATCATTGATGAGCAGTACAAATTGGCGCGCAACTTAATTGAAGAGCACAGCGACAAAATGCACGCCATGGCCAAGGCCTTGTTAGAGTGGGAAACCATTGACGTCACTCAGCTTGACGACATCATGGCGGGTCGTGAACCCAAGGCACCCAAAGATTGGACGCCCCGCATTCCACCTTCTGGCAGTGACGATGCAGCTGGCGGCACGCCTGCTGTCAAAGTCGATCCAGAGCCCAACGCGGCCTGATCCTATCTATCATCAATACGGGGCTTCGGCCCCGTTATTGTTTCTAAGCTGCTGAACTTAAATTCCAAATCCGTTGTAATTCATGACCCAACCCATTTGGCAGACCTCTAGGTTCGCGATCGACCTCACCCAGCCCAAAGTCATGGGCATTGTGAATCTCACACCCGATTCTTTTTCTGATGGGGGGCGTCACAGTACCTTGTCCATTGCGCTTGAAAATGCTCAAACTCTGCTGGCTCAGGGGGCTGACATTTTGGACATTGGGGGAGAGTCCTCTAGGCCTGGCGCAGAGCCCGTCAGCGTCGAAGAAGAGTTGAAGCGCGTGTTGCCATTTTTGCAAGAAGCACTCACTTGGAACGTGCCTATTTCGGTCGATACCTACAAGCCAGAAGTGATGCAAGCTGCCTTGGACTTGGGGGCTGATGTCGTGAACGACATCTGGGCCTTGCGGCAACCAGGTGCCCTGCAGGTGGTGGCGCGGCATCCTCAATGTGGCGTCTGCCTGATGCACATGCACCAAGAACCGCTCACCATGTTGGCGCAGCCTATGACCGGTGATGCTTTGCCTTTGGTCAAAGATTTCTTGACTCAGCAAGTTTTGAAATTGAGGCACAGTGGGGTACAGGCCAATCGCATTGTTTTAGACCCAGGTATTGGTTTCGGTAAAACGCTCGAGCAAAATTTAAGTTTGCTACAGCGTCAATCAGAGTTGTTGTCTCTTGGTCATCCGCTGATGGCAGGCTGGTCGCGCAAAGGCACGTTGGGCAAGCTGACTGCTATTCAAGGGAAGGCACCTGAGCCCAAGGACAGAGTGGGCGCCAGCGTGGCAGCGGCCCTCATTGCCGTTCAAAACGGGGCTTCAGTGGTTCGAGTGCACGATGTGAAAGAAACTGTTCAGGCGTTGCGTGTTTGGCAGGCTCTGAAGATTTAAAATCTACTCATTCTCAATCGATCCAAAAAGAACAAGAACCATGACCAGAAAATACTTTGGAACCGATGGCATTCGGGGTACCGTTGGCGTAGCGCCCATCACGCCTGATTTTGTCATGCGTTTGGCGCATGCCGTCGGCCGTGTGTTGCGCCAAACGGAGGACCACCCTGTCGTTTTGATTGGCAAAGACACGCGAATTTCTGGCTACATGCTAGAGAGTGCGCTCGAGTCTGGCTTTAATTCGGCAGGTGTCGATGTGGTTTTGTTGGGCCCTGTGCCAACACCTGCTGTGGCCTATCTCACGCGGGCCAGGCGCGCCTCCTTAGGCGTGGTCATCAGTGCCAGCCACAATCCCTTTGAAGACAATGGCATCAAGTTTTTCAGCGCCAAAGGCACCAAGCTCAGTGATGCTTGGGAAACTTCTGTCGAGGCGCTGGTCGATCAGCCCCCTGTTTGGGTTTCATCTGCTGAACTGGGCAAGGCCAAGCGCTTAGACGACGCTGCGGGCCGGTACATCGAGTTTTGCAAAAGCACTTTCAGCAATGACTTTACCTTGAAGGGTATGAAGATTGTGGTGGATGCTGCCAATGGCGCAGCCTATCAAATTGCACCCAAGGTTTTTCATGAACTGGGTGCCGATGTCATCGCCATCGGTTGTTCGCCCGATGGCCTGAACATCAACAAAGGGGTTGGCGCTACCCACCCTGAAGCGGTTGTAGAGGCCGTCAAAACCCACCAAGCCGATTACGGCATTGCGCTAGATGGTGATGCCGATCGCCTGCAGCTGGTCGATAAATCGGGTCGCTTGTACAACGGCGATGAGTTGCTGTACCTGATGGTCTGCGATCGATTGGCTCGAGACGAAGTGGTGTCTGGCGTGGTGGGCACCCTCATGACCAACATGGCCGTTGAAGTAGCGCTGAAAAACAAAAACATTCCCTTCATTCGAAGCAAGGTGGGCGACCGTTATGTGTTGGAAGCCTTGCAAGAGAATGCTTGGCTGCTGGGCGGAGAGGGCTCAGGTCACTTGTTGGCTTTAGACAAGCACACCACGGGTGACGGTTTGATCAGCGCGTTACAGGTTTTGCAAGCGTGCGTAGCCACCGGCAAAACAATGTCTGAGTTACTGGCCGATGTCACGCTTTTTCCGCAGGTGCTGATCAATGTGCGCTTGACCAAAGATCAAAACTGGAAAGACAGCCCTCAGCTGGCACAAGCCATGAAGGAAGTTGAAGCAGAGTTGGCAGACACGGGACGCGTCCTGATTCGGCCCAGCGGTACCGAGCCGCTGGTTCGCGTGATGGTCGAGGCGCGTGAATTGGCCGTGGCGCAACGCTGCGCTGAAAAATTGGCCAACACCCTGCGCTAAATCAGTACTTCAGTAAATCAAACGCTCGGGTTTGATTTCTTGCAGGATGGTGGTGGCAATTTCTTCAATCGATTTGGTGGTGGTCGAGAGCCACCGAATGCCCGATCGGCGCATCATTGATTCAGCATCAGCCACTTCTTGACGGCAGTTTTCAATGCTGGCGTATTTTGAGTTCGGGCGCCGCTCTGTTCGAATTTCTGAAAGTCGATCTGGGTGAATGGTGAGCCCAAAGATCTTTTTGCGATGTGGCACCAAAGCCGGTGGAAGTTGCTTGCGTTCAAAGTCCTCGGGAATGAGGGGGTAGTTGGCAGCTTTCAAGCCGTGTTGCATGGCCAAATACAGGCTGGTGGGGGTTTTGCCACTTCGGCTCACACCCACCAAAATCACCTCAGCTGACTCCAAATCACGGTTGGACTGTCCATCATCGTGGGCCAGTGAGAAGTTAATGGCCTCAATGCGGTCGTGGTAGTCCTTGCTTTTGCTGACGTCGGAAAAGCGGCCCACCCGGTGGTGCGATTTGATGCCCAACTCTTCTTCTAGCGGGTTGACGAAGGTGCCAAACATATCCAGCAACATGCCTTTGCAACCATCCCGAATCACTTGGAGAACTTCCATGTTCACCAAAGTGGTGAAAACGATGGGCTTGATGTTCTCGATCTCTGCCGTGTGGTTGATTTGGCGGACGGCTTGGTGTGCCTTGTCTGCACTGTCTATAAAAGGAAGCCGGATGTACCTTGTTTTCAACTCAAATTGGGCCAAGATGGCCTTGCCAAAGGTTTCGGCCGTAATTCCGGTGCCGTCGGAGATGAAAAAAACGGTTCTGTTGGGCATTGTTGAAATTTTAATGGAGTGAACAGGGAGTTGAGACCTAAAATCACTTTCATTATCTACCGCCTGCTGGCGCTCAGTCATCCAGTCTAAAAACAATCAAGATTCTGAGAGTTGGTTCGGGTTCAAAGCCGTTTTTTAATATTGGAGTTTTTATGTCTCAGCTTTTTGCAAAGGACGCGTTGGCCGTTCCCTTTGAACTTCTTCGAATGTCGGATGTTGAATCTGTTGGGGGCAAAAATGCCAGCTTGGGCGAGATGATCTCGCAACTGCCCAACGGTGTCAGAGTCCCTACAGGCTTTGCCACCACAGCGCATGCATTTCGAGAGTTTTTAAAGCATGGCGGCTTGGTCGATCGCATCAACCAAAAATTGGACGACTTGGATGTGGAGGATGTTCGAGCCCTGGTCGCAGTAGGTGCAGAAATCCGTGCCATGGTCGAGGCGCAGCCTTTTCCTGCAGACTTGGAGAAGGCCATTCGTGAGCAGTTTGCAGTTCTAAGCGCAGGCAATGCGCAAGCCTCCTTTGCGGTACGTTCCTCGGCCACTGCCGAAGATTTGCCCGATGCGTCGTTCGCAGGCCAGCAAGAAACATTTTTGAATGTGGTTGGCGTTGAGGATGTTCTGCATAAGATGAAAGAAGTGTTTGCCTCCTTGTACAACGACCGTGCAATCAGTTACCGCGTGCACAAAGGTTTTGCACACTCAGAAGTGGCATTGTCAGCCGGGGTACAGCGCATGGTTCGTTCTGACCTGGGCGCAGCGGGTGTGATGTTCACCATTGACACCGAAACAGGTTTTGAAGATGTGGTGTTCATCACGTCCAGTTATGGCTTGGGCGAGACAGTGGTGCAGGGCGCTGTGAATCCCGATGAGTTTTATGTGCACAAGCCCATGCTGGCCGCTGGCAACAAAGCCGTCATTCGACGCAACTTGGGCTCTAAGCTCCTGCAAATGATTTTTTCCACACCCGAAGAAAAAGCCAGCTCAGGCAAGCTGGTGAAAACGGTGGATGTGGCCATGGCGTTGCGCAATCGCTACTCCTTGTCCGATGCAGACATTACGCAGCTGGCGCAATACGCCATGGTGATTGAAAAGCACTACGGCCGCCCGATGGACATCGAATGGGGTAAAGATGGCGTCGACGGTTTGATTTATATTTTGCAGGCCCGTCCTGAAACCGTGAAGAGCCAGTCTAAAGGTACCGCAGAACTTCGTTACAAACTCAAAGGCAAGGGCACGGTGCTTGCTGAGGGTCGCGCCATTGGCCAAAAAATTGGCACAGGTCCTGTCCGTTTGGTGCACAGCATTTCAGAGATGGACCAAGTGCAAGCCGGCGATGTGTTGGTGACTGACATGACAGACCCCAATTGGGAGCCCGTGATGAAGCGCGCCAGTGCCATCGTGACCAACCGGGGAGGGCGCACTTGTCATGCTGCCATCATTGCAAGAGAGCTGGGCATTCCTGCGGTCGTGGGTTGTGGCAATGCCACGGATCAATTGAAAGATGGCACGCTTGTCACAGTCAGTTGCGCTGAAGGTGATACAGGCCGCATATACGATGGCTTGCTTGAAACGGAAGTGACAGAAGTGATCAGAGGCACCATGCCCGAAATTGCCACCAAAATCATGATGAACGTAGGCAATCCGCAGTTGGCATTTGACTTTGCACAGTTGCCCAATCAAGGCGTAGGCTTGGCGCGTTTAGAGTTCATCATCAACAACAACATTGGTGTTCACCCCAAAGCCATTTTGGATTATCCCAACATCGATGCCGACTTGAAAAAAGCGGTGGAGTCTGTGGCCCGGGGCCATGCTTCACCCAAGGCGTTTTACATCGACAAAGTCACAGAAGGCGTGGCCAGCATTGCCGCCGCTTTTTGGCCCAAGCCAGTCATTGTTCGCTTGTCAGATTTCAAGAGCAATGAGTACCGCAAACTCATTGGCGGCAGCCGCTACGAGCCCGAAGAAGAAAATCCGATGTTGGGTTTTCGCGGTGCGGCGCGCTATATCAGCGAAGATTTTGGCGAGGCCTTTGCCATGGAGTGTGAAGCCATTAAGCGTGTCCGCGGCGAGATGGGCTTGACCAATGTGCAAGTCATGGTGCCGTTTGTTCGCACGCTGGGTCAAGCCGATCGTGTCACCCAGTTGTTGGACAAACATGGCCTGAAGCGCGGTCAGGACGAACTGAAAATCATCATGATGTGCGAAGTCCCCAGCAACGCCATCTTGGCTGAGCAGTTCTTGGAATACTTCGATGGCTTTTCAATCGGCTCTAACGACCTGACGCAACTCACTTTGGGCTTAGACCGCGACTCCGGCTTGGAGTTGTTGGCTGTCGATTTTGACGAACGCGATTTGGCAGTTCAAACCTTGATTTCACAGGCCATTCAGGCGTGCTTGCGTCAAGGGAAATACGTGGGCATTTGTGGCCAGGGCCCAAGCGACCATCCAGACTTTGCGCGTTGGCTCATGGCGCAGGGCATCAGCTCCATCTCATTGAATCCAGACACCGTCGTTGAAACCTGGACGCAACTTGGGAAAGCCGATTGAAACCATCGGCTTCATTTCAGCAAAAGTATGCAGCCTACCAGTGGCGGCTGCATCGCAACGTTTTGGCTTACGTTATTTTGCTGCTTTGCTTGATGGGCATCATGGGTTGGGCGGAACATCAAGGCCTTTCAAGAAATTTAATTGGCCCCATCTTTTTGTTTTCGACGGTCATGATCTACGCCTTCATTGGTGTCGCAGGTCGAACTTCCAATGCAGAAGAATATTACGTAGCCGGCCGGCGCATTCCTGCTTTTTACAACGGCATGGCCACAGCCGCAGACTGGATGAGTGCGGCTTCATTCATCAGTTTGTCTGGTGCACTTTACTTACAAGGTTTTTCTGGCAGTGGCGATCAAGCAGGCGGTTTAGCCTACGTCATGGGATGGACTGGCGGATTTTGCTTGGTGGCCTTGCTGATTGCACCGCATTTGCGGTCTATGAATTTGTACACCTTGCCAGACTTTTTCAGTCAGCGCTATGGCGGCCGTTGGCCTAGATTGTTGGCAGCTTGGTCGGCTATTTTGTGTTCATTCACCTATGTGGTTGCGCAAATTTATGGCGTTGGCCTGATTGCTTCGCGCCTCACGGGGGTGCAGTTTGAAATTGGTATTTTGCTGGGCTTGGGTGGTATTTTGTTGTGTTCCTTTTTGGGGGGTATGCGAGCCATTACTTGGACCCAAGTTGCTCAGTACATCATTTTGATGATGGCATTTTTAATTCCTGTGTCATGGCTTGCCTACAAACAGCTGGGAACGCCTTTGGCACCACTGGCGTATGGCACGCAACTGACTAAGATTGCAGAGCTAGAGCAAAAACTCATCGCTGACCCCGCAGAGTTGGCCGTCAGGAATGAGTATTTGCGCCGAGCAGATGCGCTGCGATCAAAGCTGGAAAATGTTGAAGCATCTCTGCAAAATGAGCGGTATGTGCTTGAGCAGCACGTGAGAGATTTAAAACTTCAAAACGCTGAATTTTCGGTGATCACAAAAGCACGGCGCGACTTGCAGGCATTGCCTAAAAATGCCGCCGAGGCGAAGGAGGTTTGGCAAAAGGCCATGCTTGACAACTATGAGCGGTCAAAGCCCCTGGGTGGCATGCCGCTTCACGGCAAGGCTTTTCAGGGCGAGCCCGATGGCACACCGCAAGAGCAAGAACTTTTCCAGCACTCGCGCATCAATTTTGTCGCGCTTATTTTTTGTCTCATGGCCGGCACCGCTGGCCTGCCTCATTTGTTAACCCGCTTCTACACGGTGCCCAACGAGGCCGAGGCACGGCTTTCGGTGGCGTGGTCTTTGTTTTTCATTGTGATCTTGTATCTCAGTGCGCCCGCATTGGCCGTGCTTGTGAAGTTTGAGGTCATGAACAACTTGGTGGGCAGCTCCTTTTCTGAGCTACCCCATTGGCTGGCACAGTGGGCAAGGGTTGACAGCGCCTTGGTCGAAGTGACAGACGTGAACCTAGATGGCATCTTGCAATTTGGTGAGCTGAAGTTGGGTGCAGACATGATCATGTTGGCCAGCCCTGAATTGGCTGGGCTGCCTTACGTCATATCTGGCTTGGTGGCCGCTGGGGGGTTTGCCGCCGCATTGTCAACGGCAGACGGCTTGCTTTTGACCATCAGCAACGCTTTCGTTCATGACATGCGCTTAGGCATGAAAAATGGCGTGGAATCTCAAGATGGTCGTGTGATTTTGTCCAAGTTTGCTTTGTTGGCCGTGGCCATGTGCGCCGCTTTGGTGGCCGCTTGGAAGCCTGCTCAAATCCTAGCTTTGGTTTCAGCGTCTTTTTCTTTGGCAGCTTCCGCCTTCTTTCCTGGCATGGTCATGGGGATTTTCTGGAAGCGCGCCAGTCGCAAGGGCGTGGTTCTGGGCATGCTTTTGGGCCTGATCACCACGCTGCTTTACATGACGCTCAATGTGCCTACTTTGAGGGCAGCGTTTCATTGGCCTGCAGACAGCGGCTTATTTTTGGGCATTCAGCCTATCTCGGCGGGTATTTTGGGGGTGCCGGTTGGATTTTTGGCCATTCTCTTGGGCAGTTGGGCCTGGCCAGACCGCCCTCTGACGCCCGAACCCCAGGCGCCCTCTCAAAATCCCTATCCTGGACTTTAGTTCCTGGGCTATAATCGCGGGCTTACCTTGCTGCACCCCATCCGACGCTGGGGGTAGCTTTTTATCAGAACCCATCGGGTTCA
>OFQS01000016.1_pt1 | contig 37407 bp, 35 predicted proteins | sample 1542861 | NCBI WGS metagenome assembly OFQS01 (sample SAMN05442518, study PRJEB24371) | freshwater metagenome | isolation source: Freshwater Lake | place: Canada: Niagara | collected 2012-08-03 | reverse complement strand
AAATATTGCACGGTTACTAAAAATGCTTGTAAACCGTTGATTTATAAGGAATTTTGACGAGCCCGGCTTTCTGTTAATCCGTAGGTCCCTGGTTCGAGCCCAGGTCGAGGAGCCACAATAAAGAACCTCTTTTGCATCAGTGCATCAGGGGTTTTTCTTTGGGCTAAGAGATCAAGCCGCCAATGCTCTCGGTGCAATTTTGGGGTTCCTCTTGAACTTCATCTCGGCAGCCCAAAGATCCAAGGCTTCTTGCATGCGAAGCCAGCTCTCTGGTGTACCGCCAACAGCACGGGCAATGCGAATAGCCATCTCTGCTGTAACAGACTTTCTTTCGTGCAACAAATCAGAAACAGTTTGACGACTGACCATCAAGCGCGCTGCCAATTCAGTTTGCGTCCAGCCAAGTTCTGGCAACACATCTTCTCGCAGAACCGCGCCAGGGTGTGTGGGCATGCGGTTGGGATTTCGTAAAGACCTCATCAGTGATAGTCCTCCAAGTTAACGTTAGTGGCATCATCGCCTTCAAACTCAAATGTAATTCGCCAATTTCCTGTTACGGATACTGCAAACTCATATTTCCTAATGCGTATGGCCTTGCGCAGATGACCTAGATGTACAGAATCTGGGAACCCGTTTCTTGTCTAGAGCAGCCCAGATCAGACTTTATGGACTCCTCTACAGATATGAGGAAATGCCATCCTGAAATTTACTTTTCTTTCCGTCATTATTTTTTCCGCTTTTTAGCTTGACTGGGTTTTTCAGCGTTGGCGTATGCCCGCAGTCCAGCTTCACGATCAAGCGGCACGGTGCTTGAAGCGGTGGTACCCATAGGCGGTTGCAAGTTGGGTGGAAAAAATGCCAACTTTTGAGTTTGAGCGAGTTTATGGGTTCGATCTAAATCTAAATCACGCTCGTTCACACCCCCAGGCGTAACGCACACGCCGTTGATGATTTCCAAATCCAACCACCATCGCTTAACGGGATTGCGCATGCCTGCGCCAATTTGATCGTCAAAATCAATAAGCGCTCGACGAGCACTAGGAACTCGAATTGATAAATCCAAAAGACGAGACGATTCAACCAAGTCTTCTCTGTTGTAGGGACAGGTTTTCATACACCGCCCACAAGCCGATCCCTTCATGTTGGTTAATCGGTACTTGCCACATTTTTCAACATCGGGTTTCCATATTTCATAACCATTGAACATGACCTTGGGCCCAAATGGAATGGCGTTGCAGGGACATTCGCGTGCGCACTTCATGCACATGTTGCAGACCGATTGCAATCCAAAATCGATAGGCTGGTCAAATGCCAAAGGCAAATCGGTGGTTAGTAAAACACTCTTTGATCGAGGCCCGATGAAAGGGTTTAAAACCAATTCGCCTATGCGCGAGAGCTCACCAAGACCGGCCAACAAAGTTGCAGGAATATGCAAGATATCTGATTCTGCGTTGGTGTGTGCACGCGAGGAATAGCCCAATCGGCGCAAATGCGCACCCATGACGCCCGCTATGAATGCGCCTCGCATATAACCCCGCATAGATTGCGCACCTGAAATCCAATCGTCGCCCGAGGCTCCTTCCATGGTTTCAAATCCTTGGTCAAGCAGCATCACAATACAGTGCTTGTGGGTGGGCTCAATCGGCTTGCCTTGCTGCGCTTCGTGTGAATAAAACATCCAAGGCTCTGCTTCACATATGCCAACCAAATCAGCGCCTAAAAAATAAGCCAAGGCTTTGATGGACTCTGCGTTTCTTTGGGCATCCAACAACTCACCATGTGTTTCTGCAGGCACAAGCCGCTCGTATGTACCCTGCAATGGCACCATGTTGCGGATCAAGGGCGTCATGGCAAACGCTAAAGGATGCTTTGTGGCAAAGCGCATGCGCTGCACCTTGGCTTTTTCACCTAAATCGCCAGCCAAGGCGCGCGTGAATAAATCGGCGCGCTTGCTGTTGCGAATGATCTCCTCACGCAAGATCAGTGTTGTGGGTTCTGGCACCCGCTTCAATGTTTCCATGGGGTAGCGCCCCCAATGTAGAGGACGCAGTTCGGCTTCCGACTCAGCCCATCCAGGACGAGTGCCGTGTTTGCCCATGTATGCGTCGGAATCTGGCCAACCCAAGGAGGCATTGGGTGCAATTGGAAGATCAATTTCCAATGGCAAATCGGTGCTGATCGCAGCCAACGCAAAGCCGCAATTTAGAAAAGGCATTTTGAGCAAGCCGTTTTCAGATCTAGCAATGCCAGCGCGTTGCGCCAAAGCTTCTAGTTTTAAAAGTGTATTGCCCGCCACGTGGCCGCGCGCGCCATACCCCAATGCTCGAACATAACCCGCTAGTACAACAGCCACTTCGCTTGCGCGCGCATCTGTTCGGGCTTTGTTACTGCCATGAATCCAAGTGGCACCAGGCTGGTCTGATTGAGGCTCGCGGCTGAACTCAATGAGAAAAATCAATGCATGGGTGTGTTTAGGCGCATCTTTAGAAAAATCAGCGGGCTCAATGGCGCAAACCCCCGCCAGCGTTGCATCTAAAAAATAGGCACTGGCTTTGAGATTTTTGCTTCGAATGCCTAAGTCATCAGGCAAGGGAGCGCGGGCAATGGCCGTCTCACCATCCAAGTACTGCTCAAAAAGCTTTTGATAGGTTGCCAAGGCCTCGTTGAGCGAATGCGGCCCAGCAGGATATTGATCTTTAGATACTCTAGCTTGGATTTCTGGCGCATGGGCATCTCGCGCTAGCAATTCAGTGGGCAAATCTCCCATGTCGAAGTGCCGAGATCGATTTGAAAATAAACGTGTCATGAATTACAACATCATCAAAGAAAATATGTCCTCTTATACAGTGTCTGTGTATTCACCACGCGCTGGATAATTATTGGCTAAAGCGAAGTCTATCCTTTTGTACGAATTGCAAATTGATATTATGGAATTGTTTCATTAAATACGAGATACTGCAATGCGTTCTAGTTCAACACTCATTTAGTGAGGGCTCATGTTTTCAAAAATTGCTTCCATCACACTTCCTATCTTCACCTTGGTGTTGGTCGGATTTCTAGCAGGGGCTTGAGCAATGAAAATCAAAGCCGTTGTTTTTGATGCCTATGGCACCTTATTTGATGTTTACTCAATCCAAGTCTTGGCTGAAACCTTCTACCCAAATCAAGGTGCTGATATAGCCATTAAGTGGCGCGACAAGCAAATTGAGTACACAAGATTGATTACGCAGTCAGATCCACACAACGTCTCTGGTAGCCAATACTTCCGCCCATTTTGGGAGCTTACTCGCTTGTCATTGGAGTACACATTGGACCGACTCAAGCTAGACCGTCAATCTGGACAGGTTGAAAAACTGATGCAGCAATACGCTCACCTGACGCCATTTGCTGAAAACTTGGCGGTTCTCCAAAAGATTAAAGCCAAAGGCCTCACCACTGCGATTCTTTCAAATGGCAGTATGGATATGCTAGCTTCAGCCGTCAAAAGTGCAGGTATGGAAGATGTTTTAGACCATGTCATTTCAGTCGATCCGATTCGCCTATTTAAGACTTCTCCAGAAAGTTACGGACTGGTTCAACAAACTATTTCTGTCAATAAAGATGAAGTTCTTTTTGTATCCAGCAACGCATGGGATGTATTGGGTGCCACTTGGTTTGGATTTACAACGCACTGGGTCAATCGACAAGGCTTGCCTTTTGAAGCGCTAACACCCAAGCCGCATTTTTCTGGCGCTGACCTCAATTCAGTATTAAGTTCATTAAATCTTTGAGCAACCCACAAACTACAAACTGATTACACGTTTGATATTTTTCTTACAAGTCCCTGATTTATTAAGATTTTTGACGAGCCTAGATTTCTATTAATCTCGGGCCCATCCACTACCTAACGTGTAATTGTGCTAAGGGCCTCTCGGCCCACGTCTGGATGATCGGTAAAGAAGCCATCCATTCCAGCCTCAATGAAGGCTCTCAGTTGTGCTGTCATGTCACCTTTTGCTGAGGGGCCCGAACCTCTGGCTAGTTCAGAAGGCAAAAACTGATTCTCTGCACGAAACGTCCAACCATGAACTAACAAGCCTCGGGCATGAGCTTCTTTGATCAGTTCAGTGGATGGCAGTAAACGTCGGCCATCGGTTGGCACAATAAGCTGAGTATGCGCACCTATGCCATCCGCATAGCCCTTCATGAAATCCAAGCCCGCTGATCGAGCCAAGTCTTGATACCCACACGAATCTCCAGACACTTGAAAATCGTAAGGCTTTCCATTAGCGCTCAGAAGCTGTACCAGCCGCATCGTCGTGCGAGGACGTAGATACTGAAGATTGCTCACTTCAAAGGACTGAATGAAGACCGGCGCATCTCGTTTGTCGCCATATGCGGCGTGCAATTGGGTTAGAAGCACATCTTCCATACGGGGCAAACCTTTGGCATCGGTGAAGCTTTTGAAGTAGCTAGGATGCTTAGTTTCAGGATAAATGCCAATGGTGCGATTTAATTCTTTACTGCGCCGCTGAGCCAATTCAATGACCTCAGCCAATGTTGGGATGGGATATCGATCGTTGAATGCATTGTTGGCTTGGCGTAGGTCACGCAAGCGTTCCTGCGCGCGAACATCAGCTCGAAGTTCTGCGGCAGTAAAGTCTTCTGCAAACCAGCCAGCTGTAGGCTTACCATCCAGCTGCTTAATCACCAGTCGATCTGCATACTTGTCAAGTTGCCAGACATTGGTACTTGTATCGCTGCGATGCAGCGCCGGCTTTCCATCGGAACTTCGCTTAATGGTGAGTCCATCAGCCTCTAATTGCACTCTGGCAAGCATGGGTTCATGCCTTGCATGAAGCACGCCATCTTTGCTGAGCACCAGATCGGGTTCGATGAAATCAGCGCCTTGATCAATCCCGAGGGAATAGGCTGCCAAGGTGTGTTCAGGAAGATAACCGGAGGCACCTCTGTGCGCAATCAGCAGAGGGGGACGGCCGTTTAAAGTCTTGTACACAATGCCCTGAGCATGAATCGTGTTAAAGCAAAAAAACGCTGGCACGACAGGTAAAAACGAGCGACGACTTAATATGTAACGTGTCATAGAAATCCCAATGTTTTAACTTTGAGCAAGCTCTTTCAGGACTTACTTAATTTCAGCTGCGCCAATGAGTCTAACCAAGCCAAGGCAGGTGTATTTTGAATAGGCTCTCCATGGTTATAACCATAGGTCATGAGAACCACAGGGCACCCTGCCGCATCAGCCGCTTGCGCGTCGTTACTGGAATCTCCCACCATGAGTGTTTGCGCTGGCAGGCTCTGCAAGGCCTCACAAGTTTTGAGCAAAGGCAATGGGTCTGGTTTTTTTCGCTCAAAACTGTCGCCACCAAAGACTTTAGAAAAGTAAGGCGCCAGTCCTTTGTCTCTGATGAGAGGCAAGGTAAATGACACGGGCTTGTTTGTGAGGCAGGCCATGGGCAAGCCCAATGCTTTGATTTGTTCTAAGCCTTCCATCACGCCAGGAAATACATTGGAGAACTCGCCATTGATGCTGAGGTAATGGTGTTCGTAGCGTTCCCAAACTGGCGTGAACAATTGCTCAACCTCGCGCGCATTGCCAGCCACTTCAGGCAATGCCAGTTGGTGTTTGAGCACCGTGCGAATGAGGTGTTCAGAGCCTTTGCCAATACTGCGCTCAATGAGCGTGCGGTTTGCTGTGGGAATTTGTAAGTCTGCAAGAGCACGGTTTAAGGCAACCTCAAAGTCACCGATGGTGTCGACCATGGTACCGTCTAGGTCAATCATGACGGCTTGTAAATTAAGTTGTTTCATGGTGTGTACTGCAATAGAAATCGAAAAATCAAACTGCAAGCAGTCTGACTTGGGATGGCGGCAAGCTTAAATTCAAGGGTGTGCCCACAGCCAGTTTAGGCAAACCGGCATAGTGTGCTTGGTCGACAGACAAAGACTGCTGCCCCACCCGCACCCGATAACGCGTCGACTCGCCCATGAATTCACTGGCCTCAACTGTGCCTTGAATGCGAATGGCGCTCTGATCAGAAGTCGACGTGTTCACGTCCAATTTCACGGCGTGGGGCCTAAAGCTCAGCTGAACAGACTGACCGTTGGCAAACTTTTTAGAATCCACGGCAACTTCGGAAGCTAAGGGCAGCGTAACCTGCCCAACACCCATGACATCCAGTACCAAGTGGTCTGCGTGTTGGCTAATAACTTTGGCATCCAGCATGTTCATGGTTCCTACAAAGTTGGCCACGAAAGCATTCACGGGTTCATCGTAGAGTTCGACGGGAGAGCCTACTTGCTGCACCACGCCTTGATCAAGCACAGCCATGCGATCGGCAGTTGTCATAGCCTCTTCTTGGTCGTGTGTGACGAAAATGGTGGTGATGCCCAAGCGACGTTGCAAAGACAACAGCTCCTGACGCATTTGCACCCGCAATGTTTTGTCGAGATTGGACAAGGGCTCGTCCAAAAGCAAAACTTGCGGTTCAATCACAATGGTTCTCGCCAATGCAACGCGTTGCTGTTGCCCCCCAGAAAGTTGGTTGGGTTTGCGTTCACCAAATGCCGATAAGCCGACCAATTCGAGGGCTGCAGCTACTTTGGTGTGAAGGGTAACTTTATCTACTTTGCGCTCAACCAACCCAAAAGCTACGTTGTCCCACACAGACAAATGAGGCCACAAGGCATAGCTTTGAAAGACCATGCCAATGTTGCGATCCCACGGCTCTTGTTGGCCAATGTCGCGGCCATCTACCAATAACTCGCCGTGTTGGTGTTTGTTAAAACCTGCAATTAAGCGAAGCAAGGTACTTTTGCCAGAACCTGAAGGACCCAGCAATGCAAAAAATTCACCAGGTTGAATGTCGAGATTGACGTTTTTGAGCACTTCCGTGCTTCCATAAGCCAAACGGATGTTGCGGCATTGAACGCTGACTTTTTTCATGATGAATGTTCCTTGCGAGGGGCTAAGCGGCTTGCCGCTCGTTCAACCACACGGTGTGACAAATAGGTGCCAATGGCCACCACCAAGATGGCCAGTACACCGAGAGCCGCGCCGGGCCCACGACCCGCCACACTTTGCATGTACAAATAAATACCGTAGCTCATAGGCGCTTGCGAGTCTGCCGATACCAGCATGATGGTGGCCGACAACTCAACAGCGGCTGTGATGAAGCTTGTGACAAACCCGGCCAAGATGCCACCCGTCATCAGTGGCACCAGTACCCTTCGAATGCTGCGCATTTTGTTGGCACCCACACTCTCTGCGGCTTCCTCTAGGGAGATGTGAACTTGTTGCAACGCGGCCATGCAACTGCGCAAGGCATAGGGCAATCGGCGCACCGCATAGGCCAACATGATGGCCACCCAAGTACCCGTGAGCAAGACATCGGTGCCAGGCACCGTGACACCTTTGAACATGCGCAAGAAACCAATGGCCAACACAATACCAGGCACCGCCAGCGATGCAGTAGCAATCCAATCAAGCCATTGACGAGCAGGCAGTTGGGTGCGCAAGATCAAATAAGCAATGGTGACGCCCAGCAACACGTCCAACCCTGCAGCCAGTCCGCAGTAAATCAAGGTGTTTTGAATCATGCCGCTGGCATCCTGAAACACCGTGGCGTAGTGTTCCAGTGTGTAGGCGTCGGGCAAAGGTGAGAAGCTCCAAACTTTTGCAAACGACAACAACAAAACTCCCAAATGGGGTGACAAGGTGATGAGCAAGATCACACCAATCCAAAGGTAAGCGAGTGCACTTTCAACAGGCGACAGTTGGCGACGTTGAATGCTAGCTCCGCCCTTTTGCAAGGTAGAAAAATCACGACCCTTCAGCGCTCGGGCAGAAATGACCATGGCACCAATCGAGAACACAATCATGAGCACGCTGATGACGTAGCCCATGGGGTCTTCTAACCCCACTTGTGTGATACGCAAGTAGGCTTGAGGTGCCAGCATATTGGTTTGACCCATGACCAATGGCGTGCCTAAGTCATCGAACACTTTGACAAAAACCAAGGATGCACCCGCTACAAAACCTGGCAGTCCCAATGGAAAAATGACGCGCCAAAACAAGCGCCAACCTTTACAACCCAGATTCATGGCGGCCTCTTCCATGGCGCCATCAATGTTGCGCAGTGCCACAGTGAGGTTCATGAGAATAAAAGGAAAGTAATGGATGGCCTCGACAAAGATGACCCCATTGAGACCTTCCATGATGGGCAGCGTAAAACCAAACGCATCGTTCAGCAACAAGTTCAAGGTGCCAGAGCGCCCAAAAATCAGTTGCAGTGCCACCGCACCCACAAAGGGCGGCATGATAAGTGGCAACACCCCCAAAGTTTGAATAAGAAGCGCACCCCTAAAATCAAACCGAACTGTGAAGTAGGCTAACGGGACCGCAATCAGCGCTGCAAAAATGGCTGACATGACAGCCACATACAAGCTGTTCATGAACGACTCGCGCATCAAGTCTTGAGAAAAGAAAGCGCTGAAATGTCCAAGTGTGAAACTGTTGTCACCGTCTAAGAAGGCCGTTATGAACACACGCGCTACGGGCAATACAAAAAATAGCAACAAGAAAACCAACACCAGACCACCGGCCAGCCAAACACCCGGACGCACATCTGCCCACCCAGTTTGAGGACGTGCTGTCCCTTGCGGCTGCATGGCAACCTGCCCATTCATAGCCATGATGTGGGCCTAGGGCTTACTTAGCAGCGGCTAGCGCTTGCTCTGCCAAGCTCTTTGCACGCTCGTAGTTTTGGCGTGCACTGTTGTTCCAATAGTTTTCCAAACCTGTCACGCTTTTGCTGACTGCAGCATCTTTTTTGTTGGCTGCAAACAAAGCCAAGAATTCTTTGTCGGCAGCTTTCTGTACATTGACCACGGGGCTGAAAGCCGCTTCGCGGGCTTGCTTGATGAGATCTGCTGCATTGGCGTTGGGCTTTTTGGCCAAGGCTGCTTCAGCGGCATGAATGGCCTTGGTTGCGGCTTGCAGTTCTTTCAAGCGGAAGGTGATGGTTTGGTCAAACAAGGCAGAGACCACGTTGTAGCGGGCTTCAGACAAGTCGGAGTTGAACTGAACCTTGGCGCGCTTGGCAATTTCAAAAGGGTTGGGGTAACCCGCTGGCGTTTTGCCGCCCATGGCTTCGGGTGGCAAGATGGGCAAGCGAGAAATTTTGGGGTTATAAAGTAACTCTTGCCCTTGTTGTGACACGGTGTAGCTGATGAACTTGCGTGCCTCGGCCGCATTTTTACTGCCAGCAACCAAGGCAATGTTGGCAGGCACGACGGCCGTAACATCGGGGTAGATAAATTCCACGGGGAAGCCAGAATACTTGCCAGCCAAGCCAAAGAAATCAATCACCAGGCCAATGCCAAACTGGCCATTATTGACACCATCAGGCACACCAAAACTGCGCTCGGTGATGGCCGCACTGTTGCCCGAAATTTGCAGCAATTGACGCCAGCCTTTTTCCCAACCTTCACCTTGCAAAAGTGTTTCGACGGTCAAATGGGTGGTGCCAGAACGTGAGGGTGAGCTCATGGCCACGTGGCCAAAATACTCGGGCTTGATCAGATCGGCCCATTGCTTGGGCGCGGGCACTTTGTTGGCAGCCATGTAGCGTGTGTTCCACATCAATCCATAGCCTGCCAAGGCTTGGCCAAGGTACATGTTGTCGGGTGCATTGATGGGATAGGAGCCCACTTTGGCGGGGGTCGCTTTGTTGGCCAGGTCGCCAATGGGTTCGAGCAACTTGAGGCCTGACATCACCTCAAAGGCATCGGGTGCAGAGGCCCAGAACACATCGGGGCGCTGGCCAACGGGCAACTCACGCACATAAGAAATACCTTGCACTGTGTTCTTGTTCAAGATCTCGATTTTGATGTCGGGGTTGGTTTTTTCAAAAGCTGACTTGTAAATTTGCGTCAGCTCTTTGGGAAATGAAGTGATAACAGTCACTGTACCGGCAGTCGCTAACTGAACGCCGGAACCCAAAAGTATCAGCGCTGCGGCCAAAATAGATGGGGAGAATAATTTTGAATTCATTGACGGGCCTAAAAAAGAGTGGCTAATAAAAAATGTAACGTTACTGACATAGGCAATGCATGACCATTCAGGTTTACGATGATAGCAACCGAGTCAGCAATTACTAAAGAATTCGCGAACGGATGCTAGAGGTCACAATCTCTGTAATGATGACAACCGTGAATATTATTGCCAAAATCAATCCCACTTGATCCCAATAAAGGTTGTTCATGGCGCTATCAAGCGCCACACCGATCCCTCCCGCGCCCACGAGTCCCAATACGGCAGATTCGCGAATGTTGATATCCCAACGCAGTAAGGCTACCGACCAAAATGCTGGGCTCACCTGCGGCCAATAACCCTTGACCAGCACCATGCTGCGCGGTGCGCCACTGGCCGTCAGCGCCTCGATCGTTCCCCGATTTGCTTCTTCAATGGCTTCGCCAAACAACTTGCCAACAAAACCAATAGATCGAAACGCAATGGAAAGCACCCCTGCCAGAGCCCCAGGCCCAAAGATGGCCACAAACAGCAAGGCCCAGATCAACGAATTGACCGAGCGCGTGGAAACAAAGATGAACTGAGCAATCCAGTTAAGTGTTTTGTTCGAAGTGAAATTGCGAGCTGCCAAAAAAGCCAATGGCACAGCAATGAGAAGTGAAATCAAAGTGCCAAGCGTAGCGATGTGAAAAGTTTCTATCAAGGCGGGATGAATATTGTCTGGGTAAAACTTCCAATCAAACGGCCACATGCGCTTGAACAGGTCGGCTGTTTGCTCAGGTGCGTCGTACAAAAACTCTGGAATGACTTCAATTTTTTTAAGAGCCCAGATAAAAGCCACCACAGTAACGATGTAGAAGGCCGAGCGGCCTATGCGCTCGGTTGAACTAAAGCGCTCCCAATGTCGCTCATTGATAATTTGAAGCGGACGATTCACCGAAAAATCTTCTTTAAATTATTTGCCAGCAACTCCGCCAGCATGATCAGCACAATGATGACAATAAGAATCGTCAACACAACGTCGTAATCAAAGCGCTGATAAGCGGTAAAGAGCGCTGCGCCAATACCGCCTCCACCCACAATGCCGACCATGGTGGAGTTGCGCAGATTAGAGTCAAACTGGTAAGCACTCAAACCAATGAAGCGAGCAAAAACCTGCGGCAATACAGCCATGATTAAAACGTTCAAAAAACCAGCGCCAGTTGAGCGTATTGCTTCAACCTGCTTTTCATTAAGTTCCTCAAGCACTTCAGCAAACAGCTTGCCGATGAAACCCAAGCTAGAAACGATCAAGGCCAGGACACCCGCAAGTGCACCAAAACCAACTGCTTTGACAAACAAAATGGAGACGATCACAGGGTGGAATGAACGGCAAACAGCAATAAAAACGCGCGCACCTGCTGCAAGCCAACCAGGGGATAAATTACGCGCAGCCATGACCGACAGTGGAAGCGACAAAAGCACACCAACAACCGTTGCGATGACCGCAATTTGTATTGTCTCGAGCATGCCAGTAGTGATCAAATCGAGCTTGTCGGCAGCCAAGTTAGGCGGAAACATTCGGCCAAACAGTTTGGCCGCTTGTGGCATGCCGCTAACGATGCGATCCCAAGAGACATTGACTTGACCAGCGGCGTAAAGCACATACAGCCCCAAGCCAATCCAGGCCAATCGGCTGGGCCAATGCACTAAAAATGCCGCAGGACGTGCCCTTAAGCCAACAGCCGTATGACTCACGCCTGCCAGTCCTCACCACCGTAAATTTCATTCAGGTGTGTGTCTTGCAATGCGTCTGGTGGGCCGTCAAAAACTACCTGACCTGCCGACATACCTATGATGCGAGAAGCAAAGCGACGGGCCAAGTCCACGTTGTGAATATTGACGATGACGGGAACTTCGCGCTCCCTAGAGACTTGATCTAGCAATTCCATGATCTCGACAGAGGTTTTAGGATCAAGCGATGAGGTCGGCTCGTCTGCAAGGATGAGGCTAGGCTCTTGCATTAGGGCTCGCGCAATACCTACCCGCTGGCGTTGCCCACCCGACAAAGCATCCGCTCGGCGCGAAGCAAACTCTTGCGACAAACCAACAGAATCAATAAGGTCAAAAGCCCGAGTAATGTCTTGATCAGAAAACTTGCGTAGCAATGGACGCCAGATCGGAAGCCTACCTAATTTTCCGCAAAGCACGTTTTCAATCACGGTTAGCCTCTCAACCAAGTTGTATTCTTGAAATACCATGCCAATGTGACAACGCGCCTCGCGCAGGGCCTTCCCTTTCAGCTGCGAAAGGTCTTCTCCCCTGAAGATAATATGTCCGGCAGTTGGGTCAACCAGCCTGTTGATGCAACGGATCAAAGTGGACTTGCCAGTACCAGATGGACCGATGATGGCAGTAACCCCAGAAGCCTCAATTTCTAGGTTGATGTTTTTAAGTACTGGCTCGCCCGAACGATATTCCTTAAACAGACCCGTGATTGACAGCACTCCCCCACCTGCAGCATTCATATTTAAGGCTTTTTCTCGGCGCTGGCTGCTGCTGCAGCAGCACGTTTGGCTGCGGCTTCGGCTTCGCGCTTGGATTCAGCCTCATAAGCAGCCTTGTTGTAAGGCGTTCCAGATTTTTCAGCGACATCCCGCACCACAGCCCAATCTTTAGCGTAGGAAATAGGCAGAAAACGGTCATCGCCATTGAATTCTTTTTGCATGGACTCCGTAAACCTAAAACTGTAGAAGCATTGTTGCAACTTAGTTGCTAATTCGGGTTTGAGGTCATGCGCATAGGCAAAAGACGAAGTGGGGAAAGTCGCGCTTCGGTAGATGACTCGGAAGTCCTCTTTTTTAACTGTACCGCGAGTAATCATGCGATCAAAAACGTCTGAAGCAACAGCAGCCATTTCATAGTCGCCAGATGCAACACCCAAAATAGACTTGTCGTGGCCGCCCGACATCATGGGCTTGTAGTCATTGTCTGGCGTCAGGCCCAGGCTAGGAAACAGCACCCGTGGTGCCAAATTGCCGGAGTTTGATGACGGTGAGGTATGAGCAACTTTTTTGCCCTTGAGATCGCTAAGCTTTTGAAATGCACTGCCTGACTTGACGATGGCCAACAGGTTGTAGCCGCGCACTTCAGTGCCCACACCCTTTGCGGCAAATGGAACGGCTCCGGCCATGTTGACCGCAAAGCCTGTTGGGCCAGTTGAAAAACCGGCAAAGTGTAATCTGCCAGAGCGCATAGCTTCAATTTCAGCAGCATTAGACTGCACAGGATAGTAAACAGTCTTTTTACCAACGCACTTTTCTAAGTGGTCTGTAAATGGTTTGAAAATATTGGCATAAACCGCTGGGTCTTCAACTGGTGTGTAAGCCCAAACCAATGTGGACGGATCACGGTGCCTGCTTTTATTCGCAGGCAGGTCTGCTACCAGATCGTTGTTAGCGTCGCAATAAGCAGTGTCCAACTGACCACGATTTGGACAAGCATCTTGCGCCAAGGAAAAACCGCTGAGTGCAAGCAAGGCCGCAGGCAAAAAAACATAACGGGCGCTAAAAAAAGGTGCCTTAAGAATCATTGGAATGCCTCCGATTGAGAAGTGATGTTAGTAGGCCAAACATACATCCTAGCATTACAAAAGCACCCCATTAACTATGGTTAGCCCCAAGCCTGCGCAAAATTAGCACCATTAATCTATCGGTTTGATGTCCAGTTCTTGTGCTAACTTAACCCAACGTGCAGCATCACCCTCCACTTTCCGACGCATTTCATCCGGAGTTGGTGACGCCACCTCCAAGGCCATGCCAGCCAATCGCTCACGGACATCTGGCATGCGCAGCACTTGTTCCATTGCATTGGCAAGTTTGTCGACAATGGGTTTGGGCAAATTGGCAGGGCCCATGATGCCAAACCATTGCTCGTAATCCATACCCTGAATACCCAGCTCTGTAAAAGTTGGTATGTCTGCAAAATCAGCATTTCGCTTGCCACCCGTTACAGCCAGCGCTCTCAATTTGCCAGATTTAACGTGTGTGCCAGCACTTGCCATGGTGGTAATCATGACATTCACCTGACCGCTTATTAAGTCAATCATGGCGGGAGATGAACCTTTGTAAGGCACGCTCATGAAGTCCAAGCCCGACCTAGCCTTGAACAGGTCAACAACGACGCTACCAGTTCCAGCAATTGCCATGGTCAATTTTTGAGGATTTGCTTTTGCAAATGCCAAAGTGTCTTTGGCTGTCTTTTGTTCAAAAGTTGCACTGGCCACTAAAAATGCAGGTGAACGTCCAATCAGGGAAACAGGTGTGAAATCTTTCACAGCGTTATAGGGCATTTTACGAGTATAGATAGGCGTACTTGTGTGAAAAACGTCTACCAAAACCAAAGTGTAGCCATCGGGCGCAGACTTGGCCACAGCATCGGCACCAATAATGCCGCCTGCACCACCTTTGTTTTCAACCACGACTGTTTGCTTTAGAACGCCAGACAATTTATCTGCCACTTGCCTGCCAATGCCATCGGAACTACCACCTGCTGGAAAAGGAATAATCAACTTGATCGGCTTGTTTGGATATTCAGGAGAAGCCTGAGCAAATGAGCAATTTGCAAAACTCATAAAGGCAATCAATAAGAATATGGGCGTCAATTGACGCTTGAACGAAAATGTTTGACTAAGCAAGTTCAAATTTTGCATTTTTTCTACCTAAATTTTTAAGATCCAATGATACCGCCATCCATTTTGCGAATGGCCACCAAAGAGGATCTTGGGCGTCCATTGGGCGCATAGTCAGGCCAATTGGAGTATTGAGTCGGGTTAGCTGGATCACTTCGATCCGATGGCGTCTCGCCGGGGTGTTGAATGCTGACGAACATCGTGGTGCTGTCGGGAGTAAAAGCAACCCCCGTCACCTCGCAGTTGGTGGGCCCTGTTAAAAAACGACGGGTTTCGCCTGTGGCGGTGTCACAAGCCAACATTTGATTGTTGCCAATCCGAGCCAACTCGCCTTTGTACATTTGCGTTGCATGGGCATCGGTTTGAATCCAGAGCACACCTTGCTTGTCAAAGGTGATGCCATCTGGACACGCATAAATGTCGCCCTTGATATCACCTTTGGCCTCTGGGCGCTGATTGGCAGGATCGCCTGCCATCACCAAGAGGTTCCATTCAAATGAGAGGCCATCAAAATCATTCGCATCCTTCCAGCGAATGATCTGGCCCATGGCATTGTTAGCTCTCGGATTTGCAGCGTCTACGCCTGGTTTGCCAGCCGTACCGCGTTGGCTGTTGTTTGTCAGGGTGCAATAGACCCAGCCAGATTGTGGATCAATGGTGAGCCACTCGGGACGGTCCATTTTGGTAGCGCCTAACAAGTCACTGGCCTGTCTTGATTTAATGAGTACTTCACCTTGATCGGCAAATCCGTTGGCGGAAGTGAGAGGGCCTTGGCCATGCACCATTGGAATCCATTGGCCTTTGCCATCGGCATCAAACCTTGCGACATGCAACACGCCATGGTCTAGCAAATCTTGATTGGCCTGCGCCTGTGTCAGGCCATTTCCAGCTTGCTTAATTTTGTCACGGCTGACAAATTTATAAATGTACTCAAAGCGCGCATCTTCACCTGAATAAACAACGGCTCTACCATCTTTTGTAACACCCACCCAAGCACCTTCGTGCGCAGCGCGACCTAAGGCTGTTCGTTTGACAGGCGTGCTGTTGGGATCCATAGGGTCCAATTCAACCACCCATCCGAATCGGTGCAACTCATTTGGATTTTTTTGTAAATCGAATCTCGGGTCATGCTTGTCCCAAGCGTAAAAACCAGACTTCGGTGCACCCCAGCGCTGTTGATCTTTGGTCGGCTTATCTCCTGCACCAAAATAAAAAGCAAAGTTCTCCTCACCTGACAAATAAGTGCCCCATGGCGTTTTGCTGCTAGCGCAATTATTCAAAGTCCCTAAAACCGTAACTCCTTGTGGATCAGCAGATGTACGCATCAATGCATGTCCTGCCGCTGGTCCGGCCACTCTAAATGGTGTGCTCAAAGTCACTCGACGCGCATAGGGTGATGGGCGAACCATGTCCCATTGACCATTTTTCATTTCAATTTCAATGACCGATAAACCGTGCGCGTTTTGGGCTTTGCGAACTTTCTCGGGATTCATCTGATTGAAACCGCCGACATGCAACAAGCCGTCGTCGGTGTACTCATGATTGATCGCAAGCAAGCCACGACTCGAGCCTTGAAGCGGGAAAAATTCCAAGCCATCGTGGTGCATGCCCATTTGCACAGCCTGATCTTCAGCCGTGTTGCTGGCATCCATTTTGAATGCAGGCATACGACCTGCTATGCCAACAGGCTCACCCCAAGGGGCCAATGGTATGGCGGTGTAGCCTTCTGGCACGACCAACTTATCGCCCATACCGACTGGAATGGGTTTGAATCCAAGTTTATTGGAAGGTCCTGAAAGAACTGCGCACCCAGCCAAGGGGGCCATGACCGAGGCCAATGAAACAACTGCGCCGCTTTTTAGAAACGCTCTTCTTGAAGTTTCAATCACCTCGTGAATACTGCGATTTGAAGATCGGTTACTGTCTTCCATCTCGCTAAAGTCTTTTGCCATGATGCATCAAGTTGAAGTAAATAATCCCAACCTTAACATTAGATGAAGCACTTGGATCAGTTATCAACGCAATTTGGTAGTCCGACATGTGCACGACAAACTCACCATTGTGCAAAATATTGGTTGAAGTATCTTTGAGTTGACCGTCTTGAATTCAGCCATCAGCTAGGGCACTTCTTAGGTAAAGATAAGTCTGGGACACTTTTCAGGGTTGAGTCCACAGGCTAGCGTCTAACTTTTCAAGCACAGTTCTTTGGGAGCGAACCCAGCTCACGGCTTACTTTATCCAATGCGGATCGGGTAATTGCCCGAACACTTGACGCAGACCTTGGCTCCATCTGCTGCGTAAATCTCTGAAGTAGGCGTCTTCGGAGTCGATGCGGTGTCGTTTGGTCACTTGTAAATCATTGGTTTTAATCATGGCGATATCGATAGGCAAACCTACCGACAAATTACTTTTGATAGTTGAGTCAAACGACACCAAGGCGCATTTGATGGCCTGAGACATACTGATACCGGGTTGAATCACGCGATCCAGAATAGGTTTGCCGTATTTGCTCTCACCGATCTGAAAAAAAGGAGTGTCCGTCGTTGACTCTATGAAATTGCCCTGCGGATAAACCATGAACAAGCGAGGCGCTTCTCCCAGGACTTGCCCCCCGACCAGGAAGGTGGCCGAGAAATCCACGTCGCTTTGCTCGGGCGCTTCGTTCACAGCGGTATGAATGGTTTTACGCAATTCGCTTCCCACCAGCTCTGCCACGCTGAACATCGATGCGTGTGAGGTCAGCGGTTTTTGAGAATCGATGGCTTGCTGCTTAATTCGGCTAACCACTTGCTGTGTGGTCGCTAGGTTGCCACTGTTCAGCAAGACGATGACGCCTTGGCCCGGCGTTTCAACGACCGTCATCTTGCAAAAAATTGACACATGGTCAACACCCGCGTTGGTGCGCGAGTCTGAGGCGAACACCAGTCCCTCTTCGAGAACCATTCCAACACAGTAAGTCATGTCTTGCCCTATTGCTGATCGTAGATATAGGATTCTACTTTTGCGTAGCTGTGCATAGACTCTTTGCCTCCGCCTATGCGCATACCTCGCACAGGACTTGCGTCCTCGTAGTCCAATCCATGCGCAAGGCGTATGTGGCCAATGTCAGCATCGCTGGAGTTGCTGACGTCATAGCCTATCCATCGTCCATCCACCCAGGCTTCGGCCCATGCGTGGCTGGCAACTTGTTCGTTTTGTGCTGAGTGCAGATAGCCGCTGACGTAACGTGCCGGTACGCCTAGGTAGCGCGCGCAGGCCAGAAACACATGTGTATGGTCCTGGCACACGCCCTTGCCCTTGGCGAATGATTGCACCGCGGTGTCGCCCACGTGGGTAATACCAGTTTCATACGGCATGCGCGCAAGCAAAGCCAGCATCACATCATGCAAAGCCATATAAGGGTGCGACTTGACCGTGGCACGGAATGGTTCAATAAAGTTTTGCATCGCAGCGTCCATGCTGGTTAGCGTTGTGGCCCGCAAGTACACGGCGTGCGGCACCGGGCCCTCGGGCTCGCCCTGGTCCGACACGATCAGATCCACGGTACCGCGTGCGCGCAACACAATGTCCTGGCTGGCGTTTTCAAGCACCAGACAATGGCAGAGGTTGCCATATGCGTCTGTCCACTGGGTGGCTTTACCGGGCAAATCCAGTTGCCAATTCAACACGTTTTGCCGCTGGGTTTTGGCCGGGGTCATGCGGAGCATTTGGATGCTGCGGCGCAATGGCTGCTCGTAGCGATAGCTGGTTTCATGAAATACCTGTAGTTTCATGCAATGGACTCCAGGTAATCGGTTTGCACCGCTTCAGCAAGCGCAATGTTTTCTTTAACAAACAGTTCCAAGTAGTTTCCAAGACCACTGTCGTAGACCTCGCTCAAGCTACCGAATTTCAGATTGCTCAAGAGGTTCGCGCAGCGTTTGCGGGCCTCTCGTCCTGTTTGCTGTGGCAATTGCTTTAGTATGTAATCGGTTTCATCCAGGCAAAAATGCAGCGAGCGCGGCACGCGTGGGTTGAAGATCAATAACTCAGACACACGGTCTGTATCAATGGCGTCGCGGTAGGTGTCGCGGTAGGCTTCCAGCGCACTGACCGAGCGCAGAACCGCACCCAGGCGGTAATAGTCATCCACCAGATCCTTGCTTTCGTCCTGTTCCACTTGTGTCTTAACACTCAATATGCGCGCAGTATTGTCGGCGCGCTCAAGGTATGTGCCCAGTCGAATGAAGTGGTAAGGCTGGTCGCGCTGAATCGTTGCAAAGGTCACGCCCCTGAATAAGTGCGAGCGTTCCTTGATCCATTCAAAAAAAGTGGAATCCACCAAGTGATCTGGGCCTTTGATTTTCTTTTTACGCGCAAGCAACTCAAGCCAAGTGTCGTTGATGCATTCCCACATTTCCACCGTCAAGGCGCCGCGTACAGAGCGCGCGTTTTCGCGGCATGACTGTACGCAGTTGAAGATAGAGGAAGGGTGATCCGGATCCCAGGCCAAAAACTGCGCCACCTGGTCCGCGCGCATGGGTCGGCCTGTAGCTTCAAACGCTGCCAACGTGTCCGTGATGACCAACGGCTCGCTTACCATCTCGGGTGCGGCGCTGCTGCTGTCAGACTTTGACAGTAAAGCGAGTGATTGACCGACCTCCAAAATACGCGCCATGTTCTCTGCACGCTCCAGATAACGCGAAAGCCAATAAAGTTGAGCAGCGACTCTTGACAGCATTAGAGCGCGCCCTCATCTTCCAGCACCCAGGTGTCTTTGGTGCCACCGCCTTGGGATGAATTGACCACCAGCGAGCCCTCGCGCAAGGCCACGCGCGTGAGGCCGCCAGGCACGATACGCGTATCCTTGCCCATGAGTACAAATGGGCGAAGATCAATGTGGCGCGGCGCAATGCCCTGATCCACAAAAATTGGGCAAGCAGACAAGCTAAGTGTGGGCTGCGCAATGTAGTTGTCCGGCTTCGCTTTCAAGCGTTTGGCAAAGCTCTCTATTTCCGATTTGCTAGCGGTGGGTCCGACCAGCATGCCGTAGCCGCCTGCGCCGTGTACTTCTTTGACGACCAGTTGCGACAGATTCGCAAGTACGTAAGACAACTCATCTGGCTTACGGCATTGCCAGGTTTGTACGTTGTTCAGAATAGGCGTTTCGCTCAAGTAGAAGCGGATCATATCCGGCACATATGGGTAAATGGATTTGTCATCCGCCACGCCTGTACCTAGCGCATTGGCAATCACCACATTGCCCTGGCGGTAGACCGATGCAAGCCCGGGCACGCCAATCAGTGAATCTGGTGCAAAACTTAAAGGGTCCATGTACAAATCGTCTACCCTGCGATAGATGACATCTACCTGCTGCGGGCCTTCAGTGGTTTGCATGTACACATTGCCTTGGCGCACAAAAAGGTCAGAGCCTTCGACCAGTTCGATGCCCATTTGCTTGGCCAAAAACGCATGTTCGAAATAAGCGCTGTTGAAACGCCCCGGCGTGTGCAGCACCACTGTGGGCTGGTCCACCCAACTGGCCGAGCGCAAGGTTTGCAACAGCAGCGCCGGATAATGCTCGACCGGGCGTACTGCATAGCGACGGAACAAATCAGGAAACAACCGCATCATCAGCAAGCGGTTGCTTAACATATAAGACACACCCGATGGCACGCGCAAGTTGTCTTCTAAGACATAAAAATCGCCGTCTGAATGCCGCACAATGTCCACACCGGTAATGTGAGCGTAGATTTGGTGCGGCAAGTCCAAACCCAGCATCACTGGCATGAACTGCGCATTGGCCAATACTTGTTCGGCGGGTATCACGCCTGCTTTCAAAATCTGCTGGTGGTGGTAGACATCGTGCAAAAACATATTGATTGCTTTGACGCGCTGCACCAGGCCTTTTTCCAGATGCGCCCATTCTTTGCCGTGGATGATGCGTGGTATCAGGTCTGAGGGAATCAGTCGCTCGGTACCGCCTTCATCGCCATTGAGTGAAAACGTGATGCCGGTTCGCCTAAAGATCAGGTCGGCCTCAGTTTGCTTGACGTGCACGGTGTCAGCCGACACGCCCTTGAGCCAGTTGTCAAAGGCTTGGTAATGCGGGCGGGCGATGCCTTGCGCGTCGCTCATCTCATTGAATATAGGGCTGCTCATCGGAACTTCGTGTTTTCCAACTAGGGGGTACTTCCAATAAGCATGGATCGTGCCGCACGTGCACTAAGCTAGCGCCCCTTTGTACGCCAAATTGGCGATATCGATGCACTAAAAGTGAATGTAGCGCACCAACTTAAAGCTTTTTAATGCAACTTGACGGTTGGGTTGGCCTGCTTTGTCAGCATCCTGGCAAGCGTGTAAAGAGCAGTCTTTAAAAATCCATGAATGGTGAGTTCATGGAGCTTGTACAAAGACAAATACATCAGCTTGGCAAAATAACCTTCGATCATCAAGTTTTTGCCAATGACGCCCCCCATCATGTTGCCCACTGTGCTGAACTTTCCCAAAGAAACCAAAGAGCCGAAGTCTCGGTAGTGATAAGGCTTCAGTGGTTTTTTAGCAAACCTTCTTTGAATTTGGCGGTACATATGGGTTGCTTGTTGATGCGCAGCTTGTGCTCTAGGTGGGACAATTCCGCCTCGTCCGCCCTCTTCCTCTGTGCACGGACATGCGGCGCAATCTCCCAAAGCAAAAATATCGGAATCAAGTGTGGATTGCAAAGTACTCTGAACCACAATTTGATTCAATTTGTTCGTCTCCAAGCCTCCAAAATTCTTCAGAAAATCGGGAGCCTTAACACCGGCAGCCCAGACAACCAATTGAGACTCAATCAATTGGCCATCAGACAGACGAATACCGTTTGGCATCACAGCCATCACCTTGGAGTTTGTAAGTACCTTCACACCCAATTTGCTAATCAGTTGCTCAGTCGTATGTGAGAGCCGAGGATTTAAAGCAGGCAAGATTCTGTCTGCAGCTTCTATCAAGCTAATTTTTAAATCTTTTTCTGGATCAATGCCACTTAAGCCAAAAGCCACCACCTCACGTGTGGTTCTATGCAGCTCAGCTGCTAGCTCTACCCCAGTTGCACCAGCGCCAATAATCACAACATGGAGCTGGCTTTGATCAATCAGTTCAGATTGGTGATGAGCGCGAATACATGCGTTAACCATTTTGGAATGAAACAGCTTGGCATCCGTTTGATTTTCAAGCTTGAGTGCATATTCCTTCACGCCTTGCGTTCCGAAATCATTACTCAGGCTACCAATGCAAATGACCAAGGTATCGTATTCAATTTTTTGTACAGGCGTGACAGGGGAATTTTCGGCATCCAAGTAAGGCGCTAAGTCAATGGTTTTATTCAATCGATCCAAGCCCTTGAGCTCTCCGATCCTGAAAATAAAATGATTCCAATGGGCATGGGCCATGTAATCAACTTCGTGATCACCAAAATCCATACTGCCAGATGCAATTTCGTGAAGCTTAGGCTTCCAAATATGGGTGCGACTCTTATCTACTAAAGTGACACTGACATCTTTATCTCGTCGGTATGCCCTGCCAAGACGAGTAGCCAGCTCAAGACCACCAGCACCACCGCCCACAATTACAATTTTATGCATATGAATTTATGCTGCGAAGCCGCCCGACTTAGTTGCAGAGAAACTGAACCCACCCTTAAGTTGATCTGGCGCCAATTCTTGGGTCCAAGATTCGCAGGCGTTGTAATCATGTACCTCTGGGAAATATTGCATGAGTTGAAACTTTCGCATGATGTAACTGCTGTTGAAATAATCTAAACCACATCGGAGTCCTGTCGAGGCGGTCTGAGATGGCAGCACATAGCCGCAGGAATCACATCTGGGATCAGGCTGCTTAAGTACTTCCAATTGAGAATAATTTTGAGACATAGTCAGTTTCAAAGCCTTCGTTGCAAAAACAAGCAAAATAAATGAACAGATCACATTTCATTTATCAAGCAAATTTCATGTCAACTTTCCACCACCTATATTCGCACGCTTTTGGGGCTTTAGACCCACAAAATTCATTGAAATCATTCGTTTTGGTGCAACCATTCGGTAAGACTACCATTAAATGCCGTTATTCACGCGTGAGTGCGAAAACTGTAATTAGAATCAAGACCGTGCACAAAAATCCAAAGCCATCTTGGCAGGCTACAAAACCAGTGACAACAATCGCGTTGAAGAAGCTAAAAGTTTTCCCACACACATCATGAATGGCTGGCACGCTGCACTTCAGCTAGATTACCAACGCAAAGCAGAACGTACAGATGTTGTTCATCTGCATAACGGGCCATTGCGTGTTCTTAAAAGTTTGTATCCAGAGGGTCCTGAAATATGCCATACGGTCTTGGTTCACCCGCCAAGTGGTTTAGTAGGTGGTGATCGAATTGATATACGCTTGACGGTGAACCCACAAGCCCATGCTTTGGTCACCACGCCAGGGGCAACACGCTTTTATCGCACCGAAAAAGGTTTAGCCTCGCAAGAGGTAGTTGCAAAGATTCATCAAAACGCCAGACTCGAATGGTTGCCACTAGAGACCATTGCTTATAACAATTGCCAAGGCCTCAACAAAGTATGTTTTGACATAGATGCTGGAGGCGAATTAATCGCTTGGGATATTACCGCCTTGGGCCTTCCCACTGCCTCCTTGCCATTTGAGCAAGGTCAACTGCAACAGCATATGGAAATTAAAAATATCTGGTTAGAACGAGGCTTAATCGATGCCAAGGACCAGCGCTTGATGTCGGGACCACTAGGACTTGCTAACCATCGTTGCACCTCTACTTTAATTTTCGCAACTGGCACTGATATGTCAAGACCGAAAAGGGACTTAGCTCTTTCGCTTGCACGCGGTGTATTGAGCAATGATCCCAACGGCGTATTTGCTGGGGCAACCTCCCCTCACCCTCGTGTGGTGGTGATACGGGCTTTGTCACCTTTGGTAGAGCCCACACAGAACCTATTTAGAGCAGTGTGGGCCGCTTGGCGCACTGGTATGTGGGAGATAAAAAATACGCCGCCACGCATTTGGTCCATGTAGGCTTAAATAGATACCAGTTGCCGAATGCCTTTGCTTTGCATCTCGCTACCTAAGCCCATAGCGATGACTTCGCCACGCTCCATCACCAAATAGTCATCGGCCAATTCTTCAGCAAAATCGTAATACTGTTCGCACAACAAAATAGCCATATTGCCACGGCCTGCTAGCATTCGAATGACACGACCAATGTCTTTGATGATGCTAGGCTGAATACCCTCAGTGGGTTCATCCCAAGCGAAGAACTGCAACGCTGTATAGCTTTCTGCAAGGGCTGTGCCAACACTTGGGTTTTCAATCCTGCTGAGAGTGAAAATGACCTAATTCGAATCAATTTAGAACGAGTTTCTCCACACAAGAGGCAGGCCAGATTCCAAAAAATGAACCAATTTTGTGCATTTCATCTGTGTCAGCACCAAAAAATTTATGCCCTTTTGCGGTGCAGCCCAAAGATTTTCAAAAAGCACAAAGGTATGCATGTAGCTTGATGTAAGCTTGAATCTGAACTTCAAAAGAGTGCACCATGGAACTCACCCCGCGCGAAAAAGACAAACTCCTTATATTTACAGCAGGGCTCTTGGCCGAGCGCCGAAAAGCCCGTGGCCTTCAATTGAATTACCCAGAAGCTGTGGCCTACATCAGTGCAGCCGTCATGGAAGGTGCACGCGATGGCAAAACCGTGGCCCAACTCATGAGCGAAGGCCGCAGCCTTTTAACTCGCTCAGACGTCATGGAAGGAATTGCAGAAATGATTCCAGACATTCAAATAGAAGCCACTTTCCCTGACGGCACTAAACTCGTCACCGTGCACCAACCCATTGTTTAAAAGCGAGGCTGCTATGCAACTATTTTCTCGGTTCATCTTTTGTTTGTTTGCACTTTCAGCACAAGCCCATGAAGGGCATGGCATAGAAGGCACTTCCCACTACCACGCAAGTGATGTATGGGGATTTGTGATGGCACTTTGTATGGGTGCTTTTATCTGGTGGCTAAACGGCCGAGGCAAGTGAGGCACGCATGACACCTGGTGAACTTTTAATTGACGAGGGCCAACATGTCCTCAATCCGAATCGACGCACTGTCACTGTTGTAGTGCAAAACACGGGCGACCGCCCTATACAGGTCGGCTCCCACTACCACTTTGCTGAAACAAACGCAGCACTTGGGTTCGATCGTGCAACTGCGCAAGGTATGCGTTTAAACATTGCATCAGGTACCGCTGTGCGATTCGAACCAGGCCAACAAAGAACTGTAGAACTGGTGGACTACGCTGGCAACAGACAGGTGTTTGGTTTTCGCGGCTTGACCAACGGCCCTCTTTTATCCAAATAAATTAAGCGCAAGGAAAAATCCGTATGGCAACGATTGGCAAACGCGCTTACGCTGAAATGTTTGGTCCAACCGTGGGCGACAGAGTTCGCTTAGCGGATACCGACTTGGTCATTGAAGTCGAACAAGACCTCACCTTACGTGCCGGTGGTTACGGTGAAGAAGTGAAATTTGGTGGCGGCAAAACTATTCGTGATGGCATGGCGCAAAGCCAACGGACACGAGATGGCACAGGCAGTGGTGCTCAAGCAGGTGGTGCAGTGGATACCGTTTTAACCAATGCGTTGATAGTTGACCACTGGGGAATCGTGAAAGCCGACATCGGATTAAAAGACGGTCGCATCTTTGCAATAGGTAAAGCAGGCAACCCAGACACGCAGCCAGGCGTTGACATCGTGATTGGCCCTGGCACCGAGATCATCAGTTGCGAGGGCAATATCGTCACTGCGGGTGGAATTGATACCCACATCCACTTTATTGCCCCACAGCAGATTGAAGAAGCACTCACCAGCGGTGTGACCACCATGATAGGTGGTGGCACAGGGCCAGCTACCGGAACATTTGCAACAACGTGCACACCAGGTGCTTGGAATTTGGAACGCATGCTGCAGGCCGCAGATGCTTTTCCTATGAATTTAGGTTTTTTGGGTAAAGGGAATGCTTCTTTGCCGGATGCGCTTCATGAACAGATCGATGCAGGCGCTATTGGCCTTAAATTGCACGAAGACTGGGGGACCACACCCGCTGCGATTGATAACTGTTTGAACGTGGCTGAAGCGACGGATACACAAGTAGCCATTCATACCGACACCTTGAATGAATCTGGCTTTGTAGAAGATACGGTTGCAGCTTTCAAAGGTCGTACTATTCATACCTTCCATACCGAAGGTGCTGGTGGCGGACACGCGCCTGACATCTTGAAGGTGGTAGGCGAAGCCAATGTGTTGCCATCTTCTACGAACCCCACTCGCCCCTACACCATCAACACGCTGGACGAACACGTCGACATGCTGATGGTTTGCCATCACCTGGACCCTGCCATTGCTGAAGACTTGGCGTTTGCTGAGAGTCGTATTCGTCGAGAGACGATTGCTGCAGAAGATATATTGCACGACTTAGGCGCAATCAGCATGTTTAGCTCTGACAGCCAAGCCATGGGTCGTGTTGGCGAAGTCATCATTCGCACTTGGCAAACAGCTCACAAAATGAAATTGCAACGAGGCAAGTTACCAGGCGACTCCGATAGGCATGACAACTTTCGCGTCAAACGCTACATTGCTAAATATGCCATCAACCCTGCAATTGCGCACGGTATTAGCCACGAAGTCGGTAGTGTCGAAGTTGGTAAATGGGCCGACTTGGTTATTTGGAAGCCGGCTTTTTTTGGCATCAAACCCGCTGTCATTTTGAAAGGTGGCTTCATTGCAATGGCCGCCATGGGTGACCCCAACGCCTCTATCCCCACCCCACAGCCTGTGCATTACCGCCCCATGTTTGGTGCATTCGGTGGTGCGTTAGCGCGTGGGTCTCTCACTTTTGTATCACAAGCAGGTTTGGCTGCTGGCATTGGTTCTCGATTTGGTTTAAAAAAGACATTGAGCGCCGTTAAAAACATACGCAACATTGGCAAACGCCACATGATCCACAACGACTATGTGCCGCGCATGGAAGTCGATGCACAAACCTATGCCGTACGTGCGGATGGCCATTTGCTGACCTGCGAACCTGCGCACAGCTTGCCGATGACGCAACGCTACTTTTTGTTCTGATGCTTGCCTGCTCTAAATTAATTGTCGGTGGCAAAGGGCTTGCGAGTGTGTTGCTCAAGCGCGCTAGTTCTGTATCGCTAGATTGGGACGTCAGACAAAAAAGTCGTTTTGAAACTGTCGATTCACTCGGCAGATCATTAGGTGTTTTTTTGACCCGAGGCACAGTGATTCGTGGTGGCGATGTCTTAGTCGCTGAAGACGGCTCTCTCATTCAGGTGAATGCTGAGCCACAAGAAGTGTTGCGCATTACGGCTTGCACCATCCACGGAAGCCCTTTTGATTTGACGCGTGCCGCCTACCACCTTGGCAATCGCCATGTGCCGATTGAATTAAATCCGGATCACCTCAAGATTGAACCTGACCATGTACTAGCCGAGATGTTGCGTGCGATGCATTTGACAGTGAACACGGTACATGAGGCATTTGAACCAGAAGGCGGTGCATACAGCAGCGGTGGTCATCATCATGGACACAGCCATGCAAATGGACACGACCACGACGGGCACGCTTCGCATGAGCACTGACCCTCAATCTCCCGATAAAAACTCTCTGGAAACGCCACCACTTATTCAGCTGATGTGGCTGGCCTCTCCTGCCCTGCCCATTGGCGGGTTCTCTTACTCTGAAGGGTTAGAAGCGGCGATTGACAAAGGCTTGGTGCACGACCAAGACAGCGCATGCATTTGGCTACTAGACCAATTGCACCATTCACAAGCACGTGGTGATATGGCTGTTCTGGCACAAATGGTGATTGCTTGGCAAGCACGCGACACGCAACGCCTCACAGAATTGAGCGAATGGGTCCATGCGACGCGCGAGACGGCTGAATTGCGTTTGCAGTCTGAGCAAATGGGGCGATCGATGTTGGAGTGGCTTCGCAATCAAAATACTGTGGAAGCAGAAATTGTGGACCTTTGCAATGCACTTGTCCCCACCTACCCCCTCACTTTCTCTTTGGCTTTGTCCCTGACTGGTGCACCCATAGAGCAGTGCTTGCAAACCTATGCATTTGGATGGGCAGAAAATATGGTGCAAGCTGCGTTGAAATCAATTCCGCTAGGACAAAATTCTGGACAACGCGTACTTTTAGCTCTGGCACAAAACATTTCAGAAGCAGTTTCTCAGGCATTGGCTACCACTGACGAGACACGTCAAGTGTTCTCACCCATGCTAGCTATTTTGTCAGCACAACACGAAACCCAATATTCGAGATTATTCAGATCATGAGCACACTCCACAACATTGCACAACGCACTAAAAAACTTCCCCCTCTGCGTGTTGGCATTGGCGGTCCCGTGGGTTCAGGCAAAACCACATTGCTTGAAATGCTCTGCAAAGCGATGCGCGAACGTTACGACTTAGTCGCCATTACCAACGACATCTACACCAAAGAAGACCAGCGCCTACTCACCGTCAGCGGTGCATTAGCAGCTGAACGAATCATGGGAGTGGAAACTGGTGGATGCCCACACACCGCGATTCGTGAAGATGCGTCCATCAATCTAGAAGCGATTGACCGCATGCTGGTGGAGTTTCCCAACGCAGATGTGGTATTTATTGAGAGCGGCGGCGATAACCTGGCTGCTACTTTCAGCCCAGAGCTAAGCGACTTGACGATCTACGTGATTGATGTGGCAGCTGGAGAAAAAATTCCGCGTAAAGGCGGTCCTGGCATTACTAAAAGTGATTTGTTTGTGATCAACAAAACCGACTTGGCACCTTATGTCGGCGCAGATTTATCCGTGATGGAAGCAGACACCATTCGCATGCGAACCAACGCACAAGGGTTGAAGCCTTTTGTGATGACCAATTTGCGTAATCTCACCGGCTTGCAAGATGTGGTGGACTTTATTGTGTCTAAAGGGATGCTTCCGAAGTGATGTTGAACTGCTTAACATGACTTGTTCTATGTTCGGGCACAAAGTGACAGCGCTTAGTGATCAATCATTTTTTTCGATTGCCATTGAGTTTTACTTCCGCCCTTTCTTCGTGCAGAAGCATGCTCGGGCTTGAAGGATTCAGTAGCCGCTTTTGCTCTTAAATGTAGAGCGCTCATAAGCTTGGCCAATTCATCACGCTGGACATCACTGAGATCTTGAAGAATTTCATTGTGAAGTTGCACAACCTTTGGGAAAAACTTTTCATAAAGCGCTCTACCCTGCTGAGTAATTCCAATGATGGCACGTCTTCCATCGCCTTTGACTTTATGGCGATCTACCAAGCCTTTAGCCATCAATGTTCTCAGCGTTTTGGAAGCTTGGGAACGGTCAATTGTGGTTCTACTTGCCAAGTCGGATGGCGACATTTCTCCTAATTTGGCCAACATGGCCACAAATTGCCATTCTTCACGAGTGATACCAATGTCACCTTCACAGATACGCGTTACAACTGAACCGCTTAGGCTCAAGAATTCATACACTACAAAATTGAAGAGATCAAAGATCGATTGAGGATCTTTAAAATTCGGATAAGGACTTTGGCTATCTTGCATGACTTAAAAAATCCCATAAATCACCATGAGCACTAGGGGGAAAACCTAAGGATAGTTGATTTTATCTATTAAACCAAGTTGTCTATGCTCTAACACTTGAACACTGCAAGCATCCACCCAATAAGCTCCCTATGAGATCATGGAAATGAACAAAGACTTATTCTGGACTTCTGAAAATGCTACAACGCTCAGCATCTTGAGAACAGGAAAGGGGCTGGATGTATTTCAAGTGGCAAGGATGGCTAATCTGAGCGTACAACATGTCAATGAGCTAGAAAGCCTGGAGCCACTCGCCGAGAGAAGCTACTTTTACTCACCAGAAATCAAGGCTCAAATGGGCCACCGCCTTCTGGCTTTATTGCAAAAGTAATTTAACTTGTAAGTTCAGGGTCGAGCAAGATTGCACCATCCTCTAATTCAAGGAGGGGTAAACCCGATTGGTACGAATATTTCCAAAGTATTTAATCTCAAGATAGGTTTGATTTTTATTCCATGCATCCTTGGAGTCACCTTGTGTACTTGACCGGCAAACAAATGAGCCTTATGGCCAAAATCATGCAGGCATTTGCTGAGTCTCACCATGAGCATGAAATTCGCGAGATTGTGGGCGATCTGGTTATGCAATTACTACAAGCGCAGTTTTATGCAAGTTTTGTCTGGCAACCCGAATGCGCATCATTCGGTCGCCCCGTCCAAATCAATATGGACCCAGCCAATATCAAGCAGTATGAAACTTACTTTCAATTCAATGACCCCATCACCCCATTGATGAAAAGATACGAAGTAGCCGTTAGGGCTACGGATGTTCTCAAGCATGAAGAGCTACGTAAAACCGAGTTCTTCAACGATTTCTTGTACAAAGATGGCCTGTACTGGGGTGTCAATTTATACGCATGGCACCAAGGAAACAATTTGGGTGACATGCGAATCTGGCGTGACCGTCGTCGCGAAAATTTCTCGGAAGATGACTTACGCATGCTCGATATGATCCAGCCAGCCTTTATCAGCGCTTTGGCCAGAGCACGAAATTACAGCAGCCAAGTTAACCCTGCTCCTTCTCTGATCATCAAACTCAGCCCTAGGGAACAAGAAGCGGCCCTGTTGGTGGCCCAAGGTCTTTCTGACAAAGAGATCGCTCGTCGACTGAATATTTCGACCACCACTGTTCGTACACATTTAGAGCACGCTTTCAGAAAAACAGGCGCTAGCAATAGAGCAGGTCTGGCCCACAAAATACTGAATTGAGTTGCTGGCGACTTCCTCAATTTGAAGGATACCGTCGTTTGCCACATCGTCTTAGGATGAAACTTGTGCAAACTTTTGCACGATTTCATTCTGGAGGCATATATGAACCATTCACCCTCACGACGTAACTTTTTCAAAACATCTGGCGCAGTTTCGGCCTCGACTTTACTTGGCAGCACTGCATTGGTTGCTTGCGGTGACAACACGGCTCCTGCTCTTTCTTCAGACGAGCAATTGGCGTTGACCGCTACACAAGCTGTGGCGGCTCTAAAGTCCGGCAGGCTTAGCGCAACAACTTATGTGAGCACCTTGATAGCCCGCGCCAAAGCGGTGTCTGATCTGAACGCCATGATCACACTTGACGAAGTAGGCGCAATGGCTACGGCAAAACAAATCGATGCCGACCGAAGTGCTGGCAAAACATTGGGTGCCTTGGCCGGCTTACCTATCGTCGTTAAAGACAATATCAACACCAAAGGCATGAAGACAACAGGAGGCACCTACTCGCTTCGCAATTTTCAGCCGGCGACCAATGCACCATCCCTTCAAAAGTTAATCGATGCAGGTGCCATTGTGTTGGGTAAATCCAATTTGCATGAATGGGCCTTTGGCATCACGAGCACCAACTTCACGCTTGGAATCGACCCCATCACAAAGGCCGCCACCCGACCTTGTAAAAACCCCTACGACACGACGCGCGTTTCGGGCGGATCATCTGGCGGAACAGCTGTGGCGGTGGCCACGCGATTTGCGCCCGCAGGCCTTGGAACTGATACAGGCGGATCAACCAGAGAACCCGCATCTTTTTGTGGCATCGCGGGCTTTCGCCCTTCGGTAGGCGATGGCGCAGGCAAAGGTCGCCGTTATGCCGACACAGTGAATGATGCGCTTCCGATCAGCACAACGCGTGACACGGTTGGTCCCATGGCGCGCACAGTGGCCGATTTAGCACTGCTTGATGCAGTGATCACAGGCACCACAACGCCCACTGCAAAAGCACTTAAAGGACTGAAGATTGGTATTCCTGCCAGTTTTTGGGCAGGCTTGGAAGACAATGTCAAAACTGTCGCTACGGCAGCCAAACAAAAATTGGCAGACGCAGGGGTCGTATTTGTCGATGCTGATCTGACTGGCATCATGGCGCTGAACGACTCAATTTCATTCCCAATTGCATTGCATGAACCTGTGGACGCAATTCCCGTCTACCTAGCGGCAAACAAAGCACCCATTAGCACCGTCAAGGAAGTCAGCGATCAATTGGCCAGCCCTGATGTACAAGGCGCATTTGGCGCCATCCTGGGCGATGTGTACGGCGGCGCTTATCCCGATGTGATGTCTACTAAACGCCCAGCACTGCAAAAGCTTTACAAAGACTATTTTGCTTCCATAGGTGTAGAAGCCGTCATGTTTCCCACGACTATTTTGGTTGCACCAAAAATCGATCCCGTCAAGGGATCTGGCACTGTCAACTATACCGTTGGTGGTGTAGAGCAAACAGGCAAAGATACTTTTGGCACCTGTATCAGAAACACTGACCCTTGCACCAACGCTGGCTTACCTAGCGTGTCAATTCCAGCAGGCCTAACGGCTGCGGGAATGCCAGTTGGCATGCAGATCGATGGCCCATTAGGCTCAGACGCAAATTTGCTATCTATCGGTATGGGTATCGAAGAAGTGTGGGGCCCAGTTAAGGCGCCCGCCATCTAAAAAATCCGATTCAGAACAAGTCAGTTAACTTTAACGGCCAAGCGGGTTCAAATCCTCTTGGCCGTCATTTGTATTTGAATTTCCAGAGCCGTTCAAGGGTTACGCTCATCAGAACCTTTTGATTTCTAAAGCGTGAAACTCGGGGAAAACCTGAGGATAATAGATTTTATCCATTACACCAAGATGTCTATCCTGTAGCGAATGAACAATGCATACGACGTCCGAGGTGGCAACGCCCACCACATGTACCACCCCATGATCGATCCCAAGGTGGTTCAGGCCTATCCACCTTTGATTGTGGACCGAGCGGATGGTGTGTACATCTTTGACATTGATGGCAAGCGCTATTTGGACACCGTCGCATCTCTATGGAATGTCAATGTGGGACATAACCGCAGAGAAGTCATTGATGCCATCAAAACTCAACTAGACAAACTGGCCTACTACTCCACATTTCAGAACACATCCAACCCGCCAGCCATCGAACTCTCGATGAGATTGATGGACATGTTCAAGCCAGAAAAGATGAGCAAAGCATTTTTCTCATCGGGCGGGTCAGATGCGATCGAAACTGCACTCAAATTAGCACGGCAATATTGGAAGTTGGTGGGACAACCCAACAGACACCAATTTATTTCACTGAAGTGGGGATATCACGGTGTTCATTTTGGCGGAGCTTCGATCAACGGCAATCCGATGTTTCGAAATGCATACGAGCCCTTGTTGCCAGGTTGCCATTTAACTGAAACACCCTATACCTATCGCAATCCTTGGAATGAAAGCAATCCCGAGAAGCTTTCCAAGCTGTGCTTGAATGAACTTTCAGATCTGATTCAGAAAATTGGTGCTGGCAACATTGCCGCTCTGGTTGCCGAACCCGTGCAAGGCGCTGGCGGTGTCATCGTACCTGATGCCAGTTATTGGCCTGGCATGCGGAAATTGCTAGATGAGCATGGCATCTTGTTGATCAGCGACGAAATTGTGACCGGATTTGGTCGAATTGGTGCGCTTTGTGGTGCGCGTGCATGGGGCGTTGCACCCGACATCATGGCCATGGCGAAGGGCATTAACTCTGGGTATGTACCTTTGGGTGCTACTTTGGTCAACGAACGAGTTGCCAGCGCTTGGGAACAACCTAACGTACCTGCCGCCATGATGCATGGCTACACTTATTCCGGCCATGCGTTGGCGTGTGCATCTGCCAATGCCAACTTAGACATTGTGACTCGCGAGGACTTACCTGGCAACGCACATCACGTGGGAACTTATTTTCAGGAATCTTTGCAGCAATTGATGAAGTTTTCACATGTGGGCGAAGTAAGAGGCAAAGGACTCATGGCTGCCGTTGAATTAGTGACTGACCGTGTTACCAAAGAAATGCTTTTGCCACCCTCACCTTATATACAAACTCTGGTGGGCACTGCCCGGCGTGAATGTGGAATGATTCGAGTTCAAGGCAATCGACTGATTTTGTCGCCGCCTTTGGTTTTCACTCATGCACACGTCGACGAAACATTGAGAATTTTGAACATTGCTTTTTCTGCAGCAGAAAACATCTAAAACACACTTTTTCAACCTAAGGAGTTACAAATGAACGCACGCATCCGCATTTTGTCATTGGCTTTCTTGAGCATCGTGGCAACACTACCAAGCTTGGCACAAGATAAATGGCCAAGCAAACCCATTGAGATCATTTACCCCTATCCTCCAGGCAATGAAATGGATGTCGTGACACGATTATTAGCAGAGGGCATGAGCAAAAGATTGGGTGTGCCAGTTCAAGTAATCAACAAACCTGGAGGTGGTGGTGTTGTGGGTTTTGCAGAAATGACCAGAGCGAAACCTGACGGCTATACCATAGGTACTTGGACACCAGGACCCGGTATTTCACAAATTGTTGCTGGCAACACGCCTTACAAAATGAGTGACTACCAATCCGTAGGCGGTATGTTGATCAACGACTTTGTACTCGCAGCACGAGGCGATATTCCGGCTAACAATCTCAAAGAATTCGCCGCGTGGGCCAAGAAGAACGGCAAGCCCGTCATTATTGCCAGCTACGCACCCGCTGCAGTGCCTGCTCTGATTGCGGCAAAAATAGCAAAGAGAGATGGCTGGCCCTACAAGGTTGTTTCATTTCCCAATCCTACTATCAAGGAGCTTATTGCAGGTGATGCTGATCTCTCCACTGCAGGTGCGGAAGGCGCATTGAGTTATGCCAAAGCCGGCCAAACTAAAATTTTGTCGGCATGGGGTCCTGATCGCAACCCTAACTATCCAAACGCTGCAACACCGAAGGAAGAGGGCTACGGCGAGTTGTTTACTTGGGGTGGCATGGCGGCTCCAGTGGGTGTCCCCAAAGACATCATCAACAAACTCTCCAGCGTGATGATGGAGGCCTTGAAAGATAAGCCCGTACAAGACCAATTAAAAAAATCAGGCATTCCTGGACTTCCAATGACAGCAGATCAAATGAGCAAAAGAGTGGCTGACGACAGCAAATGGATTTCAGAGCTAATGACTGAATTGGGAATGACGAAAAAGTGATGTCAAACAAGCTAACAGGGCTAGGTTCGTGGCCATGGGATAGGTGGCTTCTACTAGCTTTGTCATGCGCAGCACTTTGTATCTGGCAACTATCGCCCCTCCAAATTCAGCCTTATCCTCACAATGCAAATTGGTTTGAATCGGCTGCGCTTTTTCCAAAACTTTCTTTGCTGATCGTGGCTGTTGGTGGTTTGTTTGAAATCTACCAGAGACGACACCAAAGTGAATCTGGTGAGTCTGAAGAACTTGATTCCAGCGCAGTCGACATTCGCGATGCCATCGCCATGTTGGTTGCATTTGGAATTTATATGCTGGCCGTCCCTGTGGTCGGCTACCTTGTCAGTACCCTCGCTTTTCTGTTGGTAGGATGTTGGCTTCTGAAATTTGAACGACGCACTAGCCTTCTTTTGGCCTTCTCACTGTCCTTCATCATGTGGGTCATCTTTGTGCAAATTCTCAAGGTTTACTTTGGGCACAGTTGGCTTTTTTAAACATGGAGTTCATTGACGCACTTGCTAGTGGATTCTCATCATTGGGAAGTCCTCCCATTGCCATTGCACTTTTAATTGGCGCTGCTTTGGGCATTGTGGTTGGTGTATTACCTGGCGTTGGCCCAGGCGTCACCATTGCGGTGCTGCTGCCTTTCACCTATGGCATGGCCCCTTTAGGTGGTATATCGCTTTTACTAGGTGTTTATTGCGGCGCATTTTATGGCGGCGCCGTCACCTCCATCTTAATTCGCACGCCTGGCGAAGCGTCATCCATCATGACCATGTTCGATGGTTACCCATTAGCAAAACAAGGACAGGCTCAACGCGCCCTTTCGCTGGCGTTCATGTCTGCCTTTGTGGGGGGCATTGCAAGTGCCTTGTTACTTGGATTGGTGGCCAGACCCATGGCTGGTTTTGCTGCGAAATTTGGTGCTGCAGAAAACGTGATGGCCATCTTGTTGGCCGCTGTATGCGTTGGCAAAGCTTATCGCCGCCAGTTTCCAGCAGCCATGATGATGATGGGGTTCGGATTTTTTTTGGCCACTGTAGGTATAGATCCCAACTCAAATGAACAACGTTTCACATTTGGCATTCCAGGGATGTTAAGCGGCATTCCGTTGGTACCTGTGGCGGTAGGATTGTTTGGAATGGCGCAAGCCCTGGTCATGGTAAGTTCACCAGTCCCGCAATTTGATGCGTCGCTCATTAAATCAGCAGGTCTTTCTTGGCGAGGTTTTTTAGAGCCTTTTCGATATCCCAAGGCCATGTTGAAAGGGCTACTCTTAGGCTCTGGCATTGGTGTTCTGCCCGCAGTTGGCGCCGCCTTGTCCACTTCACTTGCTTATTTTTGGGCGCAGCAAGGCGCCAAAGACCCCACACCATTTGGCCAAGGAAACCCCGAAGGCATTGTGGCTGCTGAGTGTGCCAACAACTCAAACTCGGGAGGGGCCATGATTACGGTACTCACCTTGGGCATTCCTGGCGATGCCATCACGGCCATCATCATGGGCGTATTTGTTGTTCATGGCATTGTTCCTGGCCCTTCTTTGTTTACAGACCGGCCCGAAATCATCAATGGTGTTTTAGCCTCATTATTGGTTATCAACTTCGTCATCTTGGGTTTGCTAATTTTGACGGTCAAACCCCTCGCTCGATTAGCCTATGTGAATCCTAGAATTTTGGGACTAATCATTTTGGCATTGAGTTTTGTTGGATCCTATTCAGCGGCAAACTCAATGTACTACGTGATCATCACCGCTATTTTTGGCGTGTTCGGCTTGGTCTGTGCCAGAGCAAAAATTCCAACGATTCCCCTCATTTTGGGAATGGTCATGGGCGATACATTGGAGGCTTCATTGCGGCAATTACTAGGTCGAAGCGATGGCTCTCTTGAACCCTTCATCACAAGGCCTGTGTCACTTGCAATGCTCATTGCAATTTTGCTTATTTTATTTTGGCCATTGTTAATGGGTTTGACAAAGCGCCTTAAGAACCCAAACGTCTGACTGCACATGAGCCAGCACACCAAAGAAAATTCTCCAGATGAAATCTGGATCAATGGCACTGTTCTGACATTGGACTCTGAGCACCCCCAAGCAGAAGGCCTGTCCATCTTGAACGGAAAAGTTGGCTTTACCTGCTACGGCTTTCCAACCACTCAGGTCTTTGCCATTGAATAGATTTTTCCAATTTCCTTCTTGGGCTTGTATGGAAAAAGCAAGTAGGAAAAGGAGAAAACTTGCTAAAAAACGAGACTGCATGAAATCTTGGGTTTAATGTTTGCTTGGAGCTTCACAGTTGTGTGCACCAAATTGAAATCAAGATACAAAATCTAGTTGATGTGTTGCTAGTCCAAACCTGAGGAGTGGTGAGGATTTTTTTGAATTGCCACAGAAAGCGTCATCCGTTTACTACTTTTGTGCATGCTTGATTTCAATACCAAAGGAAAAGTTTTCATTACCTGCAAGGATCGTTCGGTGACTTACCTCGAGCAGGAAGTGCGTGAATTGGGTTTCATCCCCGCAGCAGTCACGCGTACAGGCATTGAAGTGCTTGCCTCGCTCGAAGAGTGCATGGATCTCAAC
>OFQS01000015.1_pt1 | contig 38961 bp, 36 predicted proteins | sample 1542861 | NCBI WGS metagenome assembly OFQS01 (sample SAMN05442518, study PRJEB24371) | freshwater metagenome | isolation source: Freshwater Lake | place: Canada: Niagara | collected 2012-08-03 | reverse complement strand
TGAAATGGCAGACACGCAGGTCTTAGGAACCTGTGCTTCGGCGTGTGGGTTCAAGTCCCACCTCCCGCACCAGTTGTTTTTACTTTAAACCTACGGAAGGCTACGGGTATGGCAGATAAAAACTTTCTATCGTGGGTAGGTTTTAAAGGTGAAGATGAAAGTAAACCTGCACCAACACAAAATGCATTAGAGAGAATTCGCGAATTAGAAAGTCAACTAAACGACCTTAGATCTCGCCGTGACATTACCGGCTTAAGCCGCGAAGAGTTTGAAATATTGGCAACTGAGACTGCCATGGCAATGATTAAGTCTGCTCAAGCCCGCGAAGCAAAAGCTAATACAGCAGTGCAACGTCTTGTTAATGAAACAAATAGAAACAGCAAAGAAAAATTAGAAGCTGCTGAATCTAAAGCTAAAAGTATTCTTACATCTGCTGAGTCACGTGGGCGTAAATACATTTCAGCGGCTGAAGATGATGCTGCTGATTTAATCTCAACAGCTGAAGGTGAAGCAGATTCAATTCTTAATGAATCAGCAAGAAATGCGGCTCAAATTGCATCTGCTGCTAAACGAGATGCGCAAAAATTAATTGAAAATGCGGGCAGAAGCATTCTTGACTACCGTTCATGGTTATCTTCTGCAATCTCTGAGGCTGAGCGGCTGCACCGTGCTCAAAATTCATCCCTTAATGCTGCTGAAAATGCTATTCAAGAATCAAGGCAGAAACTAAAGCATGCATTTGATCGTCTATCTCAACTTCAAATGGATATTAATGCCAACTTAGATGCTGAAAATAAGCCAGTGGCAAAAACTTTTGTAGTAGGTGCGGGCAAGAGAGCAGCTGCAGCGGCAGCAAGAAAACAGAAGGCCGCTAATAGCAAAAAATCTACAAGTAAGAAGCCTGTAAGTAAGAAAAAGAAGAAGTAACTAAGTTAAGTTTGAGTTAGCAAAGCTAAACCTTTCTAACTAACAGAAAAATACTATGAGTACAAAAAATACTGATATTAAAAAGAGTACCCGCCATATTTCATCAATTGATGGTTTGCGAGCAATCGCGGTAACTGCGGTTGTGCTCTACCACTTAGGTATCTCCTGGATTCCAGGTGGCTTCTTAGGTGTTGACTTATTTTTTGTAATATCTGGATATGTAATAACTAGATTAATCCTTGACTCGATTAATCAATCAAGTGCACTTGATTTACGTGCTTTCTACGCCGCACGTATTCGCAGGATTTACCCTGGTTTTTTGTTTATGGTTATCTCTACGATTATTTTTATCGGAGTATGGGCGCCGGAGGCTATAAAAAGATTTTTATCTGATCTTCCTTATGCTTTATCTGGCACAATTAATTGGGCATTAGTTGCTCGTAATCAAGATTACTTTGAAACAATTGGCAGACCACCTCTACTGCAGCACACCTGGTCACTAGCGGTTGAACTACAGTTTTATCTTATTTGGCCGATTATTTTGTTAACAGTTTTAAAGTACTTTGGTAAAAAAAATGTCGCTCGCATTGCTTTAATTATCGCAATTATTTCAGGCACTATATTATTTTTAGTCTCTCTTCAGTTAGATCAAGCTAACTCCGCTAAAGTTAGCCATATTTACTTTGGAACAGATACTCACTCTCTTGGTTTATTTCTTGGTTCTGCTTTAGCAGTTTCTTGGATTCCTCAAAATCTTTCTGCAAATATTACAAAGCGGGCGCAAGATGTAATCGATGGAATTGGAGTAGTTGGCCTACTTGGATTAATCTCAACATTTTTATTTATTGATGAATCAAATGCCAGTCTTTATCAAATCGCTTTCCCATTAGCTGCAATATTTGGTTGCTTAGTCATAATTTCACTAGTCCACCCTGCATCTAGATTTGCTCCAATAATTAGTACCCCGCCCTTTCGATGGATAGGCCAGCGAAGTTATGGCATCTATATCTGGCACTGGGTAATTTTTCAGGTAACAAGACCTTCCGTTGATTTATCTGGTGAGACTTGGGCGCTCTACTTAGCACGAGTTTTATTGGTTTTAGCCTTAGCTGATATCTCACTACGTTGGGTTGAAATACCTTTCAGGCAAGGTCATGTGCAAACCTGGTTTAGAGGAATGAAGTATCGCTCATCAAAAGAAAGAGTTCGCCAACAGATTTCAGTCCTAGTATCAATAATTGCAGTATTAGCAGTTACAACATCAATTTCAGTTAGCGCTATTAATAAATCTAATCAAATTTCCCAGGTAATTAATGAGGAATTAACTGATCAAGAGGAATCACCAGTTGATCTAGGTAGCACTACTGGGTTGTGGGTAACTGGGGACAGCGTAATTTTAGGAATCCGAAGCAAATTAGAGAACAAGGAACATATCTCTTTAGTTAACGCCAGAGTTGGCCGGCAAGCCCCAGAGCTACTAGCAGTTATGCGGGTAGATCAAAGCTCTGTGCCATCTTCGCCAGTTATTTTTAACCTTGGTAACAATAATGCATTATCTGAACAAACTGTGGTGGAAATATTTGAAGTGATTAAAAATCAACCTCAAATAATTGTTGTTAACACTGCAGTTCCAAGGCCATGGCGTGATTCAAATAATGCAATTATTTCTAAGGTGGCATCTAATTATGCAAATGTTAAGTTAGTTGATTGGTATCAAATTTCCAAAGATAGACCTGAATTATTTGCACCAGATGGTGTGCACCTAAGCCCTATGGGATCAGATGTTTATGTTGATCTAGTTTTAAGTGTTTTAGTTAAACAGTAGAAATTCATTACAAATAAATCAGCCCCCAATTTCTTGGGGGCTGATTTAATTACTTAATTACTTTAAGACCAGCTACCTGGTAGTCCGTGAATTTTTCCATCGACTACTTCACCATCTGAGTAAACAGTTGAGACCTGAACTTGTGCCCAGCCCTCATCCCCACTCTTAGTGATCTGTTGCTTAAATTGTGTTGCTGGAACAGTTGCAACTAGTTTCCACTCACCTGCACCATTGGCGCGAAGTGAAACGTTATATCCAGTAATTCCTTCAGAAGCAGCAGGGGCTTTCCAATTTACAGTTGCACCTTCTGCGTTATATAAAGAAACAATTCCTACTGGAGCTTCGTAATTACCAATTGGTGCACCAGTTGGCTCTGCACTAGGGGCAGTAGTAGGTGCTTCACTTTCAGATGCAGCAGGTGTTGGCGTAACAGTTGTTGCCTCATTAGATGAGTTCTGTGAGATAACTACAACTGCTAAAACTAAAATTCCAACTACAACTGCGGCAACAATTCCTTTAGAAGAACCGCTGTCACTACTCTTGCTACTAGATTTTGTTGAATAGCCACCACCTGAAGCAGGTCTTGGTGTTGTTGAAATTGTGGAAACAGAAGACCTTGATGAACCACTTACTGGTACTGCAGGTATTGAATAGCGAACTGATGCTTTTTTAGAACGCTTGGCGCTCTTCTTAACAGCACGCTTTACTGAACTGCGCTTAGCAGTTTTCTTAACAGAACGCTTTGCTGAACTGCGCTTAGCAGTTGATCGCTTTGCTGCTTTTTTCTTTGCGGCCACTTATAACTCCTTAAAATCGTTGCTCTGATTATTTGATAGTTTAAATAATTCTCCAGGGGAGGATGCAGTAAGGATACAACATCAACGCTTATTTTTAGTTGAACAAATCAGAGGTGATCTCGCAAAAATGGCGCAATCGCTCGTAAAGCAATGCCGCGATGGCTAACCTCATCCTTCACCCTTGGAGGTAGTTGTGCCAATGATTGATCAAATTGATCTGGTGAGAATATCGGGTCATAGCCAAACCCTGCGCTACCAATTGGTTGAGTAAGAATTTGACCAGATAAAACCCCTAGCTCATCTTTTTCTAGAAAAGATGAATCTAAATTTTGCCGACAAAATGCCACAACCGATCTAAATTGTGCACCTCGCGATCCCTTAGGTACATCTTTTAATTCTTCTAGTGCTTTATTTATATTTGCCAGATCTCTCATTTTTGAATCCACGCCTTCATACCCTGCCCACCTGGCTGAATAAACCCCTGGCTGCCCGCCTAGTGCATCAATAAATAAACCACTGTCATCAGCAAGAGCTGGTAATTTACTAAATTCACAGATTGCCTTTGCTTTAAGCCTTGCGTTCTCATTTAATGTTTTTCCACTCTCAACCACCTCTGGCATGTCAGGAAAATCAGCCAAACCTAAAACTTTAACATTAGGTGTGAATTCTGAAAGTAATCTTTCAAACTCTGCTATTTTGCCAGTGTTTTTTGTAGCAAGAACTATTTTGCGCATTTTAAATACTAGTGAACAAAAGTAATTACTTTGCTAACGCATCTGCTTGAAGTTTTGTAAGTTGCTTACACCCAGCAGCGCCTAAATCTAATAATTGATTTAGGAGTGTGCGATCAAAAGGTTCACCTTCAGCAGTTCCTTGTACTTCAATAAAATTGCCATCTCCTGTACAAACAATATTCATATCTGTTTGAGCGTTCACATCTTCTTCATAACAAAGATCAAGAATGGGCTCACCATTAATTATCCCAACTGATACTGCAGCAACTGAACTTGTAAGAGGTTTAGCACTATCTGAAATATGTCCTTTTCCTTTTGCCCAAGAGATAGCATCTACTAAGGCAACGTAGGCACCAGTTATTGCAGCAGTTCGAGTTCCACCATCTGCTTGTAAAACATCACAATCAAGCACAATTGTGTTCTCACCTAATGCTTTCATATCAACTATGCCACGAAGTGATCTACCAACTAATCTTGATATCTCCTGTGTTCGCCCACCTAATTTTCCTTTAACACTTTCGCGATCTGATCGCGTATGAGTAGCTCTTGGCAACATTGCATATTCACTTGTTACCCAGCCTTCACCCTTACCAACTAACCATCTAGGAACTCCTGGCGTGAAGGATGCGACACAAAGCACTCTGGTATTACCAAACTCAACTAGTACTGATCCTTCAGCATTATTTAGCCAATTACGCGTGAATTTAATTACTCGCAGCTGATCATTAGATCTGCCATCTACCCTACTCATAACACCCCTTTGTATTGTTAAATTTTACTTGTAACTGAAACTACTTCAGGACCTAAAAATCTTTTAGCTAAGGCGGTGAATCTATCGGTATCTGCTGTGGCAACAAAGCGGTGTGAGACTTTAGCTGCGCCAGAATTTAATAGATTATTTTCAACTAGGGTTCGATAAAGGTCTTTAGCTGTTTCCTCCGCACTAGAAACTAGCGTCACATCATTTCCCATAACATATGAGATTACTCCAGTTAGTAATGGGTAATGAGTACAACCCAAAACTAAGGTATCGATATCTGCCTCCTGCATACTCTTTAAATAATCCTGGGCAATCTTGGTAATCTCATCTCCACTAGTTTTGCCCGACTCAACAAACTCAACAAATAATGGACAAGCTTTGGCGGTAATTTGTAATTGTGGGGCAGCTGCAAATGCATCTAAGTAGGCTTTAGATTCGATAGTTGCAACGGTGCCGATTACTCCAACCTTGCCAGAACGAGTTGCCGATACTGCCCGTCTAACTGCTGGCTGAATAACTTCAATAACTGGGATCCCATATCGCTCTCTGGCATCTCTAAGCATGGCCGCACTTGCAGTATTGCAAGCAATTACAATTGCTTTAACTCCGGCCTTAACTAATTCATCCATAATCTCAAGTGCGTAGCTTCTAACCTGGGCTAAAGATTTTGGTCCATACGGACCGCGCGCGGTATCGCCAATATAAAGAATTGATTCACCAGGAAGTTGATCAATTATCGCCCGGGCTACTGTTAAACCGCCAACGCCTGAATCAAATATTCCAATTGGGGCATTATTTGTATTCATCATGTTTTGCGTCATTTGTGTAAGTGTAAATGCCCTGCAGAAATATCTATAAAGCATTGATATCTCCTATAAATGTCCGATTTACACCGGTTTAACATAAAAATTACTTAAAAATTAGGGTGAAATTGGGTGGAATTGGCTTGCTCCACTAGCCGGTAACCACCACCCTATACCCAAGCAATTAATCGTCGCTTTCATATGGAGCTACGAAGAATTGCTGGCTTATATCCAAAAGGGTGTGAGCAAACTAAATGCCTATGGAGGCTTATTTAGATGAATTCAATAATGCTATCTGCAGACCAATTCGGAATCGTATACAACATCCTTTCATTTGGACTTGTATCGATGCTTGCCTGCACAATCTATACATTAGTTTCACAGTCACGAGTACTTCCTAAATACCGTACTGCCCTAGTTATGTCATCAATGGTTACATTCATTGCGGCATACCACTATTGGAGAATTTTCAATTCATTTGATGATTCTTATGCTGGCGGTGCAGTAAAAGTTGGAACCGGAAAAGGTGACTTCAACGAGGCATACCGTTATGTTGACTGGATCCTTACCGTACCTCTTCTTCTAGTAGAGGTAGTAGCAGTATTAGCTCTTGCTAAAGCAGCGGCTTCTTCATTAATCAACCGCCTAGTACCAGCATCTGCTGCAATGATCGCACTTGGTTACCCAGGTGAGATTTCAACAGATAACAACACCAAGGTTCTATGGGGTGTTCTTTCAACAATACCTTTCCTATACATTCTTTACGTATTGTTCGTTGAGCTTTCAAAGTCTCTAGATCGTCAACCAGCAGGAGTTGCAGCAACCATTGGTCGCTTGCGCTTGCTTTTGATCGCAACATGGGGCGTTTACCCAATTTCATACCTACTACCAATTCTTGGTCAATCAGCAACAGATCCGGGCGCATTTGTTAATCGCCAGATCGGTTACACAATTGCCGACGTATTGGCGAAGTGCGTATTTGGTCTAACAATCCTAAAGATTGCAAGGATGAAATCCGTAGCAGAAGGAATGAAGGACGATCACTAATCGTCTGATTTAATTAGAAAGCGGGGCCAGATAATGGCCCCGCTTTTTTTATGCCTTAGATTTACTTTATAAGTGGCTAATTAAGCTCTCTTGAATTGAACCTAACCAGAAATAGACCGCAAAAAGTGGTTTTTGCCGATCACTATTTTTCATCTTTTCATACTCGGCAAAACTATCTGTTTTTATATCTAACCTAACCGCAAGGGCAAGGCGCAGATCATTAATTGCAATTAACCACTGAGTTGGATCAGTTACTGCAATATCTGCCTTAGGTAATTCATGATCTACTGGAAAAACCAACTGCTCCCTTAAATACATTAGATGGGTTTGTTTTACTAGCCTAAGTGAACTCTCCGTGTATTTGCGAAACTCTGCAGCACTTTCTGGATCTACATAAGCGTCTGGTAATAATCTGCGAAGAACAGGATCCTCTGGTTGTTCAATTCTAGATTCAAGATTTCCAATAGATGCAGCCATTAATTGCGCAAATGGATCATCAGATTGGTAATGGTGAGTGAAATTACGCTCTCCCAATAATTCAAGTAATTGTTCAACAAGATTAATTAATATATGTAACTCATCATTGCTAAGTGCAACTGATAAATCACCTTCCTGCAAGGATCCCTTAAACTCGCCCATGATCATCTCTTTGTAATGTTGCCCAGAGCCCATGCTCATGTAGTTGTTGAACTGCCCGTTCCATCTCTTCTCTAGTGCCTGATGCAACGACTGCTTTTCCTTCAGTGTGGACCTGCATCATTAATTTATGGGCTTTCTCTTTTGAAAAGTTAAATAATTTAATAAAAACATAAGTGACATAATTCATTAAATTAACTGGATCATCCCAAACAATGGCTACCCAGAGATTATCAAAAAACTTACTTAAATCTAACTCTTCATCCAATTGGGTCTGGGAGCTCATGGGTGAATTATCTAACTAAAATGGTTATCTCATCACTAATTGCGGCAGTATTTTTTTCACCCGCTGAGATTACTACTTGATATGTAGCAAGCCCGGTGGTTGCCGCCTTGATCTCAAAGGAGAAGCCGCCACTAGCATCGGTAATAAATTCACCAAGTGGTTTCATATTTTGCTTAACGACTAATTTGATACCAGCAACCTTAGGTAAGACTTGGCCATAAACCATATAGCTTGTGGCGACTTTGATTGAGGCTGGTAGAGATAAGGAAACATTTGGCACAACTGAGATCACTTTCTCAATAGTTTTTCCTTCAGTCCGCTCCCAACTGCCTTCTGAAACTAATCTAATCTGACTTTTTTGGCCAAGGATGACTGGAACTGCAATCACACCAGCTAAGTCAGTAACACCTGCAGATAATGTGCGCCAGTTATTATCACTACTATTTTTAATCTCAAACCTGACATTAAGGGCTGGTACTGGGGTTTTATCTGGCAGCTTAAATGTGCCAGTTAAGTTAAAAGTTGAGCCATAACCAATCTCTTCAAGATCTGTAGAAAGTGTTCCAATTACTTGATCAGGTGCAATAGATTTTGCGATATCTCTAACAGCAGTAATTGCTGCAGTATTTTCCATCCCAAAGGTCCAAACGGCTATTCCACCTAGGCGGTATTTTCCAACTAAATTAGTTCTAGCAGCGTAGCTTCGCTCATCTGGATACCAAACCGTTCGAGAGGCTGTGCAGAAACTAGCTGAGTTAGTTGGATCTACATAGGTTTTCTTATAAGTAAAAGTTGATTCAGCATTTGTGGTGTTATAAGTAGGTAATGCATTATTACTTGCAGCAAGATTTGGTGCTTCCCTCATTACAACTGCAGCTTTAGCGCCAACTACAACTGATGATGTGAAATCTTTTGGACAAACACCTTCAACTTTAGTTATCCAGTCTCTGCCATAACCTGGAATTCCTAAAAACACTTTTGATGCTGGCATTTGAGTAATTGCATACTTAACGCCATCTTCTGTCCATGGCAGTGGTCCAATTGGACCTGGTGATGTAGTTGAGAAGTCATAAGCCATTATTCGGAGTCGATCAATTAATGGTCCTATTTCTGCCCATGAATAAATCCAATTTCCAGCACGTTTAGTTTCAGGTGCAAAATCAGGTGGTGTAGTAACTGATAAAAGTTTTCCTTGATCATGTAGAGCAGTTGAAAGCTCTTTAATAAATGCGATCCAATTTGGTTTCAGTGCTGCCCAACTTGATCTGCCATCTTGGGTATAAAAAGTTTCAAAATCTAAATCAATACCATCATAATTATATTTAAGAACTAGTGCCTTAATTGTTTGCACAATATTACTTCTTGAAGTTGGGTTTGCTAGAAGATTTGCTAAGACAAACTTTTTATTATCATCAGTAATGGTTGGTAGTAGCAAGATTCCATTTGCTTTTAACCTGGCAATTACTTGCTCTTTTGGTGTGGTGTACTTACCGAGGGCGTACTTATCTTTTATAGAACTCGCACCGGTTAAGCCATACCAAAATGGTGAGATGTCTCTAATTAAATCTAAATTACCCTCAACAGTTGGCAGATTCCTTGCTAAAGAATAATCAGGTAGCCAGCCGGAGAGTATTTTTCTTGGTGGATTGTTAGCATTTGCTGGTGAAAGAGTTGAGAGCAGAAAAGTGAGCGCAGTAGTAATTATTAATAATTTACGCGATCCCATGAATTTTAGGGTATCGGTTTTATCTGAGAATTTACTTTAAGCGCGCAAAAATTTCTTTACATGTTGGACAGATTGGAAACTTCTGCGGATCACGGTTTGGAATCCATTTCTTTCCACACAAAGCACGAACTGATTTACCAGTAACAGCAGATTCAGTGATCTTGTTCTTATCTACATAATGTGAGAATCGCTCATGATCACCATCTTCAGTGCTTGCGAGTGATTCCTTCTCAAGAACTCCACCTTTGCTTGATTTACCGCGTAAATCATCTAGGAAACCCATGGGTAAATCTTAATCAGATTTTATCGCCTACCATTTACCAATGAGTCAGCCGCTGAAGGACCTTCTACGCACCTCAGATCTTTCTGCATCCGATATTGAGTTGCTGCTAGGAACTGCCAGCAAGTTTGCCGATAAACCGCTTTGGGCTAAAAAAACATTAGCTAGAAAAACAGTTGCTATTTATATGACCAAGTCATCAACTCGAACCAGATTGGCCTCAGAAACTGCCGTAGCACATCTTGGTGGATCACCAATCTTCTTAAGAGGAGATGATCTACAAATAGGTCGAGGTGAAACCATCTCCGATACTGCAAAAATTATTTCAGGATTTTGTAGCGCTTTAATTGTAAGAACTTTTGCGCAATCAGATGTTGATGAGTTAGGTAAATACGCCACTATCCCAGTAATTAACGCACTTACAGATGATGATCATCCAACTCAATTACTTGCCGATTGGCTAACAATTAGAGAAAACTTTGGTAAAGATATAAAAAAACGTAAGTTTGTTTATATTGGAGATGGTAATAATGTTGCAAATGCTTGGTTAATTATGGGTGCCACAATGGGAGCACATATCGTGGTGGCAACTCCGGCTGGCAAATGGGCGCCAAAATCTTCAGTTGTTGATCAGGCAAATAAAATTGCCAAAAAATCTGGTGGCAAAATTGAAGTCATAACTGATCCAAAAGCTGCTGCACAAGATGCCAGTGTTATCTATACCGATGTTTGGATGTCCATGGGAGATTCAGAGGCAGATCGGGCTGAAAAAACTTCCGCACTTTCATCCTTTGCAGTCACAAATGATTTAATGAGATTGACCACAAAAGATTCAATCTTTATGCACTGCCTACCAGCACATCGTGGTGAAGAGGTAGCAGCTGATGTAATAGATGGGCCAAAATCCGTAGTTTGGCGTCAGGCATTTCATCGCCGAACAACTATTCAAGCCCTGCTATACCATCTAACTAGAGGTGATTTAAAAGGTAATAAATAGGGTGAAGGTTAGGTAAAGTTAGCGAATGCGTATTGCCGTTCCAAGAGAAATTAAATCAGGTGAAAAACGTGTGGCGTTAGTCCCTGACATTATTTCCAAACTCACAAAAGCAGGTCTTGAAGTTGTAATTGAATCTGGCGCAGGAGTTGCTGCGCAATATTCAGATAAACAATTTATTGATGCTGGAGCTCAGGTTAAATCAACTGATGTAATAGCAGATGCTGATGTAGTTCTATCTGTTCAGCCCTTAAATCCTGCGCAGATGAAAACACTTAAAAAAGGTGCAATTACAATCTCTTTTTTATCCCCTACAGGCTCTGCTGATTCAATTGAGGCTGCAATTTCGGCCGGAGTTACTGCGATTTCACTTGAAATGGTGCCAAGAATTTCTAGAGCGCAATCAATGGATGCCCTTACCTCACAAGCATTATGCGCTGGCTATAAAGCATCTTTAGTTGCAGCTGAGTTATCACCAAAGTTTTTCCCACTACTTATGACTGCAGCTGGCACTATTACTCCAGCAAAAGTAGTTGTATTAGGAGCAGGAGTAGCTGGATTACAAGCAATTGCTACTGCTAAAAGATTAGGCGCAGTTGTATCAGCCTATGATGTTAGACCAGCCTCAGCTGATGAGGTTAAATCAATGGGTGCAAAATTTATTACTTTAGAACTTGAAGCATTAGAAGGTGCTGGTGGTTACGCCAGAGAGATGACTGAAGAGCGCGCTAATAAACAAAGGGAATTACTTACTCCTTATATTTCAGCAGCTGATGTTTTAATTACAACCGCTGCTGTACCAGGGCGAACTGCGCCACGATTAGTAACAGCTGCGATGATTTCTCATATGGCTCCTGGTTCAGTTGTAGTTGATTTAGCTGCCGAAAGTGGTGGAAATGTGGAAGGCTCAGTTGCTGGTGAAATTATTACTACCAGTGCTGGGGTAAGGATCTGGGGCGCAAAAGATGTACCAAGCCAATTAGCATTTCACGCCTCAATGTTATTTTCACGAAATGTAGTAAACCTTCTACTGCTTATGAGTAAATCAGTGGACGGTAAGCCAACTGGTGTAATTGAACCTGATTTTTCAGATGAGATTATTGATTCTGCAACTCTGACGCATAATGGAATAAAAAGAGAGAAGGGTAAGTAATGGCCTCTGAATTAATGAGCAATGAAATTGCATTACTTGCAATCTTTTTATTATCTGTCTTCGTTGGATTTGAGGTAGTTTCAAAGGTATCAACAACCTTGCACACCCCACTTATGAGTGGTGCAAATGCAATTCATGGAGTTATTTTAGTTGGCGCGATTGTGGTGGCAGATCATGCTGAGACAAATCTTGAATTAGGACTAGCCCTGGCAGCCGTTATTCTGGCAACAATTAACATGGTGGGCGGCTTTGTTGTAACTGATCGAATGCTGCAAATGTTTAAAGGAAAGCCAAAGTCTAAGAAAGATTCAGGTGAAGGCAAATGAGCCGTAACCTCTATGACTTAATTGGCCTAGCAGCTGGTATCTGTTTCATTTTAGCTTTAAAAGGTTTGTCCTCACCAAAATCAGCGCGCAGGGGAAATCTAATTGGCGCAGTTGGCGCAACTGTTGCAACGGTAATTGTTTTCTTTTATGCCAATGAAGGTAAAGCATTAAATAATCAAACCCTGATTTTGGCTGCAATTGCTTTTGGTACCTTAGTCGGCGTTCCAGCTGCACGTAAGGTGCAGATGACTCAGATGCCACAACTAGTAGCACTCTTTAATGGTGTTGGTGGTGGAGCAGCTGCTTTAGTAGCAATTGTTGAGTACTTAAAACTTGGAGATACAGCATCTACAGCAGTTGTTATAGCAACAGTATTTACCGTAATTGTGGGATGCGTATCTTTTTCTGGCTCAATTATTACCTTCTTAAAATTACAAGAAATAATGACAACAAGGCCAGTTATATTTCCACTGGGCCGACAAATAATCGCACTGACCTTAGTTGGCGTATTAGTAAGTGGTGGTTGGGTTATCTCAGCCGGTGGCACTACTCCACTATTAGTAAATGGCTTACTTTCATTATTATTTGGTGTTCTCTTTGTATTACCTGTAGGTGGAGCAGATGTTCCAATTGTTATCTCACTACTTAATGCATTTACTGGTTTAACAGTTGCCGCCTCTGGTTATGTTCTACAAACTACTTTATTGATTGTGGCTGGAACATTAGTTGGTGCCTCTGGCACAATTCTTACTAGATTAATGGCAGATGCCATGGGTAGATCTTTATTTGGAACTTTATTCGGCGCCTTTACCGCTAAAGCTCAAGCTAGTGTTGGTGAAACGGAAGCTCGCCCAGTTAAATCTGGCTCACCTGATGATGTAGCAATACTTCTTAATTACGCCCAACGTGTTGTAATTGTGCCCGGTTTTGGATTAGCAGTTGCTCAAGCACAGCACACGGTAAGAGAGTTAGCAGATTTATTAGCGTCAAAAGGTGTTGAAGTTGCTTATGGAATTCACCCAGTTGCAGGTCGTATGCCAGGGCATATGAATGTTTTACTTGCCGAAGCAAATGTTCCATATGAACAATTAGTTGAGATGGAAGAGATTAATCCAACCTTTCCGCAAACAGATGTGGTCTTAGTTGTTGGCGCAAATGATGTAGTTAATCCTGCAGCAAAAACTACTCCTGGTTGCCCGATTTATGGAATGCCGATTTTAGATGTTGCGCTAGCCGGTAATGTGATCTTCTTAAAACGTTCAATGCGACCAGGCTTTGCTGGTATTGAAAATGAACTTTTATATGAGACAAAAACCACACTTTTATTTGGTGATGCAAAAGATTCGCTAACAAAAGTAGTTAGTGCATTAAAAGCTTTATAGGAATAAATAAGTACTAATAGATGTTATATAGTTAATCAACTCAAAAAATAATGGAGATAATGTGCCAGCAATAACCGTTCGCGATATCACTGTTCTGCCACGGGTTGTTGCTGATGCTAGTTTGCGTCCACGCCGGGTAAAAAGTATTACCACCGCACCTCAAGGTCATGAGGGTGAAGGATTTCCAGTAAGGCGAGCATTTGCTGGTGTTGATTTAGCAGATTTAGATCCATTTATTCACTTAGATCAAATGGGTGAGGTTGAGTATGCACCAGGTGAACCAAAGGGAACTTCTTGGCACCCACATCGTGGATTTGAAACTGTAACTTACATAATCGATGGCATCTTTGATCATTATGACAACCATGGTGGTGGTGGAACTATTTCTGATGGTGACACACAATGGATGACAGCTGGTGCAGGCATATTACATATTGAAACTCCACCTGAACATTTAGTTGTTAGCGGCGGTTTATTTCATGGTTTTCAGCTTTGGGTAAATCTACCTGCTGCGAAAAAATGGTCACCGCCCGCCTATCAAAATTTGCATGCTTCAGATGTTGCACTTTTATCTTCAGGTGATGGTGGCGCTCTTCTTAGAGTAATAGCCGGTGAGGTTGCAGGCTTTAATGGTCCTGGAACTACTCAAAGCCCAATCACATTAGTTCATGCAACACTGCAACCAGGTTCTCAATTGCGCTTGCCATGGAATCCTGCATATAACGCACTTGCTTATGTGTTAAATGGTTTTGGAACTGTTGGAGATGAGAAACATCCAATTAAAACTGGCCAACTAGTTACCTACCGCGATGGTGATCTAATTGTTATTTCAGCAGATCTAAACCAAGAGTCACGTGCACCAAGCATGGATGTATTAATTTTGGGCGGATTACCAATTAAAGAACCAGTGGCTTGGATGGGTCCATTTGTTATGAATACAAAAGCAGAAGTATTAAAAGCATTCGATGATTTTCAAAAGGGTGTATTAGGTATTGTGCCACCTGATTGGAATAAGGCTAATCGTCCATTAAGTAGAGATGGTATTGGTTATAAACTAGGCTCAGATATAAAGGGTGTGCATGGAACCCCTGATGAGCTTCAAGAAACTAATAATTAAGCGCTGAGTTAATTGCTGCAATTGCAGCATCGAAACCTTTATCCTCTTTACTATCAGTAAATCCAGCACGATCTCTAGCTTGTTTTAGGGTATTACACATCAAAACTCCAAAGCCAATCGGTTTACCTCGCGATAGTGAAACTTGCATGATGCCATTTGTGACACCCTCGCAAATGTAATCAAAATGTGGCGTATCCCCTTTTAATACCAGACCGAGCACAACAACAACATCAACTCCGGAATCAAATAGTTTTTGTGCCGCAAGTGGTAATTCGAACGAACCTGAAACCTCATGATAAGTAACCTTTTTAACTTTATTTGCCACCAAAGCTCTTTTTGCTCCATCAATTAGAGCGCTGCAAATTTCAGGATGCCAACTAGCGCTAACTACTGCAACTTTTAACTTAGACGCATTTAGTGGTTTTAGTTTAGGTGACTTACCAGCCATTAAATCTCTCCTAGCGTGTGATGAAACATATTCTTTTTTGTTTGCAAATACTTCTTATTCAAAGGATTAACACTACCTCTGATTGGAGTTTGTTTAACACTTATCTCATTATTTGCCAGAGCTGAAACCTTATCTGGATTATTAGTTAGTAACTCAACACTTTCTATACCTAAATTTTTTAGTATCTCAACCGCATCTTCCCAATTTCGCATATCTGGTTCATGCCCCAACATGACATTAGCTTCCACTGTATCTACGCCAGAATCTTGGAGTTTATAGGCACGAATTTTTTCTGCTAGTCCAATACCCCTACCTTCATGACCGCGCAAATAAATTACCAATCCACTTCCAGCTTTTTCGATTTCTGCCATTGAAAGTTTTAGTTGCTCACCACAATCACAGCGCTTTGAAGCAAATACATCTCCAGTTAAACATTCTGAATGAATTCTTACCAATAACTTCTGCTTAGTGATTTCGCCAAAAGATAAAATAGCATGGGTGTGACCCATAGAACCATGTGAACTTGTGATTTTCCATTCTCCATTTGAAAGCGGCAATTGACTCCACTCAAAAGTTAATTTTTTACTTTCAGTATTTGTAATTTTCGGTAGCGGAACATTAACTAAATCTGAGATGCTAACTATTGGTATTCCGTGATTCTCACTAAATGCTTTTAATTCAGCGCCCTTCATCATCGTGCCATCATCATTGACAAGTTCGGCAATTACTCCGACTAGCTGATGCCCTGTAAGCATGGAGAGTGCAACAGCTGCCTCAGTATGGCCAAGTCTTGATTTCAGTAAGTTCTTATGGGCAACTAATGGAAATACGTGGCCAGGTCTAATCAAATCAATACTCTTAGTTGTTGGTGAAGCCAAGGAAACAATTGTGCTTGCTCGTTCACTAGCACTAATTCCAGTCGTTAGTCCCACTTTATAGTCCACAGATACTGTAAAAGCAGTGGATTTCTTATCTTGATTATTTGCAACCATTTGCGGAAGTTGTAATTCTCGCGCCCTATCTTCCGTAAGTGCTACACAAATAACCCCTGATGTATAGCGAATCATGAATGCAATTTTCTCCTGGTCAGCAAATTCAGCTGCCATTACTAAATCAGCCTCATTTTCTCTGCCTTCATGATCTGTGACAATTACCATTTTACCTTCACGATAATCAGCTAATATTTGTGTTAAATCTTTAGACATCTCTACTCTTACTCTGCATTAATCGTTCAACATGCTTAGCTAGTAGATCAACCTCAACATTTAGTACATCACCGATTTTCTTATCTGCAAAATTAGTTTTTTCAAGAGTTTTAGGTATTAGCCAGACTGAAATTAAGTCTTGGACTACTTCTCCTACCGTTAGCGATACTCCGTCTAGGCATATCGACCCTTGGGCAACAATGTATTTAAGGAGGTCTGGTGAAACTTTTATTTGGATTTGAGTCCAATCCTTAGTAACAAGAGTTTTAGTTACAACAGCCACCGCATCTACATGGCCTTGTACGAAGTGCCCTCCAAATCTATCTGAAGCCAACATGGCTAATTCTAGGTTCACTAAATCGCTATTACTTAACTTACCAAGTGAGGTTAATTCCAGGGTTTTAATCATCACATCTGCTTCAAAACTAACAGTGTTTATTTTAGTTGCAGTAAGACATACGCCATTTACTGCAATTGAATCTCCAATATTTAGCTTACTTAGTACTTGGCCACAAGTAATCTCAATTTGTGCAAAATCCGTAGATCTTGTTATTTCTTTAACTTTTCCAACTTCTTGAATGATTCCTGTAAACATTATTTTCTACCAATCAACGTAACGCGCAAATCATTTCCTATTTGAGTAAAACTGTGAATCTGATAGTCCATTCGCTCACTTAATGAAGAAATATCTAAATCACCAACAAAAGAACTTCCGCTACCTAAAATTGAAGGAGCAATGTAAGCAACTATCTCATCAATTAGCCCATGCTTTAGTAATACCGTTGCTAACTTTGGGCCAGATTCAACTAAAACTTGATTAATTTCAAGATCTGATAGCAGCTTAATTAGAGCAGAGGTTTCATGACTTTTAAGAAAATGTGTGGGGGCAGACTCATCATTTAATTTATGACTGGCAGGAACTTCACTCTTACCCATAACTATGCGAAGTGGTTGCCGGCTACCAGGATTGTGAGAATTTAAAGATGGATTATCAGCTAGAGCGGTTCCAGTGCCAATTAAAACTGCATCTGCCTGGCTTCGTAACTTGGAAACCTCATCCCTTGATTCAACACTAGTTATCCATTTTGAACTTCCGTCTAATGCTGCAATCTTGCCGTCTAATGTCATAGCGATTTTCCATGTGAAATATGGGCGCCCCGTTTTAATCTTTTGTAGCCAATGTCTATTAGTAAATTCAACTTTCTCGGTTAAAACTCCACTAGTCACATTTAGCCCTGCTTCACGCAATTTTTTTGAACCGCCTTGTGCAACAGAATTAGGATCTGTTATGGAATAAATTACATTCTTAATACCAGATTTAATTATTAAATCTGAACAGGGTTCAGTTTTACCTTGATGATTACAAGGTTCTAAAGTAGTAAATAGAGTTGCGCCAGGTGGAATTATTTTTATTGAATTTATTGCTTTAGATTCTGCATGTGCTCCACCGTTGTGAAATTCTTCAGCAATTACAATGTTATTTGAATCTACAATAATGCAACCAACTATTGGGTTTGGTGCTGTAAAGCCCAAGCCAAGTTTTGAAAGGTCATCGGCGCGCGACATAAGCGCTGACTGATCCATTTAATCCCCCCAATAGATAATCGGGGTACGCAAAAGAAATGACGTAATGAAAGCACGTCACTTACATACATCTTCTCTCATCCGGACTTTAACCGTCGGTTCTGGAATTTCACCAAATCCACCGCTAACTGGATGCCAGCGGGTCGCAGACTTTAACTGCCGGTTCGGAATTACACCGACCCCGAAAATGTAGGTTTAGTCTACCAATAGATTTTTGCCTTACAAATGCCACTGAGCGTAGATTTAAACTAGTTATTACTCAATCTCTTTAATAAGTTTGAATTCAGATGAAGAAAGTTGACCTTGAGATGCATACAAATCTAATTTTGCCCTAGTGTCTTCAATATCTAGGTTTCTCATAGTCAGTTGCCCAATTCGATCAGCTGGCCCGAAAGCAGCATCTGCAGTTTTCTCCATTGATAACTTCTCCGGTGAGTAAGAAAGATTTGCACCCTTGGTATTAATTATTGAGTAATCATCGCCTCGACGTAATCTAATTGTTACTGAGCCAGTAATTGTTGAAGCAACCCAGCTAGTTAGTGACTGGCGAAGCATTAGCGCTTGCGGATCAAACCAACGGCCTTCATATAACAATCTTCCTAGTTTGCGTCCCTGCTCATGATAAGAAGCGATTGTGTCTTCATTGTGAATAGCACTAACTAATCTTTCATATGCAATAAATAGCAACGCCATTCCGGGTGCTTCATAAATACCACGGCTCTTTGCTTCAATAATTCGATTTTCAATCTGATCACTCATGCCAAGGCCATGGCGGCCACCTATAGCATTAGCTTCTTTGATTAAAGCAACTGGATCTTTAATAGCTTTTGCATTAATAGAAACTGGTCGACCCTGCATAAACTCAATAGTTACATCTTCGCTATCAATTTTAACCGACTGATCCCAAAACTTAACTCCCATAATTGGCTCAACTATTTCAATATGTGAATCTAAGTTCTCAAGAGATTTTGCCTCATGGGTAGCGCCTAGAATATTTGCATCAGTGCTGTATGCCTTCTCAGTTGAGTCACGGTAGGGCAATTTATGATCGGTAAGCCACTTAGACATCTCTTTGCGCCCACCTAATTCATTTACAAAGTCTTTATCAAGCCATGGTTTATATATTTTAAGTTTTGGGTTAGCCAATAATCCATAACGATAGAAGCGTTCTATGTCGTTACCTTTATAGGTTGAACCATCTCCCCAAATTAAAACATTATCAGCAAGCATTGCTCTAACAAGTAATGTTCCAGTTACTGCTCTACCAAGAGGAGTGGTATTAAAGTAAGTTTTTCCGGCAGTTGTTATATGAAAAGCTCCGCAAGCAAGGGCTGCTAAACCTTCTTCAACAAGTGCGCTTTTGCAATCAACTAAGCGAGCAATTTCTGCGCCATACTCTTTTGCTCGAGTTGGCACAGTTTCGATGTTTTCTTCATCATATTGACCAAGATCTGCGGTGTATGTGCAAGGTGTTGCACCTTTACTTTTCATCCAAGCAACCGCAACTGAAGTATCAAGTCCGCCACTAAATGCAATGCCAACCTTCTGGCCAACTGGCAGGGAGGAGAGAACTTTAGACATGGCTACAGTCTAACCTTTTGCCTTAAAACCCCGCTTGGTTTTATTCAAAAGTGTAAATAGTTTCTTCACTAATACACAATTCCTCTAATTTTGCCAAGACCCTCTGACCTAGTAATCACCGAATCAGATATTGGTAGTATTTAAAGGTGAAACTTAGAAGCGTATTTGCGACCGAAAATAGCAGAGTAAGAGCTATTTATTTATTACGCCTTGAATCCTTGATAATTTTAGGCCTGGTAATTTATCTTTTAGTGGCACCACTCATTTCTGAAGTTAATGTGCCTGCAGCATTATCGGCTGAAATAATTTTTGGCTTACTAGCATCCATAGGACTTTGGGCATCTGCAAGTGGATTTAAACAAAAAAAATCATTTGGTAGAGCACCGGCTGTATTGGCAAACCTAATTGCTTTAGGCGTTTCTTATTACATGATTACTGGAAAACTATTAATAGTTGGAATACCACTGGCAATACTTGCAGCAATTACTTTAATTTCATCAGCGCTTGGCTATCGAGAGTAACTACCAGTCAACTACTTGACGATCCTCCCAAAGTAATCCAGTTTTATCTTTCGCAGGATCAAACTCTCTAGTTGCTAACCAAATTGCAGTATCAGCACCTTCTTGCGCACTCCTTGGCGCATCAGGGCCACCCATATCTGTTCGACAATGATTTGGGCAGATCGCATCCACTAAAAATCCACGCGCACCCAGTCCGGTTTCATATGAAAGATTTTTAACAAAAGCATTAACGCCAGCTTTGCTAATTCGATATGGCGCAAGACCGCCGTGTGTACCGGGCCCTGACATTCTGCCAAGACAAGCAGAGTAAACAATTACTCTTCCTTTACGCGCATCTGACATTGCTGGTGCTAGTTGATTAACTGCGGTAAAGACTGCATCTAAGTTAATTGATAATGTTCTGCGCCATTCTTCATCGGTGGTGCGAAGAGTTTTCGACATTTTCTCACTCATCACGCCATGAGCTAAAACTAAAATATCAAGAGTTTGAAAACCATTACTAGTTGCTTCTTCATTTATTTCAGTTAATACTTGGCGAAACTTTTTACTATCTGCCACATCTACTGCGCGAAAATTACATCCTAGCTTTTCAGCACTTTGCTGAGCCCGCACTTCATCTTTACCAATTATGTATACAGATATTCCGGCTGCAATTAAACCTTTAGCGGTTTCAAATCCAAGACCCCTAGATCCCCCAGTTACTATTGCCCACTTCTTTTCATCACTCATGGGCGCAACCATGCCGTTATTAGCCTTTACTTTCCAGCCTTTTAACTGTGCTGATGGCCACTTTCACTTACGATAGGGCCTACTTGTTTAGCCAAGCCGGTGTGGGAGTTAAGATTAACCTGTTGCAACAATCTTGATCAGATCAAAATTAGGGAGTTATAAGTGAGCCAAGCCGGAGCTAATACCCCCGCTAATCACTTTGGCGGCTCCTTTGGTCCTAATGAGTGGTTAGTGCAGGAGATGTATGAGAGGTATCAAAGTGACCCATCTTCGGTTGATAAATCTTGGTGGGAATTTTTTGCAGATTATAAAGGGACACCAAGTTTAAATAATTCGGTAAAAAGTGGCACCCCACCAATTCCAAAATCACAATTAGCAAAGCCTGTACCACCTGCGCCAGTAGCAAAATCTGAGGTTATTACGCCGGAAGTGATCAAACCGGTTATAGAAAAAAATATAACACCTGTAAAAACTTCTACCACAACTATTAAGCCAGCTGATCCTGTTGTTAAACCAATTCCAACATTAGCAACTCCAGGCGCTGCAACCGTTGAACCTTTACGTGGTGTAGCAGCAAGGGTTGTGCAATCAATGGAGGGTTCACTCTCTGTTCCAACTGCGACAAGTGTTCGAGTTGTTCCTGCAAAATTAATGATTGATAATCGAACTGTTATTAATAATCATTTAAAGCGTGGTCGAGGTGGAAAGGTTTCATTTACACACTTAATTGGTTATGCCATGGTTAAAGCCATTAGATCAATGCCTGAAATGAATACCTTCTTTACAGATTTGGACGGAAAGCCTGCAATTGGTCATCCAGAACATATTAATTTAGGTATCGCAATAGATTTAGCAAAAGCAGATGGCTCCCGCCAATTATTAGTTCCATCGATTAAAGGTTGTGAGGGTCTAGATTTTGCCCAATTTTGGTCAGCATATGAAGATATCGTGCGCAAGGCTAGAGCAGGTTCACTAACTGTTGAAGATTTTGCTGGTACAACAATCTCGCTCACAAATCCTGGAACTATCGGAACTGTTCACTCCGTGCCAAGGCTGGTGCAAGGCCAAGGTTTAATACTTGGAGTTGGATCACTTGATTACCCAGCAGAGTTTCATGGCGCAAATGAACAAGCTCTTGCTGATCTAGCAATTAGCAAGGTCGTAACAATTACTAGTACTTACGATCATAGAATTATTCAGGGTGCTCAATCTGGTGAATTTCTGCGCAGGATTCATGAAATTTTACTTGGTGAAGAAAACTTCTACGATGAAATCTTTGAAGCACTTCGAATTCCTTATGTTCCAATCCGCTGGGTTGTTGACATACAGTTTGATAAAGATGATGATGTTAGTAAGACTGCTCGGGTTCAAAAATTAATTGATGCTTACCGTACAACTGGGCATTTAATGGCAGATGTTGAGCCATTATCTTATGTTCAAAGGTCGCACCCTGATTTAGATGTTGTTTCCCATGGATTATCGCTCTGGGATTTAGATCGTGAGTTTGCAACTGGTGGCTTTGGTGGAAAGTCCTTTATGAAGCTGCGCAGAATTTTAGGTGTGCTCCGTGATTCATACTGTCGCACAATTGGTGTGGAGTATATGTATATTGCAAATCCAGATGAGCGCAAATGGATGCAGGAGCGAATGGAAGTTGGTGCACCAAGGACTCCCCGTGATGAACAGTTAAGGATTCTACGTAAGTTAAACAGTGCCGAGGCTTTTGAAACATTTTTGCAGACAAAATATGTTGGTCAGAAGAGATTCTCTTTAGAAGGTGGTGAGTCTGTAATCCCAGTATTAGATGCAATGATTTCAGCAGCTGCTGATGCTGGTTTAGATGAGGTTTGTGTTGGTATGCCGCACAGAGGCCGATTAAATATATTAGCAAATATTGCAGGTAAATCTTATGGGCAAATATTCCAAGAGTTTGAAGGAAATTATCATGATAACGAAGTTCATGGTTCAGGAGATGTTAAATACCATTTGGGAACAAAGGGAACTTTTGTATCAGAGTCAGGTTCTAAAACTAAGATTTATTTAGCTGCTAACCCATCGCATTTAGAAGCGGTTAATCCAGTACTAGAAGGAATTGTTAGAGCCAAACAAGATAAATTAAGGGTGGCTGCTGGTGATACCACTATTGATGAGCAAACCACCTACCCAGTAATGCCAATACTTCTACATGGTGATGCTGCATTTGCCGGTCAAGGAGTTGTTTCTGAAACACTCTCACTATCCCTTCTTAAAGGTTATAGAACTGGTGGAACTATTCATATTATTGTTAACAATCAGGTTGGGTTTACAACTTCACCTAGTGCAGCAAGATCTTCAACATATTCAACTGATATTGCAAAGATGATTCAGTCTCCTGTATTTCATGTTAACGGTGATGATCCTGAGGCTTGCGTGCGGGTTGCTAGAATCGCATTTGAATACCGTCAGACATTTAATAAAGATGTAGTGATAGACATGATTTGCTACCGTCGCCGTGGTCATAATGAAGGCGATGAGCCAAGCTTTACTCAGCCACTTATGTATAAATTAATTGATGCTAAGAGGTCAACTCGAAAGTTATATACCGAGGCACTAATTGGGCGTGGAGATATTACTGTTGAAGAAGCTGAAGAAGTATTACGCGATTATCAACAACAATTAGAAGGAGTATTTACCTCTGTTCATAATACTGAACCAGAAAGTGATCCAAGTTGGCGCCCACCAGTGGTGCCAGCACCAGCGACAGTTAATACATCAGTAGCTGAGGATCAGCTTCGTAAAATTGCCTTAACACAATCATCAATGCCAGCTGAGTTCACGGTACATCCAAAATTACTTCCTCAATTACTTAAGCGGGTTGAGATGTTAGATGAATCTACAGTTGATTGGGCAACTGGAGAGATGTTTGCATTTGGTTCACTATTGCTAGAAGGTCATCCAATTCGAATGAGTGGACAAGATGTTCGCCGTGGCACATTTAGCAACCGTCATGCTGTAATTGTTGATAAAGAAAACGGTAAAGAGTTATTCCCACTTCGCTCACTAGTTAAAGATCCAAATCAATTTCATATCTATGATTCATTACTTTCTGAGTACGCGGTAATGGGCTTTGAATATGGTTACTCCGTTGAGCGTGATAATGCCTTAGTAATTTGGGAAGCACAATTTGGTGACTTTGCTAATGGTGCTCAGACAGTTATAGATGAATTTATTTCATCTGCACTCCAAAAATGGGGTGAGCGTTCATCAGTAGTTCTGCTACTGCCTCACGGTTATGAAGGACAAGGGCCTGATCATTCATCTGGGCGCATAGAAAGATTTTTAGCACTATGTGCTGAACAAAATATGACAGTTGCTCAACCATCTACGCCGGCTTCTTATTTCCACCTACTTCGCTGGCATATGAAAAATCCGGCTCGTCGACCATTAATTGTTTTTGAACCGAAATCGATGCTGAGGTTAAAGGCTGCTGCAAGTGGACTAAAAGATTTCACAACTGGAACATTTAAACCATTTATACCTGATGACAAAGTTGTTAATACCACACGTTTAATTTTTACCTCTGGAAAAGTTTATTACGATTTAATTGCAGAGCGTGAAAAATTAGGTGAGCACTCAACAGCGATCGCAAGAGTTGAGCAGTTATATCCTCTTCCAATCGAGGAGATGATTGCTGAAGCAAAGAAGCATCCAAAAGCAACATTACTTTGGGTTCAAGATGAACCAGCTAACCAGGGTCCATGGCCATACATTGCTCTTACAGCATCTGAAGCTTTTGTTGCTCATGAAGAATTATCTGGTAGAAGTATTCGCAGAGTTTCAAGACGGGCTACTGCAAGTCCGGCAACTGGTAATCACCATCTGCATGAAGAGGAAGAAAAAGCATTAATGACAGAGGCGTTTACTCGCTAATTATCCTTTTCGATATCTAAGTAAAACCTTGCCAACAAACTTATCCCCCTCTAACCATCCCCAGCTTCTTGAATCATTACTTTCTTTGCTATCACCTTCAACCCAGTACCTAATAATCCCGTGTTCTATTCGAGTTTCTTTTAAACGCTTTAACAACTTAACGCCCTCTCGATTGGGGTCCTGTATTAGGTAAACCTGGCCAATCAATAAGGTGTGCCGTTGACCACTTAATGAACGAATAAGCAAGAAATCTCCCTGGTTATAGGCAGGCGACATTGAATTTCCCGAAACTACTACTGTGCTAAACCCGAACATGAAGAGTATTCTCCCACTAATAAATAGTTTATTTTAAACCAAGGAGAGAAAATGCTCGATTCATTACTTAAGTTAATTACTCCAAAAGAGAGCGTATACGCCCACTGCGATCTACCTTGTGGCGTTTATGACCCAGCTCAAGCAAAGATTGAGGCGCAATCTGTTAAGGCTTGTATGGAGAAATACGCAAGTAGCAGTGATGCTGATTTCAAATCACGTGCAGTTGCAATTAAAGAAGAACGATCTGAGTTAGTTAAGCACCATTTATGGGTTTTATGGACAGATTACTTCAAGCCAAATCATTTTGAGGCATATCCACAGCTTCATACTTTATTTAATGAGGCAACCAAACTTGCTGGTGCTGGCGGCAGTAAGGGCACGAATGATGTTGCGGTTGCAGATAAATTGATTAAGAAAATTGATGAAATTTCTGAAATATTTTGGGCAACTAAAAAGTAATAGTTTATAAGTGGCTAGTGGCTTAGAAATTTAAGCTGCTAGCTACTTTTTTTTCACTAACGGATACTCCTTTTTCAGCCATCATAGTTTCAGCGGCAACTCTTGCCATAAATGAAACTCGTTCAACAAATTTACGAGTTATTAGGCCGGTTGCAATTAATCTGGCAACTTGATGGACTTCAACCTCAAATTTAAGAATATTTTCATCAAGTCCTAGGCACCTGGCAGTTGCATGTATTTCAATTCCTACTCCAGCAGCACCGGATATATCTACTTGCGAACTGGTAGTAATAGTGGTCTCACCAAAATCTAAAAACTCAATTATTGCAGTACTACATGCGCTCTCCATTAGAGATAACAATTGATTTGAACCAACAACTGGTAAATCATTTACTCCTTGCGCAACTGATGTGTCGCCAGGACGAATAGTCATAGTTGCCATACCAATTACACCAATGACTTGTTCAGCTTTCATAATCACAAGGCTAGTGATTAAGTAATTACTCCAGCGGGAACTGCCTGCGGATTTCGCTAGTTATTTCGATTTGTGTCGTACCTTCTGCGCTGATTTCCGTATAAGTTGTTTGGGTATAGGTAATTTCTGTGACTTCCTGGGAATCACCTTCCTGCATCATTTGGTTGTAAAGATCCTGAGTCTGCTGATTAATCCGATTACATAACTCCTCTGGAGCTGATTCAATAAGAGAATTACACAAAAGATTCTTCATCAAAGTAAGTGTGGCATTTTCGCGTTCCATATAAGTCCGACATGATGGGCATTGACCAAAATGAATTTCAACGGCACTTAATTCTTGAGTGTCAAAGATTTCATGATCAATATAAAGCACGATATTTGGTAAAACTTGCTCGCAAGGAATTAAATCGTTTTGATTAAAGTTCACTTTTGATCACCTACTTTATCTTTACCATACCCACGGTCTTTGGCGTACTGCGCAAGTGAAGCTCTTAATAATTTTCGACCACGATGTAATCGAGACATAACTGTTCCAGTTGGAACACCCATAATTTCTGCAACCTCTTTATACGCAAATCCTTCAACGTCAGATAAATAAACAGCCATTCGAAATTCTTCTGGCATTTGAGCTAACGCATCTTTAATATCTTTATCTGCGATGTTTTCAAGTACTTCATCTTCTGCAGATTTTCCTTGATCACTTGTGTGTGATGAAGCCTTTGCAATTTGCCAATCTTCTATCTCACCATTGGAGATTTGTGGCCTTCGCTGATCTTTACGATAATTATTTATAAATGTTGTCGTAAGAATACGATAGAGCCATGCTTTTAAATTTGTACCAGGCTCAAATTGATGAAAACTTGTAAAAGCTTTTGCATATGTATCTTGAACTAAATCTTGAGCATCATGAGAATTCTTTGTATAGCGAAGTGCAGCTCCATAAAGTTGTGAAGTGAAAACTAGAGCATCTTTTTCAAACCTCGCCTTGCGCTGGGCTAAGGTTTCTTTCTCTCGGTTAACTACCGCCGGTAATAAATCTTCATTACTCATTTGGGACAAGGCTACCTCGAATGACGTTTTGGGCATGGGATCATATTTTTTATTTTGGCTAACACTAGAACGCAGCGCATGCATAGATATAAAACCTGCTGCCTACCCAATTTATTCCCGCCAACCACCGGCTTACCCCGCTTAAAAGCCTAATCTGCTTAAGTAGGCGGAAGGTAGACTGGGACATATGACTAATTGGAATGCGCCATTTCGAAGTAAGTTAACTTCATCTGCGGCAAACCCAATTAATTCTAGGGTGGTTATTCCAGGATCTAAATCAGTAACAAATAGAGCTCTGATTCTTGCTGCAATTGCTAAAACTCCATCAAGGTTACGCAAGCCACTTTCTTCTCGAGATACCGATCTAATGGTTAAAGGATTGCGCGCACTAGGTTGTGAGATCGATGAAATAAAAACTGATGATGGGTTTGATTATCAAATTACACCGAAAAAACTAACTGGACCTACCCAAATCGAGGTTGGTAATGCAGGAACTGTGATGCGTTTTCTGCCACCAATTGCTTGCCTTGCAAACGGATTAATTCATTTTGATGGTGACGCCAGGTCTCATGAGCGACCACTTGCACCAGTGATAAGTGCGCTAGAGCAATTAGGAGTTTCAATTGAGCACGATAATAAGTATCGCCTACCAATAACAATTAATGGGTCTGGTGAAGTAAAAGGCGGATTAGTTGAAATAGATGCAAGTGCATCTAGTCAATTTGTTTCAGCCTTACTTCTACTTGGGCCAGCAACAGAGCAAGGAATAACTGTTAAACACACCGGTGCATCACTACCATCGATGCCACATATTGAAATGACTATTCAAATGATACGAGCATTTGGTGGACAGGTTGAAGTAAATAAAAATAGTTGGATTGTTAAATCCGGTGAATTAATTGGCCAAGACTTGATAATTGAACCTGATTTATCAAATGCAGCACCATTTATGGCAGCTGCAATGATTTGTGGTGGAAGTATTGAAATAGCAGATTGGCCAAAATTAACAACACAACCTGGTGATCAACTTCGGGATATATTTAAAAAAATGGGAGCAAAAATTGAACTAAGCAATTCAGGTTTAAAAATTAGTGGAACCGGAAAGGTAGTCGGCATAGATATAGATCTTCATGATGTTGGTGAGTTAACACCATCAATTGCAGCGCTAGCTTGCTTAGCAGATTCCCCTTCTACGCTTAGAGGTATCGCTCACCTTCGACTACATGAAACAGATCGACTGAGCGCACTTGCTACTGAAATAAATAATCTTGGTGGCTCTGTAACTGAAGGTCCTGGTGAGTTACTAATTAAGCCGGCCACACTTAAATCATCACAAATTTTTAAAAGCTATGAGGACCATCGAATGGCGACAGCTGGCGCAATAATCGGATTAGCTGTTGAAGGTGTAGTTGTAGAAAATATTGAAACAACTAAGAAAACACTGCCTGATTTTCCTGGTATGTGGCAGGGAATGCTTAATGGTTAGGCAAAAGAAAAATTGGGATGAAGATGATGTTCGAATCAATAAATCACGACAGTTCGGCTCAAGCAATAAGACAAGGCCAAGAACTAAAGACCGTCCGGATTACTCAAAGGCTCAAAGTGCAACCATAATTGAAGTTGATAGAGGGCGTGTTCAATGTTTGATTGAATCTGGTGTTAATAAAACAATTATTACTGCTATGAAAGCTCGTGAACTTGGCAAAAAATCAGTAGTAGTTGGTGATTTGGTTTCAGTGGTCGGAGATATATCAGGTACAGAAGGCTCACTTGCCCGAGTGGTGTCAGTTTTAGCAAGAAAAAATTCACTTACAAGAACCATAGATGATCATGCAAATGATGAAAGAGTAATTGTGGCAAATGTCGACCAGATAGCAATTGTAATTGCTACAACTAATCCAGAACCGCGGGAAGGTTTTGTCGATCGAGCCTTAGTAGTTGCATATGACCAAGGGATTGAGCCAATCATAATTATGACTAAACAGGATCTTGCTAATGGCGATGAATTTTTAGAAACTTACAAAGATCTTGAAATCAAGGTTTTTAAGATTGATAAATCATCAGATTTAGGAAAATTACAGAAAACTTTAGCCAACAAAATCACAGTACTAATTGGTCACTCAGGTGTTGGTAAATCAACGCTAGTTAACAACCTATTAGAAAGTTCGAAAAACAAATCAGTTGCTGTTGGTGATGATTCTAAGCATCGTGCTACTGGTGATGTTAATGAGGTAACTGGTAGGGGTCGCCATACTTCTTCGAGTGCAATTGCACTTCCACTTTCTTCTTCATTTGATGGTGAAAATTTTGGTTGGATTATTGATACTCCTGGCGTTAGATCATTTGGAATCGCTCATATTCAGCCCTCAAGAGTTATTTCAGCATTTCCTGAATTTACTAAAGCAATTTCACACTGCCCAAAAAACTGCTCACACAATGAAGCTACTTGTGCATTAAATGATTGGCCAGGCTTCACAAACCAAAATTTGGCAAGGCTTGAAAGCCTGCGCAGAGTGTTATCAGTTGAATAAGAAAAGAAGAGTAATCTGACCACTATGAGTTCGGTAATCGCCCAAAATGAGGTTAAAAGTCGGCAGGTAGATCTACATCTAACTGGTATGACTTGCTCTTCATGTGTTAGCACTATTGAAGGCGCCTTAAATAAAGTACCAGGTGTTAAAGCTGTAGTTAATCTTGCGATGGAATCAGCGCATGTAATTGCGCCAATAAACATCTCAGAACAAGATTTAATAACAGCAGTAAGTAAGTCTGGATATAAGGCAAGTGCATTTAAGGGTGAGCGTGAATCATTTGAAAAATCTAATCGCCTTGGAGTTAGAGTATTTCTAACCCTACTTTTAACCGCCCCAGTGATCTTAATTTCTATGTTTCATAGTTGGCATGAACAAATAGATAAGCAACTTAGTAGTTCACTTGATCAAGTGAATAACTTATTAAATAATCTTGGAATTTCTCTCATTATTGGATACCCGATAGCACCGATTACAACCTGGTTCCTAATCGGACTATCGGTTCCAGTTGTAAGTATTCTTGCCTGGCCTATTCATCGAGCTGCAATAAAAAATCTTAAAAACCCAACAATGGACACACTTATATCTCTTGGATCATTAATTTCACTTGGTTGGAGTATTTACTCAGCAGCAACATATCAAATCAATAGCCAGATGATGCCATTAATTTATGTTGAGGTTTCATCTGCAGTTATTTTCTTTGTAATGTTAGGTCGTTATCTTGAGTACCGTGCAAAGCGAAAAGCTGGATCAGCCCTATCACACCTGTTTAAATTAGCTGCAGCTCAGGTGGAGGTTAAAAGATCTGATCGAAATGAAATAATTCCAATAGATCAATTATTAGTTGGTGATATTTTTATTGTTAAACCTGGTGAGGTTATTGCAACTGATGGGCAAGTTATCTCAGGGTTTAGCACAATAAATAACGCATTTCTGACTGGTGAGGTAGTACCGGTTGAAATTTCTGTTAATAGCTTAGTTTTTGCTGGAGCAATTAATAACAACGGAAATCTAGTTGTAAGGGCACTGCGAATAGGGTCTGATACTGAACTAGCAAGAATAACTAGAATGGTTTTAGCTGCTCAAATAGAAAAAGCTCCAGTACAGCAATTAGCAGATCGGATAAGCAGAGTTTTTGTTCCAGTTGTATTAATCCTTGCAATTGCTACTTTTTTAACTTGGTACCTAACAGGAACAGATATAACTCTTTCAATTACAGCCGCAGTTTCAGTACTGGTCATAGCCTGCCCATGTGCGCTTGGCTTAGCAACTCCAATTGCGCTACTAGTTGCCTCTGGTAAAGCAGCAAAATCTGGCATAGTAATTAGATCACCTAGATCTATTGAAAAAGCTGTTGGTATAACTGATGTGGTTTTTGATAAAACCGGAACGATAACAAGTGGACAAATGGTTTTACAGCAGATGGTTTTAATAAATAACCCTCTATCCACGCCCGCTACCGCCATAGCTGCTTCTGAATTAATGAGTTATGCATTAACTCTTGAGAGTATGGATTCACACCCAATCGCCTCTGCAATTGCTAATTCACTTTCAAAACAGGGCGTAATTGCATTTACTGCAACTGAATTTGAACATACCCCTGGGTCTGGCGTTGCAGCTCGAGTGCAATCCTTAAACTCATCTGATGCTAAAGCTGTTCTAATCGGCTCACCACTTTCAATCGCGCGTAGCACAACTGAATTTTCACCTGAATTAAATAAAGCCATTGAATCAGCTACCGCGCGAGCAAACTCAGTTGCAGTTTTAGCAATTGATGGCTTGGCTTATGGAGTCTTTGAAGTTGGTGATCAGGTAAAGCCTGAAGCTAAAACTGCAATTGATGAATTGCATTCATCTAGCATCAATACTTGGTTAGTTACTGGTGATAGTGAATCTGCTGCTATCTCTATCGGCTCTGAAGTTGGCATACCAATTGATCACATATTTGCATCAGCTTCTCCATCAGACAAGCTTGAATTTGTAACAAAACTTCAAGAAAATGGAAAAGTATTAATGATTGGTGATGGCATAAATGATGCAGCTGCTATTGCAAAGGCTGATTTGAGCATTGCAATTGGATCCGGAACTGACATTGCAATCGCTGCTGCCGATATCACACTGATTAGACCATCTCTGCTAGCAGCATTAGATGCAATAGCAATTTCTAAAAAGACTGTCAGGGTTATTAAATCAAACTTAGGCTGGGCATTTTTATATAACTTAGTTGGTATTCCAATTGCCGCTAGCGGAAATCTATCTCCGATGTATGCAGCAGCTGCCATGTCAGCATCTTCATTATTTGTAGTTTTAAACAGCTTACGTATTAAATAAATTTGGTAGCGGGGGCAGGATTTGAACCTACGACCTCTGGGTTATGAGCCCAGCGAGCTACCGAGCTGCTCCACCCCGCGTCGGTAATTAAATCTTAGAGCAGTATGGCAATTTACCCAAATGGGTTGATTTATTTATCTGTTTTGCGCGGAAATTAATGCAGCGATTGCAGCTTTAACTCGTGCTCTAGCTTTATCTTCAGCAGCACCATCTAAACGCTTTTGTGCTGCTTCTAAATCTGCATATGCTGATTGCAAAGAAGCAATTGCAGATTTAATTGCTTGACTACTACCAGTGCCATCTTTTGTTGGAGTATCGGACTGATTATTTGTAACAGTTGTGCCTGAACTACCACCAAATACTTGATCAAGGGCACCTTGCAGAGTTTCACTAAATCCAATTTGATCACCAAATGAAACTAGTACTTTTTGTAATAGTGGGTAGGCAGCGGTATTTCCAGTTGCTCGCACATAAACTGGTTGCACATATAGCAAACCATTACCGACTGGCAAAGTTAATAAGTTTCCAAGAACTACATCAGCGCCACCTTGGCGAAGTAGTGATAGTGAGGTTGCAACATCAGGTTTTGCCTCAAAATTAGATGAAACCTGTGATGGGCCTGCAATATTTGTAGAACGAGGAAGTTGTAAAACGGTAATTTTCCCGTAACCATCTCTAGCATCAGAATTTACAACTGCAAGAGCAGTTAAGTTTTCGCGCCCACCGCGTGGCACAAATGGCGTATACAAGGAGAAGGTCGGTTTCTTTTGGCCAGGTATCTGCATTGTTAGGTAGTAGGGAGGCTGTGTTCCTGAGTTTGAACCAAAGCTAGATGGATCAAGTGGTACACGCCAAAAGTCTTGACCACCATAAAACGCGTCCGCTGTTTTCACATGGTAAGCACTTAAAATATCGCGTTGAACTTTAAACATGTCCTCTGGATATCTTATGTGTGAAAGTAGGTCTGGGGAGATTTCACTCTTTGGTTTAACACTGCCTGGAAATGCCTTACTCCATGTGGCTAATACTGGATCAGCCTCGTCCCACTGGTACAGGGTTACGGTGCCATCGTAGGCATCTACAGTGGCTTTGACAGAGTTGCGAATGTAATTAACGTCTTGGTTAGCTAATGTAGAAACAGCATTTGACCTAACAGCAAGTGCATCTGCGGTATTAGCTAAATTTACTTTTCTAGAGTTTGGATATCCAGCACTTGTCGTATAGCCATCAATTATCCATAAGATCTTGCCGTCAACAATTGTAGGGTATGGATCTCCATCTAAAGTGAGCCATGGAGCAACTTTTGCGACCCGAACTCGGGGATTGCGATCAAATAAAATCTTAGATTCAGAATTAATTAAATTAGATAAAACAATTCTCTGCTCTTGATATTTAATTGCAAATAGCAAGCGTGAGAAAATGGAACCCATTGGCACGCCGCCTTTGCCGGTATAGGTGTAATTCTTTTGACCATTTGCAGATTTATCATCTGGGTAATCTAATTCAACTGGATCACTTGTTGCTGGTCCACCAATAATTGAGTAATCAGGAACATTTTCACCAAAATAAACTCGTGGTTCAAACTCGCCTAATCCTTTTGTAGGTGGGATATCCCCGACAGTAAATGATGGTTTTCCATCTGCATCCACCGCGTTTCCATAAGCTCCAACCATTCCAAATCCATGAGTGTATACAAGGTGATCATTAATCCAATTTCGAGATGGATTGCCTTCAATATTTAACTCACGAACTGAAACCACCATATCTCGCTCTTTACCATTAATCACGTAGCGATCAATATCTAGTGAGTCAGCAAAACTATAGTAAGGCTTAATTTGTTGAAGTTGTCTAAAGGTTGCTGACAAAACATTTGGATCCATCAAGCGAATATTGGCAATAGTTGCAGCGTCATTTGCTAGCTGACCAGCTGATGTAGACACGGTGGCTTGATAATCAATTACTTCAACATCATCTATACCGTAAGCAAGGCGGGTTGCATCAATATTTTTTTGGATAAAAGGGGCTTCTTTAGTTGATTCAGATGGCTTAACTTGGAATTGCTGAATCGCTGCTGGATATACACCGGCAATTAAAACTGATGCAATCACCATAAGCGCGACACCTGCTGTAGGCAGTAGCCATGATTTACGAATTATGTTGGCAAAAAATAGCAATGAACATACTGCTGCAATTGCAGCCAGAATTGATTTAGCTGGCAATAATGCATTTACATCGCTATAGGTAAGACCAGTAATTAATCTGCCCTCTTTTAAAGTTAATGCATAGCGATCAAACCAGTATGCAACAGATTTAAGTAACACAAGTAGCCCAAGTAAAATTGAGAGCTGAACTCTGGCGGTAACTGTAGTTCGATCTTCTTTAACCTGAGTACGAATACCACCGTAAATATAGTGAACTGCCGCAGAGGCAAGAATTGCCAAAACTATTGTTGATATACCCCAACCAATTAATGATTGCCACATTGGTAGTTTGAAAGCGAAAAATGAAACATCTTTACCAAATTGTGGATCAACTACGCCAAACTCTGTTGCATTTCTAAATAGTAACCACTCTTGCCAAAGCCTAGTTGCTGAACTTCCTGCAAAATAAAAAAGGACTAGAAATATTCCAATTCCAACAAATTTACGCACTGGTTCTAATTGTGCGCGGTAGCGCTCCAAATTATCTGCTTCAACTGCAACTGGCACATACATTGGCCGGCGACGAAAAGCGATATAAATATTTGCCGTAATAAAGGCTGCAGTTACTAATCCAAAACCGATAAACAAATACGCCTTGGTAAATAAAGTTGTTTGCCAAACATTTACAAAATCAACAGATCTAAACCAGAGTAAATCAGCATAGAAACCGCTAAGTGAAACTAAAACACTCGCTAAAATAAATAGAACTACAAAAGTAATAGTCAGTGGACTAATTCGCCGGCGGCCACCACCTCGGTTTGCAAAAGGATTAGGGAAAGTACCACCAAAGCCTGAACCACCAAATGGGTTGTTGTTTCTATTAAAACCGCCACCGCCAAAGCCGGAAGAACTCATGCGCAGATCTTATCTATTATTGAAAAGTATCCAAACAGCTTGGATACTTGGCGCCCGCTGGCAGTTTAAGTACAGATATCGCCTCATTAAGTGTGGCGACGGGCACAATTTTCATCACCTTTTTATCACTACTACTAGCCACCTTTTCCTCATTAGCAATATCACTACAGTTTTCAATTGGAGTTAAAAATAACTCAACCCCAGCTTTTTTCGCTCCAATAATTTTCTCAGCAATTCCTCCGATTGGGCCAACTCTGCCATCGGTAGTAATCGTTCCAGTGCCAGCAATATTTCGATAACGAACTAAATCTTGCGAAGTTAATTTATCAACAATACCTAGAGCAAAAATTAAGCCACCACTTGGCCCGCCAGTCTCTGCTAATTTAATTTTCACATCAAATGGGAAATCAAATTGAGATTGAATGTTAATGCCAATAAATGCTGATCCGTCATCTCTAGCGGATAGTTTTATTTCTCGACTAATAATCTCTTTACCTGCCCGTAACACCTTTATCGAAATCAAATCCCCTGGCTTTTTTTGATCCAAATAATCCATGATCTGTGCTGAAGAGTCATAGATTTTATTATTAACTGAGATAATTTGATCTCCTGCCACAAAATTACCAACGGCATTACTTTTCTTATTAACTTCAACAATCACTAACGTAGCTTCGTTTTTATAGCCTAAGTGATCAAGGGCTGCAGCGGTGGCATTAATTTGTGAACCAGACATCTCATCGGCGCCGATTTTGACAGACTCAGCAGCGCTTTCACCCTCAGGATAAACCTGCGCCCGCGGTAGTACTACTCGGTTTTTATCTATCCAGCCATATAAAACATCAAATCCAGTTATATAAGAATCTGGATCAGTAACTAATACTGAGGTAACAGATAATTTTCCGGTAGTGGGATAAACCTTAGTTCCTGAAATAGTTATAGCTGAGCCTAAAATATTTTGCGGATTTCCTGGTGAAAGGATTACATAAGGAGAGGGTAAGAAAAATGCGGTGATTATTAATAAAATAAAAATTAACCTACTAGGAGTAGGCAGGGTTGGTTTTACTGGAAGTAGGGATTTCATCGTGGGGCTTAAGCGTATTACTTTTTATATTTAAAGGTACTTTGGAACTTTTTAAAACTATTTACTGAGCGGTTAGTTTCATTATCAAATTTTTTCTTATATTTAGTGACCCAGACCCCATAAATAATTGCACCTAGTACCGCCCCAATTGGAATCACCCACCAGATGAGGGCAGTGAAGGCGGTTGAGTTCATACAGGTAATCCTAATGAACGGGGAAGAAAAAGCATGGCATTATTGTTATCTAGGCATCAGATATCTTTAGGTCAACTGGTTAGAAGGTGAGTTAAGAAAATGGGTTTTGGATTTGGCCCTAATGATGGGCAACCAGATTTTGAGGCGCTGCTTAAGCAGTTCTCAGAAATGGGAGTTGATGCTAATACCCTAGCTGGTGCTAAGTCATTTTTAGAAAATATGCAATCGCCTAATGAACAAAATTTAATTACCGTTGCAGCAATTAGAGAAACAGCAAAACAAATAATTACCGCAAAGGGTGATCTGCCAATTGGCCAATCTGATCAACAAAAACTAAGTGAATCGTTAAAAATTGCTAATACTTGGTTAGATACCGAGATACTTTTCCCAGCATCAACTCTTCCAACGCAGAGTGCATGTTCAAAGCGTGATTGGCTTGATAACACCGTTTCTAGTTGGCAGCACCTATTTGAACCGCTGGCGCTAGGGATGGCCGATGCTCTCTCTAATGTGATATCTAGTACCTCATCTGCCCTACCTACTGAGTTTATGGGCTCTGAAAACAATAGCCCGGCGCAACAAGAAATGATGAAGACTATGTTTGCGCGGCTTCTTCGCGGTTTTATGGGCAGTTTAATTGCAACTCAACTTGGCCAAGGTGTTGGACTTCTAGCTAATTCAATTACCGGCGCAAATGATGTGGCCATTCCCCTACAAAATGGCGCAGAGGTAGCTCATTTAATTCCACAAAACATAGCGCAATGGTCAGATGGCCTTGGAATTGATCCAGAGCAGGTCAGTATTTATTTATCACTGCGTGAAGCAGCAGCGGCTCGATTATTTGCTAACAATAATTGGTTATCAAAATACATCCAGGATGTAATCACGGCCTATGGCAAGGGAATATCAATAGATGTTGAATCAATTACTCGCCAAGCTGAAGAAGCGATGTCAAATGGTGAAATCGACATCAATAATCCAAATGCTATTAATATCGCTTTAAATTCTGGATTATTCACACCTCAACAAACTCCAGCTCAGGAGCTAGCGCTTACTAAATTAGAAATGGCGCTGGCATTAATTGAAGGTTGGATTGATCATGTAATTTCTGAAGTAGCTAGTGAGCGGATGCCAGCGTTTAATGCATTAATTGAAAACTCACGCAGAAGGCGAGCTACTAACTCACCAATGCAACAGATATTTGCAACGTTACTGGCGCTCGAGGTATCGCCTAGAAAAATGCGCGAAGCCTCTGCATTTTGGAGCGAAGTAAAACAATTACGGGGTACTGATGGCCGCGATAAATGTTGGCAAGATGCTGCATTCTTGCCAATGCCAGATGATTTAAAAGATGTAAAGGCATTTTTAGATAGCGTAACTGTCCCAGATGATCTTTCTGGGTTGCTTTAAAGCTCTAGATAAAAAAGCGAAATCCCCGGGCGCTCATTTCTTATCTGCCTTCCCCTTGCAGATATGAAACAGTTATCCGAGGACTTCGTGGCGCTAACCTATGTGAATCAAAGGTGAGAATCAACTTAAAAAGGTGTTTCTAAGAAGTAAATTTTAATAATATTTTTCACCTATCCTATTAATTTCCCGCTTAGAAAAAATTATTAAAACCACACGGGCATAGATCATGGGCAAGGGGTGGCTAGGCGCGTAAAATTTGCATGTGCTCTGTGGATTAATCTGTGGAGATAACCACAATTATGGTGGATAAGTAGAGGTTATGGTGGATAACTTTGAACAACAAATCCTCTTTACAGATATTTTGCCCACCGTGTCTGAAATCTCTGCGCGTAAGAAAAAACTTGAGGCAAATCTGCCACCTCACCTGCCAGCGTATCGAGTAATTCGCAAAGAACGACGGCGAAGAAGTGTCTCGGCCTATCGCCAGGGTGGGGTAATTGAGATTCATATCCCAGCCAAGATGAGTAGGCGCCAGGAGATTGAAATAATTCCTGAGATGATCTCTATGGTGCTGCGCCGTGAGGCCCGCGAGCGCAAAACCGATCTACAGCTCATGCAAATTGGTATTGAACTACTAACCCAGTACCTGCCTGAATTTGATACTCATCCCGCCAGTATTAATTGGCGCAATATGAATGAGCGCTGGGGCTCCTGCACCACAGTTGATAAAACTATTCGAATCTCAGATCGATTAGTTGGCTCACCTTCCTATGTTTTAAATTACATAATCTTTCATGAGCTAATTCATTTACAAGTTCCAAACCATGACAGTGATTTCTATAATTATTTAGGCAGATATACCGAAGCAGCAAAAGCTGAGGCCTTTTTAGAGGGCTTTGAACTTGGTTGCCAAAGTAGTGGATCTGGAGTGATACCGGCGGTAAATATCTAGTTTTGCCCTTTTTCTTCACTTTCCAAATAATATTTTCGATTTTACGCGTGGAAAACCCTAGTTGAGCGTGGCGTGGGGGGTATTGTGTTGCTATTCGCACTCAGATGAGTGCGGCAGATGGAGGAATAAAATGGCTGAAGAATACAAGGGTGAGGCTTACTGCGTTAAGTGCAAAGAGAAGCGCGCTTTTGAAGGACATGTAAAGGTCTCTGATTCAGGTCGCCGAATGGCGCAAGGAATTTGCCCAGTTTGTGGCACAAAGGTAAATCGTATTCTTGGTAAGGCTTAATAAGTAAGTATCAAAAATTAAAACGGCGGGGTTGGATTAATTTCCAAC
>OFQS01000014.1_pt1 | contig 39082 bp, 38 predicted proteins | sample 1542861 | NCBI WGS metagenome assembly OFQS01 (sample SAMN05442518, study PRJEB24371) | freshwater metagenome | isolation source: Freshwater Lake | place: Canada: Niagara | collected 2012-08-03 | reverse complement strand
GAAGGCTTGCGTTTTGCGATCCGCGAAGGCGGCCGCACTGTGGGCGCTGGCGTTGTTGCCAAAATCCTCGCTTAATTTGCGTCTTTAAAAAACGCTGAAGGGGTATAGCTCAATTGGCAGAGCGTCGGTCTCCAAAACCGAAGGTTGTAGGTTCGATTCCTACTGCCCCTGCCACCTGATAAGGGTGAGCAAAACAAGCCCGCCATCACCTGGCGGGCTTCGGCGTCTAAAAGACAAGGTAATTTTTACTGGGCTCGAAAGAGCCTAAAAAGGTCTGTAAGCCAATATGGCAAGTTCTGAAGTTCAAACCGTAGGTTCCACTGCTGACAAGCTCAAGCTTGGCTTGGCCATTGCTTTGGTGGTGGCATCGTTGGCAGCTTTCTACATGCTGTCTAAGCAAGGCGCTTTGGCCCAATGGGGTGCATTGATCGCCGGCTTGGTTTTGGCTGTGGTGGTCTTTTTGATCTCAGATACAGGCAAGCAGTTTGTGGCCTTTGGTCAAGATGCCGTGCGTGAAGTGAAGAAAGTTGTGTGGCCTGAGCGCAAAGAAGCCATGCAAATCACGGCCTATGTTTTTGTGTTCGTGGTGGTCATGGCGCTGTTCTTGTGGCTCACCGACAAAACGCTCGAGTGGGTTTTCTACGATCTGATCTTGGGGTGGAAAAAATAATGACTGATGCTGTTGACAACGCGCCTAAAGCTGGCGAATCGACCAACCCCGATTTGAAGTGGTACGTGGTCCATGCTTATTCGGGCATGGAGAAGGCTGTCGAGCGCAACATCATTGAGCGCATTCAGCGTGCAGAAATGCAAAACAAGTTTGGCCGCATTCTGGTTCCCACTGAAGAAGTGGTTGAGATGAAGAATGGTCAAAGGCGCACCACCGAGCGCAAGTTTTTTCCGGGCTACGTGCTGGTCGAGATGGTCATGGACGATCTCACATGGCACTTGGTCAAGCACACCAACAAAGTCACCGGCTTTGTGGGTGGTGCCAAAAACCGTCCAGCACCTATTTCAGAAGAAGACGTTCGCAAGATCGTCAACCAAATGCAAGAAGGCACTGAAAAGCCCCGCCACAAAGTGGAGTTTGAAGTGGGCGAATATGTGCGCGTCAAGGAAGGCCCGTTCACGGACTTCAACGGCACAGTCGAAGAAGTCAATTACGAGAAAAACAAAATGCGTGTTGCGGTTACCATTTTTGGTAGGTCGACACCTGTTGAGTTGGAATTCGGCCAAGTCGAAAAAACCTAAGTTTTTTAAAGACTTGCCCAGAGAGATTGAGGGTCAGATCAAGATTTACGAAGTAAATTTGCTCTGACCCCAACTGATCAGATGTATTAAAACTCTTCACCAGCTACCCGACTCAGCCAGTGAAGTTTTAAAAAGAAAGAGTCGTTAATTTGGGGAGCTTGACTAAACACCAAGCGTTTGCACCCACTAGGAGTTAAACATGGCGAAAAAAATCGTCGGCTTCGTTAAGCTGCAAGTACCAGCTGGCAAGGCCAATCCATCACCCCCTATCGGCCCGGCATTGGGTCAACGTGGTTTGAACATCATGGAATTCTGCAAGGCGTTCAACGCCCAGACCCAAGGTGTTGAGCCAGGTCTGCCTTTGCCTGTGGTCATTACTGCTTTTGCCGACAAGAGCTTCACCTTCATCATCAAGACGCCTCCAGCGACCACCTTGATCAAGAAGGCCATCAAGTTGGACAAGGGTTCACCCCGTCCACACGCTGACAAGGTTGGCAAGATCACTCGCGCTCAGCTCGAGGACATTGCAAAAGCAAAAATGAAAGATTTGAATGCCGCTGATTTGGACGCTGCTGTCCGCATCATCGCGGGTTCTGCTCGCTCAATGGGCGTGACTGTGGAGGGCGTGTAAATGTCCAAGTTAACTAAAAAACAAAAAGCACATGCTGGCAAAGTGGATGCCAACAAGTTGTACGCTGTGGCCGATGCATTGGCTTTGGTGAAAGAGTGCGCTACGGCCAAGTTCGATGAGTCCATCGACGTGGCTGTGCAGCTCGGTATCGATGCCAAGAAATCTGACCAAGTGGTGCGTGGCGCCGTGGTCTTGCCTAACGGCACAGGTAAAACAAAACGCGTTGCTGTGTTTGCGCAAGGTGCCAAGGCTGATGAAGCCCGCGCTGCCGGTGCAGACGTAGTGGGTATGGACGATTTGGCTGCACAAGTCAAAGCCGGTGACATGCCTTTCGACGTGGTCATTGCTGCCCCAGACGCCATGCGCGTTGTGGGTACTTTGGGTCAAATCTTGGGCCCACGTGGCCTCATGCCTAACCCTAAAGTTGGTACTGTGACGGCTGACGTGGCCACTGCTGTGAAGAACGCAAAAGCCGGTCAAGTTCAGTTCCGCGTTGACAAAGCCGGTATCGTGCACGGTGCCATTGGCTTGCGTTCATTTGATGTTGAAAAATTGCAAGGCAACTTGGCAGCATTGGTAGATGCCTTGGTCAAAGCCAAGCCCCAAACCAGCAAAGGTGTTTACCTGCGCAAAGTGGCTTTGTCTTCAACCATGGGTGTGGGCGTTCGCGTCGACACGCAAACCATCGCGGCTTGATCGTTAAGAAAACCGAGGGGAGTGCCAGGGCAACCTAGCACTTCGCTCAGTGTGGTGGGCTGAACCCCAATCTTCGGACCAAGTTCAGGCCATCCAAGACCGTTGGCGTGCAGCAATGCACTTAATCGTGAAAGCCAACGCAGATGGCGATCCCGCTGCAGATGGACAAAATCCTGAACAGTTGATCGCTGAAATTAGGCGAGCTCTAGAGCGCTAATGCTCAAAAGCTCATTCAAAAGGAGTAGACCTTGAGTCTTAATCGCAGTGAGAAAGAAGCGGTCATTTCAGAAGTGACCAGCCTCGCCGCTAAAGCTCAAACGCTGGTGATTGCGGAATACCGCGGCATCACGGTCACTGACATGACCAAACTGCGTTCTGATGCACGTAGCAAAGGTGTGAGCTTGAGTGTGTTGAAAAACACCTTGGCCCGCCGTGCTGTTGCCGGAACCTCGTTTGAAGTTGTCGCTGATCAGATGACCGGACCGCTGATCTATGGCTTCTCTGTAGATGCTGTGGCTGCTGCAAAAGTAGTCGCTGACTTCGCGAAAACCAACGACAAGTTGGTCATTCGCGGTGGTGCCATCTCAGGCAAAGTTTTAGATGCCAACGGCGTTAAGCAACTGTCAAACATCCCTTCGAAAGAAGTTTTGTTGGCTCAGTTGTGCGGCTTATTGATGTCCCCCATGTCTCGCACCGCAGTGGTGTTGGGTGCGTTGGCGGCCAAAAAAGGCGAAACGGCTGCCGCTTAAGCGCGCAGTCCTTTTTTAAATAATTGTTAGGAAAACAAAATGTCATTTGATAAAGACGCATTTTTGACCGCTCTCGATAGCATGACGGTCTTGGAACTCAACGAATTGGTGAAAGCCATCGAAGAGAAATTTGGCGTAAGCGCTGCAGCCATGGCCGCACCTGCGGGTGCTGGTGGTGGCGGTGGTGGTGCAGCCGCTGCTGAAGAGCAAACAGAATTCAACGTCATGTTGGTCGAAGCCGGCGCTAACAAAGTGTCCGTCATCAAGGCAGTGCGTGAAATCACTGGCTTGGGCTTGAAAGAAGCCAAAGACGTGGTTGATGGCGCTCCTAAGGCCGTCAAAGAAGGCGTGTCCAAAGCTGACGCTGAAGCCGCTAAGAAAAAGCTGGAAGAAGCTGGCGCCAAAGTCGAACTCAAGTAATTCGACTTTTGTCCAAGGCTGGCAGGTCCCCAAAGGGCCTCCAGCCTTTGGTGCTTACAGAGCACAGCCAAAAAGTAACTTCTAAGTCATTTTTTGAGTGTTCTCTGACCCGACTGCAGAGACGCCTTGGTTCGGGCTGCGTGCAATGCGCAGCCGTCCGCCAACGCTGGTAGAGGCCAGCGGCCAAGCCCGTTTTGTGAAGTTAATTCACAAAACACACAGTCGCCGAAAGATCAAGCCCCGGAGATCTCATGGCCTATTCATTTACCGAACGCAAACGCATTCGCAAAAGTTTCGGAAGCCGCGAAAGCGTGCTCGAAGTCCCTTACTTGCTGCAAATGCAAAAAGACGCTTACACGTCATTTTTACAAGCAGGCATTGCCTCTAACAAACGTGCTCACGAAGGTTTGCAAGCTGCTTTTGAGTCAGCTTTCCCCATCGTGTCACACAATGGTTTTGTCGAGATGAAATTTCTCGAGTACAACTTGGCCAAGCCGGCCTTTGATGTGCGCGAATGCCAAACACGTGGTCTTACTTTTGCATCCGCTGTGCGCGCTCGCGTTCAGCTGATTATTTACGATCGTGACTCTTCCACATCACAGTCTAAAGTGGTGAAAGAAGTTAAAGAGCAAGAAGTCTACATGGGCGAAGTGCCCCTCATGACCGACAAAGGCTCGTTCATCATCAACGGCACCGAGCGCGTCATCGTGTCTCAGTTGCACCGCTCTCCTGGCGTGTTCTTCGAACACGACAAGGGCAAGACACACAGCTCTGGCAAATTGTTGTTCAGTGCGCGCATTATTCCTTACCGCGGTTCATGGCTCGACTACGAATTCGATCCCAAAGATTTGCTGTACTTCCGTGTTGACCGTCGTCGCAAGATGCCCGTCACCATTTTGCTCAAAGCCATTGGCTTGAACCCAGAATCCATTCTGGCCAACTTCTTTGTGAACGACAACTTCCGCTTGATGGACAGTGGCGCTCAAATGGAATTTGTGGCTGAGCGTCTGCGCGGCGAAGTAGCCCGTTTCGATATCACCGACAAATCAGGCAAAGTCATTGTTGCCAAAGACAAACGCATTACCGTTCGTCACACCCGTGAGCTTGAGCAGTCTGCCACCACGCACATCAGCGTGCCTGAAGACTTCTTGGTGGGCCGTGTTGTTGCTCGCAACATTGTGGACGCCGAAACAGGTGAGATCATTGCCAAGGCCAACGAAGAACTCACCGAAGTATTGCTCAAGAAACTGCGCTCTGCTGGCGTGCAAGATCTGCAATGTATCTACACCAACGAACTCGACCAAGGTGCCTACATTTCGCAAACATTGCGTGTTGACGAAACCGTTGACGAATTCGCAGCACGCGTGGCCATCTACCGCATGATGCGCCCTGGTGAGCCGCCTACCGAAGACGCAGTGCAGGCTCTGTTCCAGCGCTTGTTCTACAACCCCGATACTTACGACTTGTCACGTGTGGGTCGTATGAAGTTCAACGCCCGCATGGGCCGCGACGAGTCCACCGGCCCCATGGTGCTCACCAACGAAGACATCTTGGCCGTGGTCAAGATCTTGGTTGATTTGCGCAATGGCCGCGGCGAAGTCGATGACATCGATCACTTGGGCAATCGCCGCGTACGTTGCGTGGGCGAGTTGGCCGAGAACCAATACCGCACAGGTTTGGCGCGTATCGAAAAAGCTGTGAAAGAGCGTTTGGGTCAAGCAGAGCAAGAGCCACTCATGCCGCATGACTTGATCAACTCCAAGCCTATTTCTGCAGCGCTCAAAGAATTCTTTGGTGCTTCACAGTTGTCACAGTTCATGGACCAAACCAATCCTTTGGCAGAGATCACGCACAAGCGCCGTGTGTCTGCCCTTGGCCCAGGCGGTTTAACCCGCGAGCGTGCAGGCTTCGAAGTGCGTGACGTTCACGTGACCCACTACGGCCGTGTGTGCCCTATTGAAACACCTGAAGGTCCGAACATTGGTTTGATCAACTCACTCGCCTTGTATGCGCGTTTGAACGAGTACGGTTTCATTGAAACACCTTACCGCCGTGTGGTCGACGCCAAAGTCACCATGGACATCGATTACTTGTCTGCCATCGAAGAAGGCAAATATGTGATCGCTCAGGCCAATGCCACCTTGGACAAAGCCGGCAAGCTCACAGACGGCCTGGTGTCTGCGCGTGAAAAAGGTGAATCCATTTTGTGCGGTGCCGATCGCATTCAATACATGGACGTGTCGCCTGCACAGATCGTATCGGTTGCGGCTTCATTGGTGCCGTTCCTCGAGCACGATGACGCCAACCGTGCGTTGATGGGTGCCAACATGTCACGTCAAGCCGTGCCTGTGTTGCGCCCCGAGAAGCCACTGGTCGGTACCGGTATCGAGCGCGTTGCTGCGGTCGACTCTGGCACCGTGGTCACAGCCACTCGTGGTGGTGTGGTCGACTACGTCGATGCCACTCGTATCGTGATTCGTGTCAACGACAACGAAACCCAAGCGGGTGAAGTGGGCGTTGACATTTACAACCTCATCAAATACCAGCGTTCTAACCAGAACACCAACATTCACCAGCGCGCCATTGTGAAGCGTGGTGACAAGTTGGAAAAAGGCGATGTGATTGCCGACGGCGCATCGACTGACCTTGGCGAAATCGCCATTGGCCAGAACATGCTGATCGCTTTCATGCCTTGGAACGGTTACAACTTCGAAGACTCCATCTTGATTTCCGAGCGCGTGGTTTCTGAAGACCGCTACACCTCGATTCACATTGAAGAGTTGGTGGTCATGGCGCGCGACACCAAGTTGGGTGCTGAAGAAATCACACGTGACATTCCCAACTTGTCAGAGCAGCAATTGGGCCGCTTGGACGAGTCCGGCATCATCTACGTGGGTGCAGAAGTGCAGCCTGGCGATGTGTTGGTGGGCAAGGTCACACCTAAAGGTGAAACCACACTCACACCAGAAGAGAAGTTGCTCCGCGCTATCTTCGGTGAAAAAGCCAGTGACGTGAAAGACACCTCATTGCGCGTCGACCAAGGCTCACAAGGCACGGTCATTGACGTCCAAGTGTTCACACGCGAAGGCATTGTGCGCGACAAGCGTGCGCAGCAAATTATTGACGACGAACTCAAGCGCTTCCGCTTGGATTTGAACGATCAGTTGCGCATCGTGGAAGCCGACGCCTTCGACCGTATCGAAAAATTGTTGAACGGCAAAATTGCCAACGGCGGCCCGCAAAAGTTGGCCAAAGGCACCAAGATCGACAAGGCTTACCTCGAGTCCATCGAGAAGTTCCACTGGTTTGACATTCGTCCTGCTGACGAAGACATTGCCAGCCAACTCGAGTCCATCAAAAACTCACTTGAGCAAACACGTCACAGCTTCGATTTGTCTTTCGAAGAGAAGCGCAAGAAGCTCACACAGGGCGACGAGTTGCCAGCAGGCGTGCTCAAAATGGTCAAGGTCTACTTGGCGGTCAAGCGTCGCTTGCAGCCTGGTGACAAGATGGCCGGCCGTCACGGTAACAAAGGTGTTGTCTCTAAGATCGTGCCTGTTGAAGACATGCCTTACATGGCAGACGGCACGCCTGCCGACATCGTGCTAAACCCCTTGGGCGTTCCATCCCGCATGAACGTGGGTCAGGTGCTGGAAGTTCATTTGGGTTGGGCTGCCAAAGGCATTGGTCACCGCATTGGTGACATGCTGCAAGCCGAAGCCCGTGTGGCCGAGTTCCGCACCTTGTTCGAAGAACTCTACAACGGCATTGGCCGCAAAGAAGACTTGTCCAAGTTGTCTGATACAGACGTCTTGGCCATGGCAGAAAACCTCAAAGGTGGTTTGCCCTTTGCTACGCCTGTGTTCGACGGTGCTGCGGAAGAAGAAATTCGCACCATGTTGAAAATGGCCTACCCCGACGATGTGGCTGCACGCAAAGGCCTCACAGCCACGCGCACACAAGCGCATTTGTTTGATGGCCGCACAGGTGATGCCTTTGAGCGCCCTACCACCATTGGTTACATGCACTTCTTGAAGTTGCACCACTTGGTCGACGACAAAATGCACGCCCGTTCCACAGGTCCTTACTCACTGGTCACGCAGCAGCCTTTGGGCGGCAAGGCCCAGTTTGGTGGCCAGCGTTTCGGCGAGATGGAGGTGTGGGCTTTGGAAGCTTACGGTGCCTCTTACGTGTTGCAAGAAATGCTCACGGTCAAGTCCGACGACGTGCAAGGTCGTACCAAAGTGTACGAAAGCATTGTCAAAGGCGAGCACACCATCAGTGCCGGCATGCCCGAATCGTTCAACGTGTTGGTCAAGGAAATTCGTTCCCTTGGTCTCGACATTGAACTCGAGCGTTCTTGAACCCCTGCTAGATTAATAAAAGGAAGAGTCTCATGAAATCACTTCTGGACCTGTTCAAGCAGTTCACACCGGACGAGCATTTTGATGCCATCCGCATTGGCTTGGCTTCACCCGAAAAAATCCGTTCTTGGTCTTTTGGCGAAGTTAAAAAGCCTGAAACCATCAACTACCGCACGTTCAAGCCTGAGCGTGATGGTTTGTTTTGCGCCAAGATTTTTGGCCCTATCAAAGACTACGAATGCTTGTGCGGTAAATACAAGCGCTTGAAGCACCGCGGCGTGATCTGCGAGAAGTGCGGCGTTGAAGTCACACAGACCAAGGTGCGCCGCGAACGCATGGGTCACATTGACTTGGCTGCACCTTGCGCACACATCTGGTTCTTGAAATCATTGCCAAGCCGTTTGGGCCTGGTGCTCGACATGACCCTGCGTGACATCGAGCGCGTGCTTTACTTTGAAGCCTACGTGGTCACCGACCCCGGCATGACACCGCTGAAGAAATACAGCATCATGACCGAAGACGACTACGATGCCAAATTGCAAGAGTACGGCGATGAGTTCCAAGCCAAGATGGGCGCGGAAGGCATCAAAGACTTGTTGCACAGCATTGAAATCGAATCCGAAATTGAGCGTCTGCGTGGCGATCTCACGGGCTCTGAAGTCAAGGTCAAGAAAAACTCCAAGCGCTTGAAAGTGCTCGAGGCTTTCAAGAAGTCAGGTATCAAGCCTGAGTGGATGGTGCTCGAAGTGCTGCCCGTGTTGCCACCGGACCTGCGTCCTTTGGTGCCTCTAGACGGCGGCCGCTTTGCCACTTCCGACTTGAACGATTTGTACCGCCGAGTCATTAACCGCAACAGCCGTCTGCGCCGTTTGCTTGAGTTGAAAGCGCCAGAGATCATTGCGCGCAACGAAAAGCGCATGTTGCAAGAAGCCGTTGACTCATTGCTCGACAATGGTCGCCGCGGTAAAGCCATGACCGGCGCCAACAAGCGTGCCCTCAAATCTTTGGCCGACATGATCAAAGGCAAGAGCGGCCGGTTCCGTCAAAACTTGTTGGGTAAGCGCGTCGACTACTCTGGTCGTTCCGTCATTACCGTGGGCCCAACACTCAAACTGCACCAGTGCGGTTTGCCTAAGTTGATGGCCATCGAGTTGTTCAAGCCATTCATCTTTGCACGTCTCGAAGCCATGGGCATCGCGACCACCATCAAGGCGGCCAAGAAAGAAGTTGAAGCCGGTACACCGGTGGTGTGGGACATCTTGGAAGAGGTGATCAAAGAGCACCCCGTCATGTTGAACCGTGCGCCTACTTTGCACCGTTTGGGCATTCAGGCGTTTGAGCCCTTGCTCATTGAAGGCAAAGCCATTCAGTTGCACCCCCTCGTTTGCGCGGCCTTCAACGCCGACTTCGACGGTGACCAAATGGCCGTTCACATTCCATTGTCTGTGGAAGCACAAATGGAAGCCCGCACGCTCATGCTGGCCTCCAACAACGTGCTGTTCCCAGCCAACGGCGAACCTTCCATCGTGCCGTCACAAGACGTGGTGCTGGGCTTGTACTACACCACCCGCGAACGCATCAACGCCAAAGGCGAAGGCTTGATCTTCTCCGACATCGGCGAAGTTCAGCGCGCTTTGGATGCTGGCGCTGTTGAGCTCACTGCCAAGATCAGTGTGCGCGTGACCGATTGGATTCTGAACAAAGAAACCAAAGAGTTCACGCCTTCTACCAACATGGTTTACACCACGGTGGGCCGTGCCTTGTTGTCCGAAATCTTGCCTAAAGGCTTGGCTTTCGAGAACATCAACAAAGCACTTAAGAAGAAAGAAATTTCCAAGCTCATCAACACGTCTTTCCGCAAGTGCGGTTTGAAAGAGACCGTGGTGTTTGCCGACAAGCTGTTGCAAAACGGTTTCCGTTTGGCCACACGCTCTGGCATCTCGATTGGCATTGACGACATGTTGGTCCCCCCAGAAAAGGGCGCCATCATTTCTGAAGCCGAAAAAGAAGTGAAAGACATTGAGCAGCAGTATGTGTCGGGTCTGGTCACTTCTGGCGAGCGTTACAACAAGGTCGTTGACATTTGGGGCAAAGCCGGCGACGCCGTGTCCAAGGTCATGATGGACCAACTGCGCAAAGAAAAAACCATTGACCGTCATGGCAAAGAAGTTGAGCAAGAATCGTTCAACTCCATTTACATGATGGCCGACTCTGGCGCCCGCGGTTCTGCGGCGCAGATTCGCCAGTTGGCAGGTATGCGTGGTTTGATGGCCAAGCCTGATGGCTCGATCATTGAAACCCCCATCACGGCCAACTTCCGTGAAGGCCTCAATGTGTTGCAGTACTTCATCTCAACACACGGTGCGCGTAAAGGCTTGGCCGACACCGCTTTGAAGACAGCCAACTCAGGTTATTTGACACGTCGTTTGGTTGACGTGACACAAGACTTGGTGGTCAAGGAACTCGATTGCGGCACCACCGACGGCTCGCTCATGCGCGCCATCGTTGAAGGCGGTGAAGTGATTGAATCTTTGCGCGACCGCATCTTGGGCCGCACTTTGGCCGACGAAGTCTTGCACCCTGAGTCTCGTGAATTGCTGGCGCCTGCTGGCACCTTGCTTGACGAAGACATGCTCGAAATCTTTGAAGCCGTGGCGGTTGACGAAGTCAAAGTTCGCACAGCCCTCACTTGCGCTACACGCTTTGGTTTGTGCGCCATGTGCTACGGCCGCGACTTGGGCCGTGGCGGCTTGATCAACAACGGCGAAGCCGTGGGTGTGATTGCTGCTCAGTCCATTGGCGAACCTGGTACTCAGTTGACCATGCGCACGTTCCACATCGGTGGTGCGGCATCACGTGCTTCAGTGGCTTCCAGCGTCGAAGCCAAGTCAAGTGGTTTGATCGGCTTCAATGCCGCCATGCGCTACGTGACCAACAGCAAAGGCGAGTTGGTGGTGATTTCTCGTTCCGGCGAAATCATCATTCAAGACGAGCATGGCCGCGAGCGTGAGCGTCACAAAGTACCTTACGGTGCCATCCTGACAGTCAAGGTCGACAAGGCCATCAAGGCCGGTGCAATTTTGGCCAATTGGGATCCGCTCACACGCCCAGTCATCACTGAGTTTGCAGGTCAGACCAAATTCGAGAATGTCGAAGAAGGCCTGACTGTGGCTAAGCAGCTAGACGAAGTGACCGGCTTGTCCACCTTGGTGGTGATCGATCCAAAGCGTCGTGGCTCTACCAAAGTGGTTCGTCCTCAGGTCAAACTGATCGACGCTGCTGGCAAAGAAGTGAAGATTCCAGGCACCGATCACTCCGTGACCATCGGTTTCCAAATCGGCTCACTCATCCAAGTGCGCGACGGTCAAGATGTGGGCCCAGGCGAAGTCTTGGCGCGTATCCCTGTTGAAGGTCAAAAGACCCGCGACATTACCGGCGGTTTGCCACGTGTGGCCGAACTGTTCGAAGCACGCAGTCCGAAAGACAAGGGCATGTTGGCCGAGATGACCGGTACGGTGTCGTTTGGTAAAGAGACCAAAGGCAAGGTTCGTTTGCAGATCACCGATCCAGACGGCAAGGTGTGGGACGAACTCATTCCCAAAGAGAAGAACATCGTGGTCCACGAAGGCCAGGTGGTCAACAAGGGCGAGAGCGTTGTGGACGGCCCAGCCGACCCACAAGACATCTTGCGCTTGCTCGGCATGGAAGAGCTGGCTCGCTACATCGTTGACGAAGTGCAAGACGTTTACCGTTTGCAAGGCGTGAAGATCAATGACAAGCACATCGAAGTGATCGTGCGTCAGATGCTGCGCCGTGTGGTGGTTGAGAACATTGGTGAATCCAACTACATCTCAGGTGAACAAGTCGAGCGTTCAGAAATTTTGAACACCAACGACGCATTGCGCGCCGAAGGCAAAATTCCTGCAACCTTCAGCAACTTGTTGCTAGGTATCACCAAGGCTTCTTTGTCAACCGACTCTTTCATCTCTGCGGCTTCCTTCCAGGAAACCACCCGCGTGCTCACCGAGGCTGCCATCATGGGCAAGCGCGACGAGTTGCGTGGTTTGAAAGAGAACGTCATTGTGGGTCGCCTGATTCCTGCCGGTACCGGCTTGGCTTATCACAAAGCCCGTGCCGCCAAAGATGCGATGGACGAGGCAGAACGCCGCGCCATTACAGAAGCCGAAGCCGTTGAATTGGCCGAAGCCCAGCAGTTAACCGAAGACGCAGCCAACGCTGCTGACTCGAAAGCCTGATCGACTTCCGGCTTAGGTCGGAATGAAGAGCGCCTCTGATCCGTGAACGCGGGCAGGGGCGTTTTTTTTAAAGATGTTTTCATTCACAATGACAACAACATGGCCCTTCTGATTTTTTGTTCCATCTTGGCAGTCCTGTTTTTTTGGGCTGTTGGTGCCTACAACCGTTTGGTGGTGTTGCGCGCAAGCGTGGCCAAACAGTTTGCCGCAGTGGATGCGCAATTGATTCGTGTGCTGGTGTGGCTGCAGGGCAACTTGCCAGCGTCCATGCGCGACATGCTGAGTGAAATGGAAGAAGCGGCATTGCCAGAGGCCTTGTTGAAAAATGAGCGCGATCTCAATCTGTTGGCCATTCTTGAAGACCTGTCAGACAGCTTGGACCTGGCGCGAACACAAGCCCTCACGCCTGTTGTGATGAGCAGGGTCAATCAAAATCGTTTGGCCTTGGCGGCGTGGGCCAAGGCGGAAGTGCGAGCGGGTCAGAGTGGCGAAGCCACGTGGTTCATTGACCCACTGCCCTATAAGTTTGACCGTTTGAAAGCGCAGGCGTGGCCTTTGATGGACGCTTACAACCAAGCCGCAACCAAGTACAACGACGCCGTGTTGCAATTTCCAGCCAGTGTGCTGGCCAAGCAATTGAATTTTGTGCCTGCGCAAACGCTGGACATTAAAGACCTGCTTGCCTAATGCTCAGGCATCCTTAAAGGTTCTACTTGCAGCCAACTTTACAAGCCCCGCTTTGGCAATTGCTGCAAGCTGCAGCCCAAGTGGCGCAAGCCGTTCAAACAGGCAGATCCATGACCGCTGCCATCGAGGCTGTGCCCAAAGACTTGCGACCTGGCGCACAAGCCTTGTCGTTTCAAAGCATGCGCTGGTGGGGCCGCGCCGTGGCCTTGCGAAAATGCTTGGCCCGCAAAGCACCCCCTTCGCAAGCAGATGCCTTGTTGTGCACCGCCCTGGCCTTGTCATGGCAAGACGAATTGGCACCCTACCCAGTTCACACCTTGGTGAACCAAGCGGTAGAAGCCGCACGCCGGCACAAAGACATGCGCGCCCAAGCGCCGTTCATCAACGCGTGCTTGCGCCGTTTTTTAAGAGAGCGCGAAGCCTTGTTGGCACAAACCGAAGCCGACATCACAGCGCAGTGGAGCCATCCAGCTTGGTGGGTCAAGCGCTTGCAAACCGACCATCCGCAAAAGTGGCAAGACATTTTGCAGGCCGCTCAATCGGCGGCGCCCATGACACTGCGTGTCAACGCTCAGCATCACAGCGTGCAAGCTTATTTGCAGGCCTTAGAGGCCCAAGGCATTTCGGCCAAAGCAGTGGGCGATGTGGGTGTTCAATTGACCAAGGCTGTGCCTGTGCAACAACTGCCCGGATTTTTAGAAGGTCATGCCTCTGTGCAAGATGCGGCTGCGCAATTGGCGGCACCCCTGTTGTTAAAGGGTTTGCAAAAGTCAGATCAAGCCTTGCGACTGCTGGATGCGTGCGCTGCACCCGGTGGCAAAACAGGCCATTTGATGGAGTGTGACCCCACAGCGCAAGTCCTTGCCTTGGATGTAGATCCTGTGCGCTGTGAACGAATTCAGCAGAACCTAGACCGACTTAAGGTACGCGCTGAAATCATTGCGGCCGATGCCGCCGACACGGCCGATTGGTGGGATGGCCAAAGCTTTGACGGCATTTTGTTGGACGCGCCTTGCACGGCATCGGGCATAGGCCGTCGGCACCCAGATGTACGCTGGTTGCGCCGAGAGACCGATGTACCGCAATTGGCAGCCATTCAAGCCAAGCTCTTAAGGGCGTTGTGGCCTTTGGTCAAGCCTGGGGGCAGATTGCTTTATTGCACCTGTTCGGTTTTCAAAGCCGAGGGCGAAACTCAAATCCAAACGTTTGTTCAGCACAACACTGATGCCCTGATCTTGCCCTCTCCAGGGCATTTAACACCCTCTGGTGCCACATCTGACACCAGTCTCCGCGACAATGGTATGGGTGAACATGACGGTTTTTATTACGCACTGTTGGAAAAGCGTTCAACTTAAGTTGAATGGCATGGGGCGCACAAGTCTTTGGCTTCGTGGGCTTTGCATGGGTGTGTTTTTTTGGGCTGCTTTTGTAGGGCCCTCGCATGCCCAAAGCTCTAGCAACTCGCAGGTCGAGGTCTCGCAATTGCGACTTGAGCGTTCAGAGGGCGCATTGCTGCTTCAAAGTACCTTGCGCTTAGACCTTAGCAGCACCATCGAAGATGCCTTGCAAAAAGGCATGCCCATTTATTTTGTGACTGAAGTAGATCTTTCGCGCGATCGTTGGTATTGGTATGACAAGAAAATTGGCTTGATTGCGCGGCATTACCGCTTGGCCTACCAACCCCTCACCCGCATGTGGCGTTTGAATGTGTCGCGTGACCCCATTGGCGCGGGGGGCTTGGCCAATAGCTTGTCGCAAACATTTGAAACCTTGCCAGAAGCCTTGGCGGCCATTCGCAGAACAGTCAATTGGAAATTGGCCGATGTCGCAGACCTAGACAGTGACAACAAATACACCTTGAGTTTCAAATTTCGTTTGGATGTGTCGCAATTGCCAAGGCCCTTCCAAATCATGGCAGGGACCCAATCGGAATGGAACGTGAGCACCCAAAAAACCCTCCGTCTGTCTTCTGATTTAGGGCGTTAACGGTATCCGTCAAGGCAAGCTTTCATCATGAAACGGAACCAACAAGATCGAATTGCCACTGGCACGCAAGCCTCCAAAACGGTCAGGTGGGTGGTGGGCATTGGCGTGACCATTTTGTTGACCATCGGTTTGGGTCTGTTGGTACTTTTAACGCAGGCCACCAGCAACCGAGCGCTCTACGACCGCAATTACGATCGCCTTTACATGGTCAACACCATTGTGGCGGCGCTCTTGTTATTGGGGCTGGTCTGGGGTTTAACCCGCTTGATCATTCGCTTGCGCCAGGGCCAATTTGGCTCCCGCTTGTTGGTTAAATTGGCGGCCATTTTTGCGCTTGTGGGCTTGGTGCCGGGCGTCTTGATTTATGTGGTGTCTTATCAGTTCGTGTCGCGCTCCATTGAGAGCTGGTTCGATGTGAAGGTGGAGGGCGCCTTGGTGGCCGGCTTGAACTTGGGCCGCGCTACCCTTGACACACTCTCAGGCGATCTGGCCAAACAATCTCGCGTGGCAGCGCAGCAGTTGGTCGATGTTCAAGAAGCCAGCGCTGCGATCAACCTAGACCGCGTTCGCACCCAAATGGACGCCAACGACGCTGTGCTTTGGTCCCTTGATGGCCGTTTGATAGCGTCTGCGGGTCAATCTCGCTTTGCCATTCGCCCCGAACGGCCCACCGCGGCGCAGTTCAAACAAGTGCGGAACAAACTCAGCGTCGAAATTGTGGAGGGGCTGGACGAAACAGTGGGTGCGCCCACCGGCCGCATCAAAGTTCTGACGCTGGTGCCGCAAAACAGCCTCAGTTTGCGAGAGGACCCCTGGGTTTTGCAAATTTCTCAAGAACTGCCCGCTACCTTGGTGGCCAACGCGCTCGATGTGCAATTGGCCAACCGTGAGTACCAAGAGCGTGCTTTGGCCCGCGATGGCCTGCGCAAAATGTACATTGGTACGCTCACCCTGAGCCTCATCATGGCGGTGCTGGCCGCTGTTTTATTGGCGGTGTTGTTGGGCAATCAATTGGCCCGCCCTTTGTTGTTGTTGGCACACGGTATGCGGCAGGTGGCTTCGGGAGACTTAAGCCCCAAATACACGCTCCAAGGCAATGACGAATTGGGTGGTTTGACCCGCTCATTCGCAGAAATGACGCAGCAACTCTCTGACGCGCGAAGCGCCGTAGAGCGCAGTTTGACCCAACTCGGTGCAGCCAGAGAAAACCTTCAAACTATTCTGGACAACCTGACCGCTGGCGTGATTGTGTTGAATGCGCGAGGCGCCATTCAGTCTTCCAACCCGGGCGCCACCCGTATTTTGAAAGTACCTTTGGCCGCCCACGCCAAGGCCTCGTTTTTGAGCTTGCCCAATTTGCAACATTTTGCGTCGGGTGTTCAAGAGCAGTTTGAATTGTTGTCGGCTGACAAAGACCGCCATGAGCTCGACCATTGGCAAAAGTCATTTGAAATTCATGCGTCTGGCCAAGGCTTGGAAGCCACCGCCGTCACCCTGGTGGCACGCGGCGCCATTTTGCCGGATGGCATGCGCCTCTTGGTTTTTGACGACATTTCTGAAATTGTGTCGGCCCAACGCTCGCAAGCTTGGGGTGAAGTGGCGCGCCGGCTGGCGCATGAAATTAAGAACCCCCTCACGCCCATTCAGTTGTCGGCCGAGCGCTTGGAGCGAAAGCTCGATGGCAAACTAGATGAGGCCGATCAGACTGTTTTGTCCAAATCAGTCAAGACCATCGTGGAGCAAGTAGCGGCCATGAAGCGCCTGGTCAATGAGTTCCGCGATTACGCCCGCTTGCCCTCGGCAGAACTCAAGCCGCTAGACTTGAACCAATTGATCTTGGATGTGATGGGACTCTACGCTCCAGAGCCTGCGGAGCGAGTCACACGTGCCCAGGTGTTTACCGACCTTGACCCCACATTGCCACTGATAGAGGGCGATGCCCAACAACTGCGCCAAGTGGTTCACAACTTACTGCAAAATGCTCAAGACGCCAGCGACCCGCAAACCCATGTGATGTTGGTCACCCGCTGGAGCCCGGCTCGCAAGCGTGTCAAGTTAACGGTGCTGGATGAAGGCACAGGATTTGCCCCCAATATTTTGCAGCGGGCGTTTGAGCCGTATGTGACGACCAAGACCAAAGGCACCGGTTTGGGCTTGGCCGTTGTGAAGAAAATTGCCGACGAACATGGTGCCCGTTTGGACATTGCCAATCGAGTTGAAGAGGGGGTGGTCAAAGGGGCCCAAGTGTCGTTATCATTCAGTGTCGAGAAAACGGGTCAGGCTTAAACCAAGCAGGCATTTTTAGAATCAATGAAGTGTTCATTACAGACGGCACAGTCGATGCAAATTAGAGGCAACTAAGAGCAACATGGCAAATATTTTGGTGGTGGATGACGAGCTAGGCATTCGCGATTTGCTCTCGGAAATCTTGAGCGATGAAGGGCACAACGTAGAGCTGGCCGAGAATGCAGCCCAAGCCCGTGAGGCCCGACTTCGCACTCGGCCCGATCTGGTGCTGTTGGACATTTGGATGCCCGACACCGATGGCGTGACATTGCTCAAAGAATGGTCAACCAGTGGCCTCTTGAACATGCCCGTGATTATGATGAGTGGCCACGCCACCATTGACACAGCCGTAGACGCTATTCGCATTGGCGCGCAGGCGTTTTTAGAAAAACCCATTACGCTGCAAAAACTTTTGAAAACGGTAGAACAAGGTTTGGCGCGCGATCAAGTGCGTCAAGCCGCTGCGGCTTACCAGGCCTCTCAATTGCCTGCAGGCGCTGCGGCTTCAGCCCATGTGGGCGCTGGCAATGGCCACGAAAACGCGCTGCAAGTTTCACAAAGTTTTGATCTCGACCTGCCCTTGCGCGATGCAAGAGATGCTTTTGAAAAAGCCTATTTTGAGTTCCACCTCTCCAACGAAGGTGGCTCCATGACGCGCGTGGCCGATAAAACAGGCTTAGAGCGTACTCACCTGTATCGCAAACTCAAGCAGTTGGGTGTTGACCTGACAAAAGGCAAGCGCGCTGGCGCTTGACATTGAAAATTATTTCCAGGGCGCGGGGTTTAATTTAATCTGCTTGATATCTTCAGAAGGAATGGCAATGGGTGTGCCTTGGAAGAACACTTGCAATTCAGGCAAGCTGGCCGATTGAACTTTGAAAGGTGCAGGTCCGTAAATGCTGCGGCGCTCGCCGTTTTTCAAATTAAGGGCTGCCACACGTTCATTGCCATCCATCACGCAAACAAACATGTCCTTTGTGGCAACCATGTAAACATATTCTGGCGCCTTCTTGGGTGTGGCAGGAACCAACTCAGTTTCTGCATCTTTCCATAAGCACTTCTTGGCATTCTCAGACATGGCTGTGGCGACTTCTTGTGCTTTTTGAGCAGATGCTGAATTGGCGGCACTGGTTGCAGCGTCAGCTGGCGCAGTTGTGGGCTGAATGTTTTGTTCTTGACCTTGTGATTTGCTCTCTTCTGCCACTGGCTTGACTTCAGCGGTGGGTAAGTTGTCCGTCACAGCGCTTTTGGCTGCAGGTGCACTGGGCTGAATTTTGTCCGAGTCAAGTAGTCCAAAAAATGCGAAGCAAGCCATACCCACTAACAACAGCCCCCAAGTCATATTTTTTGCAGTCACAGCAGAAGGCGCATTTTCTGAACTGGGCTTCAATGTGTTTGGAGGTGCTTCAGGGGCGTTAGGCGTTGGCTGAATTGGCGCCAATGCCGTGGGCTCCGCCGTTGGCAAAGAAACAGCTTGAGCTGAAGGGGCAATGGGTTCAGGAGGAATGGTCTTGGCAGGCTCCAATGAGGCTGGTTGCGCAGCCGTTGTTTCTAACAAGTCATGCCCCAGGAACTTCAGTAACTTCTTGCCTGTGCTGTACTTGATGTCTGGGTTGTAAAAGGAGCTGTCTCCGCCGTCCTCAAGTTGAATCACTTGAGATTTAGAAACCGTATTGCGGTGCGCCAACGAGGAGACGTCTAGCCTTGCGTTTTCCCGCAATTTTTTTAGTAGTGCCCCATGCTCTTGGGACCAGTTAAGCTGCTGTTTTTGCATACTAAATAATTGGTTTTTTAAGTTAGCTGAGGGCGCAAAGATTCAGCATCATATTCAGACTATGTGAATATAGCAATCAGATTCGGTGGTTTGACCAAATTTCGCGTTTTTTTAGTAGACGTTAGAAGGGTGAATCCCTAAAATACGCCTCCCGACCCAAAAACTTCCATGCAACTCATGTGGCTCTCTGGCCCGACCGGCCAGGTTAAATCGATTTCTATCACCGCACGCACGGTCGTACGGGGTGCGCTTGCGCTTGGCTTAGCCCTCATGCTCTTGGGTTTCTTGTTGAATTGGATAGGCTTGCGCTTTGCAGTGGAATACAACCCCGACTTGGCGCGCACCATGGGCGGTGTCACCACGGAAGCTGAACAGCAACGCATGGAGGCCATTTATCGCCAACGCCTTGAGCAAGTGCGAAACTCCATGGAACAAACCATTGCTGAAGTCAAGCGGCTAGAGTCTTTGAAAAACAAGTTCATGGACCTGGCCACACCCTTGGGTGTCAAGGTCAAGCCCCCATCGAAAGATGATGCAAAGGGCGGCCCCTTTGTTTCGCCCATGTTTAAAAATGGTTTTTTCCGTTTGCCCCTGCAGACCGAATTGCAACAAACAGCCGCTGATTTAGATGAAATTGCTTCCAAGTTAGTCCATTATGAAAAGCAATGGCAGGGCCAATTAAGTTGGTTAGAAGCCTTGCCCATTGGGTCGCCCATTCAGGCTGATTTTCGATTGACCAGCGGGTTCGGTATACGCAACGACCCCTTTACAGGCGCATTGGCCATGCACGAAGGACTTGATTTTTCTGCTGAAGTGGGCACGCCTGTGCTGGCCACCGCGCCGGGTGTCGTCATTCGCTCAGAATGGGACAACGGCTATGGCAATGTGATTGAAATCAAGCATGCAGAAAACTACGTCACAAGGTATGCGCATTTAAGCAAGCGACTTGTGGCAGAAAACGCCCAGTTGACCAGGGGCGCGCTTATCGGCAATGTAGGAAGTACGGGTCGATCGACGGGCCCGCATTTGCATTACGAAGTTTTTCAAAACGGGCGGGTTCTCAATCCTATGCTGGTGCTGCCTGCCAAATCTCTGAACAATTGATGTCCTCCAAGCGTGGCCATCTGAAACACATCCTCTATGTTTGAAAAACTCAAAGAAAAATCTTTCGTTTCCAGTCAAGAAAGATTTGACACACTGATTGGCCAAACGACCACCATTTATGGCCGCTTGGTTTTGCTAGACAGCGTTCGAATTGATGGCAAAGTATTTGGCAACATTGAATCTGCTGCGGGCAATAAAATTACAGTCGCCATTGGCTCTTCAGGCGAAGTCACTGGCGACATTACCGCACACCGTATCATGGTGGCTGGCAAGGTGGATGGCAATATTTATGCAGCTGAGCGGGTCGAATTTCACAAAGACTCTGTTGTGAATGGCGATATTTCTTATGGCTCAATTGCGGTTGAGCACGGCGCCAGGCTGTTGGGCTTGGTGATTCAAAACAAAACCGCCTCAGAATCGGCCTCGGGTGCCAAGGCCGCTATTCAAAACGCGCAGGTTGCTAAAGAAAAACGTTAAGTTAAGCAGCAGCGGCTTGAAAAGGCAAATGCACCTGCATCAGGAGTTTTTGAGCAGCTGATTGAGTTTGTTCAGGCTTTGTTTCAATTCAGGATCTGACTCAATTTCCCGCTTTTTGTTTTTGACCAAACTGGCAACATCCAGGTGGGTTGGGTTGCTTGCTGTATGAAGTGAGCGTTGGCGTGCCAGCATGGCCCATGTATAGGCTAAGCTAAGAATGAGCCAAGCAATCCATACGCTGCCAGAGTCAACATTGCCCTGAGGGCTTATGTTTGAAAGCTCGGTGAGAAATGAACCCCATGGCAAGGTTAAGAAGACGCTTAAGCCATCTTTGCCAGAGGCCATGACAAAGCTGACCCAAACAAAGCCCATCCAATTTAAAACGAAAAACGAATTGGCCAAAAAACTGGAAAACTTACGCCACAACTTCATGTCTTCAATGCATTCTTAATTCGTTGATTCAAAGACTCGGCAATTTGGACGCGAACTTTGGATGTGGCATGAATCTCGACTTCGTTTTGATAGGCGTGATTGACAAACTCAGCGGTCAAATTGCGCAAATTTTCGATGTCAATGGCCACTTCATGAAGTTTCTGTTCCAGAAACTTTTGCTCGTTTATTTTTTCAGAAATCTTTTCAATGCTGGCATTGACTTGCGTCCAAATTTCAAGCCGAGGATCGTCAAGTTTGAGTGAATTGAAAACCTCAACAATGGAGGCGCCTAACTCGGTCAGTGACTCTGGCGCAGGTGCTTTAGCCGCTGAAGAGGGGGGTGGGGCTTCCCTTAAAAGAGGTGCCGGATTGACAGATTGCGGCTGCGATGACGCTTTAGGTTGACGCACTTGCGCCTCATCTTCGTCTACTTCAATGCGCTCCTCAGATGGCTGAACCCAACCGGCTCTGGGGTCAAAACGCATCATCACGAGCTTAGGGTTTTGCTGGCTCATGGGGGTCCTTTAGAAAAATAAGTTGCCAAGAATCTTTTTTTTATGTAAATTCTATAATAGGGCAAATCTTCCCCCCACGCAATTGTTAAGTTCTTTTTTCTTTGAATACAGTGAGTTACAGATGACAGCTAAACTGAAAATCCTAATCACCAGTCAAAAAGGTGGCGTAGGGAAAAGCACTGTTTCTGCCAATTTGGCTGCTTTTTTTGCCCATGTGGCTCAAAAAACCACTAGCCTGGTAGATCTAGACCACCAAGCCACGGCTGGCAAGTGGGTCAGAAATGCTGCACCTCTGGGCATACAGTGCATTTCTGTTCAATCACCCAATAACAAAGGCTCTGGCCTGGCTTTGCTGCAGGCTAAGCAAGCACTCAGAAGTGTCTCAAGCGAAACCGAAGTGATCATCGCCGACCTGACATGGACAGATATTTTGCCAGCCGAATTTTTGTTTGATTTCGATTTGGTGCTGGTCCCAACCTCTTTGTCGCGTGTCGAACTGGACAGCACACTAGAGTTTGTCAACCGCTTCGGATTTGTTTTCAACTCTATGATGAGAACGCCGCCCAAGTTGGTCATTGTGCCCAGCCGAGTGGCCAATTTGGAAACCTATTCCAACGTGTTCATGCAGTCATTCAATACCAGCTTTTTCATGTCACCCCCTGTGATGTTCAATGAAACAGCCAGTGAGTTTTTTGGAACAGAGTTTTTTGTCACAACGCAAAGCCAAGAAATTCGTGAAAACTTCATTGACTTTGGCAATGCCGTTGTCCAACTGGGCCGCAGCCAATTGAGTGAAAAGAAAAGTACGGCCAGCTTGTACCAGCCCAAAATGAGCGGCTCCATCCTAGACAGGTTCCGTGCCGGCATGAATCAAAAGGCCAGCATCAGGCCCGTTAATGCAGCCAATGATTTTGCAAAGACCACTTTCCAAGACAAAGTGAAGGCCGTATTGCCCGCCTTCCTGCGAACCAGCAATTACAAATAAAGGCTGTTCAAGCAAAACAAAAGGGCCTCTGATGAGGCCCTTTACACATGCGTGATTGAACACGCCATGAGGTTTCTTAAACTTGGCTCATGTTGCCGCGAACTTGACCGCCGCGTTCAATTTCAATTTCACCGTACTCTAATGTGCCGTTCACTTTGCCAGTGCTGCGAACGATCAACAGCTGGCGGCTGCTGATGTCTTTGTTCAGCTCGCCCTTAACGTCCACACGATCTGCCTTGATGGTGCCTGTTACACGGCCTGTTTGGCCAATGAGTAAATTGCTCACTGTCAGGTCGCCATCAAATTGACCTTCAATCACGGCTTCGTCAGGTGCGTTGATGCTGCCTTTGAAGGAAACGCCTTCGCCGATGAAAACGCTGTTTTGTTTGGTGGTAGGGTTCATTTTGAAAGCGACTTAGAGTTAATTAGGGTTCATGGAATGGTGCGATGGTGATTACTTTGCTAAAAGCAACTCACCCTTGATAGACGCGCCTTTTTGAACAGAAAGTGTTTTGTAAACCACATGGCCATCGACAGTTGCAGAGGATGTAACTGTGAGCTCTTCGCATGTGGCCGTGCCTGAAAATCGGCCCTTGATGTGAAAGTTTTTGCAGTTCACAATGCCATCAACTTGACCGCGCGAGCCAATGGTCAACTCATCTACTTGAACCTGACCGTTCAAAGAGCCTTCAACGTGGATGGTGCCTTTGGCAGACAACTCGCCCTTGAAGTAGAAGCCTTCGCTCAGGATAGAAGGCTTGGAAACGTTGGCCTGAAACATGCCCATCACTCCGTTGCCGCGCTGCTGAGATGCACTTGGCAAGACATTGGGCGTGACGTTGGGTGTGGTGGCCGGCGCAACCGTCATGTCAGGCTCTTCTTCTTTAACTAGCACAATCTCTTCGGGCGCGACTGGTTCAACCGCTTCTTCAGGGACTGTGGTGGCGTTATTTGGAGCTGATTTGAATTTGTTGAACATGCTGAGCCGTCCGGATGACTTTTTGTGGGTTGACAGGATAGCCACCCACCAATATTTCTAGGTGTAAGTGCTTCCCAGTGGAAACGCCCGTGTTGCCAATGTAACCCAAGACTGATTCGTGGTTAACTTTGTCACCAACTTTAACCAACAACTGCGACATGTGGGCATACAGCGATTCAATGCCATTGGTGTGGCGCACTACAACCGTATTTCCGTATTGTGGGTGATTTTGTGAAAGAACGACCACGCCTTCCTTGACCGGGTGAACCTTGTCGTTTCCATTTTCGCTAAGCAGGTCCAAGCCCGTGTGAAAGTGAGATTGACCGGTGATGGGGTGTTTGCGAATGCCAAAGTCTGAGGTCAGAGAATAATTGCTCACAGGCATTTTGTTTGGCAGTGCAAACAAAACATCGCGCAGTGCACGATTTGTCGCCAATTCATCGGCCACTTTGCCTCGGAGTAAGGGGTTGTTGTTAATGTCGTCCGTTAAGTTGAATCCGCCCTTGGGATTGTTTTGCTGAATAATTTTGACAATCTTTTCGGTCAAACCAGATGAATCTAGTTGAGATTTGAGGGATACATTTTCTTGGGACACCGCAGCCGTGGAGGTGTCAACATAACGGCGAATGCTCATGTCTCTGTCGCGAATAGACTGAGCCAAAGCAACCATCTGATCTTCGCTCATGTCGAGGGCTTCACCAGATTGAGCGTCGGCGGTGCCACTGACAAGGGCTTTGAAAACTTCTTGATGTGATTTCTCAAGCCGAGCTCTACTGATTTGCAGGCTGATGGTGATGATTGAAAGAACAATCAGCGCCGTGGACAAAGAGGTGAGCGTAACGATACTGCCACGAACCAACATGCGTTGGAGTTTGGCAGAGATCGCAAAATACTGGAGGTCACCGTTTTGTTCAAAAATAATTCTTGAATCTTGGTAATCTTTGCGCCACCAATGAAGCAAAGTAGAGGGAAGCGACAACGCACTTAGCCAAAGCAATTTTGCTAATTGCATGTCAGGTGCCGGTTAAACAGACGCTGGGCCGGTGTTTAAAATTGCTGCCGCGTTCAACGTGCCTTCAATGGCTTGAGTCAAAGTCCCTTCGATCTCGCCACCTTTTTCAATTTCAATTTCGACGTAATGAATCTTGCCGGTGATCTTGCCAGTAGAGCGAATGATCAGACTCTTCTCGCTCACCACCGTGTTGTGCAGTTGACCGCGAACATCAATCACTTTGGCCGAAATACGGCCCGTGATTTTGCCAGTGGGGCCAATCAAAACTTCTTCAGCTGTTAGGTCGCCCTCAATGATGCCATTGACCACGGCTTTGGAGGGTATAAAAAACACCCCCTTGACGGTAACGCCATCGCCAATAACGACGCTTTCAAGTGAATCTGCTGGATTTGCCACGTTTGCTCCCTAATTGGGGAATTTTAGCAAATTACAAGCGCTTGAGTTTAGAAAACTTGTACGGCTAAAGAGTACTTTTGAATTACTGCTCCATGACCATGCCAAGTTCAAAGGGAATATCGTCTAAGCAGGCGCTGGTTTGTCCTTTGGGCCCACGGTCTATAAACCGAATGGTCACCATGAGTTTGTTGCCGTGGACTTCGGGCGTCGCTTTGAGTTTGGGGTCTACCCAAATTTGAACCAGCTTGCATTTTCCTTGAGGAATGCTTTGTCTAAACTCACCGCCCTTGGCGACTAAACGAGAGTGAGATGCATTGCCTCGAGTGAGTCCCATCAAAAAGGCAACGCTGTCTCTGAGGGGTTTGAAGAAATCTAGCCAATTTAAAAGGTCTTCCCTTCGATCTTCGCCGCTGCGGTGTTGCCAAGCAAAATATCGAGGTGCATCAAATGGGCTGGTTCCGCCAGGCAGTCCCATGCCTTCGCGAAGCTTGTACAGCCATTCATCGTCGGCAATCATGTGAGCCAACTTCTTTTTTTGCGATTGCAGTGCCACGATATGTTGTTCAACCTGCCCAAGCAGTTCTGTCAGAACCGTGACAGAAACCTTGGGGTTGCCTTTAAAGCCATTCAATTTGGTTTTTTGGGCATTCAGTTGCACCAAGATTTGGGCGCTTAAGTCAAATTGATCGTCTAAATCGGCAATTTCAAAAAGGCACAAAAGGCAAAAGTGGTGGTCTATGGCAAAAAACCGATTGATCAGTACATCGACTCTAGAAAACAAGGTCTCAACCCGCAAAAAATTGCTGGTGAGTTCGTCAAGGGGGTGTTCAAAAAGTATCGCGGCCACTTTGCTGGGGGTCAATGTTCATTGCCTGAATCTGGCAATGATACCCGTCATTTTCGGCCACATTGTGCGTATCATTGGCACATTCGCCACTCCATTGACAGAAATCCATGACCGACTTTGGCGCCAGTAGCAACTCGTCTGAATCTGAAATCTTCTTCAGAATGACTGACCGTTTGCAGATGGAAAGCTGTGCCATGGCCGTGGTCAAAGATGGCAAGAGCGTGGTTATTTCCAGCAAAACCACCGAGCTGATCGATCATTTCGGAGCTGCATTCATTCGTCGCCTCAAAAGAGCTCTGCCAGATACACCCATTGAAGTTTTCATGCCGCCTGACACCGAGGCCATGCTAGACCGCTTCAACAAATTGCTCACCACCATCAAACTGGATGAAGCCACCCAACCCAGAGGCGGTCAGTTGCCTGAAAAAATTTGGGTGGTGCATGATGCCAACGCTTTAGCCACTCATGAGCTTGATTTGTTCACCCGGCTCATATTTCAGTTTCCAGGTGCAGGCATTGGTGCCGTCTTGATGTTTGCTTCTGAGAGCCCACAAGCGGATAAGCTGGCCACACAAAACAAGCAGTTTGTTTCTTGGGCGTTGGAGTTGCCGACACCCGAGCAAAAACTCAGCGCTATTCAGCAAGCTAGGAAAAATGGCAACGAAGAAATGGCGGTTGAGTTTTTCAACAAACTGGCCAAAGCAAGCACTAAAAAAACAACCCCCTTACTGAATGCAGCAGTGGCTAGCGGCGGTGCATCCAAAGCAGCTTCACCCCAGCAAGACAAATCCAAGAGTCTAAAGAAATCAAAAAAGTGGGCATGGATCTTGGCCGTGTCTGCCTTGCTTCTCAGCTCTATGGGCGTGGCAGCTATCTTGCACCCAGATTTAAGCCAGAAAGTGATGGCGCAGGTTTCAGGCTTTTATGACGATTTGCTGGCGTTGGGTTCTCCCGAAAAGAAAAAAACAGCACAAAAAAATGCAACGAACCCAGAAAGCGCTGCAAACAACAAATTAGAAAGAAACTCCGACACAGCGCCTGAAATAGTGGCAGCACCCGGACAGCCCAATAACGAGGCCAACAACCCACCACCACCGGGCCCTCCTGCCGACTTGAAGCCCTACACCGCTAAACCAGAAGCGCCCGTTACCACTCCGCCAGCTGCGCCAGCTCCTCCGACAGTGGCAGCAGCTACGCCTGCTAAGCCGGCCAAGGTCATTACAGAGCTACCTGATGTTGCAGTAAAGGGGCGCTTGTGGCTGAGGGGCTTGCCAGAAGACACATTTTTGTTAGAGCATGGTGTTTATGAAACAGTGAAGCAGGCTCAAAGCACAGTCAAGACAAAGGCTTGGTTGGCCAATGCCCGCATTGTTCCCGTTTACCAGCAGGGCAAAGACGACTCTAAGTTTGCCGTTGTGACCGGGCCCTTCAGATCCAGAGACCGCGCTAAAAACACCATGGTCCGGCTAAATCTGCCATCCGATGTCATCATCAAACCACAGGGCACATTGCTTTCGCAGTCCAAACCACCGCAATGAACATTTTGCTCATTGAAGACGAACAGCGAATTGCAGATTTCATTGTTGCAGGTTTTACCGATGTGGGTTTTACAACGCACTGGGAGCAAGATGGTTTTCGGGGCCTGAATACGGCTCTGATTAAAAACTTTGATGCCATTGTTTTAGACCTTACATTGCCCATGATGGATGGCCTGACGGTGTTGGCTGAAATTCGCCGCAAAAACTTAGCCATACCCGTCATTATTTTGTCGGCCCGAACAGATTTGAACGATCGACTGCAAGGCTTTGAAAAAGGCGCTGACGACTATTTGGCCAAACCATTTTTTATCGAAGAACTCATCATTCGAATCAAAACAGTGGTCAGTCGCAAGCAGGGCAGCGTCGAAAAAACCATGGTTCAAAGTGGCCTCACGCTAGATCGATTTACCCGAGTGGCCCACTGGAAAACCATCAAAGTTAATTTAACGCAACGTGAGTACTTGCTGTTGGAATGTTTGATGCTGTCGCCAGGGCAGATTTTTTCAAGGCAACAAATTCTGAAGCAAGTCTGGCAAATTGATTTTGATCCGGGCACCAATGTGGTGGATGTGTGTGTGCAAAGGCTTCGGAAAAAACTAACCGACGACAAAATGCCAGAGGGCGAACAGTTTCCCATTGAGACCATTCGCGGCGTTGGGTATCGGTTTAACAACTACTGATTCAAATGATTCAATCTTTCCGACTGAACGTTTTTTTGGGCGTGCTTGCTTGCATGCTGATCTTTGCAGTAGCAACTCGCATCATGGTTCGGCAAGTTTCGGAAGGCCCCATCTTGCTGTACCTGCATGAAAATTTGGGCAAGCACATTGACAACGAAATTGAGGAATTGAAGCAATCGCCTCAGAACAAGATCGATGTGGCTTCGCAAGTTCAAATCGTTCAATACAACTTGGGAAAATCGTTTGCCGATTTAAAACCAAACGAGTTACAAGTGTGGATGGCGGGCGGTCCTTCACAAGACCAAAAGCAATTGGCAGCATTGATTGAAAATGCAAATTGGCGAGACTTGAATCCTGCGATTGAAAAACCTAGTATGACATTGGCCGAAGTTAGTTTTCAAGGTGAAACTTGGTCGATTCTTCGGGCCTCTGGATTGCAAAAAGACCTGTTTGTCGCCGTCAATAAAAACCTGTTGCTTCGCTCTGTTTCAACCATCATGCGCACCCGTGAAGCCGTGATTCAAAACCTGTGGCCTATTTTGATTATTTTTGCCTTAGTGGCCACCCTTTTCATGTCTTATTGGGCTTTGAAGCCCGTCATGCGCTTGCAACAATCCTTTACCAAGGTCCAACTCGACAGCCCTAATGAGCGCATCTCTGAAGCGGTTTTCTTTCGTGAATTTAGAGGCTTCATTAGGTACTTCAATGACCTGATTGATCATTTGAGAACCAGCTATAAACAAGCTGCCAGGTTCTCCAGCGATGCTGCTCACGAACTCCGCACGCCCCTAACCATTATTCGCGGTCACTTGCATCGCTTGGTCAATGAATCAAGCGATGGCTCTAAACTGCAGTTAGAGCTTTCTTTGGTGGCTGAAGAAGTAGAACGCCTTATTACCATTTCCAACAAGTTGCTCATGTTGTCCTTGGCCGATGCAGGCGGCATTAAGTTGGACAAGCAAGAAATTAAATTGCTAGATTTGGTGGAAGAGATGGTCGAGGACTTGAAGCTGTTCAGCCCCGACATCGGCTTTGATTTTGAAATTCCTTCCAGCCTGCGCTTGAAAGCCGATCCTGACTTGTTCTTCCAACTCTTGACCAACCTGATGGGCAACGCTGCGAAATACAACCACCCCCAAGGACAGGTTCAATGCAGTGCTGAAGTGAGGAACGGTCAAGTTTGGATCACAGTGGCCAACACCACCTCGCTCACATTGGAAGGCTTGGACCAGCGTGTGTTTGAGCGTTTTTACCGGCACCGTCAGAGCGTGAATCAAAACCTAAGTGAAAAACCCGGCGATGGTTTGGGCCTCAGTTTGTGCAGAGAAATCGTGTTGGCGCATGGCGGTCAGATTGAAATTAAAACCGAGCCTGAACAGTGGGTCAAAATTAGCAGCAGCTGGGAGGCAGCTTGATTCATTACAAATTTGTTAGAAACAATTACAGCTGTGCCATGAACAAAGCCTGAGAAACTAAGTTTTTGCATGATCCGCTCAGTCATACAAAACTGGGAAAAATTGTGAAATTACTTAAAGCTTTATTCTTCGTCGCATTCACCTTCATGCCTGGTTGGGTTTTTGCTAATGATTCGTCCTGTGAGTCGATCATGGACAAACAGCAGAAAATCACTTGCATTGCCATTCACAAGAAAGACCCGAAAACTTGTAACGACAGCCCTAGCAAAGACGGCGTGCACATTTGCAGGGCAATTATGGGCGGTGACTCTTATCCTTGTGAAAAAGTCAGCATTGGAAATCGACCTAATTGCCTCGTTAGCGTTCGCAATGTGCAACGCAAGTCGGTTTGGGGCAGTTAATTAAACGGCCTTGATGTTTATGTGCCCGTAAGGGCAAAAACCAGGCTTGGGGCCTACCTGAGGGTGGGTCCGACAAGTACTAGGCCGATTGGCATACACCGTGCAATGCCTGTCCTTGGCATCTAAGAACTGACAGTCTCCGCTGCTTCTTCGTGCAAGTGTAAAAATACTGTTTTTGAAATTGAAGTGATCAATGAGGCCCTGCTTGCTAAGGCGCTTGGCAATTTGCTTGGGCTCCTCATGTTCGGCTTCAAAGGGGTCAACCAAGTTCAAGCGAATAAGGTCGGCCACTTTGACCTCGACAGGCATGGTGCAGCAGTTGGCCGCGCAAGAGTTGCACATGCCAGGCTTGTAGCGCGTCCAACTTTCAATCCGGTCTATGTCGACGATGCTAGTTGGCGATCTCATAATTTCCTGACTTTAAAAGTTAAGCAATTTGCAATAGCGCTTTTACTTTTGCTTTAACGTGCATCATGGTATCAATTGATACGATGTCTTTCTTTTTGGCTTTTCTGATTTTCCAATCAAGTGACTTCACTTGATCAGAGAGAATGGCGCAATCTTTTCCATCAACCTCAGTGATGACTTCAAAGGGGTGACCTTTAATTTGAGTGGTCATGGGGCAGCAAACCATGAGGCCTGTTTTGCTGTTGTAAAACGAAGGACTTATAACAAGCGCCTGTCTGTGACCAGATTGTTCGTGCCCTGCCTGTGGGTTGAATTCAAGCCAAACAATATCGCCAGTTTCTGGCACATAAGACCGCGCCATTAAAGCAACTCTTTGCCCACAGGCGATCCAAAGTCAGCTGCAATGTGACTGTTCTTTGCGTTAATGCCATTGACCAATGAGTCAAGATCGTACTCAATTTTTTGGGAGGGCTGAATGATGATGCGGCCCTTGGAAACAACCAACTCTACTTTCTGTTCAAGCTGATACCCAGCCTCCTTCAATACAGCGATTGGAAGGCGAAGCGCTGGGCTATTGCCCCATTTTCGGATCACAGTATTCATGTGGATGGCCTTGGTCATGTTTCTACATTGTAGACACGAGTGTTGAATTTTTCAAGCTTTTGTCTATAGGCCTTTTAGCAAGGTATCTCAATGAAATACGAAGCGCAAAAGAAAACCGCCGTAGTACAAAAAGTAATACGGCGGTTAAATTTGGTGGCCTGGACTGGAATCGAACCAGTGACACGCGGATTTTCAATCCGCTGCTCTACCAACTGAGCTACCGGGCCTGACAGAAGCGGGATTATAGCATCAGGAAAAATGGCTTTTTAGGGGAAATTAGGGGGGAGCAATGCCCCAACTGAGTGATAAGGTGGGCACGTGAACATTGCCTCAACACACCACGCCGACACCTCGCTTATAGACTCGTCTTACGCCGCACGTCGTCTTTTCATCACGCTTTTGCTCATGACTTTGGGCGGCAGCAGCATGTATGTGGTGTCTGTGGTGCTGCCTGAGGTTCAAAAAGAGTTTGGTATTTCAAGGGCAGACGCCTCACTTCCATACACCCTCATGATGCTGGGCTTTGGCGCCGGTGGCTTGGCCATGGGCAAGCTGGCCGACAAGTGGGGCGTGCATGTTGCACTTTGGATAGGCTCTGTGGGCGTAGGCAGTGGCTTCATTCTGGCGGGCTTGGCTTCCAACATTTGGTGGTTTGCTTTGGCGCACGGCTTGCTCATGGGCTTGTTGGGCAGCTCGTCTACATTTGCGCCTTTGTTGGCCGACACCTCTTTGTGGTGGGACAAACGCCGGGGCATTGCTGTGGCAGTTTGTGCCAGTGGTAATTATTTGGCAGGCAGCATTTGGCCAGCAATTGCCCAGCAGGGCGTTGAAACCATGGGCTGGCGCGAAACCTATATTTGGATTGGCATTGTGTGTGGCCTAGGCATGTTGGGCTTGTCGTTTTTGATGCGACAACGGCCGCCTTTGTTGGCGGTTGCAGTGCCAGGCAGCGCAGCTTCGATGGCTTCAGAAAGGCCGTTTGGTTTATCAATCAAGGCTGCACATGCATTGCTGTGCGTTGCGGGCGTAGCTTGCTGTGTGGCCATGGCCATGCCGCAGGTGCACATCGTGGCTTATTGCTCAGACCTCGGATTTGGTGCGGCACGTGGCTCTGAAATGTTGTCACTCATGTTGGCTTGTGGCATTGTGAGCAGGCTGATTTCGGGCGCAATTTGCGACCGCATTGGCGGGCTGAGAACATTGGTGCTTGGTTCAGTCTTGCAGGGCTTGGCCTTGCTTTTGTTTTTGCCGTTTGATGGCCTCGTGTCTTTGTATGTCATCTCGGCTTTGTTCGGCTTGTTTCAGGGCGGCATTGTGCCGTCCTATGCCATCATTGTTCGCGAGTATTTTCCGGCGCAGCGGGTGGGTGTTTTAGTGGGTGCCGTCATCATGGCCACCATGATTGGCATGGCGCTGGGCGGCTGGATGTCGGGCAAGGTGTTTGACTTAACTGGCTCGTACCACGCAGCCTTTGTCAATGGCGTGCTGTGGAACGCATTGAATTTAAGCATTGTGGTATTTTTATTGTGGCGCACCAAACGGATGTTGGCTGCGAGCAAGTAACTCAAACTAAACACCTGCAATTGCTTGCGTTGCGTTGACTTTTAATTGTGATGGCAGTAAAGTATTACTTTTTAAATTAAGTAAGAAAAGAGTCGCCATGGCAACGACCTTGACCATCAAAGGACAAGTCACTATTCCCAAACAAATCAGAGATGCACTGGATTTACAGCCAGGCTGCAAACTCAATTTTGCGGTCAACGATGACGGTGATGTTCTATTGCAAAAGGCTACAGCAGGAGCTAAAAGTAGCAAACGGGGAGTGGCTGCAGCAAAACAGAAAAAGGATCGCTTTGAGCAAGTCCGAGGAAAGGCAGATGTTCAATGGCGAACGCAAGATTTGATGAATCTGATGCGAGGTGAACATTGATGTTGGTTGATACCAATGTGCTAATCGATGTTCTCAACAACGAGCCAACGTGGGCCGATTGGTCAATTCACCAGTTAAGAACTCAGTCCAAAATTCATATCTTAAGCATCAATCCTATTATTTATTCCGAGTTGTCTTCAGCTTTCACCAAGATCGAAGATCTTGAAAAAGTCGTTCAAACAATGCAATTAAAAATGATTCAAATGCCCAGACCTGCCTTGTTCTTGGCGGCCAAGGCATTTCATTTGTACCGGCAACGAGGCGGCGTCAAGCACAACGTTTTGGGAGATTTTTTTATTGGTGCTCACGCTGCAGTTAATCAAGTCCCCATCCTTACGCGAGACACTCTACGTTACCAAACCTACTTCCCAACTGTGAGGCTAATAGCGCCCAATGCTCTGCATTGATCAAAAAAAAGGCGTAACCCTTATCAGGTTACGCCTCAATGGCAATCTCAAATGAAATTTTGAAGGGGTGCTCGCGAATTAATTAGAGTAAATAGGTCGTCCATTGGCCGGCTGAATTGGGCGTGCATTCATCTTGAATGGAAAGTCTGACACTTGCTCTTTGGAAATGTTAACTTGCGATTTCAAAATAAAGAACTTCACTTTTTCTGTACAAGGCGGCGTTGTCAATGAACCGTCGTAGTGGAAGAAATCCATTTCGCGGGGCAATAAATTGGCAGGGTTGAACATCACACCATCGGGCACAACCTCGGGGCCTTCTTTGGGGGGTGCATGGGTCCACAAAGTTTTGATGCCAGGATTTTCATTGCCTTCACGCAGCATCACGGCCAGCACAGCCAATTCGCCTTCTAAATTTTTGTGCACGAAATGAACCACCATGACTGAAGGTTTACCGTCAATGTGTTCCTCGCTGGGGCGGTGAAAGTGAAATTGCATTAAGTCATAGGCCCTGCCGTCAATTCGAATTTTGGAACCCACGGGTACATTCACTTGAATGGTATGGCCGTTGTTCACAATTTTGAGTTGGCCTTGTTTGTAATCAGGTGCCACACTAAAGCGTACTTTCTCAAACGGGCCCTTGATGTTCAAAGGTGCTTGTGACTTGCCTCTGCCGCAAGTTGGAAATTCTTTGCCCCAGTTTTCTGGGCCCATGGCGCCTTCGTATTCCCAATGCGCAGCATGTTTTTCACCAGAACCATGAGCGTCTTTTTTATCGCCTTTGCTATGGGCGGCATCTTTGGCATCTGCCTTGTTATCACCTTTGGCATTTGAAGCCTCAGGCCCACATTCCGACATCACTTTGACTTTTTCACCGGCGGCAGCCAATGCATTTTGTGCCGCACAAATGACTTTCTGCTGGCTTTTCCAATCGGTCATCTCCAAAGCTTTTTGGAAGGCCTCTACGGTGGCGGGATCTTTGGTGCCGTTGGTTAAGAGGCGCAGACCCGCTAAGCCTAATTGACGATCTGCCGACAGACCTTTTTTCTCTTTGGCATAAGCAGCCTCAAGGTCTTTCAGAATCGTGCCACTTGAAAAAGCGGCTTTAACAGCCTCCAATTCTTGCGCCTTGGTCATCAAAGGTGGCAGCATTTCTTTGCTGGCGGCCAGTTCAGCTTCTGTAGCTTCAGCCTTCTTATCAGACTCTTCAACTTTTTGTGTCAGTTCTGCAACTTGTTCTGTAACAGCCGCGCTTGAATTCTTTTGTGTCCAGCCAAAGTAGCCCGCTCCAGCTGTGGAGATGGCTAGCAGAATGATGACAATTATTTTAAACATGGTCTATTCCAGAATGTAATTTCTGTGCTTAGGTAGATTCGGCACAAAGCTTGAAAACTTAAATTTACCGATCGGCTTTGAAACTGATGCCTCTGCCGTCGGTTGTCACGCCCACAAGGTAAAGGCGTTGCGTTTTGCCGGCCGATGGGCTGGCGGTTACAAAGGCCGCACCATTCAAGGTTTGGCTTTTCAATGAACATTGCGTTGAGGTGGGAATACTTAAACTCAAACTGAATAAGTTTGTGCCATCAAAATTGGGCGCCAACTTGGCGTTGCTTAAGACACAGTCTTGCTGAAAAGACATGGCGGTGCTAATTGCCCCCGCTGATGAAATACTCATTGAAAAGTTTTCAGAAAAGCCTAGGCTGTATCCCAATCGGCCAGTCCAGTTGCCTTGAACAGTGCTCAAGTTGGCTGGGGTGTTGTACTTGTAATTGTTGGGTGGGCTAGCAGCAACATTGATGCTCTTTGCCAACTCCAAACCTGCAGAAGGAAAAGCTAAGCTGGTTAGGACCACATTGTTGCCCAAATGACTCAGGGTGCCTGAGCCCGTTCTAACTGCAGCAGAAATATTGGGATACATATAAACCAAGGGCAAAGCGGTGGTGGCACTGACAACATCGCTGCTAGCGCTGTAGATATCTGGATCAGAGCCGTTGTAATGGAGCCCAAAAAACTGGTAGGTCGTACTTGTGCCTGTTTTGATGGGCAACAGCATGCCAACCCAATCTTTGTCAAAGAGACTAGCGACATAAGCGCCAGGCTGGAGTTGTGCTGGCAAGGCGGTGGAAGAGCTGCCAGATGAAGTGTTGCTTGCATCGGTGCTTGAAGAACTGCCAGAACCTCCTCCGCAACCCACGATCAGGCTTGCCAAAGCAAAAATAGCCATGTGCATGACATATTTAAGGCCAAAGACTTTGGGTGAAAGTGTATTCAACATGTTCAGACTCTTTTCAAGTGGTTCCCACTACTTTATAGTAGGACGCATGAATGCAAAGCACACACTATGAAAAATCTCGCATCTGAGCTTCAATTTTTGAGAAATTTTAAAATTGGCAGTGCTGCTGGAATCTTTTGCTTGGCGCTTTGCCTGCCACATACTGCCAGTGCCGAATGGCAAAGGGTGACCTCCACCGATTCCGGCACTATTTATGTCGACGACGGCACCATCAAACGAAATGGCCCCGTTCGTTCTTTCTGGAGTCTGTTCGACTACAGAGCGCCGCAGAAGGCTCAGCGCGGCGCCTTCTTTGTGTCGACGCGCACTCACATGGAAATGGACTGCCGCAAAGAGCTGGTGCATATTTTGCAGTTTTCCATGCACAGTGGCCCCATGCTGACCGGTGAAATTATTGACTCGCAAGGCGTCATGCGCGAGTGGCAAACCATTCCACCCGACACGCCCTTGGTCGCACTGTACAAATTTATTTGCGGCAAATAAACAAGCAAGCAGATTCATGGTCGTACCCATCCGGCCTGCAACCAATGCCTGTAGTGGCTTGAAAAATTCCAAGCCAAATCTTGCACCTTAGTACCCGCTGGAAAAACATCTTGCGTTAAGTGGTCCAGCCATGGGCTTTGCGCATTCAATTGCGTCAGCCAATGCTGATCATGCCAATCAGCCTGTCGAACGGGCACATCGTTGTTGTGCTGAAGTGCTTGCGTGGTGTTACCAGACATTCGATCGTGCACACTGCCCCATTCGCGGCCTTGTAGTTGCACTTTGAATTGCTTGAGTCGCTTTTCAACTTGCTGCCAATCCGTGGCTTGGTTTTGAAAGCGCAACTGCCCCAATACATTGTCAAAAAACACGCAGGCTTTGGGGTGTGCCGAAAGCAAACCAGGCAAGTCTTGCAAGGCATCGCGCGTGTGGCACTGAAGTTCTGTGTGTGTTGCTTGAAGTGCTTTGGCATGGCGCCACTTAAACAGCGTGGCTGCAAAGGGGTCAATGTCATAAGTATCTACTCGGGCAAACTGCTGTAGCCACTGGCTAGACATCATCCAGCCAGCACTCGCGCCTATTAGCAAGAGGCTGGGCTGACCTTGAACATGGCCTGGCTTGAAAACTTGTGCATGCGACATCAACCATTTTTCAAGGGCCTGCGACGTGGGGGCCCAACGTGCTTCTGAGCGCCACGCCAGCCAGTGCCAAGCAATGCCGCCCGTCAGGTTCATGACTGCGGCTTCAAGTTGAATTGCATCACGCCCAAAGCGTCCATGCGGCGCTGGTCTTTTTTGTTTTCTTCCCGCTGAACAGCCATGGCGTTTTGGTCAGCCAAGGTTTGCATTTTGATGCGTTCGCGCTCGTGCACAACTAATTGTTCTTTAATGCCCATGATGGCATTTTCTGTGTATTGAATGTCTGTTTTTACGCGCTGCATCAGGGTCAGAAGTTGCGACATAAACTGCCGTTGGTTCATGGCTTCTCGCATGCCCACGCTTTCATCCGACTTGATTAAGCCTTCGCGGTATTCGTCGTACATATTTTGAATGCGTTGCTGGCTGGTGTTCAGACTCTCCAAGCGCTGGCGTGCCTGCACCATTTCATTTTGAATGAGTGCAATGCGGTCTTCGGCCTTTTTGGTCAAGACCGTCCAGCAGGGGCGAGCTACAACATTGTCGTTCATGTGTTGACTGCCATCATGTTGCGAATGTCTTGACGTGTACTGGCTTCGTCCTTGCCTTCGTGCATGTCTTGCCGCAAATATTGTTCCATGGATTCACGCAGACGTATGGCTTCATCCAGCGTGGGGTTGCTACCAGTTTCGTAGGCGCCCACTTGAATCAGGTCCATGTTCTGTTGGTACAAAGACCACAGTCGCCTGAACTTGTTGGCCATTTTCAAATCTTCAGGCGACAGCAAACTTTGCATCACCCTAGAAATAGAGCCATTCAAATCAATGGCAGGGTAGTGTGCTGCATCTGCCAATTTGCGAGACAACATCACTTGGCCATCTAGGGAGGCGCGGGCAATGTCCACAATCGGATCGTTGGCATCGTCGCCTTCAGCCAGCACCGTGTAAATGGCGGTAATTGAGCCATGGCCATGACGGCCTACGCCGGCGCGCTCAATCAAATTGGGCAGCAAGGCAAACACAGAAGGCGGATAACCTTTGGCTGTTGGGGGTTCGCCAATGGCCAAGCCAATTTCACGTTGGGCATGAGCCACACGTGTCAGGCTGTCGACCAGCATCAAAACATTCAAGCCTTGATCGCGAAAATATTCGGCAATGACATGCGTCATGTGCGCGGCTTTTAAGCGCAGCACGGGTGAGACATTGGCAGGTGCGGCCACCACCACCGATTTGGCCAAGCCTTCTTCACCCAAAGATTCTTGAATGAAGGCTTGTACCTCGCGGCCACGTTCACCTACTAAGCCAATGACCACCACATCGGCTTTGGTAAAGCGGGTCATCATGCCCAAGAGCACACTCTTGCCCACACCAGAACCGGCTACCAAGCCCACGCGCTGTCCGCGGCCCAGTGTCAATAAACCGTTAATGGCTTTTACACCCACATCGAGCACGCTGTCGATGGGGCCGCGCTCCATGGGGTTGATGGGCAAGCCCAGCAAACTCAAACGTGCTTTGCAAGCTGGCTTGGGTTTGCCGTCTAATGGTTCGCCGCGGCCATCAATCACGCGGCCTAAAAGTTCAGGACCCAGGCAAGCAGTGCCCAAGTCATAAGCCATGCGCACAGAAGAGCCAGGGCCAATGCCTACTGGTTCTGTTAGGGGCATGAGGTACAAAGTTTTGTCGTTAAAGCCAACTACTTCGGCTTCAATTTTGTGGCCATCTTGGCCAATCACTTCGCAGCTAGAGCCAACGGGTGCCATGATGCCACGCGCCTCCATGCGCAAGCCCACCAAGCGAACTAGGGTGCCACAGCGCTCAGGGCTAGAGGCCCGCGCACGCGACATGGTGCGAGCGACTTCGGCTGCAAAGTTAGTCATGAGCTTCCCCAGAAGTGTCTTCATTCTTTGGGGGCTTTGAATCAGGCAAGTCCAAATCGGGTAAATCTAAAGACGATAAATTCAGGGGCTCGGTCAATTCAGAAGCAGGTGCGGGTGCCTCGACCACATCTTCTGCGGTATCCAAAACCTCTGCTTGTGCAAACCTAGAATTGGTATCGCGTGGCAAGGCATCTTCAACTGTTTCCGCTTTGCCTCTGCGTGCTGAAAGACGCTCGGGCTGGAACGCGGTTTGCGCTTGCCAAGGCTTGGTGTTTTGCAACAAGGCTTGGGCCAAAGTTTCAAGGCGGTGCTCTATCAGATCGCTCACCACCGCATCGTCAGCGCGCACGCGCACGCTGCCAGGCAATAAATGCGCATCGGCTACCAAACGCCATGAGTGTGTTTGCTCACCTGGTGCCGCCTTGTGGTTTTGCAACAAAGCCATGTCGGTGGGATTGAGTTCAACAACCACGCTAGCAGCCGATTGAACGTCTAGTGTTTCAATGCAGCGGTCAATCAGATTTTGAATGCCGTTGGCAGAAATACTGAGCTCGGTGAGTGTGAGTTGT
>OFQS01000011.1_pt1 | contig 40406 bp, 51 predicted proteins | sample 1542861 | NCBI WGS metagenome assembly OFQS01 (sample SAMN05442518, study PRJEB24371) | freshwater metagenome | isolation source: Freshwater Lake | place: Canada: Niagara | collected 2012-08-03 | reverse complement strand
CTTTCAGTTAACTCTTTCTTTATTGCCTTTATGGTTTCAGGTATGCCATTTTCATAGGAGTGCAGGGCAAGGGCCAATAAATGCGCGAAGGCATAGCCATCTTCTGCTGTGAACCTTAGGCCAGAGCTTTTCTTTCTGTTTGAAACACCAAAGATGAAATCAGTTCGCTCTGGGTTTGAAAAGGATGAAAGAAGTTTGGTGAAGGCCCACTCTGATGTGGCAAGGGGGCCGGTAAAGATAAGTCTTTGATTAGTTAACTTAACCATGCCAGAGTCTTTATCTATCTGCATTTCCTCCCCCGGCACAACTCGTCCTTTAAAGGAGCCAACTCGATACCTGATACCTGCTACAAGTGGAATTGAAAAACCAGATGAGCCGCCAACATATGTTGATGCTGTTCTACCTGCTTCATGATAAATAGCATTACCTGTCCATAAAACTAACTCACCTTTTTTCTGAGCAAGGGATAAGTCATTTGGTTCTTCACCCTTTGAGGCACTGGTGAAGATATCTAGGGCAGCATTTAGAACTCTGTTCTCTTGCTCCCACTCGTATTGCTCTAATTCATAGATTGCTTGAGCTTTTTTAGCAGCGCGTTTAGCTTTAAAGTTTGCGATAAATCCCATGGGGTGATTATCTCTTTACTTTAGGTAATTTCATATCTTTATTACCTTATTTATGATGTTCTCCGGGCTGGCATTACCTCTTAAATCTGCCTCAACATTGTTAGGGATGCCATTGATTTGAGCGCTAGCAACTATTGATAGTTGAGTTGCGATATCTGCCATGAAGTAGAGAGCAGAGGCTCCTGCCTTATCTAGGATCTCTTGTCCTTGGGTGAGGCGAGCATCTGAGTACTTTTCTCTATCATTTTTATCATCATCTAAGACATCTAGAAGATATTGCTTAACAGAGAGTGCTATTCCAGTTGAGTTATCTTCGGACTGAATTAGCTCTTTTAACTCTTGATCAAGGGATGGTTTAAAAAGCTTGCGCTTTCTTTCTTTGCGTTTTTCATTGCGGCTAAAGAGCCACCAAAAGAATATGAAAAGTAGAATAAATTCAAACATAAAGCCCCCTGACTCATTTACTGTCAGTAAAGATATACCTACCTACTGTCAGTGGCGCATAGATTCTCGCCCACCTTCAGCCACTCCCTAGCACTCAGGCACTACCATTATCACTATGAATCGCATCTTAGCTGCCACTAGATATGCAGTAGTTATCCCTGCCATTGCCTCAATTCTTGGCGCACTCTTGCTTATGGTGCAGGGCTCAATTGAGATGATTCAGGTAATTATCGATGCTGCTTTAAATGGCACAAAGTTAAAAATAACTATTGTTGATGTTTTAACTGCAGTCGATGCCATCTTACTTGGCACAGTATTACTAGTTATTGGTTATGGCCTATATGAGCTATTTATTGATGAGGATCTTAATGTGCCGGTGTGGCTGCAAGTTCATGACCTTGATGATTTAAAGTCAAAGTTAATTGGCGTAGTTGTTGCAATTATTGCGGTGATCTTTGTTGGAGTATTTGTTGATGTTAATCGCTCTAAAGATGTGATCGCCTTTGGCGTTGGCGCAGGGGCTCTTGTAACTGGCCTTGCCATCTTTGCCTTTGCCACTAAGAAGGATCCATCAACGAAGGTTTCTCGCAAAGACTTTGGAAGTAAAAAGCTTTAACTCTAAAATTAACCAACGAATCTGTAAGAAGCTGCGTCATATAAAATGTCATACAACTTGGTGTAGTTCTTCCCATCTTCACTATTTATTTCATAGATCGACTCCTGCGGGCCGATAACACTTAAAGCCATGCCCTCTTGAGCCATTACCTTAAAACCATACGGTGGCACCTGGTCAGGAAAGATAGTCTTATCAAGTTCTTTTTCAATAAAGTAATAAGCAGTCATAAACCAAGCCCTCTCACCTTCAAGTGGCTGATAGGAAAGTGTCACAACAGCGACAGCTCCACTCTTTGCTGCATCAACTACCTGATCTTGAACCGTAATTCGCCCTGCAATATCTGCCGGCACTTTCATCTCATATGCCACCGGATTTAGCGCCACCCATACCTGATCTTCCCCAGAACTTCGCACGGTAATTGCGATAACAAGTAAAAGTAACGGCGCTATGAAGAAGATACCGCGGAGCTTCAAAATTTCTTCCTTAACTCTTAGTTAACTCTTAGTTATATGTAGGACCCTTAGAAGGTGAAAGTACTAAAACCAAGTTATATATCGGAACTAAGATAAACCAACCACTTTTGCCAACATCATGCATTCTTCTAACTGCAACTGCAATCGTTGGAATTAGCGTAATAAGTGATACTAAGTTGCCACCTAAGTCACCAAAGGATACTTGAGCAATTACTGAGGCAATAGTTGTGCCTAGGATGAAGTACCAGTACTGGGATCTAGTTGAGACACCAGAGAAATCTGCAAAGCGATTAAAGCCATCTTTTACAGCATCGATCATAAGCATTACTTTGTTTTCCATAGCGTAAATATAGACCCACTACCTGTCAGTGGCTATATATATTCTTTTAGTTATGAAGGTGAAACTAATCTGCCCAGATTGTGGCAGCTTTGAGGTGAAAAAGATTGCCTATGGCTTTCCAGATTTTGATAACTTTGACTTTGATCGCTTTGAGGTTGGTGGCTGCTGTGTTACAGGCCGGGATCCAATATATAAATGTGTTAAGTGTGAGAGTAGTTGGTAGATTTATAAAACGGCTAATACGAAGTAGGAAATACCCATCCCAAGTAAGTAGCTGGTAAGGGCGATCGTGGTGTGAAAACTTCTAATCCAACCCTTAGGTAATGCCTTAGTAGACTCACTTCCGTATTTAACCCGCTTAATCTCACTTAATACTGGTTTTTCTAAAACCTCAGTAAAGATAATTAAAAGTATTGTGCCAAATACAACGCCGAGTGCAAAGATAATAGGCGCCATTATTTATCTTTTTCTAATATCGGCACCAGCTTGCTACCCACCACCATGGCGGCGCCAATTAATACTAAGTTTTTAATTATGTATTGACCTTCTAAGGTGAGATTAAATGGGAAATCAATAAAGCAGATCTCTGGGCGAAGAACTAGCGGCAGAAAGGTGCCTGGCATTTGTAGTGCTAGCAAGAACAGCCCAATTCGAATCAATGGAGTGTAGAGAAGGCAGATACCAATAATCATCTCCCAGTAACCAAGGATAGGAATAAAGATATCTGGATCAAACCAGTAGATAGTTTTAGTTATTACATCATTTGCTGGTGAATCACCAAAAGGCTTAAGAGCGCCAAACCAAATAAATATTATGCCTAGTGATACTCGCAGTACTGGCAGTGATATTTTACTTAAATAGTTGATCAGTAAAGTATCAAACTCTTTAAGGTTAAAGTTTTTAATATCGCCTAAATTCTTCAAAATAGCCCCACTCTCTGTTGCTAATTGTAGATGAGATTATTTAGTAAGCGTGGGCGTAGTGATGCTTAAGATAGGCTTTTAATGTGAAAAGGTATGAGGTCAGCCACAGATGAGGGAAATAACTGTTATCTATGATGGTGATTGCCAGTTGTGTGAGAACTCAATTAATTGGCTAAGTAAGGGCTTAACTTTCACGCCAATAACTTTTCAAAGTGGTGATCTAGCAAGCTTTAATCTAACTAGAGCGCAGTGTGAGAAGCAGGTCTATGCCGTAGTAGGTGAGAAAAAATATGCTGGGGTTAGCGCAGTTATCTTTTTGCTAAGCGCCCGTGGCAATAAACTCAGTGCCTTTATTCTTAAAGCTTCTGGACCAATTGGCGCCCTTGGCTACAAATTAATTGCCACAAATAGGCAATCACTATTTGTTAGGGGCTTATCTAGATTTATTAAAAGAATTACTTAGCTGGCTCAAGCTCTGGTGTTGGCACAGGAAGTGCTGGTGAGATTAACGGCTCGCGCTCACGGCGCACCACGCGATCTGGTTCACCAATTTCAGCCATATTAAATCCTCACCTAGTGCCTAAACCATACGTCTTAGATTTGCTTCTGTAAATGAGGTGTTAGGTAGATCTAGATCACCTGCCTAACTGGGATAAGTAGGTGTTTAATACTTTTATGGATTATGCCCAAAATCGTCGCAGGTTAATTAGATTAATTCGCATCTATCCCTTAATTGCGCTCACTGTCCTTTCCCTTGCCTATCTTCTAGGTGGTTTTAGTAATCGGGAAAATCCAATAATTTCACAAGATGTAATTATTACCGCTTTGTATTTATTTATTGGCGTAGTGCCACTGTTATTTATTATTGGATTTATTACAGTTGGTAAAGCTAGTGATAAGGCTGGTCTTAAAAATAATATGCATAGTAAATTAAATTACAACCACGCTTTTGATTTGCCCAGTGAGGTGATGCATGGTTATAAATTAGCTTTAATCACCGCCCGCCCACCAACTCTTACGGGATTAACAGGGGATGCATATCTTTCTGATGCCTCGGCTAAGTGCACAATTAACAAAGAGCATGTGCCACCGGTGGCAGATTGTGAGTGCGGCTTTTATGCATATAGTGATATCGAAGAGGCTAAGTTTGAGGGCTCAATTAATCCAGGTGCTTTTTTATTAGATGTTGATCTATATGGGGTTGGATTTAAATATGCCAGAGGCTATCGGGCTGAAACACAGGTAGTAAATGAATTAATCACGCCAAGTCGATGTCAATTTTGCAGAATCTTGCCAGCAAAGGTTTTTGTAACTACCTATAAATTAGGTTATGACGATAACTCTTGGTGGCAGTGGCAAATACGCTGCGTTATTTGCAGTAGTAGTTTTAAGGATAAAGATAAGTTAAGTATTGATCAGATGAGTGCGAGTTTAAAGCTGTTAATTTCCTAAAATTTCCATCATTTGATCTATCTCAGCTTGCTGAGCCGCAGAGATACTTGCGGCAAAATCACGAAGGTCTGCCACTTTACTATTTTCAATCATAGAGACCATTTGTAGGGCGCCTTTATGGTGCTCAATCATGTTATTTAGAAATAACTTATCAAAGGCGTCAGCCTTACTATTTTTTAGAGTAGCTAGTTGATCTGAACTTAACATGCCAGCCATAGCACTCATTGAATGTCCAGGATCTTCACCTAAGCCATCATCGCTAAGCCACTTCTTCATCTGCACGATCTCACCTGCTTGATCTGCTTTTATTTGCTTTGCAAGTTTTAGAATCTGCTCATTTTTTGAGTTTGTAAGTGCGTACTCAGAAATAATCACTGCTTGGCCATGATGTGGAATCATCATTTGCAGAAACATTGCATCATCTGCTGAGAGATTTTCACCTTTCATAGTTGAGTGCGAGCCGCCATGATCCATCGAGCCCACTTGCTTTGATTGATTTGATTCATTTGGATTAAGTAATGCGTAGGCAAAAAAGCCAGAAGTGATCACTAATACTACGGCGAGTACTGCGGCAGCATTTTTGCTAATTTTCATAAGGGCAAAATTACCATTTCTTGCTGAGAGAAAAGTTAGCCCTTGGCTGATTTTTTTGTGAGCCTAATAACATTTGTACTCCATAATGCCCAAATAACCAGCGGTGGTTGAAAGAAGAGGCGGATTAGCCGCTTAGTATCTGTATCTAAGCCAAAGGCATCTATCTGATTTACATACTGATTTATATTGCCAGGAAAAATAAGAATAAAAAACAGTGCTGTTATTAAGCCAATTACTTTGCGATACTTTTTAAGTATTAATGCGGTAGTAATAAGTAGTACGCCTAGGGTGATTTCAACTAAGCCAGATGCGATGACTACAAAGTCAGGATCAAGTGGCAGCCAGGTTGGAACTTGGGCTAAGAACTCTGTTCGATTTGATTCAAGGTGGCTGATGCCGGCTGATAATAGAAAGGCACCGAGGCCTAGTTGGGCAAGAGTTTTTATTAACGCCATGGGGTAAGTAAAGCCGATATTTTCTTATTTAGGCTATCTTTAAACTATGAGTAAACCATTAACGGCTGAAAGATTACGTAAAACTAATATCTACGCTGGTGTATTACACCTAGCTCAAATGGCAGCAGTACTTGCCCTAAGTAGTGACTTCTCACTTCCAATAAATGCTACCTATATGTCTGGCCCACCAGGAAGCACATATGCTCCCCCAGTAACATTATTTGAAACACCAATTGGTTTAACAGTTGCAATCTTTTTAGGTCTTTCTGCCTTTTTCCACTTCTTAGTTGCAAGTGGCAAGTTTTATCCAAGATATGCAGCCGGCTTGGCGTTAAAGCGTAATTATTTCCGTTGGGTTGAGTACTCAATTAGCTCATCGGTAATGATTGTTTTAATTGCGCAAGTTACTGGCGTTGCAGATATAACTGCAATCATCTCTATCTTTGGCGTTAATGCATCGATGATTTTATTTGGCTGGCTGCAAGAGAAGTATGAGAGCCCAGGAAATGGTGGTTGGCTTCCATACATCTTTGGATGCATCACAGGAATTGTGCCTTGGATTGCGCTTTGTTTTTATGTCTTTGGTATAGGTGGGGCCGGTGAGACAAAGGCTCCAGCATTTGTTTATGTAATTGTATTTACTATCTTCTTATTCTTTAACTCATTTGCACTTGTGCAATTTCTGCAATATAAAAAGGTGGGTAAGTGGAGTGATTACCTTCGTGGTGAGGCTACCTATATCACCCTATCTTTGGTTGCAAAGTCAGCTCTTTCTTGGCAGATCTTTGCAAACACATTAATACCACCTGCTTAATAACTGCTTAGTAGTTGCTTAAAGTAATTTAACTAACACTTACCAGGTAGGTCATCTGTTCTAGACTACGCAGATGATCTACCTGCTTTTAATCTCACTACTTACCTCAATTTTATCTGCTGCCACCGCAAACAGTGCGCCCCTGCCTAATCTACAAATTAGATCAGATGAGATTAAAACAGCTACCACCTCAGGTGGGAATATGCGCGGGCCCGCACTTGCTGTATTAGCAAATGATGATCTACTTCTAGGTGGTGGTAAGACGGGTGGTGAGTTATTTTTATATAATTTAGCAAATAAACAGCTAACTAAGTTAGGCGCAGTAATTGCTGCGAACAGAAGAAATGATGACTCAAGATTTGCTATCAATGATATTGCAGTCTTATCTGAAACGCAGAGCAGTGCAAATCTACTTGTTTCCTACCCACGACTGGGTTCACAGAAAAATTGTGTTGAAATTGTTGTTGAGAATATAAATTATGATCGAGTTAATCAAAAAATTAAGCGAGTTAAGAATTGGTTAGTTACAAAGCCATGTGTGCCAATCTCAGCTGTGCAACACACCTCTGGTAGATTTGCAGTGATTGATAAAAAATCTGCTTATGTGACTATTGGTGATTTAGGTTATTCACAGATATCAAATAGAAGTAAACGAGGAGATTTAGGATCAATATTTAAATGAAGTAGTAATTCGATAACTAAAATCTCCCAGGGTCATCGAAATGCCCAAGGAATACTTTTATATAACGGTAAAGATTTATTAGCCACTGAGCAGGGCCCACGTGGTGGGGATGAACTTAATTTAATTAAAGCCGGAGCTGATTACGGCTGGCCATTTGTTAGCTACGGACAGCCGTATGGCTCAGGTGATTATGTTAAGCCGACAAAATCTGGCACGCATATTGGATATGAAGAGCCACTTAAATATTGGGTGCCATCAATTGCAATAACTGAGTTGGTGCAACTACCTAAGAGTGGTTGGGCAGCGTGGAGTAATCAATTAGTTTCAGGATCACTTAAGGAGCAGGTCCTAGTTTTCATCTCACTAACTGATAATTTAACAATTACTGATACACAAAACTTTGATATTGGTGAGCGGATTAGAGATCTTGAAGTTTTAAATTCTGGGCAATTAGTTGCTACAACCGATAGTGGAAAGTTGTTAATTCTTAACTTAAAAGAATAAGCCCAGCTACTTACTTAACCTCATCCTGAGCCCGGCTTAATCGCTGTGAGATGTAAACAGGGATTAGCGAAATTAAGATGACAACTGTTGCTACAACATTAACCACACTTGCCTGATTAGGACGTGACATCTCTTTTAAGATCCAAAGTGGCAAAGTATCCACACCAGGAGGTGCGGTAAAGATTGTTACTACTACTTCATCAAAGCTGAGTGCGAATGCAAGTAAGGCACCTGCAACAAATGAAGTTCTAAATTGTGGAAAGGTAACTAATCTAAAGGTTTGCCATAGCCCAGCGCCTAGATCAGCAGAGGCCTCTTGTAGTGAGGGATTCATTCGTTTTAATCTTGCAAATACATTATTAAATACCATCACAATACAAAAGGTAGCGTGAGCAACAATCATGCCAAAGTAGCCAATATTAAAACCTGCTGGAGATAAAAAAGTATTGTAGGTATTACTAAATGCCACACCTGTTACAACACCAGGCAGTGCGATTGGTAGTACTACTAATAGATTAACTGTGCCCTTACCAAAAAAATCAAAGCCCTTTAAAGCAAAGGCTACTAATGTGCCCAAGATGGAGGCAATAATCATTGATCCAGTTGCAACTATTAGTGAGTTTAATAATGCGGTGCGTATTGGTTCATAGGTAGATGCAAACTCCCACCATTTAAAAGAAAAGCCTTGTATAGGCCAACTTGAGATATTTGATTCATTAAATGAGTTTAAGACCAGTACTAAAAGTGGCACATACATAAAGATTAAAATGAAACCAACTAATGCAATTAAAATGCCTCTACTTAAAGCAGATAGTCGCAGCATAATTACATCCGCTCTAATGATCCGGTGCGGCGAGCAACCATAAGGTAGATAACTACAAATGCGATTGGCACCATTGAAAAGGCGGCTGCCACAGGTGGATTTAAATTAATATTAGCTGCAATTATTGAGCCGATCATTTGGGTTGAGCCCCCAGTAAATTTAGCCGCTAGATAATCTCCAAGGCTTAGTGAGAATGTGAAGACTGAACCGGCAATTACTGCTGGCACAATTAATGGCAAAACAACCCGGTAGATCGTAGTAAAGCCCTTAGCTCCCATATCACTTGAGGCATCAAATAGATTTGAAGGAATTTGCCTAATAGCAGTAAAGACAGGGAGCGCCATATAGGGAAACCAAAGATAGGTAAGAGTTAAAATCACAATTGGTATCGAAAAGGTTGGACCAGATAAACCAAATGGAGCAAGTGCCCAATTAAAAAATCCTTGCTCAGTAAATACCAAGCGCATTGCAATAATTTTAACTAAGTAACCAGCCCATAACGGCAAGGTAATTGCCACAGCTAGGGCGTTCCTTACCCAAGGGCGAGCAATTTTTGCCATATAAATTCCAAGAGGTATTGCAAATAAAACTGATAAGGCTGTAACAGCTAGTGCTATTAATAAAGTTCTAATTGAAGTTGAAATATAAGCTGGAACGGTAAAGATTGAAACAAAATTTTCTAAGGTAAAGCCAACAATTACCTTTGAGGTAAAGGGATCAACAAACCAAAAAGCGGTTATTAATAATAAAAATAAGGAGAGGATATATACGCCCACAATCCAAAACATTGGCAGGGCGAGAAGGGAAAATAATCTGAGTTTGGCACGTTTATATAAATAAGCAGAGATTGGCCTACTGCCAGCTTTGCTAGTAATTGTGCTCATCTCTACCTAACTATTTATAAAAGAATGAGGGGATTAATTTCTTAAATCCCCTCATTCTTTACTTACTTGTTATACCTACTGATTAACCTTTTACCGTTAACCAAGCATTGGTCCATTCCTGGAAGCTGGTGCACTTAACATCTTTGCGACCATCAACACAGGTTTCAATTGGAGTTGTCCAAGGCCATACCTTCTTGAAGAACTCCTCATCCTCAGCAGCAAACTCATCACAGTGAGCTTGCGCAGTTGGACTGGACTTACAGAATGCAACGTTCGCTGGTGCCATACCAAAGTTCATAGCAATAGCGCCGTTAACTGAAGCTGTACTTGTGTAATCCATCCATGCATATGCACAGTTAGTGTTCTTAGTCTTTGAGCTAACCAACCAAGAGTCATACCAACCAGTTGAACCTTCTACTGGAAGTGTTGTCTTAATGTTTGGCTTGCCGGCAAACTTACGAAGAATTTCCCAAGATGTTCCGACAACTGTATTGCCGCCAACAAATGAGGTTATTTGCGCTACTGCATCTGACCAGTACTCGCCAACAATCGTATTTTGTTGCTTAAGCAATGCAATTGCTGCATCTAATTGAGTCTTATCTAGAGCATAAGGATTCTTAATTCCTAGCTCAGGCTTGTGATACATCAAGTACACAGCAGCATCTGCGATGTAAATTGGTGCGTCATATGCTGTGATCTTGCCTTTGTATGGGCTATTTGTCTCCCAAACAACATCCCAGCTAGCAGGTGCTCCCTTAGTTATGTCATCGTTGTACTGAAGAAGATTTGCACCTCTACCAATTGGTACACCGTATGGCTTGCCATTTACAGTGTCATAGATGTTATTGCGCATTCCTGTTGCAATCTCATCACCAAAGTTTGGAATTAATTCAACATTAAGTGGTTGAACATCTCCACCTACGATTAAACGTAGTGCGGCATCACCTGAAGCTGAAACAATGTCATATTGACCTGTTCGCATCAAGGTAACCATTTCATCACTTGTTCCTGCTACGCGTGGCTTAACCTTGCAACCAGTATCTGCTTCAAACTTATCGGTCCACTTTGGATCAACAAATCCAGCCCAGTTAACAATGTTTAATTCACCTTCAAAATCGCCCATCGATTCATGCATAGGAATATCTGGCACTTCAATCTTCACACCAGATGCATCATTACTTGATGAACAACTAGTGAGAATCATCGCCGATACCGCCAATAGGCTAAGTACTGAGAGTTTCTTACCCTTCATTTAGCTTCCTTTCACTCGACTATTTTTAGTCTTATTAGGTTGGTATTACTGCCGAGTGGTCGCTTTTCCAAACGGCACCGACCCGATCGCCAGTTTCAAATCGATTGATCTGATCTGGCAATTCTTCATTTAATCTGGTGGCAATTACTCTCTGCCCAGATTCTGTTTGGATTAAGTAAATTGTGGTTGCCCCAATATAAGAGGCCTCAATAATGCTTCCTACTACTCCGCTTTCACCCGCTTTTAACTTGGTATCTGCTGGAACTAATTTAATTCGCTCTGGCCTGATGTTGACCATAGTTGAGCTGCCAAAGATTGCTTTGGCATCATCGCCTGAAAATACATTTGAAACACCTAAGAAACTTGCCACAAACTTTGTTTGTGGTCTCTCATAGACCTCTGCTGGTGTGCCAACTTGCTCAATTGATCCTTCATTAAAGACTGCAATGCGATCACTCATCCGCATTGCCTCTTCTTGATCATGGGTAACAAAAATAAAAGTAATACCGGCTTCACGCTGAATACGCTTTAACTCAACCTGCATTTCCTCACGCAACTGCTTATCTAAGGCGCCAAGTGGTTCATCTAGAAGTAATACCTTTGGCCTAAGAACTAAAGCTCTTGCTAATGCAATACGTTGGCGCTGCCCACCTGATAATTGGTGTGGTAATCGCTGAGATAGATGTGAAAGTTTTACAGAATCAATTGCTGCAAGTGCTTGCTTTGCTCGCTCAGGCTTTGCAACTTTTCTAGTGCGAAGGCCATACTCAACATTTTCTTGAATGCTCATATGAGGAAATAATGCGTAATCTTGGAAAACTGTATTTACTGGGCGATCAAAGGGCGCCAAATCTGTGACATCTTGTGACTCGATCATAATTTTTCCTGAGCTAGCATTTTCAAAACCTGCGATTAATCTAAGAACAGTTGTCTTACCAGAACCAGATGGGCCAAGCATTGAGAAGAACTCACCAGCATTAACATCTAAATCTAAATTAGCAACAGCATGAACTTCATCAAAGAACTTATTAACACCGCGAAGTGAAACAAAACCTGTACTCAAGAGTTGATCCCTTCGCCTGCACCGCTGATTTGGCTGAGCCTAAACTACCCGCTTAAATATTTGATGAAAAGCCACAACTAAGGCTAAATTACATAAAAGTTATAGAAAAAGCATAAATACAAGCGGTACTAACTCTTAATCCGCTCCCCAGTTGGATCAAAGAGTGGCTCGGCCATAATTGTTGCTACTTTTTTAACCCCAAACATCTCAACCTCAACAGATGTACCGGGGCTGGTGTGTTCTGTCGGCAAGTATGCGTAGGCGATTGCTTTATTTAAGGTGTAACCCTGACCAGCTGATTTAACTCTGCCAACTACTTTGTTGTTAATAAAGATTGGCTCATTACCCATTGCCACATCTTTTATATCAGCGAAGGTAAGTGCGGTTAATTTTCTACTTAACTTATCTTTGATCGCATCTAAACTAGCCTTACCAATAAAATTATCTTTTTTAGATGAGACCGCAAAGCCAAGACCTGCCTCATAAGGATTTGTTTCAGTATTTATCTCACCAGCCCACGCACGATAACCCTTCTCAAGGCGTAGTGATTCAATAGCTCGATAACCACATGGCCTAATGCCTAAATCACTACCAGCATCAAGTAGTGCGAGCCACACGCTTAAACCATCTTTTACTGGGATATATAACTCCCAACCTAACTCACCAACATAGGTAATTCGAGTTGCTCGTAATGAAATATCTTTTATTTTTATCATCTTTGAGTTCATAAAACCAAAGGCCTGATTTGATAGATCAAAATCTGTTACTTTCTGTAATATCTTTCTAGCATTTGGTCCCCAAATTCCAAAACATGCTAACTCTTTGGTGATATCACTTATCTCTACTTGATCAAAGTTATTCTCACGCATCTGCTTTTCAAGCCAGCCCTTATCATGATTTAAAAAGGCGGTGCCGGTAATAATTAAAAACTCACTATCTGCTACTTGTGTGATGGTGTAGTCAGAGACTATGCCACCTTTTTTATTAAGCACTTGGGTATAGGTAGTCTTATCAACACCTTTTACAACATTATTTGCACAAATTAGATTTAAAAACTCACCTGCTCGAGCGCCCCTTACCTTTATCTTGGCAAAGCTTGATTCATCAAATAAGCCTGCGCTATTTCTGGTGGCATGGTGTTCTAATGCAACAGCTGCGCTCCAATGCTTTCCAACCCAACCATTTGGCTGAAGGCTTTGATCTAAATCTTTTTCAGTTGCCTTTAAATAGTAATTAACTCTCTCCCAGGCAGCTTTCTCACCAAAGACTGCGCCATTTTCTTTATGCCAATCATAAATTGGAGATTTATTCTCACCGCGAGCGCTAGCGCGCTCCTCCCCCGGATAATGAATATCGTAGTAAGCCTCATAATTTTCTTTAACACGATCTAGTGTGAACTTAGGTGATTTATAAGCATCGGAGAATCTTTTAATATCCATATGCCAAAGATCCATCGTTGGCTCACCTGCTATTACCCATTCAGCAACTACCTTGCCAATCCCACCAGCTCCGGCAATTCCATGAGCACAAAATCCGGCTGCAACATAAAAACCACCAACTGATGTCTCACCTAAACAAAACTCATTATCTGGTGTGAAGCCCTCTGGTCCATTGATAAAGTTTTTAAGTCCAACCTCACCCATCACTGGCACGCGCTTAGCTGCATTTTCAGCAATCTCTTCAAAGCGATCCCACTCATCCGGTAGTAACTTAGAGTTAAAATCTGCTGGAATTTGATCAAATGAGTTAGCAGATGCTGTGAAAGGTTTTGAATTACGTTCATATCCACCCATAACTAAACCTTTAACCTCTTGGCGGAAGTAGATTAAATTATCTGGATCCCGCAGTGAGGGCAAAAACTTCACCTCATCTGGGATAAAGTTTTCAGTAATTAAGTATTGATGACTCATTGGAATAATTGGAATTCGAACATCTACTAATCGGCCAATCTCTGCGGCAAACATGCCGCCACAATTTATAACAATCTCACACTGGATCTCACCTTTATCTGTTGTTACTGAGGCAATGCGATTATCTTTGGTATTAATTGCAAGCACTCTGGTGTGAGTAAAGATCTTAACCCCACCACGCCTAGCACCTGCTGCTAGTGCGCCAGTTAATGAAGATGGATCCACCTGGCCATCAGAGGCCATATAGCAACCACCAACTACCCCATCTAAATTAATTAGTGGAAATAAATCTTTAATCTGATCATTAGATATCTCAACTAGATCTAAACCAAATGTTTTAGCCCAGCCAATTTGGCGCCTAATCTCAGCCATTCGCTCATTACTTGATGCAATTTTAATTGAACCACACTCTCGCCAAGAGGCTGGTGTTTCACTTTTTTCTAACTCTCGGTATAACTCAACTGAGTACATATTCATTTTTGTAAGGGTTGGATCAGCACGTAGTTGTCCAACTAAACCTGCTGAGTGAAAAGTTGAGCCACTAGTTAGATCAGAGCGATCAAGTAAGACCACATCTTTTTCACCAAACTTAGCCAGGTGATATGCAACTGATGTGCCACCAACGCCGCCGCCTATTACAACAATTTTGGCCCTAGTAGGTAACACTTGTGTGCTCATCATCCAACTGTATCCTTTCTCTGTGAGCTCCTCTAGTAATGATTTTAGTGATCTACTAAACCAAGTACCAAGGCTGCTTACTCGAAGTTCAGTAGATGAGTTATCAGGTGGCCTAACTAATCGAAATTTAAAGATCACTACCCCAAATGGTGATTTTGTTGCCCGCATCTCAAGTAATAAATCAGCTCTGTTATCAATTGATCGAAATGCTGAGTATGAAAACTCAAAGATTGCTGCTGATATTGGTATTGGCGCCCCTGTCTATGACTTTCTGCCCCAGTCTGGTTTATTAGTAATTGGTTATCTACCTGGGAAAACATTTAATAGCCAAGATGTGGCAAGTAACCTGGGAAGAGTTGCCAAAAGTGTTAAGCAACTACATAGCGCTAGGCCGTTTGTTAGTGATTTTGATATGTTTGTAATTCAGCAAAATTACTTAAAGATTGTAAGTGAGCGTGGTTTTAAAATGCCTGATAATTATTTAGATTATGCAGATTCAGTTAATCAGATGAAAAAGGCGCTTGCCATCTTAGATGAGGGTAAAGTGGCCTGTAATAATGATCTATTAGCAGCAAACTTTATTGATGATGGCCAGAAAATCTGGCTAATAGATTATGAGTACTCTGGAAATAATGATGCCTGCTTTGAGCTTGGCAATATTTATAGTGAATCTAATCTTTCTTATGATCAACTAGTTGAGTTAGTAGATAGTTACTACGGCAAACACCGACCTGAAAAAGTAGCTAGAGCTTGGCTATTTGCTCTCCTTGCCCGCTACGGCTGGACATTATGGGCATCTATTCAAAACTCAGTCTCCGATATTGATTTTAATTTTTGGGATTGGGGAATGCAAAAGTATGAGGTTGCAATGAAAGATTTTAAGTCAGTTGAGTTTAAAAATGCATTAAATACAGTTACACAAAAATCTTAAAGACGGCAAGAGTTAATATTACTTACTAATATTCCCTTAGCTCCTAATTGCCATAGTTTATCCATCGCAGTATTAACATCTTTTCTAAGCACCATTGCTCTAACTGCTACCCATTCAGAATTTTGAAGTGGTGAGATAGTGGGAGATTCAATACCTGGTGTGATGGCGCAAGCCTTATCAACATCCTTCTTTAAGACATCATAATCAACTAAGACATATTGGCGAGCGATTACTACTCCAGATAAGCGCCTAACTAGGGTCTCAACTGCGCCTTGATCAACCTTGCTGCTGCCTTGAATTAATACCGCCTCAGACTTGGTAATTACCTCACCAAAGCTTTCAAGATTTGCAGCACGTAGTGTGCCACCTGTTGAAACTACATCCGCAATTACATCTGCAACACCTAATGCGATAGCACTTTCAACTGCGCCATCTAATTCAACAATAGTGGCGGAGATCTTCTGCTCAGTTAGATAATTACTTAATAAATTTGGATAGGCGGTGGCAATCCGCTTACCAGCAAGATTTGAAAGGCTTAATTTACTGCCAATAGGTGAGGCAAAACGAAAGGTTGATTTACCAAAATCTAGATCTAAAATAACCTTAGCTTTAGCTCCACTATCTAGCAGAAGATCACGGCCAGTAATTCCAAGATTTAACTCGCCATTGCCAACATAGATTGCGATATCACGTGGGCGTAGGTAGTAGAACTCAACATCATTTTCACTATCAATTAGCGAAAGATCTCGGTCTTCACTGCGTTGTCGATAGCCAGCCTCACGCAAAATCTGGGCGGCTGCTTCACTTAAGCTACCTTTATTAGGTAATGCAATCTTTAGTGTCATTTATAGCTCCTTATAAACATCATCAAGTGTTAATCCTTTAGCGATCATTAAAACTTGTAGGTGATAGATAAGTTGTGAGATTTCTTTGGCTAATTCAGCATTACCCTCATGTTCAGCTGCTAACCAAACCTCACCAGCCTCTTCAATAATTTTTTTACCTATTTCATGCACACCTTTATCTAACTCAGCCACAGTTTTAGAACCAGCCGGGCGCTCGGTAGCAGTTTGAGATAACTGCTGCCATAAGGATTCAAAGGATTTCATACCTAAGTTTACCCCGAGATTTTGCTAGTTTTTCCTAGATGATCTTCTGATCAAAGCAGGTAATAGCGCCAGTGTGACAGGCTGGGCCAGCAGGTTTAACCTGAAAAAGTAAGGTGTCACTATCACAATCAAATGAGATCACTTTTACTTCTTGGCTATTACCTGACTCTGATCCCTTAACCCAAAGTTTATTTCGGCTTCTGCTCCAAAATGTTGCTGCCTTAGTTGAAATACTTTTTTCAAGTGCTTCTTGATTAACCCAGGCCATCATTAAAACCTCTTTAGTATCAACATCTTGCACAACTGCGGCAACTAGCTCGCCATTATTAAATCTATCTAAAACCGATTGTGGAATTACTGACTTAGCGATCATGGCCTTATTCTCTCACTAACTTTTTACTCTTCATACCCGAACTGGGTAGTTATCTTTAGCTAACTGCGCCTTAACTTGGCTAATTCTAAACTGGCCAAAGTGAAAGACTGAGGCTGCAAGTAATGCATTAGCACCAGCGGCTAATGCTTTTGGAAAATCACTTAACGATCCAGCTCCACCGCTTGCAATAATTGGCAGAGTAGTGTGCTGCCTTGCCAGCTTAATCATCTCGATGTCATAACCTGCCCGACTACCATCGGCATCCATTGAGTTTAATAAAATCTCACCAGCTCCCCGCTTTTGAATCTGGGTGATCCAATCTGTCATATCAAGACCGGTGCTAGTTCGCCCGCCATGGGTTGTAATTTCAAACTTTGATTTACTCACCCCACGCCGTGCATCTACTGAAATAACTAATACCTGATTGCCAAAGCGATCACTAATTTGATTAATTAAATCTGGATTTTCAATAGCAGCAGTATTAATTGAAACCTTATCCGCACCTGCCCTAAGTAATCTATCCACATCTGCCACACTTCTAATACCACCGCCAACAGTTAATGGAATAAAAACAGTTTCAGCAGTTTTTTCCACAATAGAAAGCGTGGTGGCTCTTTCTTCAGATGAAGCTGAGATATCTAAGAAAGTAATCTCATCAGCACCCTCTGCTTCATATTTTTTTGCCATCTCAACTGGATCACCAGCATCTACTAGATTTATAAAGTTAATTCCCTTAACTACCCGACCATTATCAACATCTAGGCAAGGAATAATTCGAATAGATAAACTCATTTATTCACCCTTAGCTGTTGCTAGAACCTGCGCTAATGTGAAAGCACCTGCGTAAAGTGCCTTACCAATAATTACACCTTCCACACCATCATTAGTTAATTGGGTAAGTGCTTTAACATCACTTAAGGATGAAATACCGCCACTTGCCACAATTGGTGTTTTAGTAAAGCTAGTTACCTCTTTTAGTAACTCAAGATTTGGACCAGTTAATGTGCCATCGCGGGTGATATCGGTTAATACATATCTAGCACAGCCCACCTTATCTAATCGAGTAATTGCCTCAAATAGATCACCACCACTTTTAGTCCAGCCCCTAGCAGATAGTTGCCGGCCCCGAACATCAAGACCAACTGCGATCTTATCGCCATGTTTTTTAATTACAGACTCAGTCCACTCTGGTTGTTCTAATGCCGCCGTGCCTAAATTAATTCGGGTGCAGCCGGTAGAGAGTGCTCTGTTTAAACTTTCATCATCTCTAATTCCACCTGATAACTCTATTTTGATATCAACACTTTTAATTACCGAAGCTAGTACTTCAAAGTTATTGCCTAGGCCAAAGGCAGCATCAAGATCTACTAAGTGAATCCAACTTGCACCAGATGCTACAAACTGCGTTGCGATCTCAATTGGATCACCATATTTGCTTTGCTTATCAAGTTCACCCTGAACCAGCCTGATTGCAACACCTTCTTTAACATCAATAGCTGGCAAAATCTCTAAAGTTTTCATAAATCTCTTACCCAATTCTTTAATAAATTAAGCCCAGCCTGACCTGATTTTTCTGGGTGAAATTGCACCGCGCTAATATTTTGCATCTCAACTGCGCTAATAAACTCACCCTCATAATTAGTGATGGTGTTGATTGCATCTGTAATCGGTTCAAGCAGGCCATAGCTGTGTACAAAGTAAAAACTCTCATTTTCGATGCCATTAAATAATTTTGAGCCACTTCCTGCCTTAACGCTATTCCAGCCAATATGTGGCAGGATTTTTGCTTTCAGTGGTTTTATATCACCTGGTAATACCGATAGACCATTACTCTCCTGCTTTTCAAAACCTTTACTAAAGAGAATCTGCATACCAACACAAATGCCTAATATTTTTTTACCACTAGCAAGGTGGTTATTAATTATTTGATCTCCTTTAATTGCAAGTAATTGATCCATACAGGCTTTAAAGGCACCAACTCCTGGAACTACTAAGGCATCTGCGCTAGCGCAGATCTTAGGATCACTACTTACTACAACTTGATTACTAACAGTTGCAAATGCTTTTTCTGCTGAACGTAAATTACCGGAGCCGTAATCTAAAATTGCGATCAAAGAGAACCTTTTGTGGAGGGAATGCCGCCTACTCTTGAATCTAATGTGACCGCTACCTTAAGTGCGCGAGCTACCGCTTTAAATTGAGCTTCATAAACATGGTGAGCATTTCTGCCTTCTAAAACTCTAATGTGTAAAGCAATCCTTGCCTCGGCCACAAATGATTCCCAAATATGTTTACCTAAAGTGGTATCAAATGTGCCAATTAACTCAACAATGTCTGGCTCATGGTGAACTAGATATGGCCGGCCAGATAGATCAACTGCAACCTGAACTAATACCTCATCAAGTGGCACCATGGCATCACCAAAGCGAGTAATTCCGACCTTATCGCCAAGTGCTTCTCTAAATGCTTGCCCAAGAGCTAGTGAGGTGTCTTCAACACTATGGTGAGAATCAACTTGAATATCACCAGTTGTTTTAATCTCTAAATCAAAGCTGGCATGTTTACCAAGTTGGCTTAGCATGTGATCAAAAAATGGTTCACCAGTTGAAATATCGATGTTGCCAGTGCCATCTAAATTAATTTTAACCATCACATCAGACTCTTTGGTTTTGCGTTTAACAGTTGCAACTCTCATGAGCCTCCAATGATTAAGTGCTTATTCTAGCCAAGAATTAACTTGATACTTTGCAAAAACTTCTGATTTTCACTCTCAGTGCCAATGCTTACCCTCAAGTATCCGGCATATCCCACATCCCTGACTAAGAGTTGTTGATCAAGTAGCTGCTGCCATAGTTGCTCACTGCTACCTTTAAAGCCGGTAAAAAATAGAAAGTTTGCACCACTATCTACTACTTTAAGTCCTAGATTTTCCAGCCCCGCTTTAACGACTGCTCTTGATTTAATAATCTGATCAATCTCAGCCTGCATTAACTTTGCGTTCTCAAGTGCTACTAAAGCAGCTGCCTGAGTAAGTGAGCTTAGGTGGTAAGGCAGTCTTACTACCTTAAGCCCATCAACTACAGTTTTATCTGCAACTAGATAGCCAAGTCGTGCACCAGCAAAGGCAAATGCTTTACTCATTGTTCTTACTACAACGACTTGTGGATACTTTTGAATTAAATTAACCGCTGATTTTTCAGTTGAGAACTCAGCATATGCCTCATCAATTACTAATAGCGTTTTTCGCCCTACTACCAAATTGGCGATCTTCTCAAGTAATTCATATTTAACTACCCCACCAGTTGGATTATTGGGCGTAGTAATAAAAATAAGTGATGGATTTTCTTTATTTATTAACGATGTTAGTAGATCTATATTTAGATTAAAATTATTATCTAAAGCCGCTGCCACCCAACTAGCTCCAGTTATCTTGGCAATTAAAGGGTGCACTGAGTAGGAAGGAGTAAAACCTAAACAAACACCACTTGCATAAGCTAGAAATAATTGCTGCAATATCTCATTACTACCATTAGCTGCCCATATATTTTCAATACCAATGCCATTTACATCTTTAGAAATATACTTAGCAAGTGCTGTTCGCAAAGCTATCGCATCTCGATCTGGATAACGGTTTAAATCAACTGCTGCCTGCCTAACTGCATCACTGATTTGATCCACAACCTGCGCAGGTAGTGGAAAAGGATTTTCATTGGTATTAAGCATGACAACATTAGATAGCTGAGGAGCTCCATAGACGCTACTGTCGGTGAGAGCAGCCTTAAGTGGTAACCAATCTGGCCATTTGCTCATTATCATTTATCCAAACGAATAGAGATAGCACTGCCATGAGCTGGCAAATTTTCAGCATTAGCCAAGGTAATTACATCTTGGGCTATCTCATTAAAAGCGGATTGTGAGTAATTAATTACATTAACTCCCTTTAAAAATGTCTGCACAGATAAGCCACTTGAGTGACATGCACAACCACCAGTTGGCAACACATGATTTGAGCCAGCTGAGTAATCACCTAATGAAACTGGTGTGAATCTGCCTAAAAAGATAGCGCCAGCATTGGTAATACCTTTTGCAACACTGTCAGCATCTTCAGTTTGAATCTCAAGATGTTCAGCAGCATATGCATTTGCCACATCAACTGCCTGAGCGATATCACTAGTTAAAACTAAAGCAGATTGAATAGATGATAAAGCAGTTGTAATTCTTTGCTTATGTTTAGTTAATGCAACCTGTTTTACTAACTCAGCCTCAACTGCATCTAATAAATCTGGGCTATCGGTAACTAATATGGCAGCGGCAGCCTCATCATGTTCTGCTTGGCTAATTAAATCTGCTGCAACCTCACTAGCTAGCGCACCCTTATCTGCAATTACTAAAATCTCAGTTGGACCAGCTTCTGAATCAATCCCAATCACACCTCTAAGTGATCGCTTCGCTGCTGCTACATATATATTGCCTGGGCCAGTGACCATATCTACTGGCGTAATCTGATTATCAATACCATAAGCAAATAGTGCTACCGCTTGCGCCCCACCAATTGCATAAACTTCATCTATTCCAAGCAATGCACACACTGCCAAAATAACTGGGTGTGGTAATCCTGCAAACTCTTTTTGTGGTGGGGATGCCAATGCAATACTTTTAACACCAGCAACTTGGGCTGGCACTACATTCATAATTACCGAGCTTGGATAAGCTGCAAGTCCACCTGGTACATAAAGTCCAACTCGCTCAATCACCCGCCAGGTAAGTTGAATCTGTGCTCCCTTAGCCGGCTCGGTTACTTTATTAACTGGCATCTGATCTTGGCTTGTTTTTCTAACTCTTTTGATACTTTCAAGCAAAGCTGACTTAACCTTTGGATCTAAGTTTTTAAGGGCTAAATCAATATCAGATTTTTCAACCTTTAAAGATTTTGGTCTTACTCCGTCAAATTTTTCACAAAGATTTAATAATGAATCTTCAGTTGCACCTGGAAATAAATCTAAAATTGGAGTTATAGCAGCCATTGCTTTGCTGACATCAAAATCACCGCGAGGTAGAAGTTTTTGATACTCAGTCTTAGATAATCGGCGCCCACGCAGATCTATCCGGCGGATCATATTTTCCATCTCTTAACTATATTATTTAATTTATGTTCAAATAGCCAAAGTAGTGCTAGTTATACAAAACGTGCGAGTAACTCCTTATGCAGCAGAGTATTTGATGAGATCGCACCCGGACCATCTACCCCATCTACTCCGTTTAGATTGGTAAAAGAGCCACCTGCCTCTTTTACGATTAAATACAAAGCTGCCATATCCCAGAGTGCAAGTTTTGGTTCAACAGCAATATCAACTGCTCCTTCAGCCACCAACATGTGACCCCAAAAATCTCCAAAGCCACGGCTTCGCCAAACATCATTTGTTAACTTTAAAAACTTATCGTAATAATCTTCCCAATTATCTTTCTTAATAACTTCTGCAAATGCAAAGCTAGCATCACTTATTTTACTAACTGCACTTACTTTTAACTTTCTTTTCTCTTCTTTTCCTAAAATATTTTCTAAAACGTAGGCACCCTCACCCTTGCTGGCATACCAGCGGCGATTTATTGCTGGGGCTGAGACAACTGTGCAGGTGATCTCACTATTTTGGCGAAGAGCAATTAAGGTAGCCCAGATTGGAACACCTCTAATATAATTTTTAGTGCCATCAATTGGATCTAAAATCCACTCTCGATTATTAGTTGATACCTTATTTTCAAACTCTTCCCCAATTACGCCATCTTCAGGACTTACCTTAAGCAGGTGCTCGCGGATTAATTGTTCAATTTTTTTATCAGCATCAGATACTGGAGTTAAATCAGGTTTTGAATCAATTACCAAATCATTAGCTCTAAATCTTGCAAGTGATACCTGATCGGCGATATCTGCCAACTGTTGGGCCAAGGTCAGATCATTCATCTGAGTAGTTTAGCCACCACACCTAGGTGGGGTAAAAAGGTGGTGTATTTCATCATAATTTGCCAGAATTTAATTGCCCAATAACCTCAGACATTTATTTGCCGTGTATATTAGAAACACAAGGTAGCAAACTTTGCAACCTGAAATTGGAGAAAATAAATGAACGAGAAAGACCTAATTAAACTTTGGAATGAAAAACGTTCCCAAATCATCACTGCTCAGATTGCTCCGACCTTGATGTTAATCGGTGTATTTGTTTTAGCAGGATTTGATAAGTTTGCAACCGCATCAGATGGCGCTAAATACCTAGCAGTTGGTGTTGCGGCAGTAACTGGTATCTTGGCAATAATTAGCCAATACGCAGCAGTGCGCGAAGGTGAAGCATTAGTTGAAGATCTAAGTAAGATTGCAAGTAAATCAGCATTAGGAAAGAAGATTGCTGAATCTCGCGGCCTACTATCACTATCTGCAATCGCAATCGTTGGTAGCGGTGTGGCAATATTCGCATTAGTAGTTTGGGCAGTACTAGGTTAAATATGGAAATCGGGTTTGTACTAATTGCACTTTTTGCAGCATCTGTACTAACTCTGATCTTTCGTTATGAGTCAAACAAAAAAAGAAACCGCCCTCGGCTAACAGGCCGGGGCGGTGACTTTGAAAGCTAATCTATTTTTTAGAACCTCTAAGAGCTGATTTAGATAAGAAGAAAGCAAATACTAAAGCAACCACAATGCCGGCATTAAGCCCCATCTCATAAATTGCCCGTCTAAATGCCTCATCACTTTTACCTGATTCAAGGGTTAAAGATGCTCCCACAGTTAATATGTGTCGAACAGCTGCAATCACACCGATAATTAAAAACTTATCTAGTTGATAAACACCATCGGTAAAGCGTGAGATTACTGTACGTAGAATTTCTAAAATAATAACAATAAATAAAATGTCATTAACTCCCTGAATCATTCCATTAGGAAAGAAGGGTGCTGTTTGGATGAGCCGCTTGATACTAAAGAAGAAAGCTCCGACACCAATAGCAAGTAGAGCAATCGCTAGGATCGCATGAAATGCATCCTCAATTAAATCCACATACTTAACTGGTATTACTGAGGTTTCAAACCCAGCTTTCTCTTTTTGTTCGCTCTTACTTTTCTTAATTTCGGCCATGTGTAAATTGTATTACCCCCTGCATGAACTGTCATTAAAACATGCAGATAATCTCAATGATTGTATGTAGATTTAAGTTAAACTCACCACATGAAGGAGTTCAAAAAGCTGATAGTTATCCCTATGGTTTTAATTCTACTGACGGCTTGTTCTACTAGCTCACCTTTTAAATCACTTACAGCAGGTCCTTGTAGTAGTGAACAAAAACAGTTAGTCAGTGCTCATATTAGTTCCCAGATATCTGCAATATCTCAACAAGATTGGCCACTTGCCTATAGCTTTGCTGCAAAATCATTTCAAGACTCTGTTGATATTTTCTCTTTTGAAGGCGTAATCACTGGTTCATATCCAATGTTGATAAACAATCAAGGTATTACTTTTGGTGCGTGTGAGATAAAAGCTACTAGTATTTTTCAAGAGGTTACAGTGAACTCTGTAAGTGAAAAATCAGAGCTTTTATATAAACTAACTTCAGTTGATCAAAAACTAGGAGTTGAGGCGGCGAATATAATTGAACAATCACCTGCTCTTACAACTTAACCAACAACTGCCTCAGTAATTAACCCTTTCTTTATCACTACCGTAACCCTATCTAGTCGGTAATCTTTAGTTAAAGCAAATAACTGATCATCTTCTTGCCCTACTCGGTATCCCCAACCTAATTTAGCTGCACATGAAGTAGCAGCATCTTTTTTCATTCCAATTAATGTGGCTGCTTGGGCATTGGTGACTGTAGGTGTTTGTTGTGGCTCAATACTTGGACAACTTGCTGGCTGAAAAACTTGACCAAAAGTTTCCTTACTTCCCGTTGAAACTGTAATACTTGCTTTAGCCTTAGATTTAATGGAGAAGTTATAGATACCATCGAGTGCGGTACTAGAAAATCGAGCTAAGTACAAATAATTTGTTCGCCCATAGGGTTCATAAAACTTTGTTCGCTCAGTAAATTTAACAACACTCTTTGCGCCATCTGGTGCTGTAATTGTGACGGTAGGTAATTTATTAAGAGCCATTTTATTCTCAGGTGCTTTATCAATAATTAAGTACTCAAAATTTAACAACTCACCTTGCTTTAATGAGGCCCTAAAGCCTCGCTCTTGATTTGCTTTGGTGAAGTTTGCTCGTAGTGCAAATGAGATTGTGCCATCTACTAAAATCGGTCCCTGATCAGCTCTTGTATTTTTAGAACCTAGCTCAACTGGCTGATGAGCAGTAGCTAAGCCAGTATTAAACAGCGAGAGCGCAGTTACTAAAGAAACAAATACAAACCTTTTCATCTGGTGATTTAAGCATATAGAACTTAAAAATAGGTTAGAAATCTTCAGATTTTCCCCCACGCCCTCTTGTTATTCATATTTATAGAGGTCTAGCCTTATTTCATGTATCAGCACGGGATTAAGAACACACTTAAAGCTGGCTCAATAGTCTTTGGTGCATCTGCGCTATTTCTTCTTATCGCACCCGCCTTATTTTTAGATCTACTCGGCGCTGATGATTCAAATTCCATGATCTGGGCGATGCGAATGATTGCAATAACTTTATTTGCTCTGGCTGGAAATATGTGGCAGAACGCTAAGTTAAATAATGCTTCATCATTAGGCTTTGTTGCAAAAGTGATGTTCATCGCAGCAGCTGGCCTTGGCTTTTTAACTATCTTTATACCGAATGAATTAACCCCATTTGCGATCGCTTATGCAATTATCGGCTTTGGCTTTTCTGTCTCATATCTAGTAAATCTAATAAGAAAGTAAGGCAGACGCCTAGAATTGCCCTATGCGGGCAAAGATTAAAAATGGCTTTGAGCCAAAAGTATGTGTTACATGTGGCCTCGCTTTTGAGTGGCGAAAAAAATGGGCAAAGAATTGGGAGCAGGTTAAGTACTGTAGTAAAAGGTGTTCGGGTAAGAAATGAAGCAAATAATCTATGTCAGCCATGATCAATTAAATGCAAAGTATGGCGCTCTTAAAAACGCTGATCCAAAAAATGATGTAATTGTTTTAGTTCAGAGTGATCGAATGGTCACTGGTGATCATTGGAACAAAATAAGACTCTATTTTCTTATCTCAAGTGCTCGCCACTTTGCCCAAGAGCTAAAAGATGCTGGTTTTACAGTTATCTATCAAAAAGCTGCCACAACTGTTGATGGATTAAAAAAAGTACAAAGTGAGTATAAGAATCTGCCAATCACAGCGTGTGCGCCCTCATCATTTAGATTACACAAATCATTATCTGATTTTGGCGTTAAATTTGTTGAAAGTGATTTCTTTTTAACACCTAAATCATTATTTAAAGAGTGGGCAGATAATCAAAAAAGTTATCTAATGGAATCCTTTTATAGAAACCAGCGGGTGCGGCTAAATATTTTGGTAGAAAAGGGTAAGCCAGTAGGTGGTGCTTGGAACTTTGATAAAGAAAATCGCTCACCTCTTCCTAAAGGTTATAAATTTCCACCATATTTAGATCACAAACCAGATGAGATTGATATTCAAGTTGCAAAGGAATTAGGCATTAAAACTAGTACTACCTGGGCAACAAATAGAACCGGTGCTAAAAAAGTATTAAAAAACTTCCTAGATAATCACTTTAAAAGCTTTGGTCCTTATGAGGATGCCATGACTAGTGATAACTGGGCACTTCATCATTCACTACTTAGTCCTTATATAAATAACGGCCTACTTCACCCAAGTGAGGTAGTAGATGCGGCCGTTAAAAGGTTTGAAAAAGGTGATATTCCAATCGCATCAGCTGAAGGTTTTATCCGCCAGATTATTGGCTGGCGTGAGTATGTAAATGGTATGTATTGGTATTTAGGGCAGGATTACAAAGAAGGTAATCATTTAAATGCAAAGCGTGATCTGCTGCCTTTATTTACTGATCCAGATAAAACTAAAATGAATTGCATTAAAACTACAGTTTCAGATATTAATGAGCGTGCTTGGGTTGCCCATATCCCCCGTCTTATGCTGCTTAGTAATTTAGCTTTAATTACTGGAACTAATCCGCAGCAATTTCTGCAGTGGATGAGGCAGGTATTTATTGATGCTAGTGATTGGGTGATGGTGCCAAATGTAATTGGTATGGGTGTGCACGCAGATAATGGCGTGATGATGACTAAGCCATATGCAGCAGGTGGGGCTTACATCTCAAAGATGAGTAATTACTGCAAAGGTTGTTTTTATGATCCAAAGCTTAGAGTTGGTGAGAATGCCTGCCCATTTACAACTTTATATTGGGACTTTCTAGATAGAAATTTAGAAGAGTTTAAAGGCAATCACCGAATGAGTCAGCAATTATTTGGAATCGGCAGACTTAAAGATATGCCAGAGGTTAGAAAGCGAGCAGCTAAGGTTTTAGCAGGATTAGAAAAGGGTGAGATTTAATTAGGAAGCTTCTGGCCTTCACACTTTTCTAGTAACTTAATAATTGCGCCCTTTTCTGGCTGTGTTACCCAAAGGCCATACTTTGCCTTAACTGCAATTTGCCTTGCAACATAATCACATCGGTAACTCTTAAGTGGTGGTAGCCAGGTAGCAGCATCACCATCACCTTTTTGGCGATTTAATGAGAAATCAACTGCTAATAAATTAAGAGGATCATTTGCAATCTGTTGTCGCTTTGTTTTATCAAAGTAGGCAGCCCCTGTTTGCCAGGCATTAGATAAGGCCACCACATGATCAATATCAATATTTGATTTTGTACTACTAAATGTAATTACCTTGCCACTAAATGGATCTAATAATTGACCAGTTAATACTTTGCAATCACGAGTTCCGCTTTTAAAGCTAATCTGAGTTAAGTCGCGTTTTAGGGTGTCATTTCTAGCATCACAGCCATTTCGGTCTGGATCTGACCAGTGGGGAAATTGGGATCTGGCATAACCAGTCTTTGCTGCTCTGCCCTTAACCTCAAGAGAATTTAAAACCGTCAGAGCATCTTGATCAGCCTGGGCAGTATTTGAAAGTGGCAGAGTTGTAAGTAGTAGGGCTAATACAACTATCCGTCTCATCTAGTAATACTCTTAGTAATGCTTACTTAAAGCAAGTATTTATACTGTAAAACTACCGAGAGTTTGATCAGTGGCATTAATAAACATGATTACATCAACTACCGCTGTGATCATTAGTGATTTAAAGATGATCTTATTAGGCGCAAATGAGGTGATAATTGCAAAAACTAGTCCAACTATAAGTAGTGGCATATTTGAATTAGCATTATGAAGAATTAATGTAGCTGTAACTAGTAAGAGGCTAGTTATTATTCTTGAGCCCTTCTTACCAATCCGCTGAGGTAAGCCTTTAATTTTTGATGCTAAATCTTGATCAATATCCTTAAGCACATTAGCAAAGTGGGCTGCAACACCAAGGGATGCTGCTGCGGTGATAAACCAAAGCGGTGGCGTGCGATCTGTTGAAACTATTATGGATGAAACTAAGGCAGCAAAGGCAAGAGCGTATGGAATTGGTGAGAGCAGTGTGGATTTAAAGTAAAAGTTATAGCTAACTCCCATACCAACGCCAAATAAATAAATCAGCCCACCCTTAATACCAAGTGGGCCAAAGATATTAAACAAAATAGTAAAAGGTATGACAACTTTTATAGCTCTGCGTAGTTTAGTTGTCGTAAGTTCACCACTAACTAGTGGCTTAGATATTCGATTATGTTTTAGATCATCTGGGTAATCAATTAAATCATTGGTAAAGCCAACTAGTAATTGACCAAGAAATATCCCAAAAGCAATTACAAATGCCGGACCTTCCCACCAAAGTGAGGTGGCAAGTAGGAATGAAACTGTGGTGACTGCAAGTGTTGGGCCAAAATGTGACGCTTTAAGAAGAGCTACCAAATTATCTCTTGCCAATAGCTTTCTTTAGATCCAAGTACTCACCACACTTTAATCCACAAAGTTTTTCTAATTTTGCTAGATTCTTTTTTGCAGCAGATACCTTATTGGTTAATACAAATAACTCGCCTTGATACTCAAGGGCGCCAAGATGATTAGGGTTTATCTTTAGTGCTTTTTTATAGTATGTATCAGCTGGCTTGTATTGCTTCAGTTTTCTAGAACTGTACCCAAGTAGGTTATTAACATCAGCATTATCTTTAAATTCAGAATCAATTACCTTTAGATCTGCAAGTGCCTGTTTGAAATTCTTTGCATTAAGAAGAACCGTTACCTTAGCTAACTCATCATTTACCGTCTTAACAGCTGCTGGTGTTGGAGTTGGCGCAACTACTGTTGGTGTAGGTGTTGGGGTTGGAGTCGGTGCTACAACTGGAGCTGGGGCCGGGGCGGATCCACCTCCAGTATTTGCAGCATTAGCAGAAGGAGTAAGTGCAAGAAGTAGAGTGATAATTAAAGTTAGGCGCATGGGTAAATTTTACACTTCTTAGATTACAAAATTTACGAGCTTTGGTGTAACTGTTATCACTTTTTTAACCTGCGCACCTATTAAGGCAGCTTTAATCCGAGAATTATCTGTTGCAAGCTTTTCTAACTCATCCTGAGAGATATTAGGTGAGACCTCAATACGATCTTTAATCTTGCCATTTACCTGCAAGATTGCAATTACATTATCTGCGCCAAGTAATGATTTATCTACGACTGGCCAACCAGCATTAGCGATTGCTGGTTTATGACCAAGGTACTCCCACATTTCCTCAGCTGTATATGGTGCAACTAGCGATAGAGATATTGCAATTGCCTCTGCTGCCTCGCGCACTGCTGCATCACTTGGGCCAGCACCTGAATCAATTACTTTTCTTGTGGCATTTACTAACTCCATAATTCTGGCAATTACAACATTAAATCTAAATGATTCAACTGCTAATTCAATATCTGCAATCGCTTTATGAGTTACTTTTCTAAGCTCAAGATCACCCTTTTTAAAATCTATTCCAGGTTTACTAGTTACATCCTGGCTAATGCGCCAAGCACGATTTAAAAACTTTAATGAACCAGTGGGTGAAACATCTGACCAATCAATGTCATCTTCAGGTGGGCCAGCAAATACTAAAGAAACTCTGATTGCATCCACGCCATGCTTATCTAACTCATCAGATAACTTAACTAAATTTCCCCGGCTCTTACTCATTGCTGAGCCATCCATTAAGACCATGCCTTGATTTAATAATCTAGTAAATGGTTCAGTAAATGAGAGCATGCCAAGATCATGTAATACTTTGGTGAAAAAGCGTGAATATAAAAGATGCAAGATCGCATGAGTTACTCCACCAACATATTGATCAACTGGGAGCCAGGTCTCTACCGCTTTTTGATCAAATGCAACATCATGATTATTAACTGATGTGTAACGAAGGAAGTACCAAGATGAATCCATGAATGTATCCATCGTGTCCGCATCTCGCTTAGCAGGAGCATTACATTTTGGACATTTAACATTTACCCAATCAGATGCTGCTCCTAGTGGAGATGATCCCTTTGGTTTTAGATCTAATCCTTTAGCATCCGGTAACTCAACAGGTAGTTGATCTTGTGGCACTGGTACTAGGCCACACTTCTCGCAGTGCACAATTGGAATTGGAGTTCCCCAAAAACGTTGACGAGAGATTAACCAATCACGTAGTCGATAATTTTTAGTTGCTTTGCCAATCTTTTTACTCTCAATTTCTTGAATTATCTTTGCAATTGCTTCATCTTTACCAAGGCCATTAATAGATCCAGAGTTAATTACTTTTCCATCCCCGGATGTTGCAATACCTGAGGTATTTGGATCCTCTTGGCCGGTATCAATTACTACTCGAACTGGTAGCTTCATAACTTTTGCAAAATCTAAATCTCGTTGATCATGGGCAGGAACAGCCATAATTGCGCCAGTTCCATAATCAGCTAATACATAATCTGATGCCCAAATTTGAATCTTCTCGTTATTTACTGGATTAATTGCATAGCGATTTAAAAATACGCCAGTCTTCACTCGATCAGTAGCAAGTCGGTCAATATCACTGGCTGCCTTAACAGTTTCTAAATACTTTTTAAACTCAGTCTCAACTGGTGTTCCTGCTACTAATTTTGCTGCTAACTCAGAATCTGCAGCAACGACCATAAAGGTTGCGCCATATAAAGTGTCAGGCCTTGTGGTGTAAACAGTTATTTTTTGATCCATTTCATCAACTGCGAACTCCACCTGCGCACCAGTTGATCTACCAATCCAGTTTCTTTGCATAAGCAATACTTTTTCAGGCCAAGCACCTTCTAGTTGCTCCATGTCATCAAGTAAGCGATCTGCGTAATCAGTAATCTTTAAATACCATTGATTAAGTTTCTTCTTTGTTACCGCGCTATCGCATCTCTCACATAGACCTGCAACTACCTGTTCATTTGCTAATACTGTTTGGCAATCAGGACACCAGTTAACTGCTGAATCTTTGCGATAGGCCAAACCTTTTTCAAACATCTGAAGAAATAACCATTGATTCCATTTGTAATACTCAGGATCACATGTGTGAAGAACTCGATCCCAATCAAATGAGCAGGCATATCTGCGCATGGATGCTTTTTGCACATCAATATTTTCATAGGTCCAAGCTCTTGGATCAGCATCTCGTTTAATTGCAGCATTTTCTGCTGGTAAACCAAATGCGTCCCAACCAATTGGATGCATTACGTTAAAACCTTTTTGAATCCAATACCTTGCTATTACATCCCCTAATGCATATGCCTCAGCATGGCCCATATGTAAATCACCTGATGGATAAGGGAACATATCTAAAATATATTTTTTAGGACGATTATCATCTGACTTACCTGATTTAAATGGTTCTAGTTTGTCCCAAATCGGCAGCCACTTATCTTGCACGCCCTTAAAGTCATATGCCTGCGCCATAATTTAGGTCCAACTAACTTTGGTTAATTCTTCACTTACCGTCCATAAATTCTTCGCTAATACTTGATCATAAGCAAGCGCCCTAGCCCGAGTTAGCTTTGGAGTTCCGCGCATCTCAAGAAATCCATTTGGTCCAATAAAGCTAGCGCCAATTAACCCTGGGTAAACACAGGCGGCCAGAGTTGGTAGCGCCCCTTGCTTTGCAGGCTGGGCTAATACCTTATTAATTGCCATTGTTACTTTTTCTTCCATCGCAGCACCACGCATCTGTGAAGCAACTGCTTGCAAATTGGTATCTGAGTAACCAGGGTGGACTGCAATAGGAATAAATGACCACTTATTTGTAATTCTAAGCCGCTCAAGTTCTGCAACAAATAAAAGATTAGCTAATTTAGTTGCGCCATAAACTGGCCATTTTTGATACTTACCAATTCCAAGACATAGATTTCTAATGCTCTCAATACTGTTATCACCAAAATTTCCCATTTTATGAGCGAAGCTTGAGACTACAACTAGTCGGTCTTTAATTTGATTTTTAATTAGTCCAGCAAAAGCAAAATGTCCTAGGTGATTTGTGCCCATCTGAAGCTCAAATCCATCTGTTGTTTTTGTGAATGGAGTTGCCATTACGCCAGCATTTAAAACTACAACATCAAATGCTCTATCTACTCTAGCCGCTGCTTTTCTTACTGAATCTAAATCAGTTAAATCCATCAATAAATAATCAACTAATCCTGGGCCTATCTTTTTAATGGCTTCGCGAGCTTTTTCAACACTTCGCGCAGTTATTACTACCTGCGCATTTCGCCTTGCTAACTCAGATGCAGCAGCTAAGCCAATACCTGAAGTTGCACCTGTTATTAGAAATCTTTTTCCAGTTAAATCTGGGATATCAGTGGCAGTCCAGTTATCTGGAATTGCTATTGCATTTGACACCGATGCTCCTTAATTTTAAATAGTTTTTAAGTGGAGCTGAGGGGATTTGAACCCCTGACCCCTTGCATGCCATGCAAGTGCGCTACCAGCTGCGCCACAGCCCCGCTATTTCAAACGAGAGCCAACCTTATCTAATTAACCGCATCATCTCCAAAGACAGGCTCAGGTAGTGAGCCAGCATTATGTTCTGCTAAATACCATTTACTGCCAGTGTGATGTTTAGTTAATTCCAAAACTGACCAACATGCATTTGATAATCCACCAATTACACCCCATTGCGGAATTGGTAATTTAAGAATTGAGCCTAAAACACTTCGTACTGTGCCACCATGGGTAACAAAAATAATTGTGCCAGAAAAATTTTCAGTTTCTTTTTCAATTACTGATACAGCTCGCTTTGCAACATCACTTCGCCTCTCACCAGTTACACCTGCTGGTTCATCTCCGCCCTCATACCAACTAGCAAATAACTCACCATGAGATGCTCGATTCTCTGATGCAAGTTTGCCTTCCCATAGGCCACCATCTGTTTCCCGAATTCCTGGATTAATTTCAACTTTAATATCTGTTAATTGCGCAAGTGGTGCCGCTGTTTGCTGGGCACGAATTAGATCACTTGAAATTATTCGATCAGGCCGAAGCGCTGCTAAAACTTTAGCGGCCTCAGCCGCCTGATATTGGCCTACCTTATTTAATGGAATATCTGAGTGACCTTGAAAACGATTTGCAACATTCCAATCAGTTTGGCCATGACGCCAAAGTACAACTCTGATTGGTGATTCTGAGTTTGTCATTATCTTTGCGCCTTTGCTAGATCTAGTTCAATCTTAGGGCAATCATTCCAAAGTCGATCAAGCATGTAGTAATTACGAAGCTCAACACTTTGAATATGAACTACTAAGTCGGAGTAATCAAGGAGAATCCATGATCCACTTCCCTCTTTACGCACTGGTTTCTCGCCAACTTCAGCCAACTTTTTCATAACCTCATCTGCTAATGCTTGTAGTTGAGGTTCATTATTTCCGGTGGCAAGTAAGAAGACCTGGTTTAAAACTAATTGCTCAGAAAGATCAATAGCAATGATCTCTTCCCCTAATTTATCGGCGAGAGCTACAGCGGCGATCTTGGTTAACTCAATTGTTCGCTTACCGACTGCCATATAACCCAAACTCTCTAATAAATGTAACTACCTTTGCGGGAAGTAAATTACTGACGTTTTCGCGCTTTGCAATTGCTGCCCTTACCTTAGTTGATGATATATCTAATGCTTTAATTGAAATCTCATCGTAATCACTAGCTTTCGCTCCTGGCCTTTTAACGACTAAAACTGAAATCTTCTTAAGCAATTCATCAGATCTATGCCATTTACTTAGATTATTTGCCGCATCTGATCCTAAAACTAATGTGAAATTATTGCCTGGATACATTTTAGTTAACTCTTCAACTGTATCTATGGTGTAACTATTTCCTTCTCTTCTCGTCTCTAAAGGTAGAACCTCAACTTGTGGGCTAAGGCCCATAGCTGTTACAGCTAGATCTGCCATTTGAAATCTCTGCTCAGCTGTTGCTACTGGTTGATTCTCCTTAAGCCATGGAGTCCTTGATGGAATTACTAAAACCTTTTCAAATCTACTAGAAACCTCTTTTATAAGGTGAATGTGTCCTAAGTGAATTGGATCAAAGGTTCCGCCAAATATTGCAAACTCTTTATTTACTGCAGAAATAATTAATCTCGATCAATTCGAAGGGTTAAATAAAGAAGTAAAGATAAAATTCCAAATGCAATAAGACCAAAAGCTAAAGGTGAGGCTGGTAATTCCCGTGTGGTCTCCTCAAGTAAATTCATAGTGTTAGTTTATCCCCTTCTCAAGTAATACTTTAAATCCTGCCTCATCTAATATAGTAATTCCAAGCTCTTGTGCTTTTTCTAACTTAGAGCCGGCCGCCTCACCTGCCACAACAAAATCAGTCTTACTTGATACAGAAGCAGATGCTTTCCCACCTCGAGAAGTAATCGCCTCAGTAATTTCATCTCGTTTAAAGTCATTAAGAGACCCAGTCACAACAATCGTTAGGCCAGCTAGCGTTTGTTTTATCTTGGCCTTTGGCGCATCAACTAAGGAGACACCAGCTTTTTCCCACTTTTTAATGATTTGCTTATGCCAATCAATATCAAACCATTCAACTATTGCATCAGCAATTACACCGCCAACACCATCAATGTCTGCTAATTCCTGCGCACTAGCCTTTTGAATATTTGTGATTGAACCAAACTTGTTAGCAAGTGCTTGTGCGCTAGTTGGTCCAACATGCCTAATAGAAAGTGCAACTAAAATCCGCCATAGCGGTCTTGTCTTTGCAAGCTCTAATCCGGTGATAAATCGATCAGCAATTACGCTACGGGAGCCATCTTTTTTAGTAAAGAAATCTGACTTACCTAAATCTTTAAGTGTTAAAGAAAATAAATCACCTTCATCAGTTACTAACTTATCGGCTAATAACGCAGTAGCTGCTTCATAACCTAAGACATCAATATCTAATGCAGAGCGTGAGCCAATATAAAACAAACGCTCAACGACTTGGGCTGGACAACTTTGCGAGTTAGGGCAGCGAATATCAACATCGCCCTCACTCATTGCTCTTAACTTGCTGCCACAGTTTGGGCATTTACTTGGCATCACAAAAGCTTTTTCTGATCCATCGCGCTTTTCAATTACTGGGGCTAAAACTTCCGGAATTACATCTCCTGCTTTTCTAATTAATACAGTGTCGCCAATTAAAATTCCCTTACGGATGATCTCTTGGGCATTATGAAGTGTGGCATTAGTAACGGTAGAGCCTGCAACTTTAACTGGCTGCATGTAAGCAAATGGTGTTACCCGTCCTGTTCTACCAACACTTACCTTTATATCTAATAATTTTGTACTGACTTCCTCAGGTGGATACTTATAAGCAATCGCCCACTTTGGAGCGCGAGAGGTAAAACCTAAAGTATTTTGCACATCTAGCTCATTTACTTTAATTACTACGCCATCAATTTCATGCTCAACATTGTGGCGATTTTTCTCATACTCATCAATGAAAGTTAATACCTCTTTGCGATTTGCAACCACTTTATATCTACTACTTGTTGGAAGTCCCCAGCCTTTTAATAATTCATAAGCATTTGACTGCAAATTAAAATTAACACCAGTTACAGCGCCAATGCCATGAACTACAACATCTAGTGGCCTACTCGCTGTGACCTTTGGATCTTTTTGTCTAAGTGAGCCAGCAGCAGCATTCCTTGGATTAGCAAATCTTGGCTTACCAGCCTCCTCTAATGAATCATTTAATTCATCAAAGGATTTAAGTGGAAAGAAAACCTCTCCCCTAACTTCAAGAAGATCTGGAATATCTTTACCAGTTAACTCAGTTGGAATTGATTTAATTGTTTTAATATTTAGTGTTACATCCTCACCAGTTACCCCGTTACCACGGGTCAGAGCCCTAGTTAATCTGCCATTTTCATAAAGTAAATTGATGGCAAGGCCATCCACTTTAACTTCACATAACCAGGTATTTTTAACCCCAGCTTTTTCAATTCGCTCAAACCAGGTTGTTAACTCATCACTATCAAATACGTTATCTAAACTCATCATCTTCTGAATATGATCATGTTGAGTAAAGGCAGTAGCAAAGCCGCCGCCAACTTCAAGAGTTGGTGAGCTCTCTAATTTATATTGTGGATACTCACTTTCAAGTGCTAATAATTGATTCCATAACTTATCAAAAGCAGCATCGGTAATAGTTGGTGCATCTAAAACATAGTATTTAAATTGATGATCTCTAATATCCTCTGATAATTCCTGAATTTTATGCCGGATTTGCGCACTCATTTTAAATTGTTTCACATATTGTGGCAGAGCCAACTACGCGATCATTATCATAAATAACTAATGCTTGACCGGTGGCAAGTCCAAATACTGGTTCATCCAAATTAGCAATCAAATTAGTACCATCAAATTTATAATTTGTAGCAAGTGGTGCGCCATGGGCGCGTACTTGGGCAAACCCACGTAATTCTTTATTTAACTCTGGCGCAGGCCCACACCAGGTAGGAGGGGTTGCAATAATTATGTTAATTGCTAACTCTTCATGTGTTCCTACGACAACTGTGTTGCTCTTTGGTTCAATCTTTAATACATATCTTGGTTCACCAGATTTATCTGGCACAGTTAGATTAAGTCCGCGGCGTTGTCCGATTGTGTATGTGTAAGCACCTTTATGTTCACCAAGTTTGGTGCCCGCTTGATCAACAATGTCACCTGTTTCAGAACCTAATCGCTCACGTAGCCAACCTGCATTATCACCTGATGGGACAAAGCAGATGTCATGTGAATCTGGTTTGTTAGCAACAAATAAACCACGCTCTTTTGCCTCGATGCGAGTATCTGTTTTAACTGTATCTCCTAGTGGAAATATTGCGCCCTCTATTTGATCAGTTCTAAGTACTGCAAGTACATATGACTGATCTTTTTCAGGATCGGCTGCTCTATGTAAAGTTTTTCCAGAAGCACTTTCTTTAGTAATTGCGTAGTGACCAGTTACAACTCCATCAAAGCCAAGTGCCTTAGCTCTATCTAATACTGCCTCAAACTTAATCTTCTCATTACATCTAAGACATGGATTAGGAGTTCTACCTGATTGATACTCAGATAAAAAGTTTTCAACTACTCCTTTGTGAAACTCTTCTGCCATATCCCAGATATAAAAAGGAATACCAATTACATCAGCTGCCCGTCTTGCATCATGTGAATCTTCAATTGTGCAGCAACCACGAGCACCTGAGCGATACTTTTGCGGATTAGAAGATAACGCTAAGTGAACACCAACAACCTCATGTCCTGCATCTACTGCCCTGGCTGCTGCAACAGCTGAATCAACGCCGCCACTCATTGCCGCAATCACTTTTAATTTTTTCATTTTTTCCCTGACGCACTCTTTGATCTAGCCACAACGGATGAAATAACTGATCCAAGCTTTGCAATCTCATTAATTGTATTTGTGTAACTGAGTGAGAATCTTAAAGTCGAGGTGGTCTCATCCTCACTTAATCCCATTGCAAGTAGAACATGACTTGGCCGCTGCACACCAGCACTACAAGCAGATCCGGTTGAGCAGGCAATACCTTCGGCGTCTAATAAAAGAAGTAGTCCTTCTGAATCTGTCTTAGGAAAGGTAATAGATAAAATCCCAGGAAGTGATTTCTCTTGATCAGCATTTACGACAATATCTGAAACATTTTTCTTAATTGTTTGAATTAGCTCTTTTTTTAACTCTCTAACTTTTAATTCTCGCTCTTTCCTATTTTCAACTGCATCAGTTGCAGCTGCTGCAAAGGCGGTAATACCTGGGGTATTAAATGTGCCACTTCTAATATCTCGCTCTTGCCCACCCCCATGAAGAATTGGCTCAATATCTAATCCTTTTTTTAATATTAAAGCTGCAACACCTAATGGTCCACCAATTTTATGGGCGCTAATTGTTGCCGCCGTTAAGCCTAATTTTTTAAAGGAAAGATCAACCTTGCCAAAGCTTTGCACGCAATCTGAGTGAACTGGAATATCTCTAGCCATCTTCACAACTTGGGCAATATCTTGCAAGGTGCCAACCTCATTATTGGAGTGCATGATCGAGATAAATGAAATTTCATCATGGTATTTCTCAATCACCTCTTCTAACTCTGCTAAATCAATAAAACCTTTACGATCAACACTGATACCAACAACTTGAGCACCTTCATGCTCGGTAAGCCAAACGATTGGATCCATTACTGCATGATGCTCAAAGGTTGAGGTAATAATTACTTTCTTATTAGCTTTAGCACCTTTCCAAAATAAACCTTTAATCGCCAAATTATTTGCCTCAGTGCCAGTTGCAGTAAAGATAATCTCACTAGCATCACAGCCAACTGCGTCCGCTAACTCCTCCCGCGCTGTCTCTAAATCTTTTCTAACTGATCTTCCGGCAGAGTGCAGGGATGAGGCATTACCAAGTTTTTTTATTTGCTTATTTAAGACAAGAATTGATGACTCCACCATTGGTGTGGTGGCAGCATGATCAAAGTAGATACTCACTTGCTAAGTCTAAAGGTTGCCCCTGATACCGGCAGAATTACCCTTTACGAGCGATGATTTTTTCAGTTGCCTGTGGCAAAACATTAAAGAGATCACCAATTACAGCAAAATCTGCGATCTCAAGAATAGGTGCCTCTGGATCTTTATTAATCGCCACAATTGTCTTAGATGTTTGCATACCAGCGCGGTGTTGAATAGCACCTGAAATTCCGGCTGCAACATAGAGTTGTGGTGAAACTGTTTTACCAGTTTGGCCAACCTGATTTGAATGTGGATACCAACCAGCATCAGTTGCAGCACGGGATGCGCCAACTGCAGCCCCTAACGCATCAGCTAATGCTTCAACTGGTTTGAAATCTCCATTTGTTCCTCGTCCACCTGAAACCACAATTGATGCTTCAGTTAAATCTGGTCGCCCACCCTTAACAACTGGTGTTGCCGATGAGATTGGCGCTAATTTAGCTGCATCTGAAATTGTTGCAGCAAATGATTCAATAGCTGGCGCAGAAGTTGCTGGGATCGCCTCAATTGAGTTTGCACGTAAAGTTATAACTGGCACACCCTTTGTAACAGTTGAATGAACTGTAGTTGAGCCGCCAAAGACAGATTGAGTAGTAATTAATTCCTTATCAACATTTACCGCATCGGTAATAATTCCACTGCCAGTAATTACAGAAACTCTTGCTGCAATCTCTTTGCCAGTTGCAGTTGAGGTAATTAATACTGCGGCAGGATTTTTTGCTGCCACTATTTGAGCTAATCCTTCAGCTATCGCTGGGGCGCCGTACTTATCCCACTCACCAGCAACGGTAATTACCTTGTCTACTGAAAATGCGTTTAATTGTGAGGCTATTTGCTCGGCGTTATCTGCGAATATAACTGCAACTGATTCACCAATTGATTTTGCATATGTTGCAAGCTCACCACTTGCCTTGCTGATCTTTCCAGCAGTGTGATCTACTAAAAATAGTACGCTGCTCATGCCAGTCTCTTTTCAACTAAGAACTCAACCAATTTATCCCCACCACTTCCTTCATCAGTTAACTTAACACCAGCTCCTCTTGGTGGGCGAGGTAGGGCGTCTTTAACCGCACTCCATGCAGCAGAAGTTCCAACTTCAGATGGTGAAAGGCCAGTATCAGCCAAACTCATAGTGGTGATTAGTTTTTTCTTCGCCGCCATAATTCCCTTAAATGATGGATACCTTGGTTCATTTATCTTTTCAATTACTGAAAGTAATGCTGGAAACTTTGCGCTCATAACTTGATTACCAAACTCTGTTACTCGCTCAATTTCAACTGTAGTTGTTGCTGGATTCACCGCTACCTTGCCAGCAAAGGTTAATTGCGCCCAACCAAGACGTTGGGAAATCATCGCTGGAATTACACCTGTCTCTTATACACATCTCCGAGCCCACGAGACCTCTCTACATCTCGTA
>OFQS01000009.1_pt1 | contig 44393 bp, 39 predicted proteins | sample 1542861 | NCBI WGS metagenome assembly OFQS01 (sample SAMN05442518, study PRJEB24371) | freshwater metagenome | isolation source: Freshwater Lake | place: Canada: Niagara | collected 2012-08-03 | reverse complement strand
AACCCAAGGCCAGTTTCAGCAATCGCTGAACAAAGTTTTCTTGTTCTACGGAGGCGGCTTTGCGGCCTTTGTCATTGTGCTTGCCGTCCTTGAGCAAATGGGCATGCCGAAAGAGTACATTGGCTATGCTTTCTTGGCAGCCACTGTGCTTTTGTACGGTGGTATCGGTGTGATGAGTCGTACCAACGACGCAGCCGAATACTATGTGGCCGGCCGCCGTGTGCCAGCCATTTACAACGGTATGGCCACTGGCTCAGACTGGATGTCTGCGGCGTCCTTCATTGGTATGGCCGGTACGCTGTACCTCACAGGTTACGGCGGTTTGGCCTTCATTTTGGGCTGGACTGGCGGCTACTGTTTGGTGGCTTTGTTCTTGGCGCCTTACCTTCGTAAGTTTGGCCAATTCACCATTCCTGACTTCCTGGGTGCACGCTACGGCGGCAACACGGCTCGTCTAATTGGTGTGTTTGCGGCCATTTTGGTGTCCTTCGTTTACGTTGTGGCCCAAATCTTCGGCGTAGGCTTGATCACTGCACGTTTGACAGGTTTGTCATTTGAAGTGGGCGTCTATGTGGGCTTGGCCGGCATTCTGGTCTGCTCATTCTTGGGCGGTATGCGCGCTGTGACCTGGACTCAGGTTGCGCAATACCTGATCTTGATCGTTGCTTACATGATTCCGGTGGTGTGGCTGTCAGTGAAACACACCAGCAATCCTGTACCCCAGGTTGCTTATGGCTACTTGCTTGAAAAAGTGACAGCCAAAGAAGAGCAACTCTTGAAAGATCCCAAAGAACTTGAAGTTCGCGGTATTTTCAAAGCTCGCGCTGATGCAGCCGCTGAAAAACTGAAAGATGTTCCTGCCGCTTTGGCCGCTGACAGAGAAGCCGCCACCAAAAAGCTGGAAGAACTGAAAGCTGCTAACGCACCAGAAGCTGAAATCAAGGCCGCCACAGCTGCTGTGGCTGCTTTGCCAAAAGATGAAGCTGCTGCCAAGGCAGCTTACACCGCTGCCCGCACGACCAATACGGCTCGTGCAGCGCCGCCTTTGCGTCATGCAGAGCCATTCCCTGGCAAAGATGATGCAGCCAGAGATATTTCTCGCAAGAACTTCTTGGCGTTGGTGTTCTGTTTGATGATTGGTACGGCCGCTTTGCCGCACATTCTGATGCGCTTCTACACCGTGCCCTCGGTGCGTGAAGCTCGTGAGTCAGTAGCATGGTCTTTGTTCTTCATCTTCTTGCTGTACTTCACGGCGCCTGCTTTGGCTGTGTTGGTGAAGTTCGACATTTACACGCTGTTGGTCGGTACGCCGATGGATCAGTTGCCGGGATGGATTGCGCGTTGGAATGTGGTGGACCCCACCCTGATGTCCGTGTCTGACATTAACAAAGATGGCATCTTGCAATTGGCAGAAATCCGTTTGGGCGGTGACATTGTGGTGTTGGCCACGCCTGAAATTGGCGGCTTGCCGTTCGTGATTTCTGGTTTGGTTGCTGCCGGTGGTTTGGCTGCAGCCTTGTCTACTGCCGATGGCTTGCTGTTGACCATTGCCAATGCTTTGTCGCACGACTTGTACTACAAAGTGATTGACCCCAATGCATCTGCCAGCCGTCGCGTAGCGCTCTCCAAAGTGATTTTGGTGTTCGTTGCCTTTGCTGCTGCTTATGTCGCATCCTTGAAGATGGCTGACATTCTGTTCTTGGTGTCTGCGGCTTTCTCGTTCGCTGCGGCAGCCTTCTTCCCAGCGTTGACTCTTGGCATCTTCTGGAAGCGTGCCAACAAATGGGGAGCTTCTCTGGGCATGATGGCTGGTCTGGGCATTTCGTTCTATTACATGACCAAGACCCATCCTTGGATGTACGGCTTGTTCCACAATGGTTCATTGACACCTGAAATCCTGAAGGCCAACACATGGTGGGACATTGCGCCTATCTCTGCTGGTATCTTTGGCGTGCCACTGGGCTTTGTAGTGATCATCATTGTGTCATTGCTGACCAAGGAACCAGAGCAAGAAGTTCAGGAGTTGGTGGAGAACGTCCGCTTCCCTAGCTTTGACGGTACGACTTCACAAGGTACTGCAATGCACTAAAGGCAAAAGTTTACTGGCAATAAGCTTGTAAACTCGTTTCCTCCAAAAAAACCCGATCGCGTAGTGCGATCGGGTTTTTTTTGTGCAATGGCTTTGACTTGATGCAACAATACGTCCCATAGAGTTGGCAACCCTTACAAATACATGCTCTAAGATTTACCTAAAGGATCAATAAAACATGCTGTCACTTAGACATTTTCTAGTTTCATTCAGTCTCTGCATCATTTCTGTGTCGTCAGTTTGGGCGCAAAACGACTTTGCCCAAACGGCTGCCAAAGAGCCGGGTGCAAAAGTCACCGCCTCAGGCTTGGTGTTTCGGTCTCTTCAAGACGGCCAGGGTGCCAGTCCGATTGCCACAGACAAAGTCAAGGTGCATTACCGCGGCACCTTTCCCGATGGCAAAGAATTTGACAGCTCTTACAAGCGCAATCAGGCCATTGATTTTCCTCTCAATGGTGTCATCCCATGCTGGACCGAAGGCGTGCAATTGATGAAAATCGGTGGCAAGGCCAAATTGACTTGCCCGCCGGCCATTGCCTATGGTGCTCGAGGTGCTGGCGGTGTCATTCCGCCCAATGCCACACTTCAATTTGAAGTGGAACTGATTGCCATTGCTGGTAAATAATTTAAAAGTACTGGAATCAGTGATGCGAACACAGGTCGTGATTGTGGGTGCAGGCCCATCGGGTTTGTTACTAGGGCAAATTCTTTTTAAAGCGGGTGTCGATGCCGTGATAGTCGAGCGTCAAAGTCCTGAGTATGTGCTCAGCCGAATCAGGGCGGGCGTTTTAGAGCAAGTCACCTTGGATATTCTGGCGCAAGCCGGCGTCGACCAGCGCTTGAAGAAAGAGGGTCTGGTTCACACTGGGTTTGACTTGCTGTTTAAAGGCGAGCGTCATCGCATTGATTTGGAAGCTTTGGCGGGCGGCCAGAAGGTCATGGTTTATGGCCAGACAGAAGTCACCCGCGATTTGATGGATGCACGCCAAGCGGCAGGACTACCTACCATTTATGAAGCCAACGATGTTCAAATTCACGATTTCGATTCTGATCATCCCAGCGTCTCTTATGAAAAAGATGGTCAGCGGCATACCATCACATGTGATTTCATTGCAGGCTGTGATGGCTTTCATGGCGTTTGTCGCGCCAGTGTGCCTAGCAAGTCGATTCAAGAGTTTGAAAAGGTGTACCCCTTTGGCTGGTTGGGCGTTCTCTCAGATACGCCGCCTGTGCATGAAGAACTTATTTATGTCAACAGCACACGAGGCTTTGCCCTGTGCTCGCAGCGCAGCACAACACGCAGTCGCTACTACTTGCAGGTACCCCTCACCGATAAAGTAGAGCAATGGTCTGATGATGCATTTTGGCAAGAACTGCGCAATCGCCTAGACCTTGAAGCAAGAGAGCACTTGGTAACGGGCCCCAGCATTGAAAAAAGCATTGCACCGCTACGCAGTTTTGTAACCGAGCCCATGCGCTTCGGGACTTTATTTTTAGCAGGCGACGCTGCGCACATTGTGCCGCCCACAGGTGCCAAAGGTTTGAATTTGGCAGCCACCGATGTGAAGTATTTGTCAGACGCCCTCATTGAAGCTTGCCTTGAAAAATCGCATGCAGGCATTGACCACTATTCCACTCGATGCCTAGCGCGCATCTGGCGCGCAGAACGTTTCTCTTGGTGGTTCACCAGCCTGATGCACCGTTTCCCTGAGCAAGGCGAAATGGGGCAGCGCTTTCAAGAGGCAGAACTAAACTACCTGATTAACAGCGAAGCAGGCTCACGCACCATGGCTGAAAACTACGTGGGCTTGCCGCTTAACTTTGGTGAGTGAGCGTGTGACGCTCAGTCGACTTTGGCGCCGGAGCTCTTAACCACAGCAGCCCACTTCGGCACTTCTGCTTTGACGAAGTTATTGAACTCAATGGTGGTGTTGGGGCTGCTGGCCATACCCAGTTGGGCAAAACGCTCTACAACATCGGCAGATGCCATGGCTCGGTTCAGGGCCGCATTGAGTTTATTGACCACATCGGGTGGTGTGCCTGCAGGTGCCATGAAACCAAACCAGGTGTAGTCGTCAAATTCTTTGTAACCAAACTCAGTGATAGACGGCACATCGGGCAGCAGCGGTGAGCGCGTGGCACTGGTCACGGCCAAGGCTTTGAGCTTGCCACTTTTGATCATGGGCACTGCAGGCGGCATGGAGGTTGATGCAATTTGGGTATGACCCGCTACAACGGCATTGATGGCTGCAGCGGGTTGATAGGGCACATGCACAATGTCAATTTTGGCAGCTGTTTTGAGTCGCTCCATGGAAAGATGCGTGGTGGTGCCAATGCCAGAAGATGCATAGTTGAAAGGTGCCTTCTTGGCGGCTTCAACCAACTCGGGCAATGTTTTAGCAGCCACACTGGTGTTGACGGTAAAGATATTGGGTGTCTTAGGGCCCAGCGCAACGGGTACAAAGTCTTTGAGGGCGTCGTAACCCGCGTCTGCATAAAGTGACGGGTTGACAGTAAAGGCTACGCTGTGGACCAAGATGGTGTAGCCATCGGGTGCAGCGCGTTTGACTTGACTGGTCGCAATGTTGCCCCCAGCACCCCCTTTGTTTTCCACGATGAAATTACCGCCAGTGAGTTCATTCAGTTTTTGAGTGAGTGACCTTGCCACGATATCAGTCGAAGAACCCGCGGCAAAAGCGACGACAAGCGTGACCGGCTTGGCTTTAGGCCAATCGCTTTGCGCCCAGCTTGAAAGATGCAAACTACCGATGACTGCGAAGCCCAAGAGGGTCTTTAAATAGTGAAGCATGGTTTTGTCTCCTTTAAATTCAAGCCAGTTGATGCTGGCGATGTTTGTTCACGCTTGTTTAACCAATGAAAAATCAAAGACCAGTTCTTTGAATGGTGCAGTCAATCCATAACGATGCGCTATTTCTGTGTCTTCGCAATTTTTGACATCCACAATCAAACCTGGACGCACACCAAATACGGCGTCGTTATCAAGGTAATCTGAGCCTGCAGGAAACAACTCTGTAACCAAGCCTATGTATCCAGGGGCGCTTACGATGATATGAAAGTGTGCAGGCCGCCAAATGCCCCGGTTGCTAGCGGCCAGCAAGGCGCCAACTGGTCCATCGGTTGGCACAGTGTAAGGATTGGGGTGAATGGTCAATAAACTGAAAGCGCCATGTTCATCGCATTCGATTTTGCAACGCAAATTTTGCGGGTCTTGCGCAGCATCTTGAGCGGGGTACAAGCCGTTGTCTGCGTTTTGCCAAAAATCAATTTGTGCGTTGGGAATGGGTTTTTGATGAATGTCTAACACACGGCCATGCAACCAAACACGCACGCCAGGTTGGCCTTGCGTGAGGTCGGTGCCGTTGGGCTGAATGTGCGAGTCATGCTTGTGAAACGGCCCCAGCACGCTGCTGGGTGTGCCGTTTGGTGGTTGTGACACCACGTCGACGATGGAGGAAATGCCCATGATGTCTGAGAACAGGCTGAACTCATTGCGCTCGTCGTCTGTGATTTTGGCGGCCGCTGTGAGAAATTCCAAACCCTTCAACCATTCTGCCTTGCTTAATTGAGATTCATCTACAAAAGCGTGCAAATGCTTGACCAGCAGACTCATGACATGGGCAAGCCGAGGGTCAGTGGCTTTTGAAAAGCTGGCCATGGCGTCTTGGGTGACGGCGTTGTTTAAATCATTGGAGTGTGTAGGTGCCGTCATGCAGTCCTCAAAAAAGCGAGTTTGAGCAATTTAAAGAATACCAACAATATCACATCAATCGCTTTGTTTGGCGTTCATGGCCGAGGAGAGTTCACACTTTGAAGCGCAGGCAATTGACTCGTGTTCATCATGTCCAATGCTTGTGTCGTGTCTGCGCTTAGCCATGCATCAAATTGATGTGTGGCCAAAACGACGGGTGTTCTTTTTTCATCAACAGCTTTGTGAAACTGTCTCATAACAGGGTGATCATCAGCATTCACTGTCAGCATGGTGAAGCTCGTCACAACTTCACCCGTTGAAGGGTCAATCCAAGTATCCCAAAGGCTGGCAATTCCCATAGGTTCGTTGGCAGAAAGTTCAATTTTCCAACGAACAGCTTTGCCTGTTGCGTAATTTGGTTCAAAAAAATTGTCGAGAACGGCAATACCAAATCGCCTTTGCCGCCAAGCGGTCCGGTAGCTGGGTTTTTCACTGACTGTTTCAGCTCGGGCGTTGTAGGTATGTCGACTGATCTTGTCGTCTTTGGCCCAACCTGGAATCAGGCCGAACCGTGCCAAGCCACAGGCTTTCCGGCCCGTCTGCTGGCTCTGCACAACAATAGGCGCAGCATAGCCAGGATAGGTTTCTAATGGAAATTGGGTGCTGGGCAAGTCAATGCCGAAGTGCTGCTTAACCCAATGTCTATTTTGAGTTGGCGTGAAGTTGGTACACATGAACAGTCTTGGGTGCGCCTTTTGTGAGAGCAAGCAAAGTTTCAATTTAACTTGATGATATGTCAAATAGGGTAAATTAACTCCTTTGTACAACGGTGGCACATCCTTAGAAAGTAGTTGATGAAAATGAAATCGAGCATAGTGTCGATTGTGAAAGTTGTGGCATGCTAAATTCAATTGGACTGGGTGCTGCCTTCCTGGCCATTATTTTTTCTGGCTTGTGGACGCCAGACCTTGAGCGCGCCGAATTGGAAAAGCGCTACGCTGCTTCTTCACCTCAAACCATCGATATCGATGGCCTGAAGGTTCATTACAAAGAAACCGGCCTGCAAGATGCTCCAGCTTTGTTGCTGTTGCATGGCTTTGGTTCAAGTTTGCAAGCTTGGGACGATTGGTCGGTCAAGTTAGAACAAAAATACCGGGTGATTCGGTTGGATTTGCCCGGGTTTGGCCTTACAGGTGCTAGCCCTGATCATGATTATTCAGAAGAAAAAGACCTGGCCATCTTGACGCACTTTGCCGACAAGTTAGGGCTAGACAAGTTCTCTGTCATTGGCCACTCGATGGGTGGAAAAATGGCTTGGTCTTTAGCGGCAGCCCAGCCTGACCGTGTGCAAGCCTTGGTGCTCATGGCGCCAGACGGCTTTCCAGAAACCAAAGACATCGGAACCAAGCCCTATGAAGTCCCAGCCATCATGGGCCTCATCAAATATGTTTTACCAAAGTACATGGTCCGAAAATCAATTGAGCCAGCCTTTGCCGAAGCTGATGCATTGAACGATGCACTGGTTAACCGCTATTTCGACATGCTCAGAGCGCCCGGCGTGCGAGGTGCTATTTTGGAAAGATCGAATCAAACCATTTACACAGATCCTGTGTCTCGTTTGAAAGCCATTAAGGCTCCGACGCTGCTTATTTGGGGTGAGCAGGATCAGATGATTCCGAGCACCAATGCCCAGAGCTACGCCAATGTGTTGTCAAATTCCACCACGGTGCTGGTTCCTAAACTAGGGCACTTGCTGCAGGAAGAGCAGCCCGAAAAAGGTCTGACATCTGTGATGCAGTTTCTTGATAGTCATCTCTTGATTAAGAATTAAAAATGTCTGAAGCAACCAAGCTGCCACTCAACTCGAAGCAACTCAAGGCGTGTGCCAAGCAGCCCTTGGACCCATGTTCTTGCTCACTCAAAATTTGCAAAGGTTGGGAAAGTGTCAGCGATGACCGCTGGCCCGCCAAACAACTCAAACTTCAGGGCACACTGCGCCGCGAGTTGGCGGATGGTGAGTCTGAGCTGAGCTTCGAAGAGTTTCATCCAAACGGCACTCGATATGACTCGCCAGAGGCGCCTATTGCCTTGAACTATTTCCCCTACAACCGCGCCGATGTGTATGTCTGTCAACAATGCGGATGTGCTGTTTTAAAGTACACCGAGTATGGTGGCTACTACATTGACCAACGTGTGAGATTGGTTGATGCCGCACTGATCACGGACGCGACTTAAACAGGTTTGCCGCAAAGGAATGCAATAAATGCTGGCAGAGCAGGCGGTAACTCATGACCCCGCCAAACCACGTGCTGATCTGTTCTGCACAAAACCAGTGGGTGCGCGTAAGCTGAAGGTTTGTGGGTCTCTTGCTCTAAATCGATGAGTTGTAGAGGCATGTTCGCTAATTCAGCATGCTTTAAAAGTTGTTTCACTTCAATTTTGCTGTCAAATCGAAGCAGGCTGTAGCCCGTGCCCAGTGAATCGTAGAGTGAAGTTCCGTTGTTGCGCCAAAAGTGAGGCGCTCTACAACCTGGGAGGGTAGAAGGCGTGAAAGATCCCATGGTGTAAGCGGGGGCAGGCTCGGCTTCGTGAGAAATGATGGGAGATTTTTCGTAAAAGTAGCCGAAGTTCAAGCCTTCGCAACAAAACTGCTGCACATTCAATTCATAGGCTTCTGTGCCCACCAACTCCCGCGCTGCTGCACCTTCAGCATCTGGGTCCTCAATGTTGTGCGGCACGGCCCGCCTTGCCTTGATCATCTTTTGCGCGTGGTTCATCACAAAGTGCGAAACCTGCTCAGTGATGGGATGCCGCTCGGCTTCATAGGCATTTAAGATGTCGGCATGGGCCCAGCCATTGACCACAGCACCCAGTAGCCATGCCAAGTTGGTGGCGTCTGCAATGCCGGCATTCATGCCGTAGCCTGCATAGGGCACCCAAAGGTGTGCAGCGTCGCCCGCTAAAAAGACACGCCGATCGCGAAAGTGATTAGAGAGCAATCTTTTGCCCACCCAATCTTCTTTGGTAATAATTTCATATTCGAAATTTTCGTCAACGCCCAAAATATGTCGAATGGACTGGTCGCGATCAACTGAATCAAATTCAGGCTCATCGGGATGAAGGTGGTTGTGAACCAGCCACGTTGAACGGCCGTCAATGGCAAACACCGTGCCGCAGCGGCGTGTGTTCACAGAGTAGTAGCACCATGCTGGCTTGCCTGGCAACAAATCGGCCAACTGTGGCGCGCGAATGTGGGTGGATTGAACGCGCTGTATAACGTCTGTGCCTTCCAGCTTGGCACCTATTTTTTTGCGCACAAACGAGCTACCACCATCACAACCTGCCACATATTGAACTCGCAAAACTTGGCTTACGTGTGTGTCTAAATTCAACAAGGTGACACTGACGCCATGTTCATCTTGAACGAAATCGGTCACTTGCGTCCGATTGATCAGGGTCACACCATCTTGCGCCACGGCGTGTTTTAACAGCAGTGGTTCAAGGTAAATCTGATTGATTCTGTGGGGTGGCTCTGGTGTGTCCCATTCGGTATCAGGGCCCCCTCTTTCGGTGTACCTGTTTTTGCGGCAAGGAATTGGTATGCGTGTCAGCTCTGTGCCTGTCATGGCGGTTCGAAACACCACGTCATTTGGATAGTCTTCTGGCAGTCCAGCTTCACGCAAACTGGGTGCAACGCCCAGTCTTCGAAAGTTTTCCATGCTTCTGGCAGAAACATGGTTGCATTTGACATTAGGAGGCTCGGCAAATTTGCGAACCTCAACAATGTGCACCTTGACGCCATTGCGTGCCAGGTCCATGGCCAAAGTTAAACCAACGGGACCGGCACCGACCACCAGCACATCGCTGTCAAATTTCAAATTCATGAGAAGCTTTAGTTAAGTTTGATGTTGGCTTGGCGAATCACTTTGGCCCATTTTTGGGTTTCGCTTTTGATGTAAGCATCTAGCCCTTCCATCGTCGTCGCAACAGGCTCCATGCCACTTTGACGCATTTGTGTTTTGATGGCCTCGTCATTCAAGGCTGCCGTAAATTCTGTGTGCAGTCGTTGAATGATGGCCGCTGGTGTGCCAGCCGGAGCCACCAAGCCAAACCAGCCCGTTGAGTCATACCCTGTGAGGCCGCTTTCAGAAAGGGTGGGCACATCAGGCAAGTTGTTCAGTCTTTTAGGGCTGGTCACAGCAAATGCTTTTAACTTGCCTGCTTTGATGTGGGGCAGTGCGGCTGCTAAGTCTGTCACTGACAATTGAATTTGCCCAGACAGTGTGTCCATGGCTGCCGGGCCAGAGCCGCGGTAGGGGACTTCGATCATTTTGAGGTCTGTCATTTGAGTGAACAAGGCCGTCGACAAATGCATCGCGGTGCCATTGCCGCCGTGGCCGATCGATACTTTGCCAGGTTGCGACTTGGCATAGGCAATGAGTTGCTGCATGTTGTCTGCAGGAACTGATGGGTGACCCACCAAGACAAAGGGGATGGCGGCTAGCATCGTAATGGGCTGAAAATCTTTGGCCACATCAAAAGGCATTTGAGGGTAAAGACTGGAATTGGCTGTTAGCCCGCCAGCAGCACCTACGCCCAATACGTAGCCGTCTGGGGCGGCTTTGGCAACCACATTCAGGCCAATGTTGCCGCCAGCGCCGGGCCGGTTGTCAATGACCAAGGGTTGACCCAATTTGTCGTTGAGCCTTGTCGACAAAATTCGAATGATGGCATCTGCACTTCCACCAGGCGGAAACGTGACCACAATTTTGATGGGCTTCGAAGGATAGTCTGCCGCTTGGCCTGCAGCTGAAAGCGAAAGCAGCGAACCGATCAAGGCCATCAAACCAAAAGACATCCAATGAATCAAACGACTGTGCATATATGCTCCTAATTTGCGGTCACTCTAACTTTCAGTTTCTTCAATTGCAATCAGGGCTTCAACCTAGGACGTGTCCTGTTTTAGCCTTAAGAATCAAAATTCTATTTTCCGTAACAGAGGCTATCGAGCTTGGGGTTTCCATCATTTCCTCAGGCAGGGGGGTGTGATAGCGTGCGAGGATAAATAATTGTTGGGATGGCAACTCCATGAAGACGCATTTTTTTCGTTATTACACCTGTTTCCTTGTGCTGTGTATGTGCCCTTTTTTGAGCTTGGCACAAGATTGGCCGGCCAAACCGGTTCGCATTGTGGTGCCTTACCCAGCCGGCGGTGGCGTTGATGCGGCGGCAAGGTTGGTGGCTCAACACTTAAGCACTGTTTTGGGTCAATCGGTTATGGTCGATCCGAAGCCAGGTGGCGGCACGGTCATCGGAGCTGAAATGGTTTCGCGTGCAGCGCCAGATGGCTATACCTTCCTGCTCACAGGTGGTTCAACCATGTCCTTGTTGCCCCTGACCCACCCAGGTAAGTTGCCATTTGAGCCTTTGGTTGATTTTGTGCCGGTGAGCATGGTCTCTCGTTTGCCATTCTTCTTAATCACGGCACCTGCCAACAACTACAACACACTCAAAGACCTGATGGCAGATGCCAAATCAAAACCGGGCAGGTTGCCCTATGCCAGCAATGGCATTGGCTCTATGGGGCATGTGGGCACAGCCATGCTCACGCAAAGTGCTGGCGTTGACATGATCCATGTGCCCTACCAAGGATTCCCACCCGCCATTTCTGATTTGGTCACAGGCCGGGTCGTCATGGTCATGGCCGACCTTGCCCCTGTGAAAGGCCAGATTCAAGCGGGTACCTTGCGCGCCTTGGCGGTGGCATCGCCTCAAAGATCGCGGTTCATGCCCGACATTCCCACATTGGCTGAAGCGGGCTATCCCGGCATCGAATTTGAAATATGGATGGGCTTGTATGCACCAGCCAAGACGCCAGCTCACATCGTGAACCGTGTGGGTCAAGAGTTGAAAAAGTATTTGGAAATGCCCAGCACCCGCGAGGCTTTTGCCAAATTAGGCCATGAGAGCGATGGTGCAGGGCCTGAAGTTGTCAAGCAAAGAATTGAATCTGAGCTTAAACAGATGTTGCCTGTTGTGAAGGCAGCGGGCCTGTCGAACAAATAATTTATGTCTAAAGAATACATGCGAACCGCCTCAAGTGACTTGCTGCAAGGCTTGGTTGATTTGGGCATTGAATATTTGTTTTGCAATCTGGGTACTGACCATGCGCCACTGATTGAAGAGATGGCGCATTGGCGAGAGCAAGGCCGCGCATTTCCAAAGTTAATTTTGTGCCCGCACGAAAACACGGCGGTTCACATGGCGGGCGGCTATGCCGTTGCAACGGGACGTGGACAAGCCGTATTGGTTCACGTCGATGCGGGCACAGCCAATGCAGCCATGGGCTTGCACAATCTTTGCCGCACACGAATTCCAGTGTTGCTTATTGCAGGTCGTGCTCCCATGACCACCTTCGATGACGTCACAGGCGGCCGTGATACCTATGTTCATTTCATTCAAGAGCCTTTTGATCAAGCCAGTGTGGTAAGGCCGTATGTCAAATGGGAGTACAACTTGGCATGGCCTTCAATGGCGCATGAAGTGGTGTCTAGAGCTGGCGCTGTCATGCAAAGTGACCCCACCGGACCGGTCTACCTCACATTGCCCAGAGAGGTTTTGGCAGCGCCTGTTGACGCTGCCAGCGTGGGCGCTTATGGCCATCAAAATCACTTACCCGTAAGAGCTCAGGGTGCAGATCCAAGTGCAGTTCGAGCCATTGCTGAGCAGCTCATGCGTTCAGACAATCCAATGCTGGTCACCGCCTATGCTGGCAGAAACCGCGAGGCGCCTGCACTGATAGAAAAATTGGCTGTTTTGTGCGGCATGCGGGTTTGTGAATTCAATACCATCTACATGAACATACGGCGTGACTCGCCTTATTTTGCCGGCTACAACCCTGCGGCATTCACGGAGCAAGCTGACTTCGGATTGATGGTTGATGTCGATGTCCCTTGGATTCCCAAAACGACACGTGTCAACCCCAACGCCTATTGGGCTCAGTTGGATGTAGATGCCATCAAGCGCGATATTCCCATGTGGGGCTTCCCACTCAACGCGCGCATTGAAGGTGACAGTGTTCGCTTGATTGCGCAATTGATAGAGATCATTGAAAGCAGTGCCACGCCAGAGTTCAAAACAAAAGCGGCGGCAAGAGGCTTGGCCTTGAAAACAGCGCACGCACAAAACAGACAGAAGGCAGCATCCCTTGCCCAAGCAAAGGGTGTTGTCAATGCCATCAATCCGCATTACCTATGCGCCGTGATGGGTCAAAAAATTGATTTGCACGACGTTGTTTTGAATGAGGCCATTCGCAACACCATGGCGGTGTTTGAACAAATACCGCGCGAGGTGCCGGGTAGCTTGATGGGCTTGTCGGGCGGAGGCTTGGGTTTTTCAGCAGGCACAGCGCTTGGCATCAAGCTGGCGCAAGCAAAAAACAGAGTGATTCATTTTGTGGGCGACGGCTCTTTTTACTTTAGCAATCCAAGCTCAGTCTATGCTGTTGCAAACCAGTATGGCTTGCCCATTCTGACGGTGCTGCTAGACAATGGCGGATGGTCTGCAGTGAAAGAGTCCACCTTGCGCATGTACCCACAAGGTGAAGCCAAGAGCACTAACCAATTTGCTTCTGATTTAGGATACGCCACAGACTTTGCCGCCATTGCTGAAGCTGCTGGCGCGCATGGCGAAAGATTGACAGATCCTGAGCAAGTTGAAGCGGCCATCGAAAGATGTTTGGCCGCCTTGGATGCAGGGCGAAGTGCATTGCTTCATGTTCGCATCACGCCGCTCTGATTGCAGCCCCAGATCCCAGAAGCCAAAAATTGATGATCCAAATTTGACACCATTTAGACAGGAGATTGAAATGAAACCATCACAACTTATGACACACAAACGCAAGACACTTGTGGGTGTGGCGCTCCTCATGTTGGCCGGTCTTTGCACATCTGTGCAAGCTCAAACCGCATGGCCCAACAAAGCAATCCGCATTGTGGTGCCTTACGCGCCTGGTGGTGCCAATGACATTTTGGCGCGTGTTGTAGCTGAGAAACTGGCGCCTGCATTGGGCCAGCCCGTTTTGGTAGAAAACAAACCAGGTGCTGGCGCGGCAGTGGGTACCGAGTTGGTGGTCAAGTCACCCCCCGATGGCTACACCTTGCTGATGGCTGCCAGTGGCCCCATTGTGTTCAACCCCGCCTTGGTGGCCAAATTGGCCTACAACCCCGTGACAGATTTGACGCCCATTTCATTGGCGGGTTCATTCCCCATGATTCTGGCGGTCAATGAAGCGTCGCCAGCCAAAACTTTTGCTGAATTGGTGACCTTGAGCAAAGCCAATCCATCAAAGTTCAACTATTCTTACCCCTCGGCCTCGTTTCAATTGGTGATGGAGTTGGTAAAAGCGAAGACGGGTTTGAAAGCCCTCAACGTTCCCTACCAAGGCAGTGCACCCTCGATCAATGCGGTCTTGACTCAAGAGGTGCAAATGACCCTGATCGATTCTGGCCCCATTGCGGCTTTGTTAAAGGCCGGTAAATTGCGCGCCTTGGGCGTAACCTCAGAGCAGCGCCTGGCAGCCTATCCGCAAGTGCCCACCTTGAAAGAACAAGGCATCGATGTGTCGGTGAATTTTTGGAGCGGATTGTTGGCGCCTGCTGGCACGCCTGCACCCATTGTGAAACGCTTACAAGAAGAAGTGGCTCGCATCATGGCTTTGCCTGATGTGCAAGAGCGCATGGGCAAACTCGACATCAAACCTGTTGGCAGTTCTTCAGCAGATTTTGCCAAAGTCATTTCGCAAGAAATTCAGCTGTGGACGCAAGTGGCCAAAGAAAACAACATCAAAGCAGAATGACCGAAAAGCGAATTGCCATAGCAGGTGCGGGTATTGCAGGACTGACCACGGCACTTGCACTTTTGCAGCAGGGTTTCAAGGTTGATGTCTACGAACAAGCTTCGCAATTGGGCGAGGTAGGCGCGGGCTTGCAAATCTCACCTAACGGCACAAGGATTCTAAAAAGTTTAGGCATAGAAGAAGCTTTGCTGGGCTTGGTATGCCAGGCGAAGGGCAAAGAAATTCGCATGTGGAATACGGGGCAGCGCTGGAAGCTGTTTGATTTGGGGGACGACTGCCTATCGCGGTTTGGTGCGCCTTATTGGATGGTGCATCGGGGCGATCTGCACAAAGTTCTGTTGGAGGCGTTCAATGCGCGTTCAGACGTGCCTGTTCGTTTGAATGCGCGGGTTGTTAACGCTCAAAGCACTGCGGATGGTGCAATTTTTGAGTTGCAAGACGGCAGCCGCCATCAAGCCTTTGGATTGATCGCGGCAGATGGTGTTCATTCCGTTTTGCGCGAGAAGTTATTGGGCGAAGACAAAGCGCAATTTACGGGCTTGTTGGCTTGGCGTGGGTTGGTTCCTATCCATACCATCTCTTCACATTTACAAGCCCAAGTGGGTACCAATTGGGTGGGGCCTGGCGCGCACGTCATTACCTATCCTGTGCGCGGCGGACAATTGATGAACGTGGTGGGCATTATTGAAAAAGATGGCTGGCGTGGCGAGTCGTGGACAGAGCGTGGAACTCACGAAGAATTGCTTCAAGATTTTGGCCACTGGCATGAAGATGTGTGTGAGTTGATGCGCAAAATTGAACAGCCTTTCAAATGGGCATTGCTTGGCCGATCGCCTCAAAAAGGTTGGGCGCAAGGTTCGATTTGTTTGGTGGGCGACTCTGCGCATCCCACTTTGCCTTTTTTAGCGCAAGGTGCCAACATGGCCATTGAAGATGCTGCGGTCATGGCGCGTTGCTTAGCCGCGCAAGACAATTCCGCCAAAGCCTTTGAACAATTTGAAAATTTGCGCTGGCAACGCACAGCCGACATCGTGAACCGGTCGAGTGACAATGCCAAACGCTTTCACAACCCGCAGTTATCCGATCCCGCGAAGGCAGTCGACTATGTCAGCTCTGAGTGGGAGCCCGAAAAAGTGAGAAGGCGCTACGACTGGATGTTTGAATACGATGCTCTGAAGATGGCTTTATGAAGTTAGCATCCCAAATTGATAAGCCCGTGCTCATCGTGGGTGGTGGCCCCGTTGGCATGACCATGGCTTTGTGCTTGGCCAAGCGCGGCATACCCAGCTGCTTGGTTGAGTTGCGGTCGGCAGAGACCTTGCCTGATGTCAAGTGCAATCACATCTCTTCTCGCAGCATGGAGCTTTTCAGGTCCTTGGGTATTTCTCAAGATTTACGAGCAGCTGGCCTGCCAGATAACTACCCGCATGATGTGTCTTACAGAACCAGCACTTTGGGTGAAGAGATCGCAAGAATACACATTCCTGGCAGAAACACCCGCCTCACCGATCATTCAGGGCCAGACGGCAATTGGCCAACGCCAGAACCACCACACAGAATTAACCAAAGGTACATTGAACCCATCTTAAGACGGCACGTTCAAAAACAATCGTTGATTACCTGTTTGTATCGGCATCAAGTGCTGTCTTTCATGCAAGATGAAAATCAGGTCACAGCACAAATTCAAAATCTAGATTCACCTGAATCGCAAGCCTTCACCTTGTCTGCTGCTTACATGGTCGGATGCGATGGCGGTCGATCAATGGTTCGAAAAGGCATGGGCGCCAAACTGGTTGGCGATGAGGTGGTGCAGCGCGTTCAAAGCACCTGCATCAGGGCGCCACATTTAATTGAGCACATGAAAGCACCGCCAGCTTGGGCCATGTTCACGGTTAACCCAAGGCGAAGCGGCAACATCTACGCCATCGATGGCAAAGAAGTTTGGCTCATTCACAATTACCTTCGTGATCATGAAGCAGACTTTGAGTCAGTCGATCGCGATTGGGCCATACGCACCATCTTAGGCGTCGACGATCAATTCGAATACGAAGTGATGAGCAAAGAAGATTGGTTTGGCCGTCGCTTGGTGAGCGACAAGTTGCAAGAAGGCCGAGTTTTTGTGGCGGGTGATGCTGCCCATTTGTGGGTACCCTACGCGGGCTACGGTATGAACGCTGGCTTGGCAGATGCTTCGAATTTGGCTTGGCATTTGGCGGCGCAAATCGAGTCTTGGGCCTCACCATTTGCTTTGAGTGCTTATGAAAAAGAACGGCACCCCATCACTGAGCAGGTTTCTCGCTTTGCCATGAACCACGCGCACGCCATGAGCAAGCGACGAAAAGAAATTCCTGAAAATTTAGAAGAGCAATCTGCAGAGGGGGCGATGGCCAGGGCCGCATTTGGCCAAGATTTGTACGACTTGAATGTGCAGCAATATTGCTGCGCAGGTTTGAACTTTGGCTATTTTTACGATCAATCGCCCGTCATGGTTTACGACACTGAGTCAGCACCTGACTACAACATGGGTAGCTTCACAGCTTCTACAGTGCCCGGCTGCAGAGCCCCCCACTTCTGGCTTGAACAAGACACTTCTTTGTACGATGCCTTGGGCGCTGCTTACACATTGCTTTGCTTCAAGCCCGAATGCGATGCAGAAGTAAGCGCTGTTCAAAAGGCGGCTGGTGAAGCCAACATGCCTCTCAAAATATTAGATGTCAGTGCTTATCCAGATAGGCCGCTTGAATACAGCCATCATTTTGCAATCGTCAGAGCAGATGCACACACGGTATGGCGAGGCGATCAGCTGTACGCAGAAAATGCAAAGCAAATCGTTGCCAAACTTTGTGGCTATTCAACCCCCTCAATTTGAAGAATTCAAAAATTTAACCCCTTTAGAAATTGCGGGATTGGCCGTTTATTTGGGTTCTGCAGAGTCAAGCGGAATGACGGGCCAATCTATTCACGTCGATGGCGGCATGGTTTTAAGTTAAAGGTCTTTTACCAGACATTTGGGAGGCGTAATTCGGGATAACCATAGCCTTGATGGGTGTTCACTTGCCTCACAATAGCCTGCGTTACAGAGACAGCCATCTTGCTGTGTGTGTTCTTTAGAATTCGGTGCCAAGCTTCATGTCAGATGATTTCATTTTGAAAACCAATGAACTTGTGAAAGAGTTCAAGGGCTTTGTTGCTGTCAGTGGCGTTAACCTCAATGTCAAGCGCGGCCAGATCCATGCCTTGATCGGCCCCAATGGTGCTGGCAAAACCACTGTTTTCAATTTGCTGACCAAATTTCACATTCCCACCAGTGGTCAAATTTTGTTCAATGGCAAGGACATTACCCAAAGCAAGCCAGCGCAAATTGCACGTCTGGGCATTGTTCGGTCTTTCCAAATTTCGGCCACGTTTCCCAATCTCACTGTGATGGAAAACGTTCGCATTGCATTGCAGCGTGCCACGGGTACTTCCATGCATTTCTGGCGCTCCGAGCGCATCTTGAATCAGTTAAACGACCGCGCCATGACTTTGTTAGACGAGGTGGACCTTGCAAGCATGGCCAATTTAACCGCTGTGGAATTGCCTTATGGCAGAAAGCGCGCGTTGGAAATTGCAACCACCTTGGCCATGAACCCCGAACTCATGTTGTTGGACGAACCCACGCAAGGCATGGGCCATGAAGATGTAGACCGCGTCACTCAGTTGATTAAGAAAGTAAGTGCCAATCGCACCATTCTGATGGTGGAGCACAACATGAATGTGGTGGCCAGCATTGCCGACACCATCAGTGTGTTGCAACGTGGCCAAATCATTGCCGAAGGCCCTTACGAAACAGTTTCCAAGAATCCACAAGTTTTGGAAGCTTATATGGGCACAGCAGACAACGAGTTGGAAGGTGCCCATGGCTAATTCCACAGAGTTCTTGCGCATTAGCCAGCTGCATGCCTACTATGGTGAATCGCATATCTTGCATGGCGTTGATCTGACCGTCAATCATGGCGAAGTTGTCACCCTGCTAGGCCGCAACGGTGCAGGCCGCACAACCACCGTTAAATCTATTTTGGGATTGGTAGGGCGCAGAACGGGCTCGGTCATCATTGACAACCAAGAAACAGTCAATTGGCCTACGCATGAAATTGCCAAGTTAGGTTTGGGCTATTGCCCTGAAGAGCGCGGTATTTTTTCTGCGCTCACCTGCGAAGAAAATCTCATGCTGCCACCTGTCATTGCCCCAGGTGGCATGACCGTAGATGAAATTTATGAAATGTTTCCCAACCTGTACGAGCGGCGCAGCAGCCCGGGTACAAGGCTATCTGGCGGTGAACAACAAATGCTGGCTGTCGGCCGCATTTTGCGCACAGGTGCCAAATGCCTTCTGTTGGATGAAATTTCTGAAGGTCTAGCGCCTGTCATTGTGCAAGCACTGTCCAAAATGATCACGGCTTTAAAAGCCAAGGGCTTCACCATCATCATGGTGGAACAAAACTTTAGATTTGCCGCACCGCTGGCCGATCGTTTTTATGTCATGGAGCATGGTCAGATTGTGGAAGGTTTCTCCTCGCAGGAACTTTCTAGCAAGATGGGCATGTTGCATGAGTATTTGGGTGTCTGACTTTTCTTAATTCAACTGGAGTGATCACGATGAAACGCAATCTTATTTCTTTGGCCGTAGCGGCCGCCTGTGCTTTTGCCGGATCGGCTCAAGCGCAAATTTCAGACGGCATTGTCAAAATTGGTGTGCTCAATGACATGTCTGGTTTGTATTCAGACATTACGGGACAAGGCTCTGTCGTTGCCGCCAGAATGGCCGTTGAAGACTACATCCGGGCTTCAAAAAGCACCTTGAAAGTTGAAATTGTTGGCGCGGATCACCAGAACAAGCCTGATGTTGGCTCCAATGTTGCGCGTCAGTGGTACGACACAGAAAAAGTCGACATGATTGCCGACGTGCCTACATCTTCTGTCGGTTTGGCCATTGCCAAAATTTCGGCTGACAAAGGCAAATTGCACGTCAACTCTGGCTCTGCCACGGCCGATTTGTCGGGCAAAGCTTGCAATGCCAACACCATTCATTGGGCTTACGACACATGGATGTTGGCCAACGGCACAGGCAAAGCCATTGTCAAAAGTGGTGGTGACACATGGTTCTTCTTAACGGCTGATTACGCTTTCGGCCATGCCTTAGAGCGTGACACCGAAGCCGTTGTGCTTAAAAACGGTGGCAAAGTGGTGGGCAAAGTTCGCACGCCATTCCCAACTCAAGATTTCTCTTCATTCTTGTTGCAAGCGCAAGCTTCAAAGGCAAAGATCATTGGCTTGGCCAATGCCGGTGGCGACACCACCAACTCAATCAAACAAGCTTTTGAGTTTGGCATTACCAAAGGCGGTCAGAACTTGGCCGGCTTGTTGGTCTTCTTGCCTGACGTTCATTCGCTCAGTTTGGAAAAAGCCCAAGGCCTGATGCTCACAGAAACTTTCTATTGGGATTTGAATGAGCAAACCCGTGCATTCACCAAGCGATTTTCTGCTGCCAATGGCGGTAAGTACCCATCGATGGTTCATGCGGGTGTTTACTCCAGCGTCATTCACTACCTGAAAGCTGTTGACGCAGCCAAAACCGATGATGGCACCAAAGTGGCCGCCAAGATGAAGGAGTTGCCAACGGACGACGCCTTGTTCGGCAAAGGTACGGTTCGCCCAGATGGTCGCAAAATCCACCCTGCTTATTTGTTCCAAGTTAAAAAGCCTTCTGAATCCAAAGGCCCATATGACTATTACAAATTGGTCTCCACCATTCCTGCCAACGAAGCCTTCCGCCCATTGTCGGAAAGCGAATGCCCACTGGTTAAAAAGTAAACCACTCCTAAAGCAAGCTGAATTATCGCCATGGAAATTTTTGGTATTCCTTCCCAAGCTCTTTTTGGGCAACTCCTAATTGGTCTCATCAATGGGTCCTTTTATGCGCTGCTTTCTTTAGGCTTGGCGGTGATTTTCGGCTTGCTGAACATCATTAACTTCAGCCACGGCGCCCAGTACATGCTGGGTGCGTTTGTGGCTTATCTTTCTCTGAATAAACTCGGCATCAATTATTGGGCCTCACTGATACTCACCCCTTTGTTGGTGGGCGCTACGGGCGTGCTCATTGAAAAGACCATGCTCAAGCGTTTGTACAAGCTTGACCATCTGTATGGCTTGCTTCTCACCTTTGGCCTGGCCTTGATCATTCAAGGCGTCTTCCGACATGAATTTGGTTCTTCCGGCATGCCATACCCGTCACCTGAAGTGTTTCAAGGTGTTTTCAATTTAGGTTTTATGTTTCTACCCAAGTACCGTGCTTGGGTCATTGTGGTTTCTCTGGTCGTCTGCCTAGGTACATGGTATGTCATAGAGCGCACCAAACTTGGCGCCTATTTGCGAGCAGCCACAGAGAACCCCAGTTTGGTTCAAGCGTTCGGCATCAATGTGCCCCGCATGGTCACATTGACCTACGGTTTTGGTGTGGCGCTTGCAGCCTTGGCAGGGGTCATGGCTGCACCCATTTATCAAGTCAGCCCCTTGATGGGCGCTGACATCATCATTGTGGTGTTTGCTGTGGTGGTGGTGGGCGGCATGGGCTCCATCATGGGCGCCATCGTGACCGGGTTTGGCTTAGGCTTGATTGAAGGTCTTACCAAGGTTTTTTATCCAGAGGCATCCAACACCGTCATCTTTGTGATCATGACCATTGTTCTGCTGCTTAAACCCGCCGGACTGTTCGGTACTCAAAAGTAATGCCCATGTCCAACGCCTCGCCAACCGTTTTCAAAACTCAGTCGTTCACGCATCAGTGGGTGGCATTTGCCATCATGGTGTTGTTCTTTGTCATCGCACCCATTTGGGTTTATCCCATTTTCCTGATGAAGGTCATGTGCTTTGCATTGTTTGCCTGCGCATTCAATTTGTTGTTGGGTTTTGGGGGTTTGTTGTCTTTTGGACATGCCATGTTCTTGGGTACTGCGGGCTATGCAGCAGCCCATGCCGCCAAGGTTTGGGGCTGGAATCCAGAGGTAGCCGTACTTTTTGCAACAGCGTGCTCAGCAGGACTTGCGCTCATAGCCGGCTCCTTAGCCATTAGACGACAGGGCATTTATTTTGCAATGATCACCTTGGCGCTTTCGCAAATGGTGTACTTCTTCTATTTGCAAACACCTTTTACTGGTGGTGAAGATGGCATTCAAAGTGTGCCACGGGGTAAATTGTTTGGTATCTTTGACCTCTCAGAAAATACAGCCATGTACATGTTTGTGCTGGCCATCTTCTTAAGCGGATTTACCTTAATTTGGCGAATTGTCCACTCACCATTTGGACAAATTCTGAAAGCCATTCGTGAAAACCAAGACCGTGCCGTTTCGCTTGGTTATGACACCGATCATTTCAAGCTGCTTGCCTTTGTCATCTCTGGTGCATTGGCAGGTACTGCTGGCGCCACCAAGGCCTTGGTATTTCAACTTGCTTCACTTACCGACGTGCATTGGTCCATGTCGGGTGAGGTGGTTCTCATGACTTTGTTGGGCGGCTTAGGCACTTTGTTTGGACCCGTGGTGGGAGCGGCCATCATTGTCTCGATGCAAAACTATTTGGCGCAGTTTGGTGCTTGGGTCACCATCATTCAGGGCCTTATCTTTGTCATTTGCGTCTTAGCATTTCGCCGAGGTGTCATTGGAGAAATTGCCAACTGGCTTAAAAAGCCGCTGTGATTACCTGAATCGCCATCAAAAAAGCCTGCTTAGCAGGCTTTTTTTTATTTGGGCTTAGCGCATGAAATTCTTGACGTAGTCGGCGCCTAGGCCAACGTTTTCAAAGTGCGCTCGGTATTTTTCGATGCGTGTAAACACATCGTCGTAGCCTGTGGCATTGCCTTGAGGGTCTACATACATGAGAGCGCCGTGCACGGTGAACAGGGTAATCATGTCTTGGCAGTCATCTGGCACCACCAAGGTATGTGTCTCGCCAGGGGGTTCAAACACATAGCCACCTTCTTCAGCCACCCAGTTATGTTCTAAGTACAACCACTTGCCGCGAATGACATAGGCATGAACTTGGCCGGAGTGGCGATGTCTTTGCAGCAAGCCAGAACGTTTGACTCTCAGCAAATGGACATAAAAACCACCGGTGACATTCAGATGAATAGGGCGTGACCAAATGCCTGGTGAAATAGGGGCCCACAATTTTTCATCGTCTGTATTGACATCAGGAATGACCATGTCGGGCGTCATGCCCCAGGGCTGAGGTTTTGCGTAGGGTATGCGGTCGGTGTCGTTGGCGCTCATTTTGCAATCGTTAGGTAGAAGTCAGTGGCATGAATCAGTGAGAGCATCATTCTAATTTAATGCGGGCGTCGTCAATGATTTTGCTGTAACGCTGGTACTCATTTTGGATGTGTGCGCTTAGCGCTTCAGGACCCATGTAAGAGGGATAAAGTCCTGCCGCGTTGAGCTTTTGGCGTACCTCAGGGTCATTCAAAGCGGCTTGCAAATCATCTGCAATTTTTTGAGTCACATCCTTGGGCGTGCCAGCGGGCGTGGCCACTGCAAACCAAGCCACAGCTTCATAGTCTTTGATGCCAAGTTCCATGGCGGTGGGAACTTGCTTCAGCGCATCGAGGCGCTCGCGAGTGGTCACAGCCAAGGGCCTTAACTTGCCAGACTCCAACATGGGTGCTACTTCATTTAAGTTGGTCAAGACCATGGTGACATGGTTGCCCATGACGGCATTGGCTGCTAGGGCGCCGCCAGTGAAGGCTGCATAGGTGAAGTCTGTGCCCGTGATGCGTTTGAACGATTCACCCGCAATGTGTTGCGTGGTGGCGGGCCCCACCGTGGAATAAGACAAGGTGCCAGGGTTGGCCTTGGCTGCTTGAATCAGTTCACCAAGGGTTTTATAGGGACTGGCACTGTTGACTGCAATGACTTGAGGCGATTGAACCAATTGGGCAACACCATCGAAGGCCCTCAAGCCATCGTAGGGCATTGTGGTTCTCAGCTTGGCGTTGATGGTGAGGCTGTTGGCAATGATGATCAGGGTGTAACCATCGGCAGGGGCCTTTGCCACCAATGCGCCGGCAATCACAGTGCCACCGCCTGGGCGGTTGTCTACCAGCACTGACTGCCCCCAGCGTTTGGCTAAAAATTGACCGACTACTCGCGTCATGGAGTCTGCAGAACCGCCTGCAGGAAAGGGGACCACGATGCGCACTGGCTTGGAAGGAAAGGGCGAAGTTTGCGCGCTTGCAAACAAGCTGGTCAATGCCAAGCCGCCAGCAATGAGCGACTTCAGCATCACTTGACTTAAAAGAATTTTTGCCATTGCGTGCACTCCTACTTTGTTTTCAAGGTTCGTTCAAACAAGCTAAACAAGCGCTCCCAATGCCGCTCTGCAGCTTTGGCGTTGTACATACCCGCCCGCTGAGGAAACACAAAGCCATGTTCGACTTTGGGGTACCACTCAATTCGGTAATTTGACTTGGCCATGATCAGTGAAGCTTCCAATTTTTGGATGTCTTCAGGAGGTGCCCATTTGTCAATTTCTGCGCATGCAAAGTAGCTTTCGCATTTAATTTGCGGTGCCATGAGGTGCGGCGAATCTGGCTCGTTGGTGGCCATGTTGGCCCCATGAATAGACGCAATGCTTTGGAATCGATCGGGGAACTGAGCGGCTATCCACATCACAATGGGGCCGCTCATGCAGTAACCCACGGCACCAATGCGCGTTTGGTCTGCCATGGCATGAGTGTCCACAAACTTCAGCATGGCTTGTGTGTCTGTTTGACTGGTTTGAGCGTTCAAAGTGGCCATGTGTCCGAACATCACTTCCATGGCCTCGGGCGTGCGCTCTTTGAGGTAAAAGTCTCGGCTGCGTCGATAGTAGAGGTTGGGTAAAACGACAAAATAACCCACGCTGGCCAATCTGCGCGCCATGTCATGCAGTTCTTCTCGCTTACCAGGTGCATCCATCAAAAAGAAAACGACAGGGTGAGGGCCGTCCTCCTCGGGAAAGACGACAAAGGTGTTCATAGAACCGTTGGCGGTTTGAATATCAATGTTCTCTTCGATCATTTCATGCCTTTGCAGGTTGATGGTCACAGGGAACGTATATTTTCAACTCAAATTCAACAGCAAGGAATTAAGGTAAACCATTGTGTTTTTCAATCATGTCAATGCCATGACCTTGTAGGCAAGCTACTTGGGAGACTCAGGTCATCCGTCCTATGGCACAGCTGACGAAAGATTTGGCATTGGTAATGCCCGCCGCAAGACCCGCCACTGAGCCTTTTTCTGGGTAGCCCATGGATTTGAGCTTGTCAATGACGAGTTGCTTGATGGACTCTTCGCCAGAGAAGCTGACCAACTGCTTTTCGCGATCAATGACCAGATCGGTCACTTTGGCAACGCTGTTGATGCCCTTCACGATGGAGTTTTCGCAGCCACCGCATTTGATGTTTTCTACTTCAACTTGGTAAGTGTGTGTCATTTTGAGGTCCTTTATGAACGTTCGTCAATTTAATCTATGGGGGTTTTGTAATCAGTATCGAACTATTCAAATGGTTATCATATGATTTAAATCAAGATTTAACCATCACCCCGTTTTTCAAACTATCCTGTCACGTTTATGAGCCTCAAAATAGTTGTCTACTCCAAGTCTGCCTGCCCCCAATGCGAGTCAGCCAAAATGATTCTCAAGTCCAAATCTTTGGCCTACGAAGAAATCAAAATTGACGACGAAGCCGAGCGCATGGCTTTTTATGAAAAGTGTGGGCCATCCGTGCGTCAAATGCCACAGGTTTTCATCAACGATCAGCGAGTGGGCGGCTTGGCTGGTTTGCAGGCCGCTTTGGCGCAAATGGCCAATTGATGTGATTGACGCGCAAGCTCAAAACAGTCTGTTGCGCACCACCCCTGTTTAGTCTTTTTTCTGCAGCTTGTCTTGGGTGTTTAGATCAAAGTCACTTGCATCGTGGCGTTCATGCAATTGTGTTTCTAGGGGCCCCATTACGCGGTTGACCATGCGGCCTCTTTGAACAGCAGGTCGGGCTTCTATTTCATCAGCCCATCGAATCACATGGGTGTATTCGTGAACTTGTAAAAACTCGCCTGAATCGTAGCGCTCGCCTTTGGCCAAGCTGCCGTACCAAGGCCAAATGGCCATGTCGGCAATGGTGTAATCTTCACCACACACAAACTGGTTGTTGGCCAGCCTTTGGTTCAAGACATCGAGTTCACGCTTCACTTCCATGGCAAAGCGATCAATGGCGTATTCAATTTTGGTGGGCGCATAAGCGTAGAAGTGACCGAAGCCGCCACCCAGGTAAGGCGCACTGCCCATTTGCCACATGAGCCAAGACATGCACTCGGTGCGCTTGGCAATGTCGGTGGGCAAAAAGGCTTTGAATTTTTCGGCCAAATAGAACAGGATAGAACCAGATTCAAACACGCGCTGTGGTTCTGGCGTGCTGTAGTCCAGCAGCGCTGGAATTTTGGAATTTGGATTCACGCCCACAAAGCCGCTGCTAAATTGCATGCCTTCGCTGATGCGAATGAGCCAAGCATCGTATTCAGCGCCTGCGTGCCCAAGTGCCAGCAACTCTTCCAACATGATGGTCACTTTGATGCCATTGGGGGTGCCCAATGAATACAGTTGGAGAGGGTGCTTTCCTTTAGGCAATTCTTGTTCGTGGGTTGCACCTGCTACAGGGCGGTTGATGTTGGCAAAGCGGCCGCCATTGGCCTTTTGCCAAGTCCAGACCTTGGGGGGGACGTAAGGGGTATCTGACATGCTAAAACCTTGTCTATTTATACGATTGAGAGCCTACACGAGAATGAGGTTTAACAAAACGCGGAAAACACTCTTCAAAAACGCGTTTTGAGGCTCTAAACTCTGACGGATTCTAATTCGACCCCTCAAAGAGATACACATGTCTGATCAAAGCCCTACAGTTCAAATGCAACAAGTTTTTGAGTCGCATGCTGCCACGGCACTGCGCCTTAGAGGCTCCACGGCCAATGAGCGCATTGAAAAAATTCGCAAGTTGCGCGATGCCGTCATTGCGCATACTGAAGATTGGTATCAAGCCGCCTATGCCGATTTCAAAAAGCCAGCTGGCGAAGTCGACTTGGCTGAAATCTTGCCCATCTGTTTGGAAGCCAATCATGCCATTCGCAATTTAAAAAAATGGATGAAGCCACAGAAAGTTTGGCCCACATTGCTAACGCTAGGCACCAGCAGTTATGTGCAGTCCATGCCTCGTGGACGTTGCCTAATCATTGGGCCTTTCAATTATCCCGTGAACCTCACCCTGGGCCCTCTCATCTCGGCCATTGCAGCGGGAAACACGGCCATTGTGAAGCCCTCAGAACTCACGCCGCATTTGTCAGGCCTCATTGCCAAGGTGGTGCGTGAGGTGTTTTCAGAAAATGAAGTGGCGGTCATTGAAGGCGAAGCCGATGTGGCCCAGGGCCTGCAGGCCTTGCCCTTTGACCATGTGTTCTTTACCGGCAGCCCTGCCATTGGCAAGCATGTCATGGCGGCGGCTGCCAAAAACTTGGCCAGCGTCACCTTGGAGTTGGGCGGCAAAAGCCCCACCATCGTGGACGCCAGTGCCAATTTAAAGTTGGCAGCCCGCAACATTATTTGGTCTAAGTTTGCCAACTCTGGTCAAACCTGCATTGCCCCCGATCACGTGTTTGTGCACGAAAGCGTCAAAGACAAATGGCTTGAGTTGTGCAAAAAAGAAATCAAAAAGGCCTACGGTACCTCACTCACAGAACAAGCCAGCAATCCACATTTGGCGCACATGGTCAACGCCAGACACACTGCTCGCATCAAGTACCTGCTTGACGATGCGCAGGCCCGTGGTGCGCGTACCTTGCAGGGCGGAGGTGTCGATGAAGCCAGTTGTTTTGTGCAACCAACTTTGTTGGACCAAATTCCGGCAGACGCCAAAATCATGGAAGAAGAAATTTTTGGCCCTTTGCTGCCCATCATTGGCTACACAGATTTAGACCAAGTGATTGCCAGTATCAATGCTGGGCCCAAACCATTGGCGTATTACATCTACAGCCAAACCAATGCCAACATTGACAAAACCTTAACGCAAATTACATCGGGTGGCGCTTGCGTGAACCATTCACTCTTGCAGTTCTTGCAAGGCAATTTGCCTTTCGGTGGCGTTAACAATTCAGGCATTGGCCGCGCACACGGACACTACGGTTTCAAGGAATTCAGCCACGAGCGGGGTGTGGTCAAAACGCAATTTGACTTTGCCGCCATGCTCATGATGCCCGGACAAGTCTTGCCCATCATGCGGAAGGCTCTGAAGATGGGCTTCAAGTTTCTTTGAGAAATTTGTTTGATTGACCTACACCATTGCTTAACGGAAAAGCAAATGGCTGACTTTAGGCAAATGTGTACCCGTCCATTGCGATCACATAACTGCTGATGCCGCGGTAAAAGGCCTTGGCACTGGCGCCTTTGCCTGCGGCTCCAATGGCCACAAACAAGGGCAGCAGATGGTCTTCTGCAGGGTGTGAGCGTACGCCTTCTTTAGAGTGCTGACGGTAATCAATCAAGTGCTGCACATGCTTGTCCAACAGTTGCGCTTCCACCCAGTCGGCAAAGGTTTGAACATAGTCTGGCGTTTGGCCGCCTTGCATGGCTGCCATCCGATAGTCGCCCAAGTTGTGCGTGATGTTGCCAGAGCCAATCACCAAGTACCCTTGGAGGGTCAGTTCTTCTAGCGCTTCACCCATGGCCAGCGCATGGGCTGTACCGGCATGGCTTTGGATGGACACTGCAATGATGGGAATGTCGGCATCTGGAAACATTTGGCGCAAAGGCGTCCATGCGCCGTGGTCTAGGCCGCGCGCTGGGTCTGTGTCCACCTGGCTAAAGCGCTTTTGCAGTGCTTTCACCACTTCTTGTGCGCCTTCGGGGTAGCCTGTTGCGGGGTATTTGATGCGGTACAACTCTTCTGGGAAACCGTAAAAGTCGTAAATGGTTTCAAGTTCTGATGCCGTGCTGACAGTTGGAACGGCCGTGTCCCAGTGCGGGCTGATCACAATGATGGCGCGAGGCTTTGGCAATAAACTGGCCAATTGGCTCATGGCTTTTCCTGCTGCACCAGAGTCCAGGGCAAAAGTAGGGGCGCCATGTGGCACAAAAAGGGCGTTTCGAAGGTTTTCCATGTGTTGCTCCAATGGGATGGGCAGACTGTAGTCCTAATCTGAGCGTTACAAAGAAGCCAGAGTGCAAATAAGTCTTGTCAGTACTCAAAACGACAAACCCCCTCTAAAATCACAGGCGAATGTCTAATCAAAAATCCAATTCACAGTCTGTCGTTGCTTTTGCAAGTGCCAATGACATGAGCTTGAAAATCCGACAAAAGAGCCAACTCAAAGGACGCCAGGCGGATGAAGCTTCTTTGCAAGAAGTGCGCGCTTTGCTATTACTTGATTCGGAAGTTTTAAAGCAGCGCCGCGATTTACTCATCGAGCAATTGCACAAAATCAACGATACCTTCCGCGGTTTGCACGAGCGTCACTTGGTGGCCTTGGCCAAGCTGATGAACATCTCTATGGCAGAAGTTTATGAAGTTGCCGCCTTCTACCACCACTTTGAAGTGATTCGAGAGGGTGAGCAAGCGCCTCAGTTCACACTGCGAGTGTGCGACGGCCTCAGCTGCGAGATGGCTGGCGCAGCCACACTGCTTAACAAGCTGAAAGCATCGCTAGGAACCAGCAAGGTCAAAGTTGTCTCAGCACCCTGCGTAGGTCGATGTGAGCAGGCGCCCGTGGCAGTGGTGCATCAACATGAAATCGGTCATGCATCTGTTGAAAAGGTGTTGGCGGCAGTACAGGCAGAGGCCACGCAGCCTGTAGCACTTGATTACATTGATTTGAATGCCTATGTGGCCGAGGGCGGCTATGCCTTGCTACAAGCACTGAACAGCGGTCAACAAGATGCCGAAGCTGTGATGAAAGCCATGGAAGATTCTGGCTTGCGCGGATTGGGGGGTGCAGGATTTCCAGCCGGACGCAAGTGGCGCATTGTGAGTGAGCAAGCAGCACCGCGTTTGATGGCTGTGAACATTGACGAAGGCGAGCCAGGTACTTTCAAAGACAGAACGTATTTAGAGCGCGATCCGCATCGGTTTTTAGAAGGCATGTTGGTTGCAGCGCATGTGGTGGGCATTGATGCCATCTACATTTATTTGCGGGATGAGTACCATGCTTGTCGTCAGGTCTTGGAGGCTGAGTTGCAAAAACTCAAAACCAATTCGGCCATTCAGTTGCCCATGATTGAATTGCGCCGTGGCGCTGGTGCATACATCTGCGGCGAAGAGTCTGCCATGATTGAAAGCATTGAAGGCAAGCGGGGTGAGCCGCGCATGCGACCTCCTTACATTGCTCAGGTGGGCTTGTTTGGTCGGCCAACGCTAGAGCACAACTTCGAAACGCTCTATTGGGTGCGCGACATTGTTCAAAAAGGACCTGATTGGTTTTCAGGCTTTGGACGACACGGCCGCAAGGGTTTGCGAAGCTTCAGTGTCAGTGGGCGTGTGAAAAAGCCTGGCGTTAAATTGGCTCCTGCCGGCATTACGATGGCCGAACTCATTGAAGAATACTGCGGCGGTATGCAAGACGGCCACAATTTTTATGCTTACTTGCCTGGCGGTGCATCGGGCGGTATTTTGCCTGCATCACTCTCAGACATTCCCTTGGACTTTGATACCTTGCAAGCCTATGGCTGCTTCATTGGTTCTGCAGCAGTCATTGTGTTGGGGCATCAAGACTCAGCCCGCAATGCCGCTTTGAACATGATGAATTTCTTTGCGCACGAAAGTTGTGGGCAGTGCACGCCCTGTCGAGTAGGCACTGAGAAGGCGGTTCAACTGATGCAGGCAGCCGTGTGGGACAACGCCACCTTGGAGGACTTGAATCAAGTCATGGCCGATGCTTCTATTTGTGGTTTGGGACAAGCTGCGCCCAATCCTGTGCGCTGTGTTCAAAAATATTTTCCGCAAGAGGTGGTTTGAATGAACGCGCCTTTGTCTCAAGAATTGCTGGCACCACCCAGTGTTGAGTTCAAGCTCAATGAGCAATCCGTGATGGGTTTCCAGGATGAGTCTATTTTGAACGCAGCCAAACGCCATGGCATTGACATTCCTCACCTTTGCTACCAAGAAGGATTGCGCGCGGATGGCAATTGCCGTGCGTGTGTGGTTGAAATCAAAGGCGAAAGAACGCTTGCGCCCAGTTGCTGCCGCAATGTCGCGCCAGGTCTCGAGGTCTTGAGCCAAAGTCTGCGCGCCAAGAAAAGCCAAGAGATGGTGTTAGAGCTGCTGTTGTCTGACATGCCCGATCAGGGTCACAAATGGACAGACAAGGGCCAGCATGGCGAGTTAAGCGACTGGTCATCCAAGATGAACGTGACGGTACGTCCGGAGCTACAGGCCTTGCGGCGTGAACAACCTGCGTGTGATGTCTCGCATCCTGCCATGGCCGTTAATCTTGATGCCTGCATTCAGTGCAACCGATGTGTGCGAGCCTGCCGCGAGGAGCAAGTGAACGACGTCATTGGCTATGCACATCGTGGTGCACAAAGTCAAATTGTGTTTGATTTGCAAGACAGTATGGGCACCAGTACGTGTGTGGCTTGTGGTGAATGTGTGCAGGCATGCCCTACAGGCGCGCTCATGCCCAAGTCGCAAATGGGGTCCCAAGTGGTCGATAAAAAGGTCGACTCGGTGTGCCCGTTTTGCGGTGTCGGCTGCTTGCTCACCTACAAGGTCAAAGACAACAAAATAGTGAGCGTAGAAGGACGTGATGGGCCTGCCAATCACAGTCGTTTGTGTGTCAAAGGCCGATTTGGATTTGATTACATTCAGCATCCCCAACGACTCACAACGCCCCTTATTCGAAAACTGGGCGTGCCCAAAGATCCTGCCTTGATTCAACAACTCAATCGAAACGCAGCCGATTGGTCTGCCGTGTTCAGAGAAGCCACTTGGGAAGAAGCTTTGGCCTTAGGTGCAGGTAAATTGAAGCAAGTGCGTGATGCCTTTGGCCCTAAATCTTTGGCAGGATTTGGTTCAGCCAAGGGCAGCAACGAAGAAGCCTACTTGTTCCAAAAGTTGGTGCGAACAGGTTTTGGCTCCAACAACGTCGATCACTGCACGCGCTTGTGCCATGCTTCAAGTGTGGCTGCAATGTTAGAAGGTGTGGGTTCGGCGGCTGTTAGCAATCAGGTCAACGACGTTGAACATGCAGGCCTCATTTTTGTCATTGGCGCCAACCCTAGCGCCAATCACCCCGTGGCTGCCACATGGATGAAAAACGCCGCCAAACGCGGCGCCAAAATTGTGCTGGCAGATCCGCGTGTGACTGACATTGGCAAGCATGCCTGGCGAACATTGCAGTTCAAACCTGACACCGACGTAGCCATGCTCAATGCCTTGATCTACACCGTCATTGAAGAAGGCTTGGCAAATCAAGACTTTATTCAAGCGCGCGCCAATAACTACGAAGCATTGAAACAAAACATTCAGGGTTACAGCCCTGAAGCCATGGCGCCAATTTGTGGTGTGCCTGCAGAAACACTGCGCGAAGTGGCACGTGAATTTGCCACCAGCAAAGCATCGATGATTCTCTGGGGCATGGGTATCAGTCAGCATGTTCATGGCACCGACAACGCGCGTTGCCTCATTGCATTGGTGACAGTCACCGGCCAAATTGGCAAGCCTGGCTCGGGCCTGCATCCATTGCGCGGACAAAACAACGTACAGGGTGCTAGCGATGCGGGGCTGATTCCCATGATGTATCCAAACTACCAGCAAGTTACCAATCCTTTGGCACACGACTGGTTTGAAAAGTTTTGGGACTCGCCTCTCGACAGCCAGCCTGGCTACACCGTGGTTGAAATCATGCACAAGGCCTTGGCCGATGACACCGATCCGCACAAGGTGCGGGGCATGTACATCATGGGCGAGAACCCCGCCATGAGCGACCCCGATTTGAACCATGCGCGTCACGCTTTGGCGTCTTTAGACCACTTGGTGGTTCAAGATATTTTCATGACAGAAACTGCATGGTTGGCCGATGTGGTGTTGCCCGCTACCGCCTGGCCAGAAAAAACGGGTACTGTGACCAATACCGATCGCATGGTGCAAATGGGCCGACAAGCGGTTGAGCCTCCGGCCCAGGCCAAAGCCGATTTGTGGATCATTCAGCAGATTGCCCAAGGCATGGGCTTGAATTGGCAATACAAGGGTGAGCACCATGGCGTGGCCGAAGTTTACGAAGAAATGCGACAAGCCATGCACGAAGTGATCAGTGGCATTTCTTGGGATCGATTGGTGCGTGAGTCTAGCGTCACATACCCTTGCCTCACTGAAGAAGACCCTGGTCAGCCCACAGTGTTCAAAGAACATTTTGCAACGGCAGATGGTCGCGTTAATTTGGTGCCTGCCGATATTATTCCAGCCAACGAAAGGCCTGATGCCAACTTCCCCTTCGTCCTTATTACAGGAAGGCAGCTAGAGCATTGGCATACGGGTAGCATGACGCGCCGTGCCACAGTGCTTGATGCCATTGAGCCTGAAGCTACTACCTCAATGTGTGGCGCTGATATGTTGGCGCTGGGGTTGAGTGAAGGCGAGGTCATGACGCTTGCGTCTAGACGAGGTGAAGTGTGTTTAAGAGTGCGCCGTGACGACGGCACGCCGCAAGGATCTGTGTTTGTTCCGTTTGCTTATTACGAAGCTGCTGCCAACCTCATGACCAATGCGGCGCTAGACCCGTTTGGAAAGATACCGGAATTTAAATATTGCGCCATTGCCGTGAAAGCGGGCGGTGAATTGGCTGTGTCACACGGGTTCTTTTAAAAGCTCAAAAGGCCTTATCTGGCGTGCACTTTGCTGGTCCTCAATCTGCTTAGGCTTTGTAGTAAACCACTTGATGGCTGGTGGCCAGCAATTGTTGCTGGTCACTCCAAATTTCAGCCGATTGATCATGGTAACCCAGACCAAATTTAGACGCGTGCGCAATTCCCAATACATGATTTGTACCGTGTGAACTGAGCAATGCGGTGTCCGCATGGAAATGCGTGGTGAGAGAAATGGTGCCTGCAGGAAATCTACCCATTTTGCGCACGAAAATGCGGGGAACAAATGAGTCACAGATAGCTGTTAGAGATAAAAAATCAAGTGGCCGCGGCGGATCATCTTGAATCCAAAATTCTGTGATCGCATCTGGTTCTTGGCTTAGTTGCTGACCGTCAATCATGAGGCCTTTGATGGTGCGCATGTCATAGCGATGAGTCCACTCCGGCGCTTTGGACGTATCTGCCCGCGCTAGTTCTAGAGCAGGCTTTCGAACTGGAAAATCGAGTTCTGTTGAATGCCAAGTTTCGCGGCGAATGGCAAAAACAGCGCTGGCTGTGGTTGCAATTTGACCATCATGCTGAAAAAGTGTCATGAACCAATGCTGTGTTGAGCGATTGGTTCTCAGTGCTTGGGCTTGGATGGTGAAGGGCCCGTCTTCAATGGGGCCCGCAAAATTCACAGTCAGAGAGACAGGATCACCTAATCGATTTTGATGCTTCAGGACAGCATTCAACATGACAGCAGAGGTGACACCCCCAAAGGGGCCAACCATGTTGCCATAGGCTGGCTGAGTGTGGCCTAACCACAGACCATCGTTGTTCAGTTCTAGGTTAGTGGCTAGATCAAGTGGGTGCAAGAGATTTGTCATTGGGTTGGGGCTAAGCTTACACAGTTAAACATCAAACTGAATGCCCTGTGCCAGTGGCAAGCTGCTGCCGTAATTCACGGTGTTGGTGGCCCTGCGCATGTAGGCCTTCCATGCATCGGAACCCGACTCACGCCCACCGCCAGTTTCTTTTTCACCACCAAATGCCCCGCCAATTTCAGCGCCGCTGGTGCCTATGTTGACATTGGCAATGCCGCAATCGGAACCAATGGATGAAGTGAATATTTCTGCTTCACGCAGATCTTGAGTGAACACAGAAGAAGACAGGCCATGAGACGCTGCATTGTTCATGGCGATGGCATCTTCAAAATTGTCGTAAGGAACCACGTACAAAATAGGCGCAAAAGTTTCGCGAAGCATAGGGCCTGTTTGTGTTTCAAACTCTACGATTGCAGGACGAACGTAATAGGCACTGGGTCCACCCACATCGCATCGATTTCCAAAATGAACTTTGGCACTTAATTTTTTGGCTTCTTCGAGTGAGGCCTGCATGTTGTTGAAAGCAGTTTGATCAATCAGGGGGCCTACCAACGTGCCCGTTGTGAGCGGGTTGCCCACAGGCAGCTTCTCAAATACTTTTTGCAAAGATGAAATCAACTGCTGGTAAACAGAGCGGTGAACAATAAGTCGTCTGAGAGTGGTGCAACGTTGACCTGCTGTGCCAGCTGCAGAAAAAACCACGCCCCGCGTCACCAATTCTAAATTAGCGCTTGGGCAGACAATGGCTGCATTGTTGCCGCCCAACTCTAGCAATGATTTTTTGAAAGTTGTTGCACAGGCCATGGCAACTTGGCGGCCCATGGCAGTAGAGCCCGTGGCGCTGACCAATTTGATGTGAGGGCTTTCAACCATGGCTTTGCCAACTGTGCTGTTGCCTTGAAGCAGGCACATCAAACCTTCATGCGCCATGCCAGACTGTTCGGCTGCCTTCAAAAGGAGCCCAGTCAATGCCATGGCACTCAGCGGCGCTTTCTCTGAAGGCTTCCAAACAAGGGTGTTGCCACAGACCAAGGCCAAAGCAGCATTCCATGCAAAAACCGCCATCGGAAAATTAAAGGCGGAAATGATGCCTACAACGCCAAGCGGATGCCAAGTTTCAAGTAATTTGTGATCCGGGCGTTCGCTGGCAATGCTCAGTCCGTAGAGTTGACGGGAGATGCCGACAGCAAATTCACAAATGTCTACAACCTCTTGAACTTCTCCCCAGCCTTCTTGCAAGATCTTGCCAGTCTCAAGCGAAATGAGTCGCCCGAGGGGGTCTTTGTGTTGCCGTACAAGCTCGCCAAAGACACGCACCAACTCACCTCGCTTGGGCGCTGGTACTTTGCGCCAAGCAAGCGAGGCTTGGTGTGAACGAACAAGTTCTGCACTGATTTGAGCTTCTGTGTGAGCCGTAACTTTTGCAAGCAACCTGCCGTCAACAGGAGAGTTAACGTCAAAGCCCTGTGCATTGACAGGTGGCAATGCGAGGTTCAATGACTTGAAAATACTTTGAATATCAGTGCAGTAACTCATGATTGACTCTTAACGTTCGATGCTACGGTTCCAGCGCGCGTTCCAAGCTGGGCGATTTTCATTGATGGCATTCCAGTCCAAGACAACTGCTGTTTTCATGTATTCAGCAAACTGTTTCAGTTTCAGTTTGGCATCATCGCCAATTGCAGGCGCCTTGGGGTTTGAAGGAATTTGATTGCCATGTTCCAAACCAGCTGCTTGAGCAGACGCTGAAAGCAAGTACTCCGCTAGTTTTTGTGACAAAACTGGCTCAGTGTTATTGGCAATCACACATTGAGCAACCATCAACACAACAGATCCTTCTTTGGGTTGAGCGTATTCAATGGCAATGCCTTTTTCTTGCAGTGTTGCAACGCCTGTTGGCGTCAAGGGTGCAATGGCAGCCTCACCATTTTGAATCATTTCTGCCAATTTAGCAGAACTGGGAATGTATTCTAAAACGTTAGGGCCAATGGCAGCTTTCCATGCGTTGAAGCCTGGATCGACGTTGGCTTCAGTACCGCCTTTGATGCGATTGAACATCAAGAAGCCATGAAGACCAAAGGAGGAAGACGGCATGGATTGGAAGACCACCTTGCCTTTGTATTTGGGATCGGCCAGGTCCATCCAAGAGGTGGGGGCTGCCCAACCTTTTTCGGCAAACATCTTTTTGTTGTACGCCAAGCCAGTCATGCCCATGGTGACGCCAGCTGCAATATCGTCTTTAAAGCGTGCCGTTGGAAAAATTTCATTCAGTGGGCCGCTGGGCTTTAATTTTTCACACAAGCCCATCCCCGCTGCCCGAATCATCACGCCATCGTCTAAGAAAATGACGTGCATTTGTGGCTTGTCTTTATTGGCTTGCGCTTTTGCCAAAATTTCAGAGGATGTACCCGGTACTACAACCACCTTCACGTTGTTGGCTTTTTCGAAAGCTGGAAAAACGTTCGCTGTCCACGTCTTTTCCATCGAGCCTCCGTTCATGCCGATGTAAAGTGTTTTAGTCTGCGCCTGTAAAGACGCGCTTCCTAGCATGGCCATTGAGGCCAGTGCAATGGCGCCCAATGGTTTGGCAACTGTATTCTTAAGATGAGAACAGAACTTCATGGTAAATCTCCTAGGGTTGTAGTAATAGACGAAAGCACACGGGGAAATCTTGAGATGGAAAATCCATCGATGGGTGTTGAGGTTTTGCCTTGGGTTGCTAATTCGGACAACACTTCGCCAACGGCAGGCCCAATTTGAAAGCCAGCACCCGCAAAGCCAAATCCGTGAAATAAACCAGGCGTTGTTCTGCTGGGTCCGATGACGGGTTCGTGGTCTGGAAGGTAGCCCTCGGTGCCACTCCAGGTGCGAATGATGTTGGCGTGTTTGAGTTGGGGTAAAAGTTCGACTGACCTGGCCAAAACCAGTTGAATGGCTTCTCTGCTTGGGCGAGCTCTTAGTTCATCTAAAGCAAATCCCCGCGAGCCACCAATCACGCAATTACCCCTTTGGGTTTGCCTGGCATAGATGCCGCCGCCTTGAACCCCCAAACTGAGCGACATGAAGACGGGCAGTGGTTCAGTGACTGCCATGGTGGGGTGAGCCGCAACCATGGGCACGGCTTCGTTGAATTTTTCTGCAACAAAGCTTGACCAAGCACCAGCGCAATTTAAAAGAACGGGTGCTTTGATAATTTGGTCTGTGCTGGTCTTGAGGGTAAAGCCTGTATTTGAGTATTCAATGTCAATGACTTGAGTGTTTTCCATCAGTTGGGCGCCCGCTTTGGAGGCTGCTCTTGCAAATGCAGGTGACACCAAACGCGGATTGGCATGACCATCCTCAGCGCACAAAGAGCCACCGACAACACGTTCACTTAGCCAGGGGTAGAGTTCCCTCAGCTGATTGCCGGAAAAGATTTTGAGTCCCAAGCCAAATGACTCTGTTTTTTCTTGGTAGGCAATGAGTGAAGCCAAATCGGCCTCACTTCGGGCAATCTTCAAATGCCCAGAACGCGTGTACTCGCAAGTTGCACCTAATAGTTCTGGCAGCTTTGCCCAAATGGCGTGTGCTCTCTGTGCCAATGGGAGCTGAATGAGTGACCTGCCCTGTCGGCGAACGCCACCGTAGTTCACGCCGCTTGATCTTGAGCCACACAAGTCACGTTCGATCAAAATGACGGACTTGCCTAATTTGCGCAACGCAAGCGCAGCAGAACAGCCCACAATGCCGCCACCTACAATGGCCACATCACAAGACAGAGGGCTGATGCTCATGTGGCCACCTTGGTATCGGAGGACATGTTTTTCAAAGTGGGGCTTTGTACAAATGGGATGGGTTTGATCGGCGCTTGACCCCTTAGACGACCCACTTTTTCGATTGATTGTTGCGTGCAATCTGCAAGCAGTGCTGCTGCAGCGGGCCCACACATTCTTCCTTGACACCTTCCCATTCCAACCCGGCACATCGCTTTAAGGCGGTTGACATCTTGTGCCCCCGTAGATTGTGCAGACTGTCTGATGTCGCCGGCAGTAATTTCTTCGCAACGGCAAATGACAGTGTCATCTGTAGTTTGGCAAGCCCAATTTTTAGGATCTTGAAACGCGATGCTCAAGCCACGCCCAAAGGCAATTCGCTTTTGAAGATACTTTGCCAACTCTTCAGTGCGAGTTGAGTGATTTTTTTGCTGTTGGATTTGTCGGTCTTCAATCAATGCCAATCCGGCCAACTCGCCAGCCCATTCCGCCGCATCAGCACCTTGAATACCAGCCCCATCACCCGCTAAATACACATGTTGTACTGTTGACCTGCCAGCCACATCTTTCTGAGGAATCCAGCTGTTATCTGCATTTGAAAACACAAATTTGCAGCCAAGAATGTCAGCAAGCTGAGATTCACTTCTGAGTCCGTAGCCAGTGGCCACGGCATCGCAATCGATTTCATGGGCACCCTGAGAATTGCGCCAAATGAGTTTTTCAACACTTTGCGCGCCCATGACTTCAGTGGGGGTGGCGCCATGGTGAATGGCAATCCCGTGCGCTTTAAGCCATGCAAGGTAATAGACGCCTTTGGCAAAGACCGCTGCTTGATTCAACAAGCTGGGCACAGCTTTAATTTGTTGGCTGAAATGACTGCTGTCTAAGACTGCCATGACATTGGCACCTGCCTTGGCATATTGATAGGCCACCAAATAGAGCAAAGGGCCAGATCCTGCAAAAACAACTTTTTGGCCAATGGCGCAACCTTGAAATTTCAAGGCAACTTGCGCGCCTCCCATGCTGAAAACTCCTGGCAAAGTCCATCCCTTAAATGGCAAGATGCGATCTGTTGCGCCTGTGGCAACGATCAGGTCGGTGTAATCAACGGCCGAAGTATTTCCTTCGTGCAGCACATCCAGTTGACCGCCTTCTGCGTTCCAAACCAAGGTGTTGGGACGATAGTCCACTTTAGAAAGTAAAGAGTCCATGGCGGATAAAACAGAATTTGCTTTGCTCGCATCAAAACCATAAAGTTGTTTTGACGACCGTGCAAAATTGCTAGGCGCTTGTCTGTAGATTTGACCACCCCACCTGGCTGACTCATCGATCACAATGGGCCGCAGCCCATGGGCTACCAAAATTTGTGCTGCACGAATTCCGGCGGGCCCCGCCCCCACAATGACAGGCTTAAGTGGCTGTGTCATGGGTTGGCCTTGGGGGTGACCAGCTTCATATTGGCTTGAACCAAGGTGCTACAGCTGCGCAAGCGCGAGCCGTCTTCAGTCAATACCCAACAATCTTGACATGCACCCATCAAACAAAATCCGGCTCGTTCAGAACCACTGAACTCAGTTTGTCGGATAAATTTTTGATGGGTCAAAATGACTGTCAAAAGGGTGTCGCCTTCAAGTGCCTCCGTGGCAACTCCGTTGATATAAATCGTGAGCTTCTTTCGATTTAACTCGACCAACCTGACCAGTTGCCCCTGTTGAATCAGTGCGGTGTTTTGATGCATTATTTTTCACCCACCAAAACTTTGTCCAAGCCATAAAGTCGATCCAAAATCACCATGACACCTGCGGTCAGTGCCACCATGAGCGCTGACACCGCGGCCATCAGGGGGTCGACTGACTCAGTGGCGTACATGTACATGCGAACGGGCAATGTGACAGTGACTGGCGAAGTCACAAAGATAGACATGGTCACCTCGTCAAAGCTGTTGATAAAGGCCAGTAGCCAGCCCCCTGTTACGCCAGGAAGAATCATGGGCAGGGTAACTCGCCAAAATACGGTACCTCGGCTGGCGCCCAATGAGCGCGCTGCATCTTCGCAATGGCTGTCCATGCCAGAGGAGGCTGCCACAATCAATCGCAAAACGAAGGGAGTCACGATCAAGGTGTGAGCCAAGATGAGCCAACCAAAACTTCCGGTTGCACCGATCAGTGAAAACAGACGCAACAAGGCCACGCCTAAAACCAAGTGAGGCACGATGAGGGGGGATAAAAACAAGCCGTTCAAAGCATCTCGCCCTTTGAACTGATAGCGAGTAATGGCCAGCCCGGCAGGGATGGCTATGGCGGTCGACAAACTGGCTGAAGCGATGGCCAACCAAAGACTGTTCCAAAATGCAGTGACGAAGTCTGAATGATCAAAAACCGCGGCAAACCAACGAAGTGAAAACTCAGTGGTTGGTATGGTGAGGGTGTTGCCTGGCGTAAAAGCCACCAAGCAAACAATGACCAAGGGTGCCAGCATGAAGCTGATGATTAACCCATTAAAGAGTAAAGCAATGGGGCCATTTTTATTCATGCAACCCCCATCGATTTTTGATACTTGCGCTCTAGAATTTTGTTGTAACTCAACATCACAACCAGGTTGGCTACCAACAAAATCAAAGCCAAGGTAGCGCCTAGAGGCCAATTAAGTTCATGTAAATATTCGTCATAGACCACCGTGGCAACCATTTTCAATCGGCGGCCGCCCAAAAGACCTGGAATAGCAAAAGCGCTGGCACTTAAGCCAAACACAATTAAGCTGCCAGACAAAATGCCAGGAACAACTTGAGGGAAAATCACCCGCCTTAATGTTGCAAACGGAGTTGCCGCTAAAGAAAGCGCAGCGTTTTCTACACCTGGATCTAGTTTTTGCAAGGAGGTCCAAATGGGAATGATCATGAAGGGCAGCATGACATGAACGAGCGCAATGATGACAGCCCATTCGGTGTACAAAATCTTGATGTTGCCTAAATCCAGTGCCAAAGAGATCTGATTGAAAATGCCTCTTGGCCCGAGCAGCAAACTCCATCCAAATGCCCGCACCACGACGGACACCAGCAAGGGCGCAAGCACGATCAGTAGAAAGATGCTTCGCCAAGGGGTTTTCATGCGACTCAAAATGTAGGCTTCGGGCACGCCCACTAACAAACATATGCCGGTGGTGACAGCCGCAATCCAGAAGGTGCGCCAAAACACTTCGTAGTAATAGTCGTCGGTGAAAACGGCGATGTAGTGGTCAAGCGTATAGGCATTTTTGATGCCGGTGTTGTAGTCAAAAACATTGAAAGACAACACAGCCGTCATAAGCATAGGTGCCAGCAGCAATGCAACAAACAACGCAATGGCTGGCGCTGATAGCAACCAAGGTGCGTTGCTTTTGGTCTGGCTCATGGCAGTATGCGCAGAGATGTAGAAGACCAAGTCAGCCCAGTCTCTTGATTTTCTTGAAGCGGCGCTGTGTCGGTGTTGATGCTCACAACTTGAAGCGTGCCAGCCTTGGTTTCAATTCGGTAGAGCCATTGGCTGCCTAAGAAAAATCTGGCCGCGATGCGCCCATTGATGAGGCCTTCATTGAGGCCGGTTAATTGAATTTTTTCAGGACGCAAACTTAGGAATGCCTGACTTCCAGCTTGCAATGGCGTTTCGCCACATAAAAATGAAACGCCATTGACCCTGATGCTTAACTCGGCGCCTTGTCTGACAAGTTCTCCTTGCAATAAGTTGGCCTTGCCAACAAATGCCGAGATGAACCTTGACTGAGGGTTCTCATAGAGCGCGTAGGGTTGATCAATTTGGGTAATTTTTCCGGACTGCATGACTACCACACGGTCACTGATGGACATCGCTTCTGATTGATCGTGCGTTACCAGAATGGTTGTGGTGCCCACCGTTCTCTGGATCTGCCTTAATTCGAATTGCATTTCTTCGCGAAGCTTGGCATCCAAATTTGAGAGTGGCTCATCAAGCAGCAAAACGGGTGGCTCAATGATCAACGCTCTGGCCAGTGCAACCCGTTGCCGTTGACCTCCAGAGAGCTCGCGTGGGTATCTTTTAGCAAAGTCTTCCAAATGCACCAAGGCCAATGCATCTGCAACTTGGCGGGCTCTGGTGGGTTTTGCGACCTTGCGCATTTCAAGACCGAAACTCACGTTTTCCTCGACCGTCATGTGAGGGAAGAGGGCGTAGCTTTGAAACACGATGCCTAGCCCACGCGTGTTGGGCTTTGTGTGTGTGATGTCTTTGCCGTCAAGGGTGATGCTTCCTTCGGTGACGTCCGCAAAGCCTGCAATCATTTGCAGTGTTGTGGTCTTGCCGCAGCCTGAAGGTCCGAGCAATGTGACGAACTCACCTTTTTCCACACTCAGATTCACCTTGTCGACGACGCAATTGGGCCCGTAAAACTTGGAGACATCTGTCAGCGTCAAAAATGACATTGAACGGCCCTTTCGGTGGCTAGATTAAATTTGATCTTGTTTTAAAGAGGCAGAGTCGTCAACAGGGAATTTCACTAAATGAGAGAAATAAATTTATTATTCCATTTATTGAAATATTGACATAAACTGGATTGAATTTATTTCACTGAGCGATTCATGAAAGAACTTCAAACAGGTACAGGCACCCTTGAGAGAGCCTTTGCAATCATCAAAAATCTGTCAGATGCCAAGGCAGATGGTGCACGTGTGACGCAGATTGCAAAGGATGTAGGACTGACCCAAGCTACAGTTCACCGCACATTGCAAGCGCTCGTTTTGCAAAATGTGGTTGAGCAAGATGAACGGACCAAGCACTACAGACTCAGCGTGGACTTCTTTGTGTTGGCGGCCAGGGCTGGTAATCCGCTCAACTTGCGTGAAATATGTCGCCCCGTGATGTTGCGCTTGTGCGCGAGTCTGGGCGACACCTTGTTTCTGTTGGCTCGAAGTGGTTTTGATGCCGTGTGCATCGATCGAAGTGAAGGCCCGTTCCCCATTCGCTCTTTCACTGGCGACATTGGTGGCCGCATTGCTTTGGGTGTAGGGCAGGGCAGCTTGGCTATTTTGGCGTTCTTGCCAGAAGCCGAAAGAGATGAGGTGATTCGATTCAATGTTCCTCGAGTTCGGGAGCTTGGTATGTTTGACGAGGTTTACTTGCGAACTGAAATTGAACGCGTTAGAGAGTTGGGTTTTGCTGGAAAAAATACGGGCTTGCTAGAGGGGATGGCGGGGGTTGCTGTGCCAATTTTGGACCGCGATGGTCGAGCGGTTGCTGCACTCAGTGTTGGAACGATTTCTGCGCGTTTGAGTGAGGATAGATTGCCGACAGTTGTTGCTCTTTTGCAAAGGGAGGCAGAAAGTATTTCTAGAAAAATCAACCCCTTCGATCCAACCCTCAGACGACCTGTTTCAAGTTTGGCTGCTTTATCACCTAACGGGTAGTCTGTTGAAGTCGTTCAACTTAAATTTGCCCTGCACACCAAACAATGGCTGGAAATGTGGCAAGCCAAGCCCAGAAAAATCGGTTCAAACCAAAATACCAAAACACCAAAAAATGAAACAGCGCTGCAATGGTGCAAAAGACCATCGCCAAACGCGCGTCAAGCAAGGCCAGCGGTGCTGCACTCTCCCATAAAATAAACGACCAGGAGCTGATCACGGCTACCCAAGGTTTGCGCAGCCAATGGTTCGTCCTAAGAGGTCCGTGAATAGCGCCATTCAAGAAGATGGTCATGGCGCGGCCATCGCGCCATTCACGCTTAAGCAGTTTCACCGAGCCCGACATGAAATAAGAGGTGATCGACTGTATGGTGATGTACCAAAAGCCAGCGCGCCACCCCAATTCTGGGCTTGCAAAGTGGCTTACAAGTTGAGCAATGAACAAACCAGTCAGTACGACCAAGGTCATGAAATCGCTGCCGCCATTGAAGGCGCCTCGCCAGCGAATGAGTATTGCTAAATTGCTCACAAACAAAAAACCAATGCTCCATAAATCACCGCCCTGAATGGCCACGCTGAGCAATGCCAATAGCCTTAAGGCCAACAGCGCACTGAAGGAGGCGGGTGTGAACAAAACATCTAAAAATTGACGCAGAGATGGTTGGGGAATGTCATAGCGCTGAATAGACCAGATCCACAGGCCGCGCCCTTGGGTGGCAGAACGCATGCGCCAATATTCCAAAGTCTGAATGCCCAAGCTCAAAGCAAAGAGCAGTTCCATGGCGCGAATGGCCAAGG